>Ga0335073_10000121_pt1 | contig 87330 bp, 76 predicted proteins | sample Lox_Sample_22_FD_207093 | JGI IMG/M metagenome (GOLD analysis project Ga0335073, IMG submission 207093) | Soil microbial communities from Loxahatchee National Wildlife Refuge, Florida, United States - Lox_Sample_2.2 | ecosystem: Environmental > Terrestrial > Soil > Wetlands | place: USA...
CGGCAGCCTGATCCCGGGCATGTATGTCTCGGTGCGCATGGGCCGCGGGGCGATCGACGACGCGCTCCTGGTGCCGGAAAGCGCCATCGGCAACGATCAGAGCAAGCGCTTTGTCTTTATCGTGGGCGACGGAGAGAAGGCCGAATACCGCAGCGTGAAGCTCGGTCCGCAGATCGACGGCAGCCGCGTGATTCTCTCCGGCCTCAAGCCCGGCGACCGCGTCATCCTCGATCACCTGCAGCGGCTTGCGCCGGGAGCAGTCGTGGTGCCGCAAGCCGACAATCGCACCGCCAGCAATTAACGGGAAGGCCCGTCATGCCGGCGGGCCGCCACAGCAACAAATAACAAAATGTTATCGCGCTTCTTCATCGACCGGCCGATCTTTGCCGGGGTCATTTCGGTCGCCATCTTCCTGGCCGGCCTGATCGCCATGACGCGGTTGCCGATTTCGGAATATCCCGAAGTCGTGCCGCCGTCCGTCCAGGTCACCGCGCAATTCCCCGGCGCCAATCCCGAGACCGTTGCCGACACCGTGGCGACGCCGCTCGAGGAGCAGATCAACGGCGTCGAGAACATGCTCTACATGTCGTCGCAGGCGGCCAGCGACGGCACCTTGACTCTTACCGTGACCTTCAAGCTCGGCACCGATCCCAATCTGGCGCAGGAACTGGTGCAGAATCGCGTCAATCAGGCGCTGCCGCGGCTGCCCGACGTGACGCGCAATCTCGGCGTCACCACGGTCAAGAGCTCGCCCGATCTCACCATGGTCGTGCATCTGCTGTCGCCCGACGACCGCTACGACATGCTGTATCTGCGCAATTACGCGACGCTGAACGTCAAGGATCAGCTCGCCAAGATCGAGGGCATCGGCAGCGTGCAGCTGTTCGGCTCGGGCGATTACGCCATGCGGATCTGGCTCAATCCGCAGAAGATCGCCGAGCTCGGCTTGAGCGCCGACGATGTCGTCAACGCGGTGCGGCGGCAGAACGTGCAGGTGGCGGCGGGCGTCGTCAACGGCCCGCCCTACAGCGCCAAGGGCGAGGTGCAACTGCCGATCAATGTCGAAGGCCGGCTGTCGGATCCGGACGAATTCGGCCAGATCGTCATCAAGAATCAGAACGGCGTGGTGACGCGCCTGCGCGACGTGGCGCGCGTCGAGATCGACGCCTCGCAATACAGCCTGCGCTCGTTGCTCGACAACAAGCAGGCGGTGGCGATCCCGATCTTCCAGGCGCCGGGTTCGAACGCGATCGAAATCTCCAACCGCGTGCGCGCGACCATGGAGGAGCTGAAGAAGAACTTTCCGGCCGGGCTCGATTACAGCATCGTCTACGACCCGACGGTGTTCGTGCGCGACTCCATCAAGGCGGTGGTGCACACGCTGCTCGAAGCCGTGGCGCTGGTCGTTATCGTCGTCATTCTGTTTCTGCAGACGTGGCGGGCCTCGATCATTCCGTTCCTGGCCGTGCCGACCTCGATCGTCGGCACTTTCGCCGTGATGTACGTATTCGGCTTCTCGATCAACGCGCTGTCGCTGTTCGGCCTGGTGCTCGCCATCGGCATCGTGGTCGACGACGCCATCGTCGTGGTCGAGAATGTCGAGCGCAATATCGAGGCCGGCCTGCATCCGCGCGAGGCGACGATGCAGGCGATGAGCGAGGTCACCGGGCCGATCATCGCCATTGCGCTGGTGCTTTGCGCGGTGTTCGTGCCGATTGCCTTCATCTCCGGCCTCACCGGCGAATTCTATCGCCAGTTCGCGCTGACCATCGCGTTTTCGACGGTGATCTCGGCGTTTAATTCACTGACGCTGTCGCCGGCTTTGTCCGCACTTTTGCTGCGCGGTCACGACGCGCCGAAAGACGCTCTGGCGCGCGGCATGGACAAGATGCTCGGCCCGTTCTTCCGAGGTTTCAACCGCGTGTTCCACGCCGGCTCCAACGGCTACGGCCGCGGCGTCCGCACCATCCTTTCGCACAAGGCTGTCGCGGTTGGCGTCTATGCGCTGCTTCTGGCGTCGACCTTCTTCGTGTTCCGCGCGGTGCCGCCGGGCTTTGTGCCGCTGCAGGACAAGCAATATCTGGTGAGCTTCGCGCAATTGCCGCAGGGCGCGACTCTCGAGCGCACCGAGAAGGTGATCCGCGACATGTCCGATATCGCGCTCAAGGAGCCGGGCGTGCAGAGCGCGGTCGCTTTTCCGGGCCTCTCGATCAACGGCTTCATCAACAGTCCCTCGGCCGGCATCGTGTTCGTGACCTTGAAGCCGTTCGAGGAGCGTACCACGCCGGATCTGTCCGGCTTCGCCATTTCGCAGAAATTACAGGCGAAATATGCCGGCATCCGCGACGCCGTCATCGCTATCTTTCCGCCGCCGCCGGTGAACGGGCTCGGCACCATTGCCGGCTTCAAGCTCGAGGTCGAGGACCGCACCGATCTGGGCAATGTCGAGCTCAACCGCGTCATGGGCGAGATCCAGGGCAAGGCGGCGAAGACGCCCGGACTATTCGCGGTGTTCTCCAACTTCAACATCGGCGTGCCGCAGCTCTATGCCCATGTCGATCGCATCAAGGCGATGCAACTGGGTGTCGACGTGCAGGACATATTCGACACCATGCAGACCTATCTCGGCTCGATCTATGTCAACGATTTCAATCGTTTCGGCCGCACCTACGAGGTGATCGCGCAGGCCGACACGCCGTTCCGCTCGCGCGCCGACGACATCCTGCGGCTGCAGGTCCGCAACAGTGCCGGCAAGATGGTGCCGCTCGGCGCCGTCGTCGACGTCACGCAGACGACAGGTCCGGACAGCGCGCTGCGCTACAACGGCTTCCGCAGCGCCGATCTCAACGGCGCGCCGGCGCCGGGCTTTTCGTCAGGCCAGGCGCAGGCGGCGATCGCGAAAATCCTCGACGAGACCTTGCCCAAGGGCATGCAGTACGAATGGACCGATCTGACCTATCAGCAGATCCTCGCCGGCAATACTGCGTTCGTGGTGTTCCCGATCTGCGTGCTGCTCGTATTCCTGGTGCTCGCCGCGCAATATGAAAGCCTGTTTCTGCCGCTTGCGATTATTCTTATCGTGCCGATGTGCCTGTTCTCGGCGATCACCGGCGTGTGGCTCACCGGCGGCGACAACAATATCTTCACCCAGATCGGCCTGTTCGTGCTGGTCGGCTTGGCGTGCAAGAACGCCATTCTGATCGTCGAGTTCGCCCGCGAGCTCGAGTTCCAGGGCCGCAAGCCGCTGGACGCCGCGATCGAGGCGGCGCGGCTGCGGCTGCGGCCGATCCTGATGACGAGCTTCGCGTTCATCATGGGCGTGGTGCCGCTGGTCCTGTCGTCCGGCGCCGGCGCCGAGATGCGCCATGCCATGGGCGTCGCCGTGTTCTTCGGCATGCTCGGCGTCACCGTCTTCGGCCTGTTCCTGACGCCGGTCTTCTATCTGCTGCTGCGCATGCTCGGCGGCATGCGGCCGCTCAAGCAGCATGGCGACAAACACGAGATCGTGACGCAAGGCGTTTGACGCGATTGCAAGCCTCGGGCAGATTTTCGTCTCGCGTAGGCAAGCAGCGAGCGCGCATGACCAAGGCCGCCTGGTTTCGTCCTGTTGTCTTCTCCGTCAACTGCTACCTTGCGACCATTCTCACCATGTTCATTGCGTTCAGCCTGGACCTGAAGTCGCCGGGCTGGGCCATGACCACCGTCTATCTCACGAGCCAGCCGATTTCCGGCGCGATGCGGGCCAAGGCTGTCTATCGCGTCATTGGGACTCTGGTCGGCGGCGCCGTAATGGTGGCGATCGTGCCCAATCTGGTCGACGCGCCGGAACTGACGACGGCGGCGATCATCCTTTGGGTGACGGTCTGTTTGTTCGTCGCGATGCACGACCGCACGCCGCGCTCCTATATGTTCGTGCTGTCCGGCTATACGGCAGCCCTGATCGGCTTTCCGAGCGTGCTGGCGCCCGGCACGGTGTTCGATACTGCCGTGTCGCGTGTCGAGGAGATTACCGTCGGCGTGGTCTGCGCCGCGCTGGTGCACAGCTTATTCTTCCCTAAAAGCGCGCTGTCGGCCTTCCAGGCCAAACTGCAATCGACGCTGGCCGATGCGCGGACCTGGATCGCCGACGGCCTGACCAAGGCACCGACACCGGAGAGCGAGATGAAGCGGCGCAGCATCGCCGGCGACATCACTGAACTCTATGTCATCGCCACCAGTCTGCGGTTCGATACCTCGCCGGTCCATCCCGACATCGGCATCATCCGCGCCTTCGACCGCAAGGTCGTAGGGCTCTTGCCGCTATTGAGCGCAATCGAAGACCGGCTGACGGTTTTGCGCGGTCTCGGACCGCTGCCGGATAGCCTGGCGCGCGTGGTCGCCGCTGTCCACGATTGGGTCCTCGACAAGAGCGCAAACGATCCCGAGCGGGCGCAATCGCTGCGGCAGGCGGCGCTTGCGGCGACGCCAGCCATTACCGGGCAGTCGCCTTGGCGCGATCTCGTCGCCGCCAATCTCACCGCGCGGCTCGCCGAGCTGATCGAGTCCTGGCAGGCCAAGCTCGATCTCGCCGTCTATCTGGCCGATCCGTCGCGCAAGCCGAGCGCGGAAATCCGCGCGCTCGGAGCACAGCTCGGCGAGAAGCCGCTGCACACCGATTGGGGCATCGCGCTGCTGTCGGCTCTTGCCGCGACCGTGGCGATGGGGATTTGCGCCTTCTTCTGGATCGTTACCGCCTGGCCGGAAGGCGCCAGCGCCATAGCCATCGCCGCGGTTTCCTGCACCCTGTTCGCGTCGCTCGACGACCCGACGACGGTGCTGAAGCCGTTCGCGGCGATAATCGGCCTCTGCATTCCGGTCGTGCTCGTCTATCAGTTCTTCATCCTGCCGGCGATCACCGGTTTCGAGCTCCTCAGCCTGTCGCTTGCCTTCGTGTTGATCCCGGCCGGCCTTTTGATGGCCATTCCGCGCTACGCCGCCATCGGCTTGGCGGTGGCGCTCGCCTTCACGGTCGAGATGAGCCTGCAGACCCGTTACACCGCCGACTTCGCGCAAATCGTCAATTCCAACAGCGCCTTTTTCGTCGGCGCGCTGGCGGGGCTGATCACGACACAGCTGATGCGCACCATCGGCGTCCAGACCGCCGCGCGGCGGCTGATGCATGCAACCTATCGCGATCTCGCCAGCCTTGCCGACGGCAGCGCGGCAATGACGCGCGATGAATGGGCAAGCCGCATGCTCGACCGTGTCGGCCTGCTGTTGTTCCGGCGCCCGCGCTTCGAGGCGCGGCCGACGCACGAATTCGCCGATGCGCTCGGCGATCTGCGCGTTGGTGCCAATATCATCGAGGCACGATCAGTAGCGCCGAATATGTCCGTGCCGGCGCAGGAGTCCTTGGCCGCCATGTTCACCGCGCTCGCTCCGCATTTCCGGGCCCTGGCGCGCGGCCATGTCGCGCCGCTGGGCGACGATTTGCTGCAAAAGATCGACGTTGCGACCGGCGAAGTTGCAGCTTGCACCAGTGCGACGCATGCCTGTGTCGCCGCGATTGTCGGCTTGCGCCGGACGCTTTACCCTGATGCCGAGCCTTATCAGGCGGCCAAATCTCTGATGCCGGCGCTATGAGGACAGCCCCATGATCGGCGAATTCGATATCTACGGCGTCTACTTCCCGCTCTTCATCGTCGTCGCTGTCATTGCTTTTGCGTTGCAGCTCGCCGTCAGGCGCGTGTTCGCTTCGCTCGGCGTGTATCGTTTCGTGTGGCACCGGCCGCTGTTCGATCTGGCGATCTATGTCATCCTGCTCGGCGCCGTAACGGCGCTGGGCGCAAGCGTTTTTCCTTCGGTTTGAACCGGTCAATGGTGCAGCGATGAGCAATGCCGCTTCGCTAGTTCGTGTGTTGGTCACTCTGTTCGTGGTGGCGGTCGGCATCGCTGTCGGCTGGCAGCTCTGGAGCTACTACATGCTCCAGCCGTGGACGCGCGACGGCCGCGTGCGCGCCGACGTCGTCACCGTGTCAGCCGACGTCTCCGGCCTCGTCAGCAAGGTTTTCGTTCATGACAATGAGAAGGTGACCAAAGGCCAGCCGCTGTTTGAGATTGATCAGCGCCGCTTCCAATATGCGCTCGAACAGGCCAAGGCCAGCGTCGCCAGCCGTCAGGTCAATCTCGATCAGGCCAAGCGCGATTTGACCCGCGCCCATACCCTGACCAGCGTCGCCGTCACCGTGCAGCAGGTCGAGCAAGCCCAGCAGTCGGTCGACGTAGCGCAGGCCAATCTCGACGATGCCAATGCGTCGCTCGACGTCGCCAAGCTCAATCTCGATCGATCCACCGTGGTCGCGCCGGTCAACGGCATCGTCACCAATTTCGATCTGTTGCCGGGGCGCTATGTCAATGCCGGCGCGCCGGTCTTTGCGCTGATCGATTCCGACTCGTTTCGCATCGAAGGCTATTTCGAGGAAACCAAGCTGCGCCGCATCCATATCGGCGAGGACGCCGCCGTCAAGCTGATCGGCGATTCGCGCATCCTCACAGGACATGTCGAAAGCATCGCGCAGGGCATCGAGGATCAGAACCGCAGCACCAGCAGCGAGCTCTTGGCCTCGGTCAATCCGACCTTCAGTTGGGTCAGATTGGCGCAGCGCATCCCCGTCCGCATCAAGCTCGACAACGTGCCTCCCGATCTGCTTCTGGTGTCAGGCCGCACCGCGACCGTTTCGATCGGCAAGATCAATTGGTGGTGAAACGTCGGCGATCGAAATCATGACGCCGGCTTGACAATTCGGCGACCGATTCGGCCGGGAACCCAAACGCTTGGCACCGGCAAACCGCCATGATAGCCTTTTTGGGTTCGTCCAGTTCGCGCCATTTTGCCGTTCGCGCCACCGCGTTCGGAGGCCGCCCCGGGGAAAGAGGAACCGCTATGGCAACGAAATCGAGTGCGTCCGCAAGCCCAGAAAAAGAGGAAGCTACGGCGCCGGCTTCCGAGACCGAAAGCCGTCGCGACGTCGCCACGAAGCTCGTCGATCGTTTCGCGATCTGGTCCGGTGTCGGCGGCCTGATACCGATCCCTGTCGTCGACCTGCTTTGCGTCGGCGGCCTGCAGGTGCAGATGCTGCGGCGCCTGTCGCAGATTTACGACGTCGAGTTTTCTGAAAATCGCGGCAAGGCGGTCATCGCGGCTCTGGCCGGTACCATGATCCCGGCGACCAGCGGCATGGGGGCCGCGAGCGCGCTGAAGACGGTGCCGATTCTCGGCATGCTGGCGGGCAGCTTTGTCATGCCGGCGCTGTCGGCCGGCGCCACCTTCGCCATCGGCAAGGCCTTTATCCAGCACTTTGAATCGGGCGGCACGCTGCTCGATTTCAATCCGCCGGACTATCGCGAATTCGTCAAGGCGCAAAAAGAGATGTGGGAGTCGCGGACCAAGTCGACGTCGGCGTCGACGCCGGCATCTTGACCGCCGGCCGCAAGCCGGCTCGGCGCGTCCGCGGCGACGCGCCGAAAGCGCCGGCTGGCAAGAGGCGTTACCGCGTAGCGTGACAACCACTACCGACGCGACATTAACCGACGCGACAAAGACAACCGACGCGACAAAGACGCAAGCGACCGAGATCCGTTCGAGCCCCAATGGCTATAGCCATTCTCGCCTACATCACCGTGTGTCTGCTCACGGCATTTTGTGGCACCCACCGCCGCATGGGCTATTGGGGGACATTCTTTTTCGCACTGTTGACTACGCCGCTGGTTACGTTGCCGGTGCTGTTTCTTACCGGCCCGTCGCGGCACGTCGAATGGCGCCCCCGAGAGTAATCTGCTTTTACTCCTCGGGGCCGGCAGGCGCGTTCCCCGCTCTGCCGGCTGGCGTGTCGTGTCGTAGGTATCGATCCTGCTGTGTTGAATTGTAGGTCCGTGGCGTCAGATGTCCTTCATTGAACTCGTCCGCCGCGAAATGCACGGCTCGATGCCGAAGCTCCTGATCATGTCGGGCTTGGGCGGCGTCAGCAATGCGTCGATTCTCGCCGCCATCAATGCCGGCGTGCAGGATTCCACCAGCGGGCAGAAGCCGGGATTGTGGGCCGCCTCGCTGTTTCTGGTCGCGCTGTTCCTGTTCATGAAGACCCAGGAATACGTGACCATCACGGCGACCGCCGAGATCGAGGCCATTATTCACAAGCTGCGGGTACGGATCATGGACATGATCCGCCGCTCCGAGCTTCTGGAGGTGGAGAAGATCGGCCGCTCGCGCATCGTTGCCGCGGTCACCAGCGACACCGCGGTGCTGACGCAAGCGAGCAACATGCTCTGTTTCACCATCCAGGGCGCGGTGCTGATCTTCTTCGTCGGCCTTTATGTCGCCTATCTGTCGATCGTGGCGTTCCTGCTGACCTTTGTCATCGTCACCGGCGCCGGCACGATCTTTCACTACAAGAACAAGCGGCTGGCGGCGCAGAAGGGCGAATCGGCGGCGTGGGAGCGGCGGCTGTTCGACCGGCTCACCGACTTTCTCGACGGCTTCAAGGAAGTGCGGCTGAACAGGGCGCGCAGCGACGATCTTTATGCCGATGCGTCGGAAGTCTCGATGACGGCCGCCAATATCAAGATCCGCACGCAGGCGGAAACCTTCAAGATGATCGTGACGTCGCAGGTCTCGATGTATGTGCTGCTCGGTGCGGTGGTTTTCGTGGCGCCGAATTTGAGCGACTCGCTCGGCGGCGCCTCGATTGCCAAAGCGACGACGGCCCTTTTGTTCATCGTCGGCGCCTGTTTCGGGCTCGTGCAATCGATCCCGATCCTGCTCAACGCCAATGCGGCGGCCGATCGTATCGCGCGTCTTGAAAACGCGTTGCAGACGGCGCTCTCGGCGGTCGAGCCGCGCGAACTCACCGCGCGCAGGCGCTTCGACAAGATCGAAATGCAGAACATCGTGTTCCGCTATACCGACCGCTTCTCCGACACCGTGTTCAAGATCGGGCCGATCGATTTCACTCTGAATTCCGGCGATCTGGTTTTCATCACCGGCGGCAACGGCTCGGGCAAATCGACCTTTCTGCGGGTTCTGTCGGGGCTTTATCCGCCGGATTCGGGCGAAATCTATGTCGACGGCACGCGGATCAACGACAATACCCGCGACGATTATCGCGCGCTGATCTCGGCAATTTTCTTCGATTACCACCTGTTTCAGCGGCTTTACGGCATCGACGACCCGGACCCGGCCGAGCTCGACAGCCTGTTCCGGAAGTTCAAACTCGAGGACAAAACGTCGCTGACGGACGGCTATTTCCGGACCCTTGACCTGTCCGGCGGCCAGCGCCGCCGGCTTGCTTTGATCGTCAGCATGCTGGAAAAACGACCGATCATGCTGCTCGACGAATGGACCGCCGAGCAGGACCCCGAATATCGCCGTAAATTCTATGATGAATTGCTGCCGGACATGCTCCGGGCCGGTGCCACCGTCATCGTGATCACCCACGATGACCGACTTTTGAACGAGCTGCATCTGCCGGCCCGTAGGATACGGATGGACGAGGGCCGTATTGTCGAACAAGAGATAATCGGCGGATGATGGGGGCCCTGGAGAACTGTTGATGGCGACTTATCCGCACATTGACGAACTGCCGCCGGCACCGCGCCGGCGCGGCTTTTTGCATCGGATCTGGCGCCACCTGCCGGGTATTGCGGTGCTCGTCATGTCGGCGCTTTTGATCACCGTGGTGCTGTGGCCCTATGTCGTGATCACCATTCCGTCCGGCCGCGTCGGCGTGCTGTGGAAACGCTTCAACGGCATCGACATCTATTGCTGGTGCTGGGTCGGCCGCGGCACCGTGCTCGATCCGCGCGAAATCCGCGAGGAAGGCCTGCACCTGGTCTGGCCGTGGGACAAGCTGTTCCTCTACGATCTGCGGCTGCAATCCTCGACGCAGACCTTCAACGCCATTTCCAAGGACGGCGTGAACGTGGGCGCGCAGATCAGCACGCGTTATCAACTCCTGCACAATTCGGTTGCGGTGCTGCACAAATTCATCGGCCCGGATTATCTGAACTCCGTGCTGATGCCGGAAATCGGCAGCCAGGCGCGCGAGGTCATTTCGCAATACACCGCGGAGGAAGTCTATACCTCGCGCGACCAGATCCAGAAACAGATCCGCGACAGCGCACAGCGCTCGCTCTCGGCCAATCTCAACAAACTGGTGCAGCCGGAAGCGATGGAGCAGCCGGATCCCAAGCACTACAACGACTTCCTGCAGGACTCGATCCAGATTCTCGACACGCTTGTGCTGTCGATCGAATTGCCGCCCCAAATCGTTGCGGCGATCAACCGGCAGACCGAACAGTATTACATGATCCAGGAATATAAATTCCGGGTGCAGCGCGAGGCCGAGGAGTCGAAGCGCAAGCAGATCGAAGCCGACGGCATCGCCGCCTTCCAGAAGACGGTGAGCAAGGGTATTTCCGATTCCTATCTGCGCTGGCGCGGCATCGAGGCGACGCTGGAATTGGCGAAGTCGGCCAATGCCAAGATCGTCGTCATCGGCGGCGGCAAGGACGGCTTGCCGATCATTCTCAACGGCGCCGAGGCTCCCATAGCGCCGCCTGCAAACCCGCAGGCCGGGGGAGAAAACACCGAAGGCGCTATTCCGGAGACGAAGGAGGCCCCGGGCGGTTCGCTGGGCCCGCCGGGCGTGCCGGGCGCGGCGTCGACGCCGCCTTCGGCGCTGACGCCCTCAGCGCCTGCCCCGCCGGCGGGAAGCAAGCCGCCGGGGCACTCGTCGAGCAATGCGACGCCGAACAACTCCGATCGAGAGGCGGATGCGCGCACGTCAAGTCTGGCGCAGGAGGTGCCCAACGTTGCGCACGCGGCGGGACCCCTCGACGTGCCGGGCGTCCGTTCGATCCTGTCGCAGATTTCCGGTGCGCTACAGGCCGGGGCGCCGCTGACAGCGCCCGCGTCGCCGCCCCGGGCGAAGTCGGGCAAATGAGCGGAGGATGACGGTGGCCGACAGAACGGGAAGCCCTCGGCAATCGCTCTTTGACAACGGCCGTTTCGTCTCGGTGATCGCGTGCGTCGTCGCGCTCGTGGTCATTCTGGTCGGCGGCCATCTTTACGGCCGCTACCTCGCATCGAAGGAAGTCGGCGGCCGCGACACTGTCATCGAGCAACTGCAAGCACAAAATCAGCAGTTCAAGCGAATTGTCGATCAGAAATCCGCGCAGATCACTGAATTGCAGGCCAAGCTCGCCCGCGTCCAGGCGCAGCTCGAGCAGATCGTGCCGAGCAAGAACACCTACAACATCATGCCGAACCAGATGCTGATGGTGGCCGACGGCCGCCTCGCCGTCGGCATGGTCGGTGCGCCCGGCAACGACGCCATCGTGCTCAATATCAACGGCAAGCAGCAGACGGCGGCCGCGGGCCAAGTGATCGCCGCCGGCTCCGGCCCATCGGCGAATTGCCAGGTCACGGTGCAGTCCTTCGATATGTTCAAAGCCGTGCTCGTCGCCTCGTGCGCGGGCGTGAAGAGCCAGTAGCGCTGGGTGTCAGGCCGAGGTCACTCCGGCACGCGGCCTTTCACGGCATTGACGCGCCCGCTCGACGTGATGCGGCCCGCGCCGTCGGCGGCCGTCCGCGCGCGCACCCGCGCCTTGAAACGTTGGATATCGTCGGCGCTCATTGCAGCGAAGGTCGGCAGCAGACTCGATCCCAGCCGGCTGATCTCCCAAAATTCCTCGAAATCTGCGAATGTGCGTTGCACGGTGATCTCGCGCGCCTCGACCGCTTGCAGGCCCGCGCCGCGCCACAGATCGCGCATCGTCTCGATTCGCGAGGCTTCGACGCTCGGCGGATCGGCCGGCTCGATCCCCATGGTGCGCAGTTCGGCCCTGATCGGCTCCTGCGGATGGCCGCCGCCCAATATGTCCCAGGCATAGGCCGCGACCATACCGCCGGGGCGCACGACGCGCGCCATTTCGGCAACGCCCTTCTTCGGGTCGGGCACGAAAAAAATCACCAGCGCCATGGTGGCGGCGTCGAACGCGGCGTTCGGGAACGGAAGCGCCATGGCATTGCCGATTTCGAATTTGGCGAGCCGCGCCGCCGGGCGTTTGCGCGCGAAATCGATCTGCGCGCCCGACGGGTCCACGCCCTGAACGGCGGCGGGCGCACAGTGTTCTACCAGCACTTCGCTGAAGGCGCCGTTGCCGCAGCCGACGTCGATCCAGCGCAACCCGCGAGGCGGCTTCAACCAATCGACGAAGATTCTGCCGGCGATGCCGCTCCAGGTCCCCATCATCCGCTCATAAGCGGCGCCGTCTTCGAAACGAATGCTGCTCTCAGTCATCGTGACCCCACGTGCATGGTCTTCCGTGTGACAACGCGCACATCGAATAGCGCAGCCAATTCCGGGAAGCGAGACGGCCGTCGCGCATTGCGCTCATTCCCAGATGAGCACATTCGGCAGCGATGATTTCTCCGACGGCGTTGCGGCCTGCCGCAACAGCGTATAGCCGACGCCGGAGAGGCCGCGGAACAGGCCCATATTGAATTGCCGCTTGCCATTGTTCCAGCGGTAATCGCCGATGGCGTTCGCGCGTCCGACCACCGCGAGGAGCCGCTGCGCCGCAGTCTCGCGCAAATCTTCGCGCTCGAGCGCATCCGCAGCCTCGCAGAGAAACTCGACGCCGCCGAGCGTACCGCAGCACAATGTGTCGACCGGCGTCGGCTTGTTCTGCTGGACGCCGGCAACAGCGTTTTTGATGCCGGCGAACGCCGCCGGCGGGCTGCGGCCTTTGTCCGTTCCAAGCCGCACCATGCCGAGCCGCGCCAAGCCGATGCCGGTCGCGCCGTGACACCATTGGCAGGGCCAATGCGTTTCGCTGGCCCGCAGGTCCGGCCAGTTGCGGCGTTCGGCATCGTAGGTCGAGTCTTCAAAGGCGATGCATTCCCCCGCCGCTTGGGCGAAATCCTCGCGTCCGCTCGCCGCCGCGAGTGCGGCAAGCGCATGGGCGAAGCCCGCGGCGCCATGCGACATGCCGTTGAGCGATTTGCCGTCCTTGCCCGGAATAGGCCAGCTGCGCCGGCCTTCAGAGCCCAGTCGCGGCTGTGCCAGCAAATGTTCGCCGCATCTTGTCGCGCGCGCCAGCACGGCGGCAGACTGCGTGTCGCGATAGAGCCGCAGCAGCCCGAGAATGCCGCCGGCGCTGCCGCTCATGACGTCGAGCTGCTTGTCGGCCGCGATCAATTCATCGGTGAACAGCCGCGCGGCATGCTCGGCATCTGCGAGCAAGTCTTGATTGTCGAGGCATTTCGCGATCGCCGCGAAAGCATAGACGATCGAGCCCAGGCCGGTGGCGCCGCCGACGCCGAGCGCACGCGCCAGGCGCGCGGCATTGCGGCTCCTCAGATTCTTGCGCAGATGCGACAGTGCGGCGACCGCAAGCTCGGCCGACGGCGCGTGTCCGGTCGCCGCGGCGTGCGCGGCGAGAAAGACGGCGATCCCGGACGTGCCGTTATAGAGATCGGGACCGAGGCAGACGAGCTGAAAGACGTCGGCATCGCCGAGCCAGTCGAGCCCGATCCAGGCCGCGCCCGGGCCGCGTCGGATCGCACGCTCTGAAATCTCGGCCGCGATCCGGCCGGCCTCGGCGATGAACCGCGCTTTCGCCGCGGCCAGCGGCACGTCGGCAAGCACGTCTTTGGCGTCGGCCGATGCGGCGGCGCGCGGCATGATCGCGTTGGTGTTCTCGCGGATGACCTCGGTCTGCCAGGCGATTTCATTCGCATCCAGGTTTCCGGCGCGTTCCATGGCGCGCGTGAGGCCCGGCACGGCCGCGGTCTGCGCCGCCGCGCCGGTGACGTCGCCGACCTCGGTGCCGTCGGTCGGCGTCACGAAATGCGGCACGTTGAGCGACAACAGGGCCGTTCGCTCGGCGCGAAGAAGCGGCCACAGCGGATCGCTCTCTTTGTCCCAAGGGGCAAGCCGGGCTACGAAATCGGCTTGCGCCGACCAGACCGCGCCGTCGTCCATCTGCGAATGGTTGCGCAGCCGCTGCAGCAGCATGTAATAAAACCTGGTCGGGCGCACGACCTTGCGCACCGGCAAGCCGGCAAAGCCCGCGAACAGATCGGCCGGATTCGTACGCATTTCCCGCTGCAGAAAATGCGCATAGTCGGCAAAGCCGGCGATAAAGCCCTCGATATGGTCGGCAAACTTGGCGTAGCGCCCGCCGACATGCGGCAGATTGGTGTTGGTCGCGCCCGGCTCTTTCGCCTTGGCCGGCCGCATCGCGTCGGTGTTGACGTCATTCCAGCGGATCACCGTTCGCGCGCCCCAATCCGCCGTCATACCGCCCATGGCAAAGATATTATTGTCGACCGAACGGCCGTAAGCGGGAAGGAGGCCGACGGTCATCACCGAATTGCCGACGATATCCATGGCGTCATCGAAGGCTTCGCTCTCGGGCTCGCGAACCTTGTGCTCCTCCGCGCTCGGCTGCAGGATCGTTTCGAGATCGATCGGTACCGGGTGATCGGCCGCAGCGATGATGTTTTCCTGGTGCATGTCGGTCGCGGCAAAGACATGGAACAGTGCGAGCAATGCGCCGGCGCGCCGGAAGTAGCGCTCAATGCCGCTCTCGTCGGCGCAGCCGTCATGCGCAACGAATTCGGTCCAGCCATAATCGTCGCGCGCGATGCTGCGCACGGCCTGCAGCGTCTCCGGCGGAGCGGCGCGATTGAGCCGCGCGATCAAATCATGCCAGACGACGTCGAGCCGCAAATCCTTCGGCTTATAAACGACGCGTGCGCCGCCGGCGAAGCTCAGGATCTGGACCGAATGGCCGAAATTGTGCGGATCGGACAGTTCGCATTCGATCTTGACGACCGGGCCCGCCGCCGCCGACGCCAGCAGGTCGCGGCGAATTGCCGGCAGATCGGCATCGAGCCGCAGCAGCAATTCGCGCGACACATCGAGCCATTGCCGGGTGAGCGTCGCGATCAGCCGCAACAGCACCGGCTTGTCGGCGAAGAGGTGCCGGAAGCCGCCGGACCGCATGTCGGCGGCGAATCGATCGAACAGCGCCGTCGCGTTGGGCTGCGCCGCCGCGCCGGTGCCGGCGGCACCGCGCGCCTTGCTGAAGCGCTCGTAGAGCGCCGGCGCGCAGAGGCCGGACAGGTCGTGCAGCAGTGCGCGGCGCAAGGCCGCCTGCGCCGTCTCGCTCAAATTTTCGCGGGCGCTCGCGGCGATCGCCGCTTGCAGCCGGGCCTGCGCTGCGTCGGCGACGGGCGCCAATAGCGGCTCGAAAGCGCAAGACTCGGCACTGTCGGCCCCGCCTGCCTGTGGCGGATTGGCGCGGCCTTCCAGCGCCGCCAGGGTCCAGCCGACCTCGGCAAGCCAGGCCGGAGCAGGGCCAACGCGGCGCACCGCCCCGAGCCGCGCCGTGACTTCGGCGAGCGAGAGCCCATCGCGTGCCAGGCGGCGCTCGAACAGCGCCTGGTCGCCGCCGGTCGCGGCGCGGCACCAGGCGGACAGCCGCCGCGCGGCCAAATCGGTATCGCCGTACGGCTCCGGCGACGGCGCGACATCGTCCGAGAGCAGTTCGTCGATCGTGGCCGCGCGAAGGATCAGGCTTTCGTCGAACGCCGAACCATCGCCGTCGGCTGCACGCGGTACGGCATCACGCGAATCGTCTTCGCCCTGTGCGCGCACCGCGGCGGCTCCTAAAGCGCTGTCGGAGTATGGTTTCCCGGTGCTGTTTTTCCCGCCCGAAACGGTCGTGAAAATCGAGCGTTTTGTCTTCATAAATCAGCCATATGACGCATAGCCGGACACACTTTACACTATCCGCAGCCGATGATTTAATGGCTGCGTGGCGGGGGGGTTTTAAAATGATTTCTCGTCCTGCCTGATGACTACTTGCCGGCGCCGCTGGCGAACAAAGGGAACATCGCTATGACTCACACCATCGAGCAGACCGAAGAAGAAATCCTCTCCTTCCAAGTTTCCGACGAGGCGCTGGAAGCCGCGGCGGGATCGGTGAAGGAAAATGCGGGCGCCTTCACGCTCGCTTTCTGCTCCGGTCTCGATACCTGCCCGGCGTAATCGGGTTTAATTTCGTTTCGCCGAAGCCTGTCTTGCGACCGGCTTCGGTTTCGAAATTTTATACCTGAATTGTCGGACTGCCGTAATTTCCAACGGGGCGCCGCAAACCACGGCGCCTCGTGTTTTTGCGTCCGTGCATTGTTCTTTTGTGCTTCAGTTTCACGCATCCTGGGCTGCGAACGGCCGGATAGCCCCCTTCTGCGTCGTTTCGAAAAAATCGATGGTGCACATGAGCCCTTCACGCAGCGGGGCCTGGGGCGCCCAGCCAAGCTTCTCATTGGCTTTCGAAATATCCGGCTGGCGCCGGCCCGGATCGTCCTGCGGCAGCGGCCGGTGCACGATCCGTGACGTGGTGCCGGTGAACTCGATCACAAGCTCCGGCCGCCTTAACCGTCCATTAACCATAACGGCGCCAACTTGGCCTTGGGATAACAGGCAATTCGCGACACATGGCATTCACCGCCAACGCGCTGGAGCCGGATGATTGGCAGGACGAGGCCGCGCGTGCGGCTGTCGTCCCGTTCGCGCCGCCGCAGGCCTCAAGCCGCGCCTGGGTACTCGCGCCTTCCAACGAGGAAGTCGCCGAGCTCCGCAAGCAGATCGCGGTAAAAGAAACCGCGGCCAAAATGCTCAACGAGCGCGTTCGCAGGCTTACCGCCGAAGGCACGGCGAGGGACAAGCACATCGCTGAACTGGAAGCGCAGCTGCTCGCCGCCCGCGAGGATCTGACGCATCGTGAGAACGAGAACCGCTCGCTGCAGACGTCGCTCGATCTCTCCGTTGTCGAAGGGGCGCGGCTGTCGGGGCGGCTGTGGGACTCCGGCGTCGAGAGCGATACGCTGCGCACGCGGCTCGATACGTTGAAGGCGACATTGCTCGCCTCGGAGGCTGAACGCGATCGCCTGAAGGTCGCCATGCAGCAAGCGGGCGACCTCCATCGGATCGAAGCGGACGCTCTCAACAGCCAGCTCGAAGCCATGGTGGCGCAGACCGCCGCGGCCGAGACCATGCTCGCGGACACGCGCAAGAGCCTTGCCGCGCGTGTCGAGGAACGCAATGAAGCCAATCGCAAAGCGGCAAGCACGACGCGCGAGCGCGACGTCGCGGCCGCGCTGCTCGGCGAGCTGAAGGGTAAGCTGCAAGCCAAGGACCGTCAGATCCGTGAACTCGATGAGTCGCGGACCAAGCTGATGGCGCAGACCGGCAGTCTGCTCGAGGCCTTCCAAGCGCGTGCCACGGCGCTGGCGGAAGCCGAAGCCAAGGCGAGCGCGCTGGCGCGGCAGATCGACGGCGCCGAGCTCAAATCGATGCTGGCGGAGCGCCAAGTCGAAAGCCTTACGGCAAAGCTGCAACGCCACGAAACCGCGCTCGCCGAAGCCGCCGAAGCCGTGCAATCGCTCGCCAATCGGATTGCCGACGCCGAGGCCAAGTCAAGCACGGCGCAAGGCGAGGCGGAGCGGCTCACTATAAAAATGCAGAATCACGAAGCGGCGCTGGCCGAAGCTTCGGATTCGGTCCAGGCGCTCGCCGGGCGGGCTGCCACGGCTGAAGCTAAGGCGCGCGCGGTGGAGAACGAGACGAAGCACTTGAAGGAACAAATTGAAAGCCAGCAAGCTGCGCTTGCCGAAGCCGCTGATTCGATAAAATCGCTCACCGAACGCGCCGGCGCCGCTGAAGCGAGTGCGCAGGCGGCGGAGGGCAAGATCGAAGGGCTGCATCTGGAATTGCAGCAGGAGCAGGCGCGCCGCGCCATTGCCGAAGTCGCGTTCGCCAAGGTGCAGACCGAATCGGTGCGGCTGCGGCGCCAAGTCGAGACGCTCGCAACGCGCAATCGCGAGCTGGACGAGATTCAGCAGCGTGCGCGCGACGCGATTAAGCCCGTAGTGCCCGAAGCGGCGCCGGAAACGCCGCCTGCGCCGGCTGCCGTCGGTCCGGCAATATCGCAAGCCGTGTCGTCGCTCTCGGCGCGCTCGCTTCTCGCCGAAACGGTCTCGCTCTAGCGCATGTCCCGGAAAAGCGGCAACCCGTTTTCCGGCCAGGATAATAAAATCGGGTTAAGCGGCGTGATGTTTACCGCTCAGTTCGCGAGCTCGCCCTCCGGCCGCGAATTCAAAAGGTTCGGCAGATCGATCAGAGCGATCATCGCATCATCCACGGTTACGAGGCCGGAGAGGAATTCGACCCGCGAGGCTTGCGCGATCTTCGGCACCGGCTGAATCTGCGACGCGTCCTGCGAGACGATGTCGAGCACCCGGTCCGCCAACAGGCCGACCTGGCGCGCGCCGATCTGCACGATGATCACGATATGCATCGGCGTCGCCTCGGTGAGGCCCTGGCCGAAGCGGCAGCGCAGGTCGATGATCGGCACGATGACGCCGCGCAGATTGAGCACGCCGCGCACGTAGTCGGGCTGCTTGGGCAGATGCGTGATCGCGGTCCAGCCCTTGATCTCGCGCACCGCCATGATGTCGACGCCGTATTGGTCGTCGCCGATGGCGAAACTGATGAACTCCGTCGATTTGCCGGCGGCGGCGCCCACCGCTGCATTCAATTGAGCGAATTTGTCGCCTTCGCCGCCACCTGCCGCAACTTCGATACTCATGACTCGATCTCCCGATATAAGAAACCATTACCCGGGAACGGTCGCGCCGGGGTGGCGCGGCCGACCCTGTTCATCGTCAGAACTCTTTCCATTCCGGATCTTTGATCGCCGCTGCGAGTGCGCTGTGCATGCGCCCGACCGGACCGCCGTTCGTCGTTGCTGTGGGTTTAGCCGCGTTCTTCGCCGTGGCCGTGGTCGCGGCTTTGGCCGCAGGCCTCGCGGCGAGCTTGACCGCGGGCATAGCTGGGGGCTTGGCTGGGGGCTTGGCCGCGGGTTTGGCTGGGCCTTTCGCGGCCGGAGCCCGCTCCATGGCTGCAGCCTCCGGCTCTTTGGCGGCCGGCATCGCGCCGCCGAAGCGCCCGGCGTTATCGTTGAGGCGGAATACCGCGACCTTTTCGGTCATGGCGACGGCCTGATTCTCCAGCGTCTTCGCGGTCGCGGCGTTTTCTTCCACCAGCGCCGAGTTTTGCTGGGTGACCTCGTCCATCTGGGTCAGCGCCTTGTTGACCTGTTCGAGGCCGGTCGCCTGTTCGGCGCTGGCGGCGGCGATCTGCGTAACGGTGTCGGCGACGCTCTTGATGGAGGTGACGATCTCATTCAGCGCGCCCCCCGCCTTGTTGACGAGGTCGACGCCGTCTTTGACCTGGCTGTTCGAGTTAGTGATCAGGTCCTTGATGTCTTTTGCGGCCTGCGAGGAGCGCTGCGCCAGGCTGCGCACTTCCGATGCCACCACAGCGAAGCCGCGACCAGCTTCGCCGGCGCGCGCCGCCTCGACCGCGGCATTAAGTGCGAGCAGGTTGGTCTGCCGCGCGATTTCGTCGATGACGCCGATAATGTCGGCGATCTTGCGCGAGGATTCCTCGATCCGCGCCATAGCATCGACCGCCTGGGCCACCACCTGGCCGCCGCGGTCGGCGACTTCGCGGGTCGCGTTCGCCGACCGGCTGGCCGCTTGCGCGTTCTCGGCGTTCTTCTTCACGGTCGCGGCGATCTCTTCCATCGAGGCCGAGGTCTGTTCCAGGCTTGCCGCCTGCTCCTCGGTGCGCTGCGACAGGTCCGTTGTGCTCGATGAAATTTCCGCCGACGCGCTGGTGACTTCGCGGGTCGACGACACGATCGCGCTGATGGTCTGCTGCAGCTGGCCGATGGCGTTGTTGAAGTCGTTGCGGATCTTGACATATTCGGCGGCGAAATCGTCGTTGAGCCGGTAACTGAGATCGCCTTCGGCCATGCGCTCAAGGCCGGTGCCGAGGCATTCGACAACGCGGGACACCTGCGCGGCGCCCGCGGCGCGCGCGGTTTCGTTGCGCCTCCGCTCTTCGTCGGCCAGGCGGCGCTGCTCTTCGGCGGCGCGCTGCTGCTGCGCCGATTTTTCCTCCGCAGCCTTGAGCGCCAGCGCATTGTCTTTGAAGACCTGAACCGCCTTGGCCATGATTCCGACTTCGTCGGCCCGCTCCTGGCCGGCGATTTCAGCGGTCAGGTCGCCGTCCGCCAGGAACTTCATGTTCTCGCCGAGACGAACCAGCGGCCTGGTGATCTTGGCCATCGCGATCCACAGGCCGAGCGCACAGCAGAGCGCGAGGCCGATAACGCCTATCGTCGTTGTCGTGATAATGGTCGACACGGCGCTGGAAGAGGCGCCGGCTTTCGCGGCTTGCGCCTTCTCGATTTCACCGTCGTCGAATTTGCTCGCAGCCGAGGTGAACGCGAAGATCAATTCATCGCACTTGACCATGGCCTTGGTGGCGTTGTCGTTCTGGTCATTGAGACCCAGTTGGATCACGGGGGCCGTGCATTTGTGAATGGCGTCTAGCTGCGTCCGATATCTTTCGAATATATCTTTGTGCTCCGGCTTCAGCCTTTCGGCTTCCGCGATGTATTTCACTGCATTGTCGTAATTCGATCGCACCGATCTGGCCGAAGTCTGCGCTTCGGTTGATGCGCCGGGATAGGCGATGGCCCGATACGCGGCATAGCCGATGATATTGGCCGAACGGGCGGCGCGGGCCACGGCCAGAATTCCGGGATCGTCTTTTTCGACGATTTGCGAGTAGTTCTCGTCGAGCCTGTGCAGCGAGAGCGCTCCGAGAATGACAACGAGCGCCGTGACCGCGCTTAGCAATCCGATGACAGAGAGAATCTTTACCGAGATTTTCAGGTCGTCGAGAAAGCGCATGTCAAGATTTTCCCTATTCCTCGCCGTGTGGCGAAGATCGCCGATGGCCCCGCGCCAGGCGGCGCGGAATTTCCGTGCGGATGCCGGATGCAGAATGCGAAACGGGCTCGGACCCGAGCCTCATCCGCGCACATTCGCGCTCCTGCCGCACCCGTTAAAGGTGTAAAAAAATGGTTGGGATTTCATTAAAACAGGCCGAAATCTCACTGTGCCCCCTCCTGCATGATCTCATGCAGCGGACGCATTGCGCGGCGCTTCAAATCATCGCGTTACGGGGCCTTTTGTAAAAGGACTCGGTAGAATAAAAGCATAGTGCCGCGCCTCAGAACGCGAGCCATTTGAGAGAGGGAACACTGTAATGAATAGGTCCCATGCGGTCGCGCTTGCGGCTGTGCTGGCGTGCGTCGGGTTGGCCTCGCGACCGCTTTCCGCCGACGACTACCCGTCTCGGACGATTACCGACATCGTCGCGTCCACCCCGGGCGGCGGCACCGATATCGTTTCGCGCATTTTCGGCGAGCAGCTCTCCAAGCAGCTCGGCCAACCCTTCGTGGTTGAGAATCTTCCCGGTGCCGGCTCCCTGACCGGGACCGTCGCCGCAGCGCGCGCGGCGCCGGACGGCTATACGCTGCAGACCGGGCTGACGGCCAGCATGGCGGTGAACCCGTCTCTGTTCGCGCATCTGCCTTATGATCCCGTGACCGACTTCGAGCCGGCGGGCATGTTCGCGCAATTTCCGTTCGTGCTCGTGGTCAGCAACAATTTTCCGGCACATTCGGTGAAGGAGCTCATCGACATGGCCAAAGCCAAGCCGGGCGCGATCAACTATGCCTCGGCCGGCAACGGCACCGGACAGCATCTGTCGATGGAGCTGTTCAAGATGATGGCCGGCATCAATCTCGCGCACGTGCCTTATCGCGGCGCGGCGCCGGCCTATGCCGACGTCATGTCGGGCCAGGTGCCGGTGTTCTTCGACAATCTGGCGAGCGCGCTCGGCCAGATCAAAGGCGGCACGGTGCGCGCCCTTGCGGTCACCGGCACCAAGCGCTCGCCGCTCTTGCCCGATGTGCCCACGGTCGCCGAAGCCGGCGTGCCGGGCTACTCCAATTATGTTTGGTTCGGGCTGTGGGCGCCGAAAGGCACGCCGCAGCCGATCATCGACAGGCTGCACAGCGAAATCCAGAAGGCGCAGGCCGATCCCGGCGTGAAACAGAAAATCAATCAGGCCGCGGGCGAAATCCTGGACATACCGCTCGCCGATATCAGGCCGTTCATGAAGACCGAGATCGCCAAATGGGCCGGTGTGGTCAAGAAGGCCGGCATCGAGGTGCAATAGCTTAGGCCTTGGCCCTGCGGCGACGGACTTCCTCGATGACGATGCTGTTATCGAGTTCGCCGTCGCCGCGATCGACACAGGCCTGCAGCACTTCGGCATTGACGGCAAGCAGCGGCAATTGCTGGCCGAGCTTCTGCGCCTGATCGAGCATCAGATGGACGTCTTTCAGAGTTTGCCGTACGCGCCCTTCCGGGGCGAAATCGCCGGACACCATTTTCGGCCCTTTGGTGCCCATCACCTGTGACTCGGCCGCCGACGCGCGGGCAACTTTGAGAAACGCCGCCGGATCGAGGCCAAGCCGCTCTGCGAAGATCAATCCTTCCGCCAGCGCCAGGCGATGCAGGCCGAGGATCAGGTTGATCGCAAGCTTGGCGCGGCCGCCGTCGCCGATCTTGCCGATATGAAAGCGCCGCGGAAACAGCGCATCGAGTACCGGCGCCGCGCCGTCGGCGGTCCGCGCATCGCCGCCGATGAGGCCGAGACCGTCGCCCGCGCGCACCTGCGCGCTCGTCCCCGACACCGGGACTTCGAGAAAGCGCAGGCGCTCGCCGATGCGCGCGCCGAGCGCGGCGATCCGATCGGGGTCGCAAGTCGAGGTGCAGATCACCGTCTTGCCGTTTGCGGCCGGCGACAGCGCGCGCTCGACCACGTCTTCGACCTGATCGGTCGAGAACACCGCAAGCACGATCGGATCGCAGTTGCGCGCGATGTCGATGAGTGTTGCCGCACGCACGCCGATCTGCGCCATGCGTTCGGCCTTGGCCGGGTCGACGTCGTAAGCGGTCACGGCAAAGCCCGCGGCGACGAGGCGGGTGGCATAGACTTCGCCCATCAGGCCGAAGCCGACGAGGCCGACCGTCGTCTGAGACACCATCGATCTTTCCTTATGCCTTAATCCAGCAGTCCGATGTTCAACTCGCGCGCCACCGTGTCGAGGCTTTCGCGCAGCGACTTGGGCATCGGCACGCCGTGGGCGCGGCGGTCGAGAAGCTTGGCATGGCTCTGCTCGCCCGGCAGCCAGATGCGCTCGACTCCGGGCAGCTTTTGCGAATTGCGGATGTCGCGGATGATGCGGTCGACCGCGCGTTTGAACTCGCTGGCCGGCATGAAAGTCTCGACCGCCAAGGCGGCAATCGCTTGTCCGGTATTGGTTGCCTGACCGGTATTCTTCACAAAGTCGATGACGTCACGGCCGAGCGCCGCGCCATTGAGCGCGCCGGCGAGGAGACCGATGATCAGGCTCAGGCCATAACCCTTGTAATCGCCGATCGGCAGCAGATGCCCTTCATCGGCGCGCTTGGGATCGGTCAGCGGCTTGCCCTCACGATCGATCATCCAGCCGATCGGCATTTGCTCGCCGCGCTGCGCCTTGAGCCGCACCTTGCCGTAGGCCGCCACCGTCGGCGCCATGTCGAGCACGATCGGCGGCTCGTCGCCCGCCGGCACTGCGACGGCAACGGGGTTGGTGCCCAACAGGCTGTCGCTGCCGCCCCAGGGCGGCAGGTGATTGTTGCTGCCGACGGCGAAATAGAGCCCGATCATATCGTCGGCGAGCGGCATGGTGACATAGAGCGATGCCGGTCCGGCGTGATTGCTCATGCGCGCACCGACCCAACCGATGCCGGTGACCTTGGCCTTCGCGATCGCGATCTCGGCGGCGCGCGTCATCACCAGATGGCCCATGCCGTTGTCGCCGTCGAGCAGCGCCGCCGATGGCCGGTCGCTCACTACGCGGATATTCGGCTTCGCGTTGACGCCGCCGGCACGAATGCGGCGCACATAAAGCGGCAGGCGGATCACGCCATGGGTATCGCTGCCCCGCAGGTCGGCTTCGACCATGAGGCGGCCGAGCGTCCTTGCATCCGCCTCGGACAGGCCCGCCGCGGCAAAGGCCTTGGCGATGAAGGTCTCGATCCGCTCCGCGGGCACGCGATCGGACTGCGATGTCATCTGCGACACTGATTGCGGCACTGATTGTGTCATGGGTGTCATGTTCCGTGGTGCAGGACGAGGGCTGGCATCCCGCGCGGGCGGATCATAAGATCAATCGCACTACGGAGGTAAGTCCAGATGAGCACGATCGCGGCGGAAAAACTTAAGACCCTGGATGGCTGTTTCGGCAATTACCCGCAGACCCAGGCGCTCAAGAACGGCGGCATCGGCTCCGACCGCATCAACCTTCGTCTCACCGAGGTCGATCCGATCTATAAATCCTTCTTTATGATGGTGCGCGAACTGAAATTCGACGTCTGCGAGATCGCGCTGGTCACGTACCTGCAAGCCAAGGCGTTCGGCAAGCCGCTGGTGCTGATGCCGGCGACCATGATGGGCCGCTTCCAGCATGGCACCTTGCTGTACAATTCCGAGCGCGGTGTTGTGACGCCGGACAATCTCGAGGGCCGCCGCGTCGGCGTGCGCTCTTTCGCGCAGACCACCGGCTGCTGGATCCGCGGCATCTTGTGGAAGGATTACGGCGTCAACCTCGCCAAGGTGAAATGGGTGACCTTCGAGGACGCCCATATCGCCGAATTCAAGGATCCGCCCGGCGTCGAGCGCGCCGCCGACGGCAAGGACATGACCAAGATGGTGCTCGACGGCGAGCTTGATGCCGCCATTTTCGGCACCGTTCTGCCGTCCGATCCGCGCTTCAAAAGCGTCATTCCCGATCCCGACGCGGCGGCGCAGGATTGGTACAAGACATACGGCACGGTGCCGCTCAATCACATGGTCGTGGTCAAAAGCGCGTTGTCGCAATCCGATCCCGGCGCGGTGCGCGAAGTCTTCCGCATGCTCCACGCCAGCAAGAAGGCGGCTGGCCTGCCCAAGCCCGGCGTCATCGATCCGCTGCCGTTCGGCTTCGATGCGGTGAAGCCCGCGCTCGATCTGATGTCGGCCTATGCGCTGGAAATGAAGATCATTCCGCGCCGCTACACGGTCGAGGAGTTGTTCGACGACACGACGCGCGCCCTGCAAGGGTAAAGCGAGCCATGCCGGCGCCGCATGCGAACCGGTAATGTCGCGCGCCTTTAGCCGCCTGCGCCGGCCAGAGGCGGCGTCCGGTGCCACGAGCCATGCAAGCGCGTGCATGGCATTTTGATCCAAATCAAAACGGCTTTCCGCCCTTGTGAAAAGGTGTTCGCGATTGCGACGAACAGCCAGCGAGACCCGCGAATATAGCTATGCTGCGGGCGAGACCCGGCACGAGACCTATGGACCGGGCGAATACAAGGCGCACGACCTGGAGAATACCGGCGATACCGATCGGACTTTTGTCACGGTCGAGTTTCTGCACGGCGCCAACAAGCCCATGACGCTTCCCAAGGCCGCGCGCGCCTAGAGCGCGTCTCCTCGGTGCAGGTCCGTAGACGGACCCAGGCCAAAGCATGCGACGTGCCGGAGACAAGCATATAGTCGTCCCTTCTTGAGCGATATCGCCATCGTCCCGGGCCTTTTGGAAAAAGCGCAACCGCGCGTAAACCTTTGTGGCGAACTTTCCCAACTCAGCCTTAGTTTTCGACACAATCGGTCACGGTCCCGCCCCGCCGGCTTGTTGAAGTCTTCCCAGACCCTGATCGAGGCGAGGGGATCAGGCTCTGGAATTTGCGTCGGAGCATGACCTTTCGGGATTACGCTCCAGGGTCGGTGGGGAGCCGCTGTTGATGCGTTGCCGGGGAATTGCCCTGATCCTCGGGGTTTTTACGGGTTTTTCCGTCTGGGCGACCGTCGCCGCGGCGGGACCGCATGATTCCACAATCACGGTGATCGGCAACCAGCATGTCGGCGCCGACATGGTGCGCTCGTACTTCCATGCCGGGCCGGACGGCACGCTTGATGCGCAGGCGACCGACGACGCGATCAAACGGCTCTACGCCACCGGCCTGTTCAGCAACGTCAAGATCTCGCGCGCCGGCGACCGCATCCTGGTGGTCGTGGCCGAGAACCCGACCATCGGGCGGCTCGCGCTCGAAGGCAATCGCAAGATCAAAGACGAGGATCTGAAGAAGGACCTGCAGTCGAAGGCCGGCGGCCCGCTGTCACGCGCCGCGATCCAAAGCGACGTCGTGCGCATGCTTGATGTCTATAAGCGGCAGGGCTATTTCGACGCGCAGATCGTGCCCAAGACCATCGCGCCGAAGCCGGGCAGCAACAATACCACGGTCGATCTCGTCTTCGAGATCAAGGAAGGCGCGAGGCTTGCGGTGCGGCGGGTCATCTTCGCCGGCAACAAGGCGTTCTCGGAAACCAAGCTGCGCGGCATCATCAAGACCGGCGTGACCAATGTCGTGAGCTTTCTCCTCAACAATGATATCTATGATGCCGACAAGATCGACAACGATCGCGACCTGTTGCGGCAGTTCTATCGCGATCACGGCTATGCCGATGTGCGGGTGTCGTCGGCGGGCAGCTACGATGCTCCGACCAAATCGGTCGCCGTGACATTCACTATCGAGGAGGGGCCGCAATACCGCCTTGGCAAAGTCACGCTAAATTCAAGTCTCAAGACGGTCGACACGGATTCATTGCGGCCGCTGCTGCATACGCAAAGCGGCGAAGTCTACGACGCCGCCGCGGTGGACAAAACGGTCGAGGATATGGCGATGGCGCTCGCCAGGAACGGCGAGCCGTTTGCCGACATTGTGCCCCATGTCGCGCGCAAGCCGGGGCGCCAGACGATCGACCTTGCCTATACGATCGAAGGTGGCAAGCGGCTCTATATCGAGCGCATCGACATCCATGGCAATATCAAGACTCGCGACGAAGTGATCCGCCGCGAATTCGATTTCGGCGAGGGCGATGCTTATAACCGCGCGCTGGTCGATCGCGGCGAGCGGCATCTCAAAGCGCTCGGCTATTTCAAGACCGTCAAGATCACCGCCGATCGCGGCTCGGCGCCGGATCGCGTCGTGCTCGATGTCACGGTCGAAGAGCAGAAGACCGGAAGCATCTTCGTGTCCGGCGGCTATTCGGCCTCTGACGGCGCGCTGGTGCAGCTCAGCATCGGCGACACCAATTTCTTCGGCACCGGCGATATTGCCAAGTCGACCGTGACCTACGGCCAATACGCGCGGGGCTTCGACGTCTCCTTCACCGATCCGCGGTTCCTCAACCAGAACCTTTCCGCCGGGATCGACCTGTTCGGCCGGCAAAGCTTCGCCAGTCCCTACCAGGCGTTCAACACCGAGCTGTACGGCGGCAAAGTCGCCGTCGGCACGCCGATCACCGACAATCTCAACGTCAGCACCAACTATTCGCTCTACAAGCAGGGCCTGTCGCTCGATCCTGCGATCGGCACGGTGTCGCTGCCGATCCAGCAAGCGGCGCAGATGGGCTCCTACTGGGTATCGTCGATCGGCAATGGCGTCACATATTCGACGCTCGACAATGCCAGGGATCCGACCGAGGGTGTGCGCGCGCAGGTCAACAACGACTTCGCCGGGCTTGGCGGCGCCGCCAGGTTCGCCCGCACCACGCAGGACGTGCGCGTTTATCACGAACTCGGCGGCGACGTGGTCGGCATGGTGCGGGCGCAGGGCGGCTATGTGGCGCCGTGGGGCGGCCAGCAATTGCCGCTGCTCGACGGCTTCTTCGGCGGGCCGCAGCTCGTGCGCGGCTTTGCCCCGAACGGCTTCGGCCCGCGCGACATCACGCCCGGCACGACGATGGATAATCTCGGCGGCAACGCCTATTGGACCACATCGGCTGAACTGCAGGCGCCAATGCCGTTCATTCCGCCCGACGCGGGGCTCAAGGTCGCGGCCTTCTCCGATGTCGGATCGCTCTGGGCCACCAGCGCTTCGAGCGCGACGACGATCGCCGCCATGTCGCCGTCGCAGCAGATCGCGAATTCCCGCGCCATCCGTTCCTCGGTCGGCGCCGGCCTGATCTGGGACTCGATGTTCGGCCCGATCCGCGTCGACTACGCCTATCCGCTGACCAAACAGCCCTATGACGTCACCCAGCGCCTTCAGTTCACCGCCGGCGGCTTCGGCGGGTTCTGACGGCGAATTCTATTTCGCCTGTTGTTTCATCCGCTCCTTCACCGGATCCTTGACGTTCTCGAACTTGGCGATCACCACGTTGCGGATCTGCCCGTTCACCTTCTCGGCGCGGCGGATATAGACCGTATTGATGACGTCGCGGGTCTCGGGATCGATCGACATCGGGCCGCGCGGGCTTTCCCAGGCCATGCCCTTGACCGCCGCAATGAGGCTGTCGCCGTCGGCCTTGCCGCCGGTCTTCTTCAGCGCCTCGTAGATCAAATGCATGCCGTCATAGCCGCCGACCGAGAACAGGTCGGGGTTGCGCTTGAACTCGGCATTGTAGGCGGCGACGAATTCGTGATTGAGCTTGGAATCGTCGTTGTAGTCGTAAAACATCGAGGTGATGATTCCGACGGCGGTGTCGCCCATCGCCCTCACCGCGCTCTCGTCGGCGAGCTCGCCGTGGCCAAGAAGCTTGATCTTGCTCGGATCCATGCCGCGCTCGACCAGCGCTTTCGCCAGCGCCGCGGGCTGCGAGCCGCCGGGAATGAAAACGAAGATCCCGTCCGCACCGGAATCCTTGGCGCGCTGCACATAGGCCGAGAAATCGGGGCTCGCCATCGGCATCTGCACCGAGCCGACCACTTCGCCGCCGGCGGCCTTGAACGCCCCGGAGAACGCTGTCTCGGCATCGTGGCCGGGAGCGTAGTCCGACACCATGGTGAAGACCTTCTTGATGCCGTGCTTGGCGGCCCAGGTGCCGAGCGGCTCGCAATCCTCCGGCAGCGTCACCGATGTGCGCGTGATGTAGGGCGATTTGGTCGTGATGATCGAGGTTGCCGCGTTCATCACCACCATCAGCTTTTTCGCTTGCGCGGACAGGTCGGCGACTGTCAGCGCCTCCGGCGTGATGACAAAGCCAGCGAGGATGTCGACATTGTCATTGACGATCAGATCCTGTGCGAGGCGCTTGGCGGCGTCGGGAGCGCCGGCATCGTCCTTGCGGATGAGCTCGATCTTCTTGCCGGCGACGGTGTCGCCGTGCTGCTTCATGTAAAGCTTGATGCCATTGTCCATCTGCGCGGCCGCGTCGGTGAACTGGCCGGTATAGGTCATAATCAGGCCGATTTTGACGCTGTCTTGCGCTTGAACTGACGCGGCAATGAGCGTCAGGACCAATGACATGCCCAATAACATGCCCAATAAGCGGCACAGCCGGAAAAACACCGTCGGCATGGTCGTTCTCCCCAAAGTCTATTTTTTTGCGCTCGGGTCAATTTGCCAAAGCGCTTGTACGCAGAACCATGCCCGCGAATTCTCGCCGTGCCAAGGGAGACTCGAATCACGCCTCAGGGAGGCGGCGAGGGGGCCGTGGGCGGCGTCCCACGCGAGGAAGACGCCGCAATCCGCTCGCGGGTCAGTGTGCCGGCGAAAGCGCCGCCGCGCTCGCGTATTTGACCACGTCGTAGTCGTAAAGCTGCTTGCGGAATTCGGCATGCGCCACGATCTCGCGGTCGCGCATTTCGAGGTCGCCGGAGATGGAGTCGTAACGCAGGCCGTTCTTGCGCGCGCCGCTCTGCACCTCGGCGACGCGATCGCGGCGAAGCCGCTCATAGGTCGCCAAAGCCGCCGGCACCGAATTGCCATCCGCACGCGCCAACAGCGTCGCCAAAGTGATGCCGTCCTCGATGGATTGATTGGCGCCCTGACCGAGATGCGGCAGCATGGCATGCGCCGCGTCGCCGAGGAGCGTGAGGCTTCCCTTGGTCCAGCACGGCAACGGGTCGCGATCATAGAGCGCCCAGCGGAACGTCGTCTGCACCTGGCCGAGCAGTTTCTCGATGCGCGGATCCCAGCCGGCGAAATCCCGGCGCAGCTGATCGGGATCGCCGGGCGCCGACCACGATTCCTCGATGGCTTTATCGGCCGGCGTGAAGCCAACGAAATTGATCAATTTGCCGGCGCGCAGCGGGAAGACGAGGAAGTGCTTGCGCTCGCCGAGCCACATCTGCCAGCGATCCATCGGCCAGTCCGGAACGGCTGCGTGCGGAACGGTGCCGCGATAGGCCGACGAGCCGGAGAAAACCGGGCGGGACGGCGGGGTCACAAATTTCTGCAGTTCGGAATGGATGCCGTCTGCGGCGATGACGATGTCCCCCTCGGCGATGGCGCCGTTGGCAAAGCGAACCCGTGCGCCGCGGCCGTCTTGCTCGAAACCGGTGCAACGGTGTGCGGTGTGAACGACCTGCTTGGCCAGTCCGCTCGCCAGGATGTCGATCAGGTCGGCGCGGTGCATGCCGAAAGTCGCATTCCAGCCCGCTGAGTCGGTGACCTGGACCGGCGCAATCGGCGTGCCGTCATAGCGGAAATAGGACGACGCCGATCCGACCCGCGCGCCCCATTTCTCGACCTGCTCGCCGAGCCCGACCCGCTGCAGATGCCGCATGCTGTTGGGCGTGATGTAGACGCCGGCCCCGACCTCGCCGAGTGCCGGCGCTTGTTCGTAGACAGCGACCGGAAAGCCCTTGGCGATCAGCGCGTTGGCCGTGAACAAGCCGCCGATGCCGCCGCCGACAATCACGATCTTCGCTTTCGTCATGACGAGCCCTTGGAGAATCCTCATCGCCTTTTCGGGACAGGCTGCGCTGCCTTGCCGGCGCTTTTATGGATCAATTGCAACGGCTTCACATTACGCCGCAACTGCCAAAAAAGCATAGCGGGGTCATCGCTGCCGGCGTTTGATCGGGATCAATGCGGGGCGTTTGCGCCGTTCCCGCTTTTATTTCTTCCCGTCCGTGCGGTTGCCGTCCAATAGCCAGCCGAATTTTTCCTGCGCCTTGCGCATGACTTCCTGGCTTGGCGTATTGGTGGCGGGAAACTTGTCGCGCCAATGAAACGGCCGGCAGGCATCGATAACGGCGACCGAATGGGTCATGTCGCCCGCGGCGCGCTTCCACGGCGGCAGCGCCGGATCGGCCGGCGAATCCCACGAGCCGTTGATGAACTGGATCGATTGCGACGGGTCGGTACGCGTGAGCATGGCCCAGAGCAGATGATCGAGATTGGTGACGTCGACATCGTCATCGACCACGACGATGTATTTCGAGGCATAGGCGGAAGCCCCGCATTGCGCGGCGATGTGGCCGGCCTGCACGGCATGGCCTGGATAGCGCTGCGTGATCGACACGCCGTGAAACAGCCGCGCGCCGCCGATCTCGTGGCACCACACCTGCTGCACGCCGGGCACGCCGGCATTGGTCATGTTCTGCTTGATGGTGGCGGAACGCAGCACGGCGCGATAGCGCGCCATTTCGTCGGGACCGGCGCCCATCGGCGGCACGCCGAGCAGGATCGGATCGTTGCGGTGATAAATGGCCTTGATGTCGAGCACGGAGGTCGGCTTGGCGCCGCCGGCGTAGTGACCGGTCCATTCGCCGAACGGGCCCTCGATCTCGCTCTTGCCCTCGGTGACGAAACCCTCGAGCACGATCTCGGCGTGGGCAGGAAACGGCAGGCCGGTGACCTGGCCGCGCACCATCTTGACCGGCCGGCCGCGCAAGCCGCCGATGACGTCGATTTCGAACACGCCATACGGCACTTCGAGGCCGCCATAGAAGAAGGCGAGCGGATCGCCGCCGAGCACCATGGCGACCGGCATCGGCTCGCCGCGCCTGAAATATTTGGCGCGATGGATGTCGCCGTGATGGCCGGCCGCGATGAGGATGCCGACGGATGTGCGGTCATGCACCTGCGCGCGGTAGGCGCCGGCATTGAGCCAGTTCTCATCCGGGTCGCGGGTGATGCTGTAAGTGCCGGTCCCGATATAGCGGCCGCCATCCTTCTCGTGCCAGACCGGCGCCGGGAATTTGGTGACGTCGATGTCCTCGCCTGTCAGCACGTTGTCGAGAATCGGGCCGTTATCGACGATCTCATGCGGTACGATCTTCTGCTCTTTCAGATAGGCTTCGCGATAGGCGTCGCTTAACTCCCATTTCGTCAGGTGATCGGGAAAGCCGAGCGTCATGTTGCGGCGCGTGCCGGCGAACATGTTGAGCAGGACGCGAAAGCCCTTGGGGCAGCCGGGAATATCGTCGAACACGACGCAAGGCCCGGTTTCGGCGCGCAGCACCGCTTCGGCAGCGAGCCCGATGTCTTCCTGCCAGCTGGCGCCGGAAACATTGCGCACTTCGCCAAGCCGCTCTGCTTGGCTGAGCCACTCGCGCAGGTCGTCATAGGCGATGTGGGCCTTGACGTTGCTCTGTTCCATACCCGGCTCCCGGCTCATATCGGCTTCGTATGATTGTATGACGATAGCGCGGCGCAGAATGGCCATTGCGCCGGCCTTGTCAATGCACTCGTCACGGGTGTGCGGGCGCGAAGGCGAGCGGCTAAAATTCCGCGTAAACGGATTGTCGAAACCGGACCGGCTACTCGACCGGCTCGAACTGCGATTCAGCGCGCGCCCGCAGCCGATAGAAGTCCATTGCTGCAACGGCGGTCTTCTGCTGCAGCTTGGCGAAGCTTCGCGCGTTCGCTTCGAGTTCGGCTGCGCCGACGGCTCGCGCCGGTCCGCGCATCCGCAGAATATCCCACGTGGTTTCCCAGTTCAGCCCGATCGCCTTGGCGAGAACCATCAGGTGATCGGCGCGATGATGCACGATGGCGCGCTCGATATGCCCCACCGGCAAATCGCACATCAGCGATAGCGCGACCGTCACTTCGTCGAACTTGCCGGCCTGCGCGAATTTGGCGAGGCTCTCGCTGTTCAAGCCGCCGGCGCGGTGCAGCGCCTCGACCTGCGGCCGCGCCAGCGCATAGGTCGCCGAGTTTTCGCGCATCTTGGTCTGAATCTGGCTTTTGGCCTGCGCGACCAGGTAGCGGTAGAGCTGAACCTTCTGGCGGTCGGCGGTTTCCAGCTGCTTTTGCACCTCTTCCGAGGCCGATGCGAACAGGCTCAATAGGTGCTGGCGTGGAATGTCGGAACGCGCCCAGACACGCAGCGCCAGCTCGGCGTCCTCGCGCGAGCGCGTCACCAGCTCGGTATGGCCGAACTCGGAGAATTTCGCACCGGGATTGTTGGCGGTGCTGCGCACCACCGCGGTATCGCCGCGCCGCAGCAGCACGTCGGTGACCGCTTCGCCGATCGTATCGCGCAGCGAAATCGCGTAGAGATGATCCTGGCTCTTGGTCTTTGCGCTTTCGACCAGCGTCGCCTCGTCGAGGACTTTCGAATGGGACAGGATCGGGCCGGCGACGGTGATCTCGTCATCAAGCGCCAAGATGCGTGACGTCCTTGCCGGCGCATGCGGGTTCTTGGCGAGAAGGTTGCCGAACTCGGCGCGTGCCGAACTGTCGATGGCGACGATCAGCCGGCTCATGACCTCGTCGAACATTGCGATATGTTCTTCGGAGAAGCCCGAGCCGTTCATGATGAAGAGGTCGGTCAGCCGCCGCATGACGGTGGCGCGATGACGCAGGTCGGAATGGGTGATGGCGTCTTCGAGTTCGTCGATCAGCGATTTGTTCGCGGCGGCAGTGACGTCTGACGGCGTGCCGAATGGGTTTGGCGCAGCACTTGCCTCGACGGTCGGAACGGCCTGCGATGCATCTCTAAGCGGCATCTTCAACGGCTCCCGCGATTTCATAGGCTTCGAAATTCAATTCGGATGCCGCGCACGGCCTCTGGATGAGATAGCCCTGGACCGTCGACACGTCGGCCATGCGCAGAATGCGCAATTGGTCTTGCGTCTCGACGCCTTCCGCCGTCGTCTCGATATTCATGCTGTGCGCGAGCGCGAGCACCGCGGAGACGATCGCCGCGCAGTCGGTGCGGTTGGTCATGTCGCGGGTGAAGGACTTGTCGATCTTGATCTTGTCGAACGGGAACATCGTCAATTGATTAAGTGACGAATATCCCGTGCCGAAATCGTCGAGCGCCACTGTAATCCCGAGATTCTTGATCTTGCGCAGCAGCGCGATGCAGTCGGTGCCTTGATCGATCAGCGCGGTCTCGGTGACTTCGAGCTCGAGCCGTTCCGGCGGCAGGCCGGTTTCGACCAGCACGCACATCACATAATCCAGAAAGCTGGTGCTGCGCAGTTGCACGGCGGACAGATTGACAGCGACCCGCACCGAGGACGGCCATTTCACCGCCTCTTTGCAGGCGGTTTCGAGCACCCATTCGCCGATCTGCAAGATCGTGCCGGATTCCTCCGCCAATGGGATGAAGTGGTCAGGAGGAATCAGGCCGCGTTCCGGATGCCGCCAGCGGATCAGGGCTTCGGCGCTGCGCAATTTCAAGGTCTTGGTGTCGACGATCGGCTGGAACTGCACCTCAAATTCCCGGCGCGCCAGTGCGCGCCGCAACTCGTTTTCGAGCGTGTGCTTTTCGACCGCCGCCTGACCGAGCGCGGATTCGAAGATCGCATAACGGTTCCGGCCGGCGGCTTTGGCGTGATAGAGGGCGAGGTCCGCCTTTTTCAGGAGATCGTCGGCATGCGTGCCGTGCTCCGGCGACAGCGCGATGCCGATGCTGGCGCCGATGCCCACGTCGATGCCGCCGATGGAGAACGGTTCTGCGATCAATGCGATGATCTTTGCCGCCAGCGCTCCCGCGGTGTCGGCCTCCTGCGAATCGTCGCTTTGGATGATGGCGAACTCGTCGCCGCCGAGCCGCGCCAGCACATCGGTTTCCTTGAGCGCGTCCTTGAGCCGTTCGGCGACCTGCTTGAGCAATTCGTCGCCGGAGGGATGCCCGAACGTGTCGTTGACCTGCTTGAAGCGGTCGAGATCCACCATCAGCACGTTGAACTCCTCGCCGCGCCAGCGGTAGCGCGAGCAGGCGTCCTCGATCTTCTCGACCAAAGAGGCGCGGTTGGCGAGCCCGGTCAGCGCGTCGTGATGCGCCAGATAGGCGACGCGGGTCTCGGTGCGCCAGCGCTCGGTGATGTCTTCATGCGTCGTGAGCCAGCATCCGTCGGCCATCGCATGCCGTAAGATCATGACGACGCGGCCGTTGCCGAGCTTCTCGACGTCGGTCGAGTTGCGAAACTGTCCGGCGATATATTCAGCCGGATCCGGTCCGTTGAGATTGCCGTTCTTGCGGCGATGGGCGACGATCTGCTCGAACTGCGTTCCCGGCTTCACCAGGTCTTCGGGCAGGTTGTAGATCTGACGATAGCGCTCGTTGGCGACAAGAATGCGATGCTGCGCATCGAACATGCACAGCCCCTGCGACATGTTTTGCAGGGCGGCGGCAAATCTGGCGTTGGATTTTTTCAGCGCTTCGGTGCTTTCGACCAGGGCACGCTCGATATTCTTGTGCTCGGTGATGTCGTTGTGGATGGCGACCCAGCCGCCATCCGGCATCGGCTGGTGATTGACGAAAATCACCCGGCCGTCGGTCAATGCGTTTTCCGAGGTGAAAGGCCGGCTGTCAGAAACCTGGTTGATGCGGGTCGTGACATATTGCGCCGAGCCGATCGGCGCCATGCCGGTGGCGATGCGGGCCTCGAGGATCGATTGCAAGGAAACGCCGGGCTTCACCTGTTCGGCGCCGAGCCCGTACATTTCGGCGTAGCGATGGTTGCTCATGACCAGCCGCTTGTCGCCGTCGAACATCGACAGGCCTTGCGACATATTGGCCAGCGCCGTGTGCAGGAGACGATTGCTCTGCTCGAGCGATTGCTTGGAACACTTCAACTCGGCATTGGTGGCGAGCGCGCGCGCGCGCCCGGCGGCGCCCAGCGCAATGACGACGAGCACGATCGCCGTGAGCACCGTGCCGCCCGCGATATAGCGCTGCAGCGTGCTGTCTGCCTGACGGAAGATCTCGTCCTTGGATATGCCGACGAGAGCCACCAGAGGAAACCCGGTAACCGACCGGTACGAGATCAGACGGACGACGTTTTCGAGTCTGGCGCTGCTGCTGGAGGTGTTCCAATAGTGCCCATCCGGACTCCGGCCGAGCGCAGTGAAGACCGGCGAATTGATCACCGATGTGCCGGTGAAACGCCGCGGACCGCTGTTGCCGCCGCCGCGCGCGCGGATGACGCCATCGAGGCCGACAAGCGAGACAACACTGCCTGGGCCGATGTCGAGCGAGCTGAAGAAATGCTCAAGGTGCTTGACATCGACCGAGGTGACGGCGACACCGCCGAACGCGCCGTCCGGCTTGTCCAGCCGCCGCGAAAACTGGATCGTCTCTTTCTTGCTGATCCGTCCGATGATCGGCGCGCTGATATAGAGCTCATCGTCAGTGTGCTCGGCCTGAAATCGGAAATGCGGACGATCTCCGACATAGATCGGCGTCGTGATCGGACCCTGGGTCGATTGTTTGATGAAGCCGTTCGCGTCGGAAATGCCGTATTGCACGGTCATGTCGCTATAGGGCGGATTCTCTTTGGCCCAGGCGGCGACGTTGAAATTTCCGGGGTTGCTCTCGTAGGCGCGGCGCATCGCCAGCAGCGACGTGTCGGATTCGCGGACGACGCGCCGGATATATTCTTCGAGCACCCGCGTCAGATTGCTGCCTTGGCGGACGGCGTCCTGATAGGCGCGCGCATGCTCCAGGCGAGACAGCACATAGATGCTGCCCCAGATGATGGCGATGACCGCGACGCCCAAATAGGTCGTGGTTTGCCGAAATGCACGCAATCGCTTTGTCATTCCGGTAGCTCATGGATATCGGGCCGTCCGCAATAACGTGACAGATATTTGTTACTGCGCCGTTGTGCGCATTGCAGATAATCAGCAAACACCGGCGATACGGGCCGGTAACCTTTCAGTCGGTCTACCGCGCCACACCGGTCTTTTAGTTGCCGCGGACCCCTCGGCGTGCCGCCATCCCGGCGTTCGATCCGGCGCTATCGGCTTGAGCGCCGTTGCATTCTCAAAGTCCGGGCCCGGGCAATTTATGAGTGTACTCCGCTGTGTTTCACGCTATGAGTTCGTATGACAAGTTTTTGCCAACCACGATAGGAGATGGCGGTGTCCGCGGGTTCGCCGCGCCGTCCACCGGACGGATTTTTCCCGCCGCCGCTCCCGCCACGCAGGGCAGCCGCGCCGGCGCATGGCTTGCCGCCTCGCAGCCGCCGATGTAGCAAGCCGCTTGCGCGGGGTGCTTTGCGGCTGAGAATCGCGGCAAAAAACTGCGCCAATGACCGGGCCGGGGAGGGGAAATGACCGCAGCGACAATAACGGCAATCGATGCGGTCCCGCAGCGCTCGTTTCGCGAAGTCTGGGTCGTCAGCATCGGCCATGCGCTGACCCATTGGTACCCGGCGACGTTCTACATTCTCCTGCCGCTGATCGGAAACGAGCTCGGCCTCGACTACGGCGAGATCGGATCAGTCCTGACTGCTCAATATGCGGCCGGCGCCGTCGCCAATATTCCCGGCGGAATCTTTGTCGACACGGTGGGCCGCAAAGGCCTGCTGATGGCGGTTTCGCTATGCTGGATCGGCGTCCCTTATCTGATCATGGGCGCGTCGCACACGTATTGGATGATCCTCCTCTGTGCGATGCTGGTCGGCATCGGCAATAATATCTGGCACCCGACGGTGATCCCATGGCTCGGCGACCGCTTCCCGGACCGCAAGGGTCTGGCGATGTCGTTTCACGGCATGGGCGCCAATGTCGGCGATGCGCTCGCGCCCCTGTTCATCGGCTGGTTGCTGACGTTCTACAGCTGGCGCAGCGTCGTGGTGATGAATGTCATTCCCGGCATCGTCGTTGCCGGAATCATTCTGTTCTATGTCGGACGCCTGCAGAGCGCCGATATCCGCAACGGCTTGGCCAAGGCGAAACCGGACAAGATTCCGACCGCCGAACGAGCCCGGCTGTTCGCAGAACTTCTGCGCAACCGCGCGCTGGTCATGTTGTCGGTCGGCTCGGCTTTCCGCTCGATAACACAAGGCGCACTGCTCACCTTTCTGCCGGTTTATCTGGCGCGGGTGATGGACTATCCGACCAAATGGATCGGCGTCTGCATGTTCGCGCTGCAGGCCTGCGGATTCATCGCGGCGCCGATCGCCGGGCATTTGTCGGATCGCATCGGCCGCCGGCAGATCATCATGTCGAGCATGTCGATGACCGGCGTCGTCATCCTCGCGATGACCTTCGCCGGCGGCACGAAGTGGTTCGTCCTGCTGATCGCGGTCCTCGGATTCTTTCTGTTCGCCGTGCGCGCCGTGCTCCAGGCCTGGCTCCTCGATGCGACGCCGCCCGGCACCGGCGGCACCGCGGTCGGCATCTTGTTCGGAGCGCAGGCGGTCGGCATGGCGATCGGACCGATCAGCGCCGGCATCGTCGCCGATCATTACGGCATCATGGCCGCGTTCTACTTCCTCGCCGGCACGATCGTCATCGCCAACCTGCTGATTTTCATCACTCCGGTCGGACACACCCGTTCCGGCAGAGACTGACACCGCGTCGCGCAGGCAGCGTTGACAATGCGCGCGGGGCTCGGTCGATAATGCGGGCCGAAGACGGCAGGCGTCGCGTTGCGGCCTGCCGAAGCCGATCAAGGCAAGAGATGTTGTAATTTCGAGGGAGCGTCGCGCCATGAACCGCCCGCAGCAGGCTTTTTCTCCAATTCGCGATCAGCGCGGCGAGCCGCATGTGCGCCGTTTCGACGAGCAGCGCTGGCTGATCGACAACATCATCCGCGCCAACGGCATTGATTGGGACCAGCCGCGATCGCTCTATATTCATGCGCCGTGCGGCATCGAGGCCAATGCCGACTTCGCCGGCATTCGCGAGCGGGTGAAGAAGATGGCCGATATCGGGCCGGCCTTTGCCGCTGTCGCCCGCCGACGCGAAGCCAAGGCCGAAGCCGCGTCGCTCGCCGACCACAAGGTCACCGCGCGCGACAATTTCTTCATGGCGGCGGTGCATTGGGGCGCGGCGCAATGGCCCTATGACCAGAACGACGAGACCAACATCGCCTATAACAACAAGAAGCGCGAGTGCTACGCCAAATATGCGGCGATCGCCGATCACCATGTCGAAGCGGTTTGGGTGCCGTTCAAGGACAAGGCGATTCCGGCCTGGCTGCACCTGCCGCCGAACTACGCCGGCGGCAAAGTGCCGGTGGTGATCGCGGTGCCCGGCATGGACAGCTACAAGGAAATCCAGGTCGCGCTCTATGGCGACAAGTTTCTCAATCGCGGCCTGGCGGTGCTGGCGATTGACGGACCCGGCCAATACGAAGCGCCGATGATCGGGCTCTATTTCACCATGGAAAACTGGATGGCGGCGGGGCCCGCTTTGGTCGACTGGATCGCGGCGCGGCCGGAACTCGATGCCGCGCGCATCGGGGTGTCCGGCACGAGCTTCGGTTCGCTGTTCGGCACAGTGCTTACCGGCAACGAGCCGCGCATAAAGGCTTGCGCCGTGATGTCGGTCTGTCACGAGCCGGGCTGCCACACGATCTTTCAGGAGGCTTCGCCGACCTTCAAGAAGCGCTTCATGTACATGTCGGGCATTACCGACGAAGACGAGTTCGATGGATTCCGCAAGAAGATCACCTGGCAAGGTCACGCCGAGAAGATCAAGGTGCCCTATCTCTGCGTCGCCGGCGAAGCGGAAGAGTTGAGCCCGCTTGAACATTCCGAGCGGCTGATGGCGGCGCTCGGGGGGCCGAAGCAAATGATTGTTTATCAGGAGTCGCGGCATTCGGTCGGCAATGTGCCGGCCGCCAATTTGGGCCCGTTCCCGCCGGTCCTGGTCGCCGACTGGCTTGCCGATCGGCTCGCCGGCAAGCCCTTGGTCAGCGAGCGCTGGTACGTTACAGGCTCGGGCGAGATCAGAAAAACGCCCTACTGATCGCGAGCACGGCTTTTTGCCCGCGCGAAAGCAAGACGGAGGAAAAACACATGAAGCTCGCGCGCCGGCGATTGCTGCAAGCGGCAGCGTGGGGGGCCGCCTTTGTTGAGGTCGGAAGTGGAATTGCCGCAGGCGCGATGGCAGACGACTATCCGAACCGTCCGGTACGGCTCGTCGTCGGCTTTCCGCCCGGGCAATCCGCCGATATCAGCGCACGGCTGCTCGGCCAATGGTTGTCGGAGCGGCTCGGTCAGCCTTTCGTCGTCGACAATCGTCCGGGCGCCAGCAATACGGTGGCGACGGATTTCGTCGTGCATGCGCCGCCCGATGGCTACACGCTGCTGTGGATCAGCACCAGCAACTACATCAACGCCACGCTGTATTCGACGCTGCCGTACGATTTCATCCGCGATATCGAGCCGATCGCAGCCAATACGCGCGCTCCGCTGGTGATGGAAGTGAATCCGAGCCTGCCGGTCAAAACCGTCCCCGAATTCATCGCCTACTGCAAAGCCAATCCCGGCAAGATCAACATGGGTTCCGCGGGCATCGGCAACTCGACACATATGGCCGGCGCGCTGTTCCGGATGATGACCGGCGTCGACATGACCCATGTGCCCTATCGCGGATCGGCCCCGGCGCTCACGGATCTCATTGCCGGCCGCGTTCAGGTGATGTTCGATCTCATGCCTTCCTCGATCGGCTATATCCGGAGCGGCAAGTTGCGCCCGCTCGCGGTGACAACGCTGGCGCGTTCCGACGCGCTGCCTGACGTGCCGAGCATGGCCGACTTCGTGCCCGGCTACGAAGCAAGCGCCGTGGGCGGCTTCGGCGCGCCCAAGGGCACGCCGAAAGACATCGTCGACAAGCTCAACACTGCAATCAACATGGCGCTCGCCGACCCGGCGATCAAATCGCGCCTCGCCGATCTCGGCGGCACGCCGCTGCCCGGCAGTCCGGACGACTTCAAAAAACTCATCGCCGGCGAGACCGCGAAATGGGCGAAGGTCATCCGCGCCGAAAACATCACGCCGGATTAACTCGGCTGCGTTTCCAAGTTTGGTTAATTATCCAATTACAAGCCAATCGGCAGAAAACGCGCCGAACCGCAATTTTCCTGCACTCATTCGTAATTTTTGATCTGTCAGAATGAGCGCGTGCGCCGGATCGATGCCGGCGAGGCTGCGCCGTTTTTACGATCAGTTTTAGTTTTGACCGTAACTTTTGACGGAAACCCCTGGACAGCGGGTGACAACAAAGTCGGCATGGTGCGGGCGAAGGTGGCGTTGAGATGGGCATGGACGGGGACTCATTCCGATGGCAATAGCTCGTCAAGCGCTGGCAACGGTTGTCATTCCCGACAACGCGGCGCAGCGCGAATTCGATTTTTCCGACGCCGACTTCCAGGCGCTGTCGAAGATCGCCTATGAGCACGCCGGCATCCTGTTGCCGGAAGCCAAGAAGAACCTGCTCTACGGCCGGTTGTCGCGGCGGCTGCGCTCGCTCGGTCTGCCGTCGTTCGAGGAATACCGACAATATCTCAAAGAGAATTCCGGCGAGGAACTGCAGCTCTTCATCAACGCGCTGTCGACCAACCACACCAAGTTCTTCCGCGAGCAGCATCACTTCGAGCATTTCGTGTCCGATGTGGTCACGCCGTTTCTTGCCGCGCATCCGACCGGCGGACGGCTTCGCGTCTGGTCGGCCGGCTGCTCGTCGGGCGAAGAGCCGCATACGATCGCGCTGATCCTTGCCGCCGAGATCAGGGATATCGCCTCGCGCGACGTGCGCATCCTCGCCACCGACATCGATACCGACGTGCTGCGCAAGGCGGCGCAGGGCATCTTCTCCGCCGAGGCGGTCTCCGCGGTGCCGGCGAAATATCGCGCGGCACTGTCGAAAGCGGACGGCAGCGACAATGTCGCCATCGACCGCAAGGTCTGCTCGCTGGTCTCGTTCGGCCATCTGAATTTCATGGACGACAAGTGGCCGATGCGCGGGCCGTTCGACGCCATCTTCTGCCGCAACGTCATGATCTATTTCGACGGACCGACCAAGACCAAGCTGGTCGACCGCTTCACCGATCTGCTGCGCGTCGGCAGCTGGCTCTATATCGGCCATTCCGAGTCGCTGCTCGGCTCGCATCCCCGGCTCAAGCTTGCCGGCCGCACCATTTACCGGAGGACGGCGTGAGCGCACGCCAATCATGTGCAACCGTAATGGAGGCGTGCTGCGCCTCCGCAAACATTGAGCTGTTCCAATGAGCGCAACAAAAGAGAAAGTGCGTGTTCTGATCGTCGATGACTCGGCTTTGATGCGGCAGCTCCTGGCCGCGGTGCTGTCGGTCGACGAAGGCATTGAAGTCGTCGGTGAGGCACCCGACCCGTTCGAGGCGCGCGAGAAGATCAAGGCGCTCAATCCCGACGTCGTGACGCTCGATGTCGAAATGCCGCGCATGAACGGCCTCGACTTCCTGCGCAAGATCATGGAGTTGCGGCCGACGCCGGTGGTCATGATCTCTTCGCTGACCCAGGCCGGCGCCGACACCACGCTCGAGGCGCTCGAAATCGGCGCCGTCGATTTCGTCGCCAAGCCCGCCGACAACAGCGCGATGCTGCAACTCGGCGGCGAGCTCATTCCCAAGATCAAGGCGGCTGCCCATACGCGGATACGCCGCCGCATGGTGCCGCCGCGGCAGGTGGTGGCGCGCAAATCGTTCGGCGCGTCGCGCGGCCCGGTCGAGAAGCTGATCGCCATCGGCGCTTCGACCGGCGGTGTTGAAGCCCTCAAGGCGGTGCTGATGCTGTTCCCCGAAGACGCGCCGCCGATCGTGATCGCCCAGCACATGCCGGAACGTTTCACCGCGGCTTTCGCACGCCGGCTCGACAGCGAATGCCGGATGCGCGTGCACGAAGCGCAGCATGAGCAGCCGATCGAGCGCGGCCATGTTTATATCGCGCCCGGCGGCCATCATCTTGAAGTGGCCAAGCGCGGCGGCGGACTCATATGCGCGCTCAACGACGGGCCGCTGGTGTCCGGACATCGGCCTTCGGTCGATGCTTTGTTCAATTCGGTGGCGCGGCTAGTCGCGCCGCACGCGGTGGGTGCCATTCTCACCGGCATGGGACGCGACGGCGCCAACGGGCTGCTTGCCATGCGCAAGGCCGGATGCTCCACCCTCGGCCAGGACGAGGGCACGGCGCTGATCTACGGCATGCCGCGCGTCGCTTTCGAAATCGGCGCGGTCGAATCCCAGCACGGCCTGTTCGACATCACGGAAGCCATCCTCAATGCCTGCGCCGGCAAACATGCGCCGGCGATGGCCGCGGCAGGTCATGCCTAACGAGATCGCTTCATGACGCAGGCCGCAGACAGCATCGTGACCGATACCATCGTCTTCGACCTCCCCGCGGAGGTCGATGCCGCGGGTGCGGCTGCGCTGATCGCCGACATGATCAAGCTGCCGCAGGACAACGACATCAGTCTCAATGCCGCGGCCGTGTCCTCGGTTTCACTCGGCTATCTGCAGATCCTGGCTTCGGCGTTCAAGACCTTTCCGAAACTGACGGTGTCCGGCGCTTCGGCGGAGTTCGCCGAAATTTTTGACGGCTACGGCATCGCCTTTCCGTTCGGCGAGCCGCCTGCCGTTCAGGCCGTGGAGACGGCGCCGCCGCTCGCGCCGGCGACCGTTGCGCCTGTGCAAGAGCCCGCTCCTGCAGCCTCGGCCGACGGCGGCGCCGCGGCGGATGCATCTGCTGCGAAAACCGTTTTGACTATCGACGACTCGCGCACCATGCGCGACATGCTGCGGCTCGCGCTCGCTGGCGCAGGCTTCACCGTGGTCCAGGCCATCGACGGCCAGGATGGCCTCAAAGTGCTGCCGCAGCAGCCGGTCGACGTCATCATCACCGACATCAACATGCCGAAGCTTGACGGTTACGGCGTCATTCGCGCCGTCCGCAGCGATCCGGCCTACAACGAAACGCCGATCCTCGTGCTTTCGACCGAAGCTGAACAGGGCAGCAAGGATATCGCCAGCGAGGCCGGCGCCAACGGCTGGATCGTCAAGCCGTTCGATCCCGAAGGCCTGATCAAGCTCATCAATACCGTATGTGAATAGGGGCAAGATAAGAAAATGCCAAACGCTGCAGCTCTGAAGGTTCTCGTCGTCGACGACCAAGCCAGCGTCCGCCAGATGACGCGGATCGCGCTGGAAAGGCTCGGCATCCGGATGATCCACGAGGCCGAAAACGGCCAGGTGGCGCTGGCGACCGCGATGGCGCAGCCGGTCGACCTCATCATCTCGGATTACAACATGCCGGAAATGGACGGAGTCGGGCTGCTGCGTGCGGTGCGCGGCAACCTGCAAATCCGCAAAGTGCCGTTCATCCTGGTGACCGGGCGCGGCGATCGCGAACTCGTGGTCAAAGCGGCCCAGGCCGGCGTCAACAATTACATCGTCAAGCCGTTCGACGAAAACACGTTGCGGCAGAAGCTCGAAGCCGTGCTCGGCAAGATACATTGACATCGGCGCTTGCCGCGAGATTGCGAAATGTCCGATTCCGTGCCCAATGCGATGTCCGCTACCTTGCCCGATATCGCCTCCGAGCCGGTGGGCCTCGGCCCGAGTGAGTTGCAGACCTTGCTGCGCGCCATCGCCACGATGAGCTGCGAAGTCGCCGAGCAGCTCGAGTTCAATTCGAGCGGCATCGGCCAGGATCTGGTGAAGTGCGGTTCGCTGAACAAAGACGTCATGATGAAGCTGCAGGCGTTCGACCGCATGCATCAGGAACTCGACGTCATCAGCAATGTGGTGCAGCACTGCTCCGACCTGATGTCGAAGGCCAATGTCGGCGCACAGGAAGTCGAAATGATCGTGTCGCAGATCACGCTGGCGCAATTCCGCCACCGGCTGCAGAACGTCTTGGCAAGCTGCAGCCCGGCCTTCGCCGGCATGGCGGCCGAGACCGAGCAAGAGTTCTAACACCGTCGGCGCTGCGGCCGGCGTCGCTGACGGCCTTGCCAATGCGCCCGACGTTCCGGCGTCCGCCTGTCTTCCATTGTCGGTTGCCGCGGAATCCCGGTTCGACTCATCCGAGTCGTTGCGTACGAGTTTCTACGGACGCTGAAATTAGAACTATGACAACAGCCCCGGCCTACCGTCCGGCGGGATGACCGGAATTATTGACCAAGCACGACACGGCGTGGCTCGCCGCCTCAACTCGGCTGCGCCGGCGGCGGACCGGATCACGGTGACGCCATGCTGAGCGAAGCGTCGGCGCCGCCGCTTCCGGCAGAGATCATTCGTCCGGCGATGGCGCGGACGCGTTGCGACACCTGCCGCTTTCAGGGTCGAAATTTCTGCGGCGCGCTGTTCGGCGATGGCGGGCGCGATCGCGTCGAGGCGACCTATCGCACTGTCGCGGCGCGGCATAATCTCTACCGGGCCGGCGAGACGAACGAGGGCGTTCAGATCGTCTGCGAGGGCTGGGCGGCCCGTTTCCTGCAATTGCCCAACGGCAGGCGGCAGATCCTTTCCGTGATCATGCCGGGTGACCTGATCAGCGCCAGCGCCATTTTCGAGCGGCAGTTCGGGTTCTCGGTTCAAGCCGTCACCCGCGTCCGTCATGCCGTCTTCCCCTTTGCCGAGGTGCGCGGCCGCCTGCACGACGATCCGGCTTTGCTCGACACCTGGCTGCAACTCGCGGCGGCCGAGCATCGCGACGCCGACCGCCGCCTGGTTGATCTCGGCCAGCGCACGGCGCTGGAGCGGATCGCCAGCCTCATCTTCCAGGTCATGCTGCGCAGCGAAGAGCGTGGCGATGCCGGCGACGGCGAATTCATGCTGCCGATGAGCCAACAGCAGATGGCCGATTTCACCGGGCTCACGCCGGTCCATACCTGCCGCGTCCTGAGCGCGCTGCGCAAAACCGGCGTTTGCGACGTCGGCCACGGCTTGGTCAAAATTCTCGATCGCGCCGAATTGCAGCGCATCGCCGAGATCAAATAATCCGCCGCGGCGCGCCAGGCCGCAACCGCCGCACGCCGAGACGGCCACCGGGTGAAGCGGCATTCGCTTTTTGCCGCCGACGGCGATATGACCGGACGATAAATATAAAATCCGGGGTGGCCGCGACCATGGACGTTTTTGAAGCCGTCGATTCCCGCATCTCCTGCCGCTGGTTTCTCGACAAGCCGGTCGATCCGAATGTCGTGCGCGACCTGATCGGACGTGCCGCGCGCGCAGCCTCCGGCGGCAATCTGCAGCCCTGGCAGGTCTATGCGCTGACCGGGGTGCCGCTTGCCGCGCTGAAACAACAGGTCGCCGATTACATCAAGGACCGCGATCCGCGGCACATCGATGCCGAATATCCGATCTATCCGAAAGAGATGTGGGAGCCGTACAAGGCGCGCCGCGAGGAGCATGGCGTGCAACTTTACGGCGCGCTCGGCATCGACCGCGGCGAGGCCGCGGCGCGGCTCAGGCAATACAGCCGCAATCTCGAATTCTTCAACGCGCCGGTGGCGCTGTTCATCGCCATCGACCGCAAGCTCGGGCCCGGGCAATGGGCCGATCTCGGCGGCTTTATCCATGCGCTGATGTTTCTGGCGCGCGGCTGCGGTCTCGATACCTGCGCGCAGGAATCCTGGGCGCGCATGCACCGCGTCGTCGCGCCGTTCGTCGGCATGCCGCCGGAGCAGATGCTGTTTTGCGCCATGGCCATCGGCTATGGCGATCATGCGCACGCCGCCAACAGCTTCCGCTCGCCGCGCGCCGCGCCGGAGGAATTCTGCCGCTTCTTCGGTTTCGAATGACGCGCAGAACGAATGGACTCTGCCGACTACAAATAGTGCTCGATCGGATCGTCGCCGACCGTCACGTAGATCAGCGCGCCGTCCTGCAGCCGGTTGATGATCTGGTTGTTTTCGACCGGATCGACGGTGATGCAGCCGTTGCTGCGCCCGAGCATGCCGTTGAATTTCGCGCGATAGCCGGCCGTCGTGTACCAGTTCGGATGGATGATCCATCGGAACGGCGGCGTGTGGTTGATGTAGCTGTTGTAAGACGTGACGCCTTGCAGCACCGCGACGATCATGTTGCGGTAGACGGTGCCGTCATAGCGGTCGACAATGGTCTTGTAGTGATCCATCACTTCGGCCCGCGCGGTCTTCAGCGGGCCGAGCGGCACCATGTCCAGGTCCTTCTGAAAACCCTTGAACTTGACGGCCTTCGCATTGGGGCCATTGTCGCGGCCATGCGCCGCGTAGTGCCCAGTGACCTGGTCCGATTTGAAATCCAGAAGGTAGAAACGCTTGTTCGCCGACGGCTGGGCGATGTCGAACACCGCGAGCACGTCTTTCTTGGGAAAGATCGGCTGATGCGAAATATCCATGGCCCGGGCAAGCGCGGCCATGGGCGCACCGAGAAGCCTAGCTTGTCGCAATAGTGAATCGGACTTGGAATCGGCTTTGGCCGCGGCGCCTTCGGGGGCGGCGGTACCGGCCGGCGCCGCCGCGTTTTGCGCGCGCGCCGCAAGCGGCGCGGCGGCTGCACCGCCGAGCAGCGTGACAAAGCGGCGCCGTGTCGATGGAGCGAGTTGCATGCCGTACCCCCCGCGCGGCGCGCAGACTATCAGTTTTATGACGGCCGGTCAGCTGTGCCGTTGCCGTACCGTGCAAACCTTATCAAGCCGTATCACTTTCCATCGCGACGGCACGGCGCAAAGGGATCGTCGCTACGGAGCGGGGCCCCGCCGCCAGGCATTCACGTTCAGGCGTTCGGCGTCCGGCCATAGCGCTTGCTCCACGGATGCTCGGCTGGGCATGCCTGCGGATGCGTCTTCAAGAAATGATGCAGGACATGCAGGAGCGTCAGCACCTGCTTCCGGTCGCCGCCGTTATGCTCGGCAAGCCGGATGTCCTCGACGATCATGTCGCGGATTTTTTCGTCGCCGTGCGCTTGCGACAAAAGGTACTCGGCCAGTGCAGCCGCGGCGATTTCAGGAAGGTGCTCGTGCTCGGCGATCGCGAGCACCTCTTCCTCGGTCAAGCCGCACATGCCGACGCAATCTTCGAGCGTTATCATCGCGCACGCTCCTCTGCGCAGCTTCAGGGTCACGGCGACGACAAGCCGGTGAGAAGTCCGGCGCGCCATGATCTCCCGCGCCATGATCTCCCGCGCCATGATCTCCCACGCCATGATCTCCGCAGGATCTCTATAGGGGCCAACGGCAATAGTACCAATAGGTGCAATAGCCCAAGGTGATAGCTTGGCCTTCGCCGCCGCCTGCTGCCCGTTCCAGATCGTCGTCCGGAATATCGAAAGTCAGCGTGTCGTCACGGGTTTCGCTCCGGTCGCTGACGTCACTGTTCATCGCGGTCATCCCGAATTTGGCCGAGTCAATATCGGGCAGCACGCGCCGGCATTGCGCTAGATCAAATCGCGGTGTTAGAGGCCGAGATAGGCGCGGCGCAGATTGACGTCGTTTTCGACCTGCGCGGCCGTGCCGCTCAACAGGATGCGGCCGGTCTGCATCACATAGACACGGTCGGCGATGCCGAAACACTCGGTCAGGCGCTGCTCGACGATCAACACGGTGGTGCCGGATTTGCGGATGGTCTCGACCGCGTCGAAAATCTCGTCGACCAATTTGGGCATGATGCCTTGCGACGGCTCGTCGAGCATCAGCAGACGCGGCCGCGTCATCAGCGCGCGGCCGATGGCAAGCATCTGCTGCTCGCCGCCCGATAGCGTCTCGGCACGCTGGTCGAGCCGATCCTGCAGGCGGGGAAACAGCGCGATCACACGCGCGAGCGGCTCTTCGCGATCGGCCTTGTGGCGATAGAGATAACTGCCGAGCCGCAAATTGTCGCGCACCGAAAGCCGCTTGAACAGCCGGCGGTTCTCCGGCACCAGCGCTATGCCGCGCGCGGTGATGGCATGCGGCGGCAGCGCATCGATCCGCTCGCCAGCGAATGTCACCTCGCCGGTGCGCGGGCGCTCGAGGCCGGCGATGGATTTGAGCAAAGTCGATTTGCCCGCGCCATTGGCACCCGCAATGCAGACGATCTCGCCGTCCTTCACCTCGATGCTGATCTCGGCGATCGCGACCAAGCCGCGATAGGTCGTGGTCAGGTCATGCGCTCTTAGCACGGCGCCGCTCCCCGAGATATGCGCCGACCACACGCTCGTCGTTCACGATATCCGCCGGCTTGCCTTCGGCGAGCACCGCGCCGAGATCGAGCACGATGGCACGGTCGACCAGCGCCATCAAAATCTCCATGACGTGCTCGACCATCAGAATGGTGATGCCGCGGTCGCGGCTTCGCCGCACCAGGTCGACGCCCTGTTGCGCTTCGCTCGGCGTCAGTCCCGTGAGCACCTCGTCGAGCAGCAGAAGCTTCGGCTGTGTCGCCAGGGCGCGGGCGAATTCAAGCCGCCGCTTTTCGGAGGGGATCAGTTCGCCGGCGGGCGCGCGCGCCCGGTGCAGGAGGCCGGTGAACTCGAGCACTTCGATCGCCTGGTCGCGCGCCTGCGCCACCGAGCCGGCGCGCATCAGGCTGCCGACGATCACGTTGTCGATCACCGACATCGAATCGAAGCTGCGCACGACCTGAAACGTGCGGGCGATGCCGAGCTTGCAGCGCGCGGTCGCGGGCAGCGCCGTGACGTCCTTGCCGCCGAAGCGGATCGTGCCTTGCGTTGGCGGCGCGACGCCGGCGATCAGGTTGAACAAGGTGGATTTACCGGCGCCGTTCGGGCCGATCAGGCCGAGAATCTCGTCGGGAAAAACCTTTATCGAGACGTCCTTGTTGGCGATGAGACCGCCGAAGCGCTGCCAGACATTTTCAGTTTCAAGGAGCGCGGGCGCGGTCATTCGGCAGTCTTTTCGCGCCAGCGCCGGCCGAACAGTCCGACAATGCCGTCAGGCCGCGCCAGCGACACGGTGATCACGAGCGCGCCGTACACGATCAGGTCGATGCCCTTGCCGGAACCGCCGGTATAGGAGCGGGTCACTTCGGTGAGCGGAATGAGTACGGCCGCGCCCAGCGCCGGCCCCCACAGCGTGCCGATGCCGCCGAGCACGGCAGGCAGGGCGATGAGCAGCGAGAATTGAAAACTCATCACGCTTTCCGGATCGATATAGGAGACGAACTGGGCATAGAAGCTGCCGCCGACGGCGGTGAAGAACGCCGACACTGCCGCAGCCGCCATCTTGGAGCGAAAGACCACGACGCCGAGACTTTCCGCCGCCAGCGGGTCATCTTTGACCGCGCGCCACCAATAGCCGAAGCGCGAATTCTCGAAGGCCCAGGTGACGAACCAGGTCATCAGCGCCAGCAGCAAGGCGAAATAGAAATAAGGCAGTTTGCTGCGGGCGAACTGGAAGGTGAGCCAGCTGTCATGGCGCACCGGGACATCGATGCCCATCGCGGCGCCGGCCCAGTCCCAGTTCAGGAACAAGAGATAGGCGGTCTCGGCGATGACGATGGTGGCGATGACGAAATAATGCCCGCGCAGGCGAAAGCAGGGATAGCCGAGCGCGAGCGCGGCCAAGCCGGCGACCGCGCCGCCGCCGAGCATGCCGAACCACGGCAGCACGCCGAATTTGGTGAAGGCAAGCGACGTGGTATAGGCGCCGAGCCCGAAATAAAGCGCGTGGCCGAGCGAGATCTGCCCGCAATAGCCGCTGAGAATGTTCCAGCTTTGTGACAGCGCGGCATACATCAAAGTAAGAACAAGAATGTTCTGCGTATAGGTGTCTTTCACGAACAGCGGCAGCGCGGCGGCGGCGGCGGCGAGGCCCAGCGCCAGCAGAAGCTCGCGATATCTCCCTTGCGTGAAGGCGTCTTTGCCCATCACAACGATCCGAACAATCCGCGCGGCCGCAGGAACACCACCAGGAGATAGGCCGCGTAGATGCCGACGGCTTTCAGCGACGGCGGCAGGATCATCGCCGTGATGGCTTCGACAAGGCCGACAATGATGCCGCCGGCAAAGGCGCCGAACACGCTGCCGAAGCCGCCGAGCGCGACGGTGACATAGGCGATCAGCGCGAAGGGCCCGCCGACATCGGGATAGATGTAAAAGAATGTTGCCATGATCGCGCCGGCAAGACCTACCAGCGCCGCGCCGAGCCCCCAGCCGAGCGCGAAGACCCGGTTCTTGTCGATACCGACCAGCGCCACCGCGCCGGCATCCTCGCGGGTCGCCTCGAGCGCGCGGCCGAAATCGGTGCGGTTGATGACGAAATAAAGGACGATGAAGGTTGCGATGGACACGGCAGCGCCGGCAAGCTGCGGCGCCGGCAAGAAGATGCCGGCGATCGACAGCGATTTGCCGCCGAGCCAGGAATGCGAAATGCTGCGATAATCCGGTGTGAAGAAGAATTGCGCGAGCCCGCGCATCAGCACTGCGAGCCCGAAAGTGGCGAAGATCTGCACCATCGCCGCATTGGTGCGGGCGCGCATGGCGAAACGCACCACACAGAGATAGACCAGCGCGCCGAACACGAACAAGGCCGCTGCCACCAGCGGCGCCGACAGAATCGGATCGAGCGCAAGCAGGGCGAAGAAGCCGAAGGTCGCGTACATGGCAGTCATCAGAAACTCGCCATGGGCGAAGTTGACCACATCCATCAGGCCGAAGATCAGCGCCAGCCCCACGGCGATGAGGCCGTAGAGCAGACCCATCAGCAAGCCGCTGGCGAGACTCTGGACGATGGTTTCGACTGTCATCGCAGCTGGAACATGATGATCTGTGATTCAATTACTGACGTCATTGCGAGGAGCGGCGAAGCAATCCGGAACTGCGCCCCCGCGCCGGATTGCTTCGCTTCGTCCGCAATGACGGCCACTACACCTTGTTCATCGGCCAGGTCGGTTCGGCGACGGCGGCGCTTTCCGGAAAGATGGTGACGAATTTATCGCCGACCCATTGCAGCAGCACCGGATTGGCGTCGTTGTTCTGGCCGGTCTCGTCGAACTTGATCCGTTTCCACGGCATGATGGTCTGCTCGCCGGGAATATTCGTCGCGGCGAGCGCATCGCGCACCTTCTCGCCGTCAGCCGAGCCGGCGCGATTGATGGCGTCGGCAAGCACGATCAGGCCGATGAATTCGCGCGAGGTGAGGTCGTTGAAGTCCTTGCCGGATTGCGCCTTGAACAGGTCGTTGACCTTGGCGACCATCGGCCGCTTGGCGGCGAGATCGAGCGAGAAGCTGCCGCGAGAAATCAGCCCGTGCAGTTTGTCGCCGACCGCGTCATAGAGCGATTTCTCCGAGAAGCCGGCGTCCTGCGCCACCATCGCCTTGGGCTTGTAGCCCAGCTCGTCCATCGTCTTGACCAGGAGGATGCCGTCCGTCGTGTAGCTTGACGGCATCAGCACGTCGGCATCCGCCGCCTTGAGCTGCTGGACTTCGGCGGTAAGCGAGGGCGAATTGGCGCGGTATTTGATGTCGGCGACGATCTTGTAGCCGCGCGCTTGGGCGAGCTTGGTCTGCGCATTCGCCGAATCCGTGCCGAAGATGGTGTCTTCGTGGAACAGCGACAGCGTATCGATCTTGACGCCTTTCTTGCGCAGCGCGTCGAAGAAATCGAACATCGCGGCCGAGAACATCTCGTCATGCGCGCCGGGGCGGAAATAATATTTCAGGCCGCGGCGGCTCAACGTCGGCGACGAATTGTCCGCCGACAGAAACGGCACCTGGTAGCGTTCGGCGGTGTCGCTGATCGTGACCGCCACCGCGCTTTGATAGCAACCGATGAGCGCGGTGACTTTCTCCTGGGTGATCAGCCGCTCAGCTTCGGCGCGGCCTTTCTGCGGGTCGCTCTGATGGTCGGCGGTGACGAGCTTGATCTTGGCGCCGCCAAGACCGGGCAGGCCCGCGGTCTTCGCCAGCGGCAGATCGAGATCATGGACATTGTTGACGATGTCGGCCGCGGTATCGAAAGCATGTTTGGCATCGACGCCAACCTGGCCGTTGGCCCCCGAAAACGGATAGAGCGCGCCGATGACGACGTCGGCAGGCTGTTGCGCGCGCACACCGTGCGAGGCGGCGGTGATGGCGGCGGCACTCCCAATTAAAACACTACGTCTGGTGACAGTCATGATTTCGCGCCTGATTGTGTGGGATTGTTGAGCCGCATCTTGCTATCGGCTTTGCCGATTGGCCAGGGTCGGATGCGCTGAAAATTTCGGCGATCGGTGTCGCTTTTTGAGGCGGAATCGCCGCGGCGCTCTTACGCGTCGTGCAACGTAGGCCGGACCGAGCGCGACGTTGCGGCGAGGAGTTTGTTCCTCAAGCCGCAGCCGGTGTCGCGGGTGTCATGCGGGTCAGGCGACGCTGACGGCGGGGCCTCTGGCTTCCTGTTCGATCAACTGCTCAACGTGCCGCCGCATGCGGACAGGCGCGGCGTCGATACCGAGGCGGATACGCTTGATGTCGGTGCCGGCACGCTCGACGCTCTCGATCTTTTCCAGAATGTTCTTGTCCTCGTCGAAAGCGACGCGGAAGTCGCCGCGCATGCGCTCGTCGACCTCGGCGTCGTCGAGGGCGAAGTTGCGGACAAAGACCCAGTGGTCGATGCACGAATGATCATCGACCGGAGTGAGGAAATGACAGGCGAATATCTGCATGCCCTTGGACCGATCGTCGAGATCGACGGTCGCACCGGCATCGGCGCTGCCGAAGTCGATGACGGCGATGCACGGGGCGATATAGTCGTAATAATGCCAGCGATCGACATGGCCTTTGAAGTCGCCATATTTCGCGAACAGTGGAATCGGCGGCGCTTTCGGGATCCAGCGCCAGACCAGAACGCCGGAACTGGTGCTCTTGTGTTCGACCGGAATATCTTCGCTTGCGGCATTGCCGAGCGTCGTCGTGTGCACGAAGCTCACATGCGCCGGATCGCAGAGATTGTCGGCGAGGTTCAGGTAGTTGGCGCCGATGCGCAGTGCGTCGCCTTCGACGGCGCGCCAGCCCGGAAGCCCGTAGCGCGGCAGATTGTAGATTTTCGTCGCATCGGCCAAGGCCGGATCGCCCATCCATATCCAGACAAGGCCCATCCGCTCGGCGACCGGATAGGCGCGCACCCGCGCATTGGCCGGGATGAGCTTTTGTCCCGGAATGCGGGTGCAGCGTCCATCCGGACCGAAGGTCATGCCGTGATAGCCGCATTCGACCGCATCGCCCCGCAGGCGGCCCGCCGATAACGGCGCGAGCCGGTGCGGACAGGTTTCACGCAAAGCGGCCGGCTTGCCGGATTCGGTGCGGTAGACGACAAGATCCTCGCCGAGAATACGACATTGCCGCAGCGTGCGGCCGACATCGCGCGACCAGGTCAGCGGATACCAGGTGTTGCGGACATAGCTCGTCGTCACGGGCATCTGCTCCTTCGATCGCGATCCGGCGGCTTTTGGCTCACGGCTGGCGCTTTTCGGCCACCACTGCATCGGATGGCTGAAACTTCGCGCCGTCGACATAGGTCCAATCGGTCATCACGCCTTGGCCGTCCTTCACGGCCAGGCGGCCGACATAGACACCGAGCGTCGATTGATGATCGATGGCGCGGAAGGCGATCTTGCCGACCGGCGTATTGAGCGACAGGTGCTCCATCGCCTTGATGAGCGCGTCGGTCTGCGGACCGCCGGCTTCGGTCAGCGCCTTGGCCAGAACCATCGTGTTGATGTAGCCGATCAGCGCTCCGATATTCGGCGGCTCCTTGTAGCGGCTCATGTAGGCATCGACGAAAGCCTTGTGCTCCGGCGTATTGATCGACGCCCACGGATATCCCGTCACCAGCCAGCCGGTCGGCGTGTCGTCCTTGAGCGGTGCGAGATATTCCGGCTCGCCGGTCAGGATGCTGACAACCGACAGACCGTCGAAGGCCTTGCGGGTCGCGACTTCGCGGGCGAGCTTGGCGAGGTCGCTGCCGAAAGTGGCGTTGAAGACGGCCTCGGGCCGCGCTGCGAGCGCGGCTTCAACGACCGCACCCGCATCGAGCTTGCCGAGCGGCGGCCATTGCGCACCGACGAATTCGACGTCGGGACGCAGTTGCTTCAACTCGCTCTTGAAGTCGGCCACGGCCGACTGGCCGAATTCATAGTCAGGCGCGATCGTGACCCAGCGTTTGGCGGGAAACTGCGCCGCCTGCTTCGCCAGAATCGCCGCTTGCGTGAACGTGCTGGGGCGCAGCCGGAATGTGTAGCGGTTGCCTTTCTCCCAGATCAGCGCGTCCGTCAGCGGCTGCGAGGCGAGAAAAAAAATCTTGTGCTGATTGGCGAAGTCGGCGACGGCCAGGCCGACATTGGACAGGATCGTGCCGGTCAGGAGGTCGACATTCTCGCCGTTGACGAGTTCATTCGCGACGGTGATGGCGGTTGCCGGCTTGCCGGCATCGTCACGGGCAATGATCTCGAGCTTGCGGCCGAGCACGCCGCCCTTGGCGTTGATCTCGTCGAGCGCCAGTTGCCATCCCTGCCGGTAGCCGCGGGTGCCCTCGGGCAGTGCCGAATAGCTTGAAATATCGCCGATCCGGATCGGCTTTTGGTCTTCGGCGCGTGAAATTGCGGGTATTGCTGCGACGGCTGCAAGCGCCGCCACGACAAGGCCGATCCATCGGCTTTTCATTCACCACCCCCAGTCGCTGATATGCGAGTTGACTGTCCCGGCGGCCTTTCGCGAAGTCGATTGTTATGTAGTACTTACTTCATACTAGACTCAATCGTCGCCGGATGGCAAGAGGCTTAAGCTCCATGTCGATTCGGCGGCGCCGCGCGCCACTCGCGCAAGACAGCGATCATGAGCAAAAAAGTGGCGGTCAAAACCGTAGAAACCCGCGGCAATGCCCGCAATGGACGCGCGCCCGAACAAACAAGGCAGGCGATCTTGAGGGCCGCGGTCGCGGAATTCGGACGCGAAGGCTACGGCGGCGCCCGCGTCGACCGCATCAGCCGCGCCGCCGGCAGCAATGACCGGATGCTCTATTATTATTTCGAGAGCAAGGAGCAGCTCTTTCATGCCGTCATCGAGTGCTGCTACGCCGACCTGGTCGCGGAGGAAGAAGCGCTCGACCTCGACTTCGCCCACCCGGCAAAGGCGCTCGACGCGCTGATCGCCTTCAACTGGCGCTACTACTGGCAGCACCCCGAATTCCTGAGCATCCTGGGCTCGGAAAACCTGTTCGAGGGCCGTCACGTCAAAGACAATATCAAAGGGATATTTTCCAACACCCAGTTCGGCTTGCTCGATCGCGTTCTCACTTCCGGCGCCAAGGCCGGTATGTTCAGGCCGGATTGCGATCGCTTCCTCGTCTTCATGACGATCCTGTCTTTGACCTATTTCTATCGTTCGAACCTCTATACGCTGTCGAATTATCTGGCGATCGATCTGGCCGAAAAGCGCCGTCGCGCGGTCTGGCTCGCGCATGTTCAAAAATTGGTCTTCGAATTGGTGCGGTCGCCGGCCGGCGGGTCAGCCTAGATTGACGGCTTTTCGTATTTCTCGCAAAAGTTGTATACTCTATCGCGATCAAATGTCCCAATTCCGGACGTCGATGGAATTTGCGGGCCGCACTGAGCGCGCAAGGCCGCCATACGCGAGGCCAAGCCCACGGACTGCAGGGCGAAACGCACCAGCCGTTTCCGTGACGGAATATTAACCTTGCCCGATGGCGGCCGGGTTTGAACCGTAAAATTTCCCTTGCGTGTCTCATATTTGCCCGCCTTTGCCGGTCGTCTAGGGGGGCAGGCGGTGGCGGGACGGGGTGTTCAGTTGCCACGGCACGGGATGCGTTGTCGTCACCCGGCAACGGGCAAATGGGGATGTCGTAGTGAAAAAGCTGTCGCTTGCGGCCGTGTTGTTCGCCGCGCTTGTGGCTTCGTCTTCAGCTCAAGCAGCCAAGACCTTCGTCGGCGTGTTGTGGCCGATGTTCGGGCCGTTGCCGGCGATCGGCCTCGTCGAACTCACGGCCGAGATCCGGACGATGCCGGACGTCGAAGTCCATACCTATCTGCACCAGGAATGGCCGGATCTGGTCAAAGACATCAGCCATCTGCCTGAAGGCACGCGCACCATCATCATCGGCTACAGCCTCGGCGCCAATGCCACATCCTGGGTGGTCAACAAATCCAAATATATCGATCTTGTCATTGCGCTGCAGCCGTCGATGCTGAGCTGGAACCCGACCATCACCGGGCACGCGGGCCGCATCATCGAGGTCTACAATCCCAATCCGTGGATGACCTTCGGCGGCATGGGATCGAAGAAGCTGGAATGGACCGCGGGCAATATCGAATACATGCCCAACAACGACTCGCATCCGGGCGCGCAGTTCAATCTGGGCTTCCGCGACATGGTGAAAACCGAGATCGCCAAGATGACGTCGGAGCCGGCGGTGGAGGTGGCGCGCGCAGAGCCGCGCCCGGAACCGTCTGTCAAACTCGCCTATGCGGAGCAGCCGTCGGACCGGCCGCTCAAGGATATTTCGCAGCTGTTGCAGAAGGATGCGGCGCAGAAGGATGCCGCGAAGAAGGATGCGGTGCTGAAAGAGTTGGTGGCAAGGGACGAAAAGGCTTTGGCCCAGAAGAGTGCGGCGACCGGCGCTCCGATCGAGACGCCGCAGGCTGACCAACAGACGGCGCAAATCCCGATGCCGCAGCCGCGGCCGCAAAACCTGCAAGCGGAGCCGGCGCAGCTCATAACCGTCGCGGCCGACTTCACGCAACATCAGCCTCAGGCGTGGACGGCTTTCCTTGAGACGCTGTCCGGCTCGGTGAATTCCGGAAACCTGGCCGCGCGCGAACTGACAGTGGCGGACATGATGAACTATGCGCGGCGAACCTACGCGTCGGGCAAGTCCGACGCTCTCAGTCGCAGGCAGGCATCGCTCGTCGGCGGTGACATGATCGTTGCGTCCAATATTGATCCGCATCGCAGCGGTCCTTCCGGCCCATGCTGCGCCTTTGTCAAAGCCGACGGCAACCTCGACTGATTAGATCGATTCACTCATCGCAAGCGACGCGAAGCAATCGAGGGGCTGAAGCGCCGTTCTTGGATTGCTTGGTCGCCTCGCTCCGCGCAATGACCGCGTGGCCCGCGGCGCGTGTCAAAGCATGATCAGCGCATAAACAAAGTCATAGCCGAGATAGACGAGCCCGACGACGCTCCCCAGCGCCACGATCGTCCAAATTACCGCACAGCCTTTGGCGCCCCAGGCCAGCGCCGTATGCCATAAGACCTTGCGCGAATAATTCGACGCGCTGCGCCAGATCGCCCACGAAACAAACGGTATCGTGAGCGTGGCCAAGGTGAACACCGCGATGACGGAGCCGACAATAAACAGGCCTGGAGCGCCGGACCAGAACACCATGGCCGCGCCGGTGATGAGCCAAATCAAAGTCAGCGGAGTTCCGACAAGCCAGAATACCCGCCACAGCGCGATCTGGCCGGTCGCCAATTTCGCAAGAAATCTCATGAATCAAGCCTAGCAGGCGCAGCGCGGACCGTCGCGGCGGCGTGGCCGAGTTTCACCATGAAAATGCCTTGAGCCACAATTTCACCCACTATGATTGTCTACGGTTGATCGCTATCCTGGGTATCGGAGTCTCGCGACTGGGGACGAATCGTGGAATTGGTCTCGGCGCGATAGTTCTGTCGTGTAGCTCTCCTGGACCGGCCGGCGCTATCGGCAATCGCTCGGCAGTCCTTACGAATCGGGCGCCGAGATAGATTTCATGATGCGAACCAAGCCTGTCGCAGCCGTTTTGGCCGTCCTTTTGATCGTAACGAGCGTCGGCACCGCCCGCGCGGCGTCGGAACAGTCGGTGCGCGGCCGCGCCTATCTGTTCTATGGTCTGATCGCCATGATTGATTGGGGCATGGACCAGCTCGCGGCACGCATCAACCGCACCGGCGTTGTCGCGACGACCAATAGCCACATGAGCTGGCGCTCGGTTGCCGATCAAGCCATCGCCGACTATCGCCGCGATCCCAAGCCGATTTCGGTGGTCGGTCATTCCGCCGGCGGCGATTCCGCCGTGCAATTCGCCGAAGCGCTCGCTGCTGCCCGTGTGCCGGTGGCGCTATTGATTACGTATGACCCCAATCGAACGGCGGGCAGCATCCCGGCGAATGTGGAGCGCTATATCGACCTCTACCAATCGTCCAATATCCTTGGCGGCGGCGATCCCCCGCCGGGGCGCGGCTTCCACGGCCATTATGCGGCCTTCAACCTGAAGGACCGCCCCGAGATCATCCATGTCAACATGGACAAGTTCGAGGGCATCCAGGCGCAATTGGCCGCAAAGATCAAGTCGGCGGCTGCGGGCGGAGCCGGCGAGGCGGTACCTTTGCACATTGTCTTCCCGCCGACCGGACCGATCGAACTCTGGGACTCCGGGATGCCGGTCCAGGCGCGAGCCGGCGACACCGTGCAATCGCTTGCGGCGGCCTATCACGTGCCGGCCTGGGCGGTGGCGCAGATCAATCAGAAGGCCGAGAATGCCCCGCTGAGCGAAGGCCAGCGCGTCGTCATCCCGCGCATGCTCGGCCAGAGGTTGGCGGTGCGCGGCGAGCCGGCCGAAGCCGGCAAGCCGGCGCCGAGTGCGTCGCCCGGCAACTCGTCAAGCGCGACGCCAGCAAGTCCCGCAGCGAATTCGGAAACCGCTCCGGCCGAGACATCGAGCGTGACGCCACGCCGTGAGCCGACCGCCGCGCCAAGCGCTGAGCCGAGCCAGGCGGCGAACCCCGCGCCGCCTCCTGCTCCAGCCTCTGCTCCAGCCTCTGCTCCTGCCTCTGCCCCAAGCGCGGCCGCGAAGCCTGCACCGAGCGCAGGCTCGAGCGCATCGCAGATCAACGAGTAAGCTACCATCCCCTCAGGCTTTGCGGACGGACGTGCGGTGCGGCTTTTACGGGTCAGCACCGAAATGCTATTGTTTGTATTGCGCCAACCGACACAGAAGCGGCTGCGCGAGCAAGGAAAGCGACAAGGAACAGCGACAATGGCTCTCACCGCGCTCGGCTATGTCGGGATCCGCACCAAGAAGCTTGAAGACTGGGCGGACTACGGCACGCGCTTCCTCGGCATGCAGCTCGTCGACAAGAGTCGCGGCGCGCTCGCCTTGCGCATGGACGATCGCAAGCAGCGCGTCATCATTCACACCGACGAGGACGAAGGGCCGTCGTTCTACGGCTGGGAGGTCGCCGACGGGGCGGCGCTCGATGCGCTCGCCGCGCGCCTGGAAACCTCACAGGTGAAAGTCGCGCGGGGCTCGCCGGCATTGGCCGATGAGCGCCGGGTCAAGGATCTGATCGTATTTTCCGATCCGCTCGGCAACCGGCTCGAAGTGTTTCATGGCGCCGAAGTCGCCACCGATCCGTTCAGGCCCGGCCGTTCGATTTCCGGCTTCCGCACCGGCCCGCTCGGCATGGGACATGCGGTGCTGACGGCCGAACGCGTCGACGACGTCGTGCCGTTCTACACGGAGATTCTGAACTTCAAGCCGAGCGATTACATCCTGCGGCCGTTCAAGGCCTATTTCTTCCACATCAATGCGCGGCATCACAGCTTGGCCTTTATCGATACCGGCAAGAACGGCATCCATCACATGATGTTCGAGGTCTGCTATCTCGACGATGTCGGGCAGGGCTATGATCTCGCGCTTGCCAAGCCGGAAATGATCGGCACCACGCTCGGCCGGCACGTCAACGATCACATGACGTCGTTCTATTCGCATTCGCCGTCGGAGTTTTTGGTCGAATACGGCTGGGGCGGGCGCAGCATCGATCCGGCGGCCTGGACGCCGCACGAGCGCACCGAAGGCCCGAGCCTGTGGGGCCACGACCGCATGTGGCTCTCGCCCGGGGGCCGCGAGGAAGCGCGGCAGCTGCGCATGAAGGGTGCCGCCGGGGGCGCGCGCGAGCCGGTCAACGTGCTCGACGGCAATTACCTGCGCGCTGCCGATGTCTGCCCGTGGTGGAGCGCCAATGTTCAGACCAGGAGGACCGGGTAGCGGGTGTGGCGCCTAGCCTGGATGGAGCGTCACGCCATTCGGGGAGCGGACCCGCTTGAATGTCGCTCCCGGAGCGCGCCTTGCTCCATTCGAGCCACGATGGATCAATTCGACGCGCGCTTCATCGCGGTCCAGGTGCCGTAGCAGGTATTGCCGCCGACGCTCCAGCGGCCGCCGCCGCTCGATCCGCGCAGCTTGCCGTAGCCGACCGCGTTCTGGCCGCCCCTGCTCACGGTGACGGCGATGCCGCCGCTGGCGACCACGGCGCCGGAAATCTGATAGCTGAAATCATTGTCGGCCTGGACGATGCGGCCGTCGACGATGCGCGCCGGATAGCGATAGGACGGATCGCAGGGGCCCACCTGGGTGCGAATCGAGACACTCCACAGGCCGTCATAGGCGTGGGAGCGCCCGCGCATCGCCGCTTCCGACGGTGTCGCCGCCGCCGCAACAAGGACAACCGCAATTGCCGCCAGAACGCTCAAGCTTTTCATTCGGTCGCTCCCGGATGAGTTGATGTCGTCTTATCGCTGGTTATCGCTGGCCTTTGTTTCGGTCGCGGGCCGGCTGCCCGATTGGCCCGGATAGGGCGGTGGCGCACCGGCAAAGGCATTGCCGCTCTTGCCGAGATCGAAGCCGGTCTGGAACAGCGCCCTCATGTAATCGGGATCGAAGGCGCCGCGGCTCGGCGCGCTGAAGTCCGCAGGAATGCTGGCGACATTGAAGCCGATGCCGCTGTTCTTCGCCGCGATGAAGGCGCGGTCGAGCATCAGGCGGATGTCGGTCTTCACCGCCATGCCGACCGATTGCGCGAGGATCATCGGCGTCGAGCGCTCGACCACGGCAAAGTCGGGTTGCAACCCGCTATTGACCACGACATAAAGCGCGGTTGCCGGGATCTTGTAACCGCTGGTGCTTTCCATCAGCGCCGGAGGGGCGACAAAGAATTGCCCGCCGACGCCGCCGTCGACATGCATTTCGGAGAAATGCTTGCCGTCGCCCTCGACGTCGATCAGCACCGGCGGAAACGCGCCGGGAATGCTGCCGGAGGCGAGCAGCACGCTGCGAAACAGAGTCAGCGCGGCGCCGCCGTCCTTGCCGTGCTCGGTGGCGTGCACGGCGATGGCACCCATGTTCCACACCACCGAGCGCTCGGCATCGAGATCGGTGGTGACGACGAACAGCCGCCGGCCGTTTTTGTAAGCCGCGGCGACGTCGGCGAGCAGCTCCGGCGTAATCTGGTTCTTGATCAGGTCGCGCAACGGCCAGGTGTCGAGAAAGCTTTCGCCGGTCGAGCCGACTTCGAAAATGTCCGCGGCGGAGGTTTTTGTGTAAAGCGCCTGCAGCGTGGCGTCGTATTTGGGGCCGGCGAAAATGAACGGCGCCATCAGCGCACCGGCGCTGACGCCGGTGACAACCGAATAATCCGGCCGATGTCCGCCCGCGCTCAAGCCTGTGAGGAGTCCCGCGCCGAACGCGCCGTCGGCGCCTCCGGTCGACAGCGACAGCCACGGTCCGGGCTGCGCCGGCAATGCCTTTTTGAAGTCGTCGATCTGATCGGCGAAGAAACGCGCATCCGGCATGCCGGGGATGGCGGCCACGGCGTCTTCGGCCGCGGTGAACGGCGTGCGCGGCGGAAACTTCGAGCCTTGCACGGCCGGCGCCGGCGCTTGCGGCGTGCCCTTTGCAGAATTCGGCGCCGCCTTGGCGCGCGGCGCGGCGGGCTTTGCCTTTGCGCTTTGCGCATAAGCCGCCGTGCCGCCGAACGGGGCCGCGAATGGCAGCACCAAGACGGCCGCGACGAGCGCGGCCGTGCATGAGAGGGTTATCCGGCTGCAAGCCTTACTCATTGTGTCGGTCATCGAGAGTGAGTTTCCGAAAGTCGCTTTCCGGTTGGGATGAGGTAACACGTTGCAAACGCACTTTGCAGGGTGAGGAGCGCCGGTAGCGAAGCGCACATATGACCGGCAGGTACCAACTTCAATCGGATCGAACTAAAAGCCCAAACCGCGTCGCAATATCGCCATTCAGCGCCGCAATTCCACCGCACAGCCTACCAAATCCCGCGCCTCTGTTGCGTCCCTGCGACGTAAGGGCTCAGGGCATCAGGTAAAAGGATGCAAAACGCGGACGGGGACTTGACGCGAGTGCACTTAACGCGGAAACGGTGTCGATTGAGACTCGACTGGTAATCCGATCACGCGCGGCGGTCGGCCACGAATCGCGCACCCTCGATCAGTATCGCTGCATTGGGCCCGAATGTCGCGAGCGCATTCTCGGCTTCGGCAACGAGCTGTTGCAGGCGGGCTTTGGCGCCCGCGAGGCCGAGCACGCTGACAAAAGTGGCTTTGCCCGCCGCGGTATCCTTGCCGGTCTGCTTGCCGACCAATGCCGGGTCACCCTCGATATCCAAGAGATCGTCGGCGATCTGGAACGCCTCGCCGACCGCCGAGCCGTAGCGTTCGAGGGCCTGACGTTCATGCGGCTTCGCGGACGCCAGAATGCCGCCGGCCTCGCAACCGAAACGCAACAGCGCGCCCGTCTTCATCGCCTGCAGCATTTTCACGTCGGTCTCGCCGTGCTTCAGCGCGCCGAAGCGGCCTTCGGCGGCGAGGTCGAGCATCTGGCCGCCGGCCATGCCGCCGACGCCGGAAGCACGTGCGAGAGCGAGGACAAGCGCGATGCGCACGGCAGGCTCGGGATGCGTTTCCTCGCGCGCCAAAATATCAAAGGCGAAGGTGAGCAGGCTGTCGCCGGCAAGAATCGCGGTCGCCTCGTCGAACTTACGATGCGCGGTGGGCTGACCGCGGCGCAGCTCATCGTTATCCATGGCCGGCAGATCATCGTGGGCCAGCGAATAGCAATGCACGCATTCCAGCGCCGCGCCCGCCATCAGCGCGCGCTGCCGCGGCACGCCGAACAGCGCCGCCGATTCGACCACCAGGAACGGCCGAAAGCGCTTACCGCCGCCGAGGCTCGAATAGCGCATGGCCTCGATCAGGCGGGCCGGGCGGTCCAATTCGCCCGCGATCGGCTTTGTGGCCAAAAGCTGGCTCAGAAGGGTCTCGGTGTCCGCCGCAACGGCGTCGAGGTGCGCAAGAAAGGGGCTGTTTTTGGCATCCATTTTGGGGTGTGACCCGAACGTTTAATCGTCGCTACCGGGTCCTATATCAGGTCCTGCATTTAGGGGATAAGGGGCAGCCGGTCTGGTTAACCCTTGGCTTGGTTAACCGCCCCAAAGGGGGCAAAGACCGATATCCACCCGCAATGAAGGAACTATCTGTGGTCATCGGCCTCGTAGCGTCAATGGTGCTTTTGATCTGGCTTTATCTCGCCGCGGCCCGCGGCGGGTTCTGGCGCGCGGCCGAACGCGACGATGTCAGCCCCGCGGGCGATATTGCGCCGGGCGACTGGCCCACGGTCAGTGCCGTGATTCCGGCCCGCGACGAGGCCGAATGCGTCGGCCAGACGGTGGCCTCGCTGTTGCGCCAGACCTATCCCGGCGAGTTCAATGTCGTCCTGGTCGACGACCAGAGCCGGGATGGAACCGCACAGGTCGCCCGCGATGCTGCCGCCAGCTTGGGCGCCGCGGGGCGCCTCACCGTGATTTCGGGCAGCGCTTTGCCGGCCGGCTGGACCGGCAAATTATGGGCGCAGCGTCAGGGCTTCGAGGCCTGCGGGAACGCGCCGCGCCCGCCCGACTATATTCTCTTCACCGACGCCGACATCGTCTATGCGCCGGACGCGCTGCAAGTGCTGGCGGCGCGCGCCAAGACCGACGGTCTGATGTTGACCTCGCTGATGGCGAAACTGCGCTGCAAGAGTTTCGCCGAACGCCTGTTCGTGCCGGCGTTCATTTTCTTCTTTCAGATGCTTTATCCATTCGCCTGGGCCAACAATCCGCGGCGCGCGACCGCGGCTGCCGCCGGCGGCTGCATGCTGGTGCGCCGCGAGGCGTTGCGTGCCGCCGGCGGGCTCGAGGCGATCCGTGCTGCGCTGATCGACGACTGCTCGCTGGCGAAGCTTCTGAAGACGCAAGGCCCGATCTCGATCGCCTTGACCGATCGCGTGCATTCGATCCGCGCCTATCCCAGGATCGACGACATCCGCCAGATGGTGTCGCGGACGGCTTACGCACAATTGCGTTATTCGCCGCTGATCCTGCTCGGCACCGTTGTCGGGCTGGCACTAACTTATCTGGCGCCGGTTGCGCTCGCGCTGTTTGCCCATGGCGTGCCGCAATTCGTAGGCATTTTCACGTGGATTTTGATGGCCTTGGCGTTCCGGCCGATTTTGCGCTTCTACCGGTTGTCGACGCTGTGGGCGCCGCTGCTTCCCGTCATCGCCGCGATGTATATGGCGTTCACGCTCGATTCCGCCTATCAGCATGCCCGCGGCCGCGGCGGCATGTGGAAGGGCCGGGCGCAGGCCAATGTTTAGGCAAGCCGCAATTAGGATTATTTCGGAACTTCGATGACTGACGTAAGCATCAATGGCGCCGACGATTGGCGCTCGGGCAAGGGACATCGGGACGAGAATTTCCCGGTGGCGTCCTTTCTCATTCAGCCGCGCCATCGCGGCGCGATCCTGGCGTTCTATAATTTCGTCCGCACCGCTGACGACATTGCCGATCACGCGGTGCTGCAGCCGAAGGAAAAATTGGCGCTGCTCGACCGCCTCGAAGGCGGTTTGCTCGGCGATAATGCCGACGATCTCATCGCGGTGCGGCTGCGCGACGCGCTCAACGAGCGCAATCTGCCGCCTAAACACGCCCAGGATCTGGTCGCCGCGTTCCGGCTCGACGTCACCAAATTGCGCTACAGGGATTGGGACGACCTGATCGGCTATTGCTCGCTCTCGGCCATGCCGGTCGGGCGCTTTGTCTGCGACGTGCACGGCGAGAGCCGCTCGGTCTGGCCGGCGAACGACGCGCTCTGCGCGGCGCTGCAGATCATCAACCACATCCAGGATTGCAAGGAAGATTATCAGAATCTCGATCGTGTCTATATTCCGCAGGACGCGCTGAACACCGGCGGCACCAATGTCGAAGCGCTGGGCGCCGAGCGCGCGAGCCCGGCGCTGCTCGATTGCCTGCACAAGCTTGCCGCGCGCACCGGACGGCTGCTGACCGAGAGCGACGACTTCGCCGCCTTGGTCAATGACCGGCGGCTCGGCCTTGAAGTGGCCGTCATCAATACGCTGGCGCACCGGCTGACGCGGATTCTGCAGGAGCGCGATCCGCTGAGCCAGCGGGTGCATCTGAGCAAGCCGGCCGTGGTCGGCCTGACTTTGCTCGGCGTGTTGCGCGGCGCCGCGCGCCGATTCGCCCGCAAATCATCCGCTGCATCAGAAAAGCCGCGAGGGGCGTGAGTGAGCAATTCCTCGCAAGCCGCCGAGCGCGCCTCGGGCTCGTCGTTCTATTCCGGGATGCGGATTCTGCCGGCGGCCCAGCGCGAAGCCATGTACGAAATCTATTCGTTCTGCCGCGCCGTCGACGACATTGCCGACGATCCGGGGCCGCGCGACGGACGCCTTGCCGCGCTGGAGAAATGGCGCGCCGACCTGGCTGCGCTCTATGCCGGTCATCCGCCGCCGCAGCTCTCGGGTCTCGCGCAAGCGGTGCGGCAGTTCGATCTGGAACATGGCGATTTTCTCGCCGTGATCGCCGGCATGGAAATGGATGTCGTCGCCGATATCCGTGCGCCCGATATGCACACCCTGGACCTTTACTGCGACCGTGTCGCCTGCGCGGTCGGCCGGCTGTCGGTGCGCGTATTCGGCATGGCGCGCGAGGACGGACTGGCGCTGGCGCATCATCTCGGCCGCGCGCTGCAATTGACCAACATCCTACGCGATCTCGACGAGGATACCGCGATCGGCCGGCTCTATCTGCCGCGCGACGTGCTGCGCGACGCCGGCATCATCAGTACCGATCCAGCCAAGGTGATGAAAAATCCGATGCTGGGCGAAGCCTGCGCGCCGATCGTCGCGCTGGCGCAAGCGGAGTTCGCGGCCGCACGCGCGATCATGGCGAAAAGCCCGCGCCGGCAAGTGCGTGCGCCACGCATCATGGGCGAGGCCTATTATCTGATCCTGCGCGGCCTGGTGGCGCGCGGCTTTAATCCGCCGCGCGAGCGCGTGCGGTTGCCCAAGGCGAAATTCCTTCTCGTTGTTCTGCGCAATTTCTTTTGAGCGATTAGTCTATGACGCGCACGGTGCACATTATCGGTGCCGGTCTCGCCGGCCTGTCCGCGGCGATCAGACTTTCCGGACGCGGCGAAACCGTCGTGGTGCACGAGGCGACCGCCTTTGCCGGCGGCCGCTGCCGCTCCTATCACGATCCTTTCGTCGGCATGACCATCGACAACGGCAATCATCTCTTGCTGTCGGCCAATCATGCGGCGCTGGCCTATCTGCGCGAGATCGGCGGCACCGATCGTCTCGCCGGGCCGGACCATGCCGAATTTCCGTTCGTCGACCTGAAAAGCAATGCGCGCTGGACCTTGCGCTTCAACGACGGCCGCCTGCCGTTGTGGATCTTCGACGCGGCGCGGCGGGTGCCGGGAACGCATCCGCTCGATTATCTGTCGCTGGCGCGGCTGTTATGGGCCAAGCCCGATCAAACCGTCGGCCAGGTCATCGCCTGCGAGGGCGTGCTGTATAAGCGGCTGGTCGAGCCGTTGCTGCTCGCGGCGCTCAATATCGATCCGCCGCTCGGTTCGGCCAAGCTCGCCGCGGCGATCGTGCGCGAGACACTCGTGGCCGGCGGGCTTGCTTGCCGGCCGCTGATCGCGCGCGAGGGCCTCGGCGAAACGCTGATCGCGCCGGCGCTTGCCACGCTGCAGCAACGCGGTGTCGGCGTGCGCTTCGAACATCAATTGCGTGCATTGCAATTCGGCGACGGCCGTATCGCGGCGCTCGAATTTGCCGGCGAGACGATTGCGCTTGGTCAGGACGATGCCGTGGTTCTCGCAGTGCCCCCCTATATCGCCGCGGCGCTCGTCCGCGGACTGACGGTGCCGACGGAGTTCCGCGCCATCGTCAATGCGCATTTCCGGGTCGATCCGCCGGCCGCGCAGCCGCGGATCGTCGGCGTGCTCAATGGCACCGTCGAATGGCTGTTCGCCTTTCCGGGCCGGCTGTCGGTGACGGTCAGCGCCGGCGACCGGCTGATCGAAGCGCCGCGCGAAGAACTCGCGAAGGCGATCTGGGACGAGGTCGCGGCCGTGGCCGGTCTGCCGGCGGAGCCGACGCCGCACAGCATGCCTCCTTGGCAAATCGTGCGCGAACGGCGCGCTACCTTCGCCGCGACCCCCGAACAGGATGCAAAACGCCCTGGCGCCGCCACTTCGTGGCGGAATCTTGTCCTGGCCGGCGATTGGACAAATACCGGCTTGCCCGCGACCATCGAAGGTGCCATCCGATCCGGCAATCGTGCCGCGGAGTTTGTCGGCCGTCCGCGGTAGATTTGCGGGGAGCGTGATCCCTTTCGAAAACCGGGTTTACCTTTCGGAGTCACGCTCGGAAGTGCACGATTCGAGATGAACTTGAGAACTGCATGAACTTGAGAACTGCCATGAGCGATGTGAGCGGACTGCAGATGACCGAATCGCCCGCGATCCAGCCGCAATCGGACGAGATCGACCTCGATCGCCACATCATCGCGGCACGCGATGCCCTGCTTGCCTGCCAGCGCGAGGACGGGCACTGGCTGTTCGAGCTCGAAGCCGATGCCACCATCCCGGCCGAATATGTGCTGATGCGGCACTATCTCGCCGAGCCGGTGGATGCCGAACTCGAGGCCAAGATCGGCAATTACCTGCGCCGGATCCAGGGCAAGCATGACGGCTGGCCGCTGTTTCAGGACGGCGCCTTCGACATGAGCGCGACGGTGAAGGCCTATTTCGCGCTGAAGATGATCGGCGACGATCCGCAGGCGGATCATATGCGCCGCGCCCGCGAGGCGATCCGTGCCCGCGGCGGCGCCGAGACCAGCAATGTGTTCACGCGCTGCCTGCTGGCGCTCTACGGCATCGTGCCGTGGCGGGCGCTGCCGGCAATGCCGATCGAGATCATGCTGCTGCCGAAATGGTTTCCGTTCCATCTCGACAAGATCTCGTATTGGAGCCGCACGGTGATCGTGCCGCTCCTGGTGCTGATGGCGAAGAAGCCGCGCGCGCGCAATCCGAAAGGCGTGCGTATCGACGAGTTGTTCATCGAGCCGCCGCAGACGCTCGGGCCGACACCGAAGGCGCCGCAGCAGAAGGCGTCGTGGTTCTATTTCTTCAGCGCGCTCGACAGCGCGCTGCATGCCGTCGAGCCGTTCTTTCCCCAAGGCTCGCGCCGGCGCGCCATCGATGCCGCCGTGGCCTGGGTCGGCGAACGGCTCAACGGCGAGGACGGGCTCGGCGCAATCTTCCCCGCCATGGCCAACAGCGTGATGATGTATGACGCGCTCGGAATTCCGGCCGACGATCCGCGCCGCGCCATCGCGCGCAAGTCGGTCGAGAAGCTACTGGTTGTTCACGATCACGAGGCCTACTGCCAGCCTTGTGTGTCGCCGATCTGGGACACCGGGCTCGCCTCGCACGCACTTCTGGAAACCGGCGGCGAAGATGTCGTCAAAAGGGTCAAGCGCGGGCTCGATTGGCTTGTGCCGATGCAGGTGCTCGATGTGCGCGGCGATTGGATCGCGCGGCGGCCGGATATCCGGCCGGGCGGCTGGGCTTTCCAATACGCCAATCCGCATTATCCGGATGTCGACGACACCGCGGTCGTCGCGATGGCCATGGAGCGCATGCAGAACTTGGTCAATGTCGACTATCAGAGCCAGATCGACCGCGCCCGCGAATGGGTCGTCGGCATGCAGAGCGCGAACGGCGCCTGGGGCGCCTTCGACGCCGACAACGAATATTATTACCTCAACAACATCCCGTTCGCCGATCACGGCGCGCTGCTTGATCCGCCGACCGAGGATGTCAGCGCGCGGTGTCTCTCGATGCTCGGCCAGTTCGGCGACACGACGAGCGACGCGGTCAAACGCGGCGTCGATTACTTGCGCCGCACCCAGTTGGCCGACGGCTCGTGGTACGGCCGCTGGGGCATGAATTACATCTACGGCACCTGGTCGGTGCTGTGCGCCCTCAACGCCGTCGGTGTCGCGCCCGATGCGTCGGAAATGCGAAAAGCGGTGACCTGGCTGGTCGCGATCCAGAATCCGGACGGCGGCTGGGGCGAGGATGGGTCGAGCTACAAGCTCGATTATCGCGGCTATGAGCGGGCGCCCTCGACCGCGTCGCAGACCGCCTGGGCGCTTCTCGGCCTGATGGCGGCGGGCGAGGTCGATCATCCCGCCGTGGCGCGCGGCGCCAAATATCTCGCCGACACGCAAGGCAATGACGGTTTCTGGGACGAGCCGCGTTATACCGCGACCGGTTTCCCGCGCGTGTTCTATCTGCGCTATCACGGCTATTCGAAATTCTTCCCGCTCTGGGCCATGGCGCGCTACCGCAATCTCAAGCGCGGCAACGACCGGCGCGTGGCGTACGGGATGTGAGTGTCTGCAGCCGCACCGGTGCGGCTGGGTTGTCGCTTGCGGTTCCAACTCCCTTCAGAACGAACCGATGCCGGCTGGTCGCGTTGCATTACGACCACTGGTCCGGCCACACGGATCGGTGATGAAAGTTCCCGCAAAGCTCCGCGCAGCGGAACGGCGGAGCAACTCTCAAAATGAGGAGTACGCGATGAAGCTCAACACCGCACAGGCCGCGAGAACCGAAAGCCAGCTCCAGGTCGAAGTTCTCCCCGAGGATCACCCGTTGATGCCGCAGCTCAACCGGATCTTCGGCGAGCACACGTTTTTCCTCGATGGCAATGGTCTCAACATCGTCGAGCCGGCGACCAAGGCGATGGATGCCGCGCTGAACGTTCCGGCTGCGAAAATGAACATGGACCAGGTCGGCGTGGTGGTGAATTTGGCGAATTGGACGGACACCGATCCTCCCAAGCTCGAAGCTCATGAGCCGGAATTGACCAGCAGCACCGTCTCGCTCGGAACCGACGGCGGTTGACGCGGCGGCAGTGCGGAATTCGTAATGGGCAAGCCCAAAGCAATGCCCAAAGAAAACGGCATGCGAGCGGAGCGCTCACATGCCGTTTATGAATCTTCCGCCGTTATAAACCTTCCGAAAGTTTAGGCCGCGCTGGCGGACGTCTTGGCGGCTTCTTTCGCGGCCTTCTCGCGCGCCTCATTGGCGCGGATTTCTGACAGACGCAGTTGCACCTGATTGTCGAAGACGTATTTCGCCGGGCGCTGCTGTGACATGTCGATCTCCGGCGCCATCGGGCCTTCGGTCTTCACGCCGCGCCACGCGATGCCGAACGCCTGCAGCGGGTGTTTCATCATGGCGTCGGCGGCGGTCGCCTCGTAGCCGCAATGCGCCATGCAGTTCGCGCACTTTTCGTAGCGGCCGGTGCCGTAGGAATCCCAATCGGTGGTCTCCATCAGCTCCTTGAAGGTCTTGGTGTAGCCTTCGCCGAGCAGATAGCACGGCTTCTGCCAGCCGAAGATGTTGCGTGTAGGCATGCCCCACGGCGTGCAATGGAATTCTTGATTGCCGGCGAGGAAGTCGAGGAACATGGCGGAATGCGACAGGTTCCAGTTCTTGCCCCTGCCGCGCTTGAACACTTCGCGGAACAATTCCTTGGTCTTGCGGCGATTGAGGAAGTGTTCCTGATCCGGCGCGCGCTCATAGGCATAGCCGGGCGAGATCGAGACGCCGACGCCCATCTCTTCGGTGAGATCGAGGAATTTGGCGATGTCTTCCGCCGGATGGCCGTCGTAGATCGTGCAATTGACGTTGACATTGAAGCCCTTGGCCTGCGCCGCCTTGATCGCCGACACCGCCTTCTCGTAGCCGCCTTCCATGCACACCGACTTGTCGTGGTGTGCCTTGAGGCCGTCGAGATGGACCGAGAAGAACAGATAGGGTGACGGCGTGAAGATATTCAGCTTCTTTTCCAGCAGCAGCGCGTTGGTGCACAGCGAGACGAATTTCTTGCGCGCAACGATGCCGGCGACGATCTCGCCGATTTCCTTGTGGATGAGCGGTTCGCCGCCTGGAATGGCGACCATCGGCGCGCCGCATTCGTCGACCGCGTCGAGGCATTCCTGAACCGACAGGCGCTTGTTGAGGATGGCATCGGGATAATCGATCTTGCCACAGCCGAAACAGGCGAGGTTGCAGCGGAACAAGGGTTCGAGCATCAGCACGAGCGGATAGCGCTTACGGCCAGCCAGACGCTGACGCAGCACATAGGCACCGACAACGGCCTTCTGTCGCAGAGATATACCCAAAACTTGACCCTCTTTATTGATTGTTCCATGAGCGCCCGCCGCGAAGCGGGTGCGAGAGGTTGGAAATCAGACTTTTGCCGTGACGCGACCGGCGGTGAGACCGTCGGTCAGCTCGGGCGGCAGGCGGAATTCTATGGTCTCGTGGCGGCCGTGCAACTGGCTGACATCGACCGGATTGAGCCGGCGCAGCGCATCGATCACGTCCTCGACCAGGACTTCCGGCGCCGAAGCACCGGCGGTGATGCCGACGGTATCGGCGTCCTTGAACCAGGTCGGGTCGAGCTCGCTGCCGTCGGCGATCAGATAGCTCGGCTTGCCGGCCTCCTCGCCGATCTCGCGCAGGCGGTTCGAGTTCGACGAGTTCTTGGCGCCGACCACAAGGATAACGTCGACCAGGGTCGAGAGTTCACGCACCGCGGTCTGGCGGTTCTGCGTCGCGTAGCAGATGTCGCGCGTCTCGGGGCCGACGATATCGGTGAAGCGCTTGTGCAGGGCGGCGATAATGCCGCGCGTGTCGTCGACCGAAAGCGTCGTCTGCGTCACATAGGCGACCGGCGTGTCGGCGGGAATGTCGAGCTTGTCGACATCGGCCTCGGTCTGAACCAGCGTCACCTGCTGGGAAATCTGGCCCATTGTGCCTTCGACCTCGGGATGGCCGGCATGACCGATGAGGATGAGCTGGCGGCCCTGGGCGACATAACGTTTGCCCTGGTTGTGCACCTTGGTGACCAGCGGGCAGGTGGCATTGAGCACCGGAAGATTGCGCGAGGCCGCTTCTTCTTCGATGCTTTTGGCGACGCCATGGGCGCTGAAAATCGTCACGGCGTTGGGGGGCACTTCGGAGAGCTCCTCGACGAAACGCGCACCCTTGGCTTTGAGGCTTTCCACCACATGCTTGTTGTGCACGATCTCGTGGCGCACATAGACGGGCGGACCGAATTTCTCCAGCGCCCGTTCAACGATTTCAATCGCGCGCACGACGCCGGCGCAGAAACCGCGAGGCTGGGCGAGTATCACTTTCATCAAGATCTCCAGAACCTGTTCCGGCCAACTTTATTCCGCTACCATCCAACAACGACGTTTTGACGCTGCGAGAGCCGCGGCCTTTGCTGCGGCTTTGCGACGCAAGGAAGGCGGCATTTCCATTTATGTCGGGGTTATTGGGCAGTCTCGTATCAGATATCCGTTACTTGCACAATTTACAGAACGTTGAACCATTTTTTCCGCGTCCGCCCGCAACGCTTGTTCGAGGCTAATTGGCGGCGAATCCGTTTCGTTCAAGTCCGAGTTCGTCAGCCAGTCTTTAACTTACGGGCCCGTCGTCCCGGTCGGCGCTGAATGGCTTCAAGGCCGGCGATACTGCAAGGAAATAGGGCTCGACACCCCCAAACCGGCACCATTGAGCGGAAATACCGCTGCTTGTCCAGTACGATGGCCGGCGGCATGGCACTTTTACATTAGACACATGGTAAATTCGAACCGCGCGAACAGGGAAAGCGTTTGCCGAACAGAGACTTGTCAACCCCTCCGCCTCATCCGGCGATCGGGCCGCCTGGACCGGTCGCGATGCACGCCCGAAACGGCGGGCCGTCCGCCGGCTGCCGAAATCCGGCGCCACCCTTCGAGCGTTAATCGTGTCGGCGCAGAAATTGACGTCCTGAATGCGATTGCGGCAAACGTTCCGGCCATGCCCATCGATCATGCCCATCGATATCGGGACAGCGCCGGCAGGATTTTACCTGCGCCGCTTCGCCGCTGACCGCGGCATAACGTAGGAAAATATCCATGATTTCACTTTTGCGCCAAATCAGGCATCTAAGCGCCCAACCGGGGCGGCCGCACTAGAAACTGCCTCCGTTTCGCCGCGGTTTTAACGCCTCACACGCCAAACCCATCGATCCTCCCCACTCATCGGCTATTGGGCTCCCTTGACCAACTCACTCCTAAAATCGATCACAGCCTTCGTCGTCCGCGCCATCGGCTTTTGCGCGAAGAATCCCTGGCCGGTGATCGGCCTGTCGCTGTTGCTCGCCGCGCTGTCGACCTGGTATGCGGCCACGCATTTCGCGATGACGACCAATATCAACAATTTGATCTCGGCCAATATCGATTGGCGCCAGCGCGAAGCCAAATTTGAAAAGGCCTTTCCGCAATTCGAATTGATCGTCGCGGTGATCGATGCGCCCACCCCGGAACTGGTCGACGAGGCGACCAGCGCTCTGGTGGCGAAGCTCGAGCCGCAGAAGAATATATTCCACTCGATCGAGCAGCCGAAGGGCGGTCCGTTCTTTGCGCAGAACGGCCTGTTGTTCGAAGACGTCAAGGATCTCGAGCCGCAGATGAAAGCGCTGTCGCAGGCGCAGCGTCTCGTGCAGGTGCTCGCCGGCGACCCATCGCTGCGCGGCGTGATCCAGGCCTTGCAGTTCGGGCTGCTCGGCGTGCAGGGCGGCCAGATCACGCTCGACAATATGCAATGGCCGATGAACCTCGCCGCCAATGCGGTCGAGAAAGTCAATGCCGGCCAGCCGGCGAGCTTCTCCTGGCACGACATGGTGCAGGGCCGCCCGGCGACGCAAAGCGAACTCCTGCGTTTCCTGGAAATTCGCGCGACGCTCAATTATTCCGAGCTCGAGCCCGGCCGGCACGCGAGCGATGCGATCCGCAAGGCTGCCGCCGACCTCGATATCGCCGGCAAATATCAGGCGCGGCTGCGGCTCACCGGGCCGGTGCCGATGGCGGACGAGGAATTCTCCACAGTGCGGGAGAATGCCGGCATCAATGCCACGGTGACGATCGCCATCGTGCTGTTCATCCTGTGGCTGGCGCTGCGCTGGTTCCGCATCATCTTCGCGGTCTTCGTCAGCCTGGTCGTCGGGCTCACCATCACGGCGGCAGTCGGCATGATGATGGTGGGCACGCTCAATCTGATCTCCGTGTATTTTGCGGTTCTCTTCGTCGGGCTCGGAGTCGATTTCGGGCTCCAGTTCAGCGTGCGATACCGTGCCGAGCGCAGCAGCGTCGACGATTTGCGCATGGCGCTTCTTGAAGCGGGAAGCCGCGCCGGCGCGCCGCTGACGCTCGCGGCGTTGGCGACTGCGGCCGGTTTCCTGTCGTTCCTGCCCACGGTCTACAGAGGCGTGTCCGAACTCGGGCTTATCGCCGGCGTCGGCATGCTGATCGCCTACCTGACCAGCATTACCACATTGCCGGCGCTGCTCGCCGTGCTCAAGCCGCCGGCCGAGCCCGCGCCGCTCGGCTATTCAGTGCTGGCGCCGGTCGACGAATTTCTGGCGCGCCATCGCATGGCGATCCTGATCTTGACCGGCGTCGTCGTCGCCAGCGGCCTGCCGCTCCTGCATTGGCTGCACTTCGATTTCAATCCGATCAACCTGCGCAGCCCGAAAACCGAAGCGGTCGCGACCTATCTCGAGTTGAAATCGGATCCTAACAGCGGCACCAACGACATCCAGGTGCTGACGCCGTCGCTGGCCGCCGCTGATCAGCTGGCGGCGAAGCTGCGGGCGCTGCCGCAGGTGTCGCGCGTCCTGACGCTGTCGAGCTTCATTCCGCCCGACCAAAGCAAGAAATTGCCGATTATCCAGGCCGCGGCGAAGACGCTGCAGCCCGCGCTCAATCCGGCCGCGCCGAGCGCGCCGCCGACCGATGCGCAGAATGTCAGCATGATGAATTCGACGGTCGATGCTTTGAATCGGCTGGCCGGCAATGGCACCGGGCCGGGCGCGGTCGCCGCACGCCGGCTTGCCACCGCCATGGCCGCTCTGGCCAAGGCCGATCCCGCCGCGCGGCAGCACGCCGAAACCGTCTTCGTGCAGCCGCTGAAGACAGCGCTCGACGATCTGCGCCATCTGCTTTCGGCGCAAGAAGTCACGCTTGCCAATCTGCCGCAGTCCTTGAAGAGCCAGTGGGTGACGGCCGACGGTCAGGCGCGCATCGATGTCGCCCCCACCGGCGATCCCAATGACAATGCAAATTTGCAGGCCTTCGCGCGCGCCGTGCAGTCGGTGGCGCCGGAAGCGACCGAGGGCCCGATTTCGATTCTCGAAGCGCGCCGCGCCATCGTCTCGGCCTTCATCGAGGCCGGCGCCTGGGCGCTGTTGTCGATCGGGCTTATTCTCTGGATCACGCTGCGCCGGATCGGCGACGTGATGCTGACGCTGGTGCCGCTCTTGCTCGCCGGCGTCGTCACGCTCGAAGTCTGCGTGCTGGTCGACCTGCCGCTCAATTTCGCCAATATCATCGCGCTGCCGCTGCTGCTCGGCGTCGGCGTCGCGTTCAAGATCTATTACATCATGGCGTGGCGCGAAGGGCAGACCAACCTGTTGCAGTCGGTGCTGACGCGCGCGGTGACATTCTCGGCCTGCACCACGGCGACCGCCTTCGGCAGCCTGTGGTTCTCGAGCCATCCCGGCACATCGAGCATGGGCAAGCTGCTCGCGATCTCGCTGGTCACCACGATGATGGCGGCGGCTCTGTTCCAGCCGGTGCTGATGGGCAAGCCGCGCGAGCAGAAGCCGGAGCCGGAAAAAGCCTGAGGCTTCTTGCGCGGCGCCTGAAGAACGCGCCTACTGCCGCGCGGTGTTGAGCGAACCGCGCAATTCCGAGCGATGTGCCGGCTGGGCCGTCACCGGCGCTATCGGTGCGCCCGGCGGGTGCTTGGCCGCATTGGGATTGACCGCGGTATTCGGATTGATCGACGGATCGAGCATGCTGTAGGCCGAATCCGGCAGGCGCGTCCAATAGGTGTTCTTGCCGAGGAGCTCGATGCCGAGATAGCCGCGCACCACCAACGTCTGGCCGTCCTGGGTCAGCTTCATCGTCGCGTGATAGACCTTGCCGTCGCGCGGATCGAGAATGTTGCCGCCGCCGTATTTGTCCGGCTCTTCCTGCTTCATGTCGCGGATGATTTCGAGCCCGAGCCAGGGATGATTGGTGCGGTCGTCGGTGCATTTGTCGCAGACCGGATTCGGATTATCGCCCGGCTTCATGAACATCTTGGCGATGATGCCGGAATAGACGCCGTCGTGATTGGCAATGAGAAACCAGCCGGTGGGCTGTTTGGTGTCGTCGTCAACGGCTTGCCACAAGCCGACCGGTGAGGACAGATCGGCGGGCGTAGCGGAGCCTGCAGCCAGCAACGGCACCAGCGCCGCAAGCGCTACAACGGATTTCGCCAACACGGATTTCACGCGCATCGTCCGAACTCCCAAAGGCTCAAGGTACGTTTCGACCGCGCCGGCCAGCGAAAACCGTGACCGAAAATCGCGCCCACGACATAAACGCCGGATCGGCGGCATGCAATGGGCTTTCACGCCGCGCGTTTGGGCCGTTGTTCCGGTGCCAAGCTTTCACCGCAAAATCTTTGCCACTGGATGAGTTGCGCCAATAAATCTCGTGGCGGCACCAAGCATTTGACAGCGGGCAAGAGAGCGGCAGAAAGTTGATCTCATTGCGGATGCGCAATATGACGGGCTGGTAACATCCTGCCGCGAAATAATGCAGGCCAAATGGGGATCGGTGGGGAGCGAATTGGGCAGCCATTTGAAAATCAAGGCCGTCGAGCCCATCGCCGTCAGCCTGCCGATGAAAAAGCCGGTGCAGATGGCCGGCGAAACCGTGGCGCGGGCCGACAATGTTCTCATTCGCATCGAAGCCGACGACGGCACGGTGGGCTGGGGCGAAGCCGCTTCGGCGCCGACCATGACCGGCGAGACCACGGCCAGCATGATGGCGGCGGCGGCGCATATGACGCCGGTTCTGCTCAAGCGCGCGGCAGACGATTTCGCCGGCGCAGCAGCCGCGATGGACGCGGCGATGTACGGCAATAGCGGCGCCAAGGCCGCGATCGAGATCGCGCTGCACGACCTGGTCGGCCGCGCCACCGGCCGGCCGCTGCACATGCTGTTCGGGCAGCTCTTGCGGCAGCGCATGCCGCTGCTCGCGGTGGTCGGCTCCGACGATGCCGTGGCCGATCTGCGCGAAGCGGAGGCGCGTTACGCGCAGGGCTATCGCGCTTTCAAGATCAAAGTCGGTCTGGCCGCACCGGAGGCTGATGGTGAACGCACGCGCCGGGTCTGTGCGGCACTCAAGGCGCACGCCCGACAGCATGGCGAGGCATGCCTGGTCTCGTCCGACGCCAATCAAGGCTACAGCACCGACGCGGCGCTGCGTTATGTGCGCATGCTCGGCGATTGTGGACTCGATTTCTTCGAGCAGCCGGTGCCGGCGCATGATCTTGACGGCATGGCGCGGGTCGCGGCGGCCGCACCCGACCTCTGGATCGGCGCCGACGAAGGCATTCATTCGCTCGACGACATCGCGCGGCACCACGAACGCAAGGCCGCCCGCGGGGCGAGCCTGAAAGCGATCAAGCTTGGCGGCCTGCGCCCTCTGTTCGCGGCGGGACAGCTGTGTGCGCGGCTCGGCTTGCGCATCAACATTTCCTGCAAGACCGGCGAATCGAGCATCGCCTCGGCCGCGGCTGCGCATGTTGCCGCCGTGGTGCCGGAGATCGCCTGGGGCCTCACCGTGACCAGCCCCGGCCTCGCCGAGGATGTCGTCACTACGCCGCTTCGTGTCGATGACGGCCATGTCACGGTGCCGGACGGGCCCGGACTCGGCGTCGAGGTCGACGAACGCCGGGTGCGGCGCTGTCAGCAAGACTTCAAGCGCGTCGCCTAGGCCTCGAATTCAAGTGAACAAGAACCCGCCAATTCTCGCTCTCGAGAAAATCTCCAAACGCTTTGGCGCCATCGTCATTGCCGACGGCATCGATCTGACGCTGAGCGAAGGCGAGGCGCTCGGCATTATCGGGCCGAACGGCGCCGGCAAGACCACCTTGTTCGGCATCATCAGCGGCACGGTGCAGCCCGACTCCGGCCGCGTGCTCTACGGCGGCACCGACATTACCCACATGTCGCCGGCGCGGCGCTGCGCGCTCGGCCTCGGCGAAGGCGATTCAGGTCGCGGTGGCGCCGGCAAATCCGGCATCGGCCGCTCGTTTCAGATTCCGCTGCCGTTTTCCGGCATGAGCGTGTTCGAAAATCTCGTGGTGGCGTCGGCCTTCGGCGCCAGGCGCCGCGAGCATGATGCGTATCAAGTCTGCATGGACATTCTCGGTCGCTGCGGTCTTGCCGACAAGGCCAACCGGCCGGCCGGCAGCCTTACGCTGCTCGACCGCAAGCGGCTCGAGCTCGCACGCGCGCTCGCGACCGATCCGGCAGTGCTGCTGCTCGACGAGGTCGCCGGCGGACTGACCGAGCACGAATGCCGCGACCTGATCGCGCTGATCCGCGACGTGCGGCAAAGCGGCGTCTCGATCGTCTGGATCGAACATGTCGTGCATGCGCTGATCGCCAGCATCGACCGCCTGCTGGTGCTGCACAACGGAGGTTTCATCGCCGCGGGCGATCCGGAGACGGTGATCAAGAGTCCGCAAGTGGCGGAAATCTATCTCGGGATCGAAGCCGATGCCTGAGACTCCGCTCCTTGCCGTACGCGATCTCGACGCCTTTTACGGCGACATCCAAGCGCTGTTCGGCGTCTCGATGCATGTCGCGCCCGGTGAAGCGGTCGCCGTGATCGGCGCCAACGGCGCCGGCAAGAGCGCGCTGCTCAAGAGCATCGCCGGCGCCCTGCGCGCGCGGCCCGAGACAATTGTTTTTGACGGCGCGCCGGTCGGCGGGCTGCCGGCCTATGCAGTGGCGGCACGCGGCATTGCGCTGGTGCCGGAGGGCAGGGGACTGTTTCCCTCGCTCAGCGTCGAAGAAAATCTTCTGATCGGCGGCCAGCTCCAGCGCGCCGGGCCGTGGTCGCTCGATCGTATCTTCGAGCTGTTTCCGATTCTCGCCGAACGCCGCAAGCTGCCAAGCACGGCGCTGTCCGGCGGCCAGCAGCAGATGGTCGCCGTGGGCCGCGCGCTGATGTCGAATCCGAAATTATTGCTGTGCGACGAGATCAGCCTGGGGCTGGCGCCGATCGTGGTGCGCGACATCTATGCGCGCCTGCCGGCGATCCGTCAGCAAGGCACTTCGATCGTGCTGGTCGAACAGGACATCGTGCAGGCCCTCAAGGCGGCGCAGCGCGTCTACTGTCTGCAGGAAGGTCGCGTCGCGCTCGAAGGCGAAGCCAAGGCGCTGACGCGCGAGCAGATCGCCGCGGCTTATTTCGGGGTGTGATCTTTCCCCTCCCTCTTGCGGGGAGGGGCAGGGGTGGGGTCGTGACGTTGAGAGAAGAAGATAGACAAGGCGAAGCAGTGACGCGCGTCTTCGTTATCGCTGGGCCTCCCGACCCCCACTCCATCCCTCCCCACAGGGGGACGGGAGGAGCGCGCTGATGGACTGGATCAACGTCATCTTGCAGGGCGTTCTGGTCGGCGGGCTCTATGCCATGTTCGCCGCCGGCCTGTCGCTGATCTTCGGCGTCATGCGGCTGGTCAATATCGCCCATGGCGATCTGATCGTGCTCGCCGCCTATGTCGCGCTGGTCACCACGCAGGCGCTTGGCATCGGCCCGCTGACCTCGCTGATCATCGTCGTGCCGGTGATGGCGTTGATCGGCTATCTGCTGCAATGGCTGGTGCTCAACCGCACGCTCGGCGACGATCTGTTGCCGCCGCTGCTCGTGACCTTCGGCTTGTCAGTGATCATCCAGAACGGCTTGCTGACGCTGTTCACCGCCGACAGCGTCAAATTGCAGGCCGGCGACCTGGAAGTGGCGACCGTGCGGCTCGCTCAAGGCCTCTATGTCGGCGTGCTGCCGCTCCTGCAATTCGCCGTCGCGGTCGCGGTGATCGGCGGGCTGCAATTCATCTTCTATCGCACCGCGCTCGGCCGCGCTTTTCGCGCCACCGCCGACAATCCCGAGGTCGCGCAATTGATGGGGCTCGACAATCGGCGCGTCTTTGCGTTCGCCATGGCGCTGTCGCTGGCGGTCGTCGCCATTGCCGGCGTGTTTCTCGCGGTGCGCGCCAATTTCGATCCGTCGCAGGGGCCGGCGCGGCTGATCTTCGGCTTCGAAGCGGTGATCATCGGCGGGCTTGGCAGCCTGTGGGGCACGCTCGCCGGCGGCCTCATCCTCGGCGTCGCGCAGGCGATCGGCGCGCATCTCAATCCGGGCTGGCAGATTCTCGCCGGTCACATTGCTTTTCTGGTCGTGCTCGCCGTGCGCCCGCAGGGCCTGTTTCCCAAGGTGCGCACATGACCGCGGACAAAAGCAGCAGGCACGAGAGCGTGCGCGTCGTGTTCGGCACCCGCGCCAGCCATATTGGCCTTGCGCTGTGTGCACTGGGCGTCATCGCGCTGGCGGCGGCGCCGCTCTGGGGTGGCCGCGACGATCTGCAGCTTCTTTCCGAGATGTATGCCTATGTGGCGCTGGCGAGCCTGTGGAACCTGCTCGCCGGCTATGCCGGCCTGGTCTCGGTCGGTCAGCAGGCCTATGTCGGGCTCGGCGCCTATCTGCTGTTCGGCTTTGTCATTCTCGGCGGATTGTCGCCGCTCTGGGCCATTCCGCTCGCCGGCGTCATCTCGGCCCTTGTGGCGATCCCGGTCGCCGGCCTGGTGTTCCGCCTGCGCGGACATTATTTCGCCATCGGCACCTGGATCGTCGCCGAGGTGTTCCGGCTGACCGCCTCGCAGGTGTCGCCGCTCGGCGGCGGCTCGGGGACGAGCCTGCCGGCGTCGGTGATCATCGCCATCGCGCCGAGCCGGCAGTTGCGCGACTTCATCGAATATTGGATCGCGCTGGCGCTGGTGATCGTCGTTCTCGCCGCCATCGTGCTGCTGTTGCGATCGCGCTATGGCTTGGCGCTCAAGGCCATCCGCGACAGCGAGATCGCCGCACGATGCAGCGGCATCGACGTCACCCGCACCAAGCTTCTGGTCTATATCGTCACCGCGTTCGGCACTGCCATGGTCGGTGCGCTGATCTTCCTGCAGAAGCTGCGCATCTCGCCGGATGCCGCGTTCTCGGTCAACGACTGGACCGCCTTCGTCATTTTCATCACAGTGATCGGCGGCATCGGCCGCATCGAGGGGCCGATCGTGGGCACCATCGTGTTCTTCGCCCTGCGCCAGACGCTGGCCGATCTCGGCACGCTCTATCTCATGATGCTCGGCCTGGTGGCGATCGTGGTCATGCTCGCGGCGCCCAAGGGCATCTGGGGGCTGATTGCGGCGCGGTCCGGCTTCTCGGTTTTTCCGCTTGAACGCAAGGTGGTATTTGAGGAATTTAGCGGCGCGCGGAAGTAAGCCGCGGCGAGGCCGTCAGGCAGACAGGTCGAAAGTCCCAGAGGGAGAAACTTACCAATGGCAAACAAGGTCATCATCAGCTGCGCGATCACCGGCTCGATCCATACGCCGACGATGTCGGACGCGCTGCCGATCACGCCCGACCAGATTGCGACGCAGGCGATCGACGCGGCGCAGGCCGGCGCCGCCATCCTGCATCTGCACGCCCGCGATCCCAAGGACGGCCGGCCGTCCTCGGAGGCGAGCGTGTTCATGCAGTTCCTGCCGCGCATCAAGCAGGCCACCGACGCGGTGGTGAACATCACAACCGGCGGCGCCGTGACCATGACGGTCGATCAGCGCATCTCGGCGGCGAATACGCTGGCGCCGGAAATGTGCTCGATGAACATGGGCTCGATGAATTTCGCGCTCTATCCGATGGCGAAGCGCTACAAGACCTGGAAATACGATTGGGAAGAGAGCTATCTGCTCAATTCCGACGCCTATATTTTCCCCAACACCTTCCGCGACATCGACAAGGTCTATGAGACGCTGGGCGTCGGCCATGGCGTGAAATTCGAACATGAATGCTACGACGTCGGTCACCTGTACAATCTCGCGCATCTGGTCGACCGCGGCATGTTCAAGCCGCCGATCTTCCTGCAGCTGATTTTCGGCATTCTCGGCGGCATCGGCGCCGATCTCGACAATCTGCTGTTCATGAAGCGCACGGCGGACAAATTGTTCGGCAAGGACTATCAATGGTCGGTGCTCGCCGGCGGCCGCCACCAGATGAATTTCTGCACCACGGCGGTGATGATGGGCGGCAATGTGCGCGTCGGCCTCGAGGACTCGCTCTATATCGGGCCCGGCAAGCTCGCGAAAAGCAATGCCGAGCAGGTGACCAAGATCCGCCGCATCATCGAGGACCTCGGCTACGAGATCGCAACGCCCGCCGAGGCGCGTGCGGCGCTCGGGCTCAAGGGGGCCGACCGGGTGAAGTTCTAGACGCAGGATTGCGTCATAGCGGGGAGCCGACGGGTCCGACCCGAAGTGGCCGGCCCGATGACAGGCCCTGCGACGAAGCAATCCATACCATGCCGTTGGACTCGATTGCTTCGCTTCGCTCGCAATGATGTCGATGAATGCCGCATCCCGGGAGCACGCCATGAACGCCATCGATCTCAAAAATCGTACGGCGGTCGTCACCGGCGGCGCACGCGGCATCGGCTTTGCCGTCGCACAAAGATTGCTCGCCTCCGGCGCGGCGGTGGCGCTGTGGGACAGGGACGCGGCGGCGCTCGCACAGGCGGCGGTCACTTTGCAGAGTGCCGGTGCAGTCTACGCGTCGGCTGTCGATGTAACTGACGAGGCTTCGATCGCCCGCGCCGCCGCGACGCTTTTGAACGACGCCGGCAAGATCGACATCCTGGTCAATAATGCCGGCATCACCGGCGGCAATGCGCCGACCTGGGAGCTTTCGCCCGGCATCTGGCGTCAGGTGATCGAGGTCAATCTCGTCGCGCCGTATCTGACCTGCCGCGCCGTGGTGCCGCACATGATCGCGAGCGGTTACGGCCGCATCGTCAACATTGCCTCCATCGCCGGCAAGGAGGGCAATCCCAACGCTTCGCATTATTCGGCGTCGAAGGCCGGCCTGATCGGGCTGACCAAGTCGCTCGCCAAGGAGCTCGCCACCAAGAACGTGCTGGTGAACTGCGTGACGCCGGCCGCGGCCAAGACCGATCTGTTCGACCAGATGACGCAGGCGCAGATCGACTACATGCTGTCGAAGATTCCGATGAATCGTTTCGTCACCGTCGACGAGATCGCGGCTTTGGTCGCTTGGCTATCGTCGGAGGACTGCTCGTTCTCGACGGGGGCCGTGTTCGACATTTCCGGCGGGCGGGCGGTGTATTAAGGGATGGTTCGCCGGGCCGTGGCGGCGAAGGCTGGTGGGCGGTAGAGGGATCGAACCTCTGACCCCTTCCATGTCAAGGAAGTGCTCTTCCGCTGAGCTAACCGCCCGGTCCAGTGTTAAGAAGAGCATGGGTTTACAGGCGCGCCCTCTGCCGGGTCAAGCCCGCCGACGGCGCGCCAATGGACAGATTGGCGAATAGCTTAAGAATTTCGGCGGCTTAGCCGGTCGGCCGCGCTGGCCTCAGCTCTTCGCGGTCGCATCCGACACGCACTTCTTGGTGAAGCTGGTCGCCGCCGCGCCATGCAGCTTCGCGGTGGCAGCGGCGTCCTTGCAGCACTTGGTGGCGGCGCTGGTGAGAGCGGCGCCGTGCAGATTCTTCGGACCGATTTGAGTATGGCAGGTCGCGCCCGCGGTATCGGCGGGTGCGGCGGCCGGGGCGTTCTGCGCCATCGCGGCGCCTGCGATACAGAAAGAAGCAACGATGATTGCCAGCGTCTTCATGTCCTGCTCCCAAGATGATCGAACCAAATATTTGCCGCCCCAGAGACCGAGCGAGCCAAGATTCCCCGCACAAGGATCAAGCCGCCCCCGTCTCACTTGTGCGGCGGCAGCACGCCGTTCGGGCTCGCTTTGTCGACGAGCTCCGGCAGATATTGCGCGAGGAGCTTGAGAATTTCGTCGACCGGGAGGCCGGCCTGGCGCGCCAGCTCCTGCAGCTGGGCATTGCCGAGCACCGCTTTGAGCTGATCTTCGGTGATCGGCATATTGGCGCCGTTGCCGAGCCACGATTGCACCTGCGGACCGAGGCCGCCCTTTTCCAGCGCGGCGACGAGGCCGGCGAGATCGTGATATTGCGTCTGCGCCAGGATCGCATTGACCATCGCCGGAAAGGCGGAGCCCTCTACCTGACCCAACATACCTTTAAGACTGTCGAACAGGCCCATAACAATTCTCCCTGCGCGGCGATCAAACCGCCACGCTCGCCAATACAATCGTAAGCCTAGTCGAAGCCCGACCCCGGCACTAGGGGCTTGCGCGGACCCGAAGAGATTTATCTGACGTTATTTGTGCATCAGATCGGCGGGGACCTTGCCGCCGTTCTCGGCCAGCTTTTCCATCACCTGCGCATGCAGCCACATATTCATCTTGGCCGAGTCGTTGGTGTCGCCGGTATAATGAAGCTCTTTCGCCAGCTCCTTGCGCGCGGCGAGACTCGAATCGAGGTTCAAGAGCTTCATCAGGTCGACGATCGAGTGCCGCCAGTCGAGCTTCTCCTTATTCTGCGAGGCAAGCTTGGTCAGCGCGGCATTGACATCGACCGAATTGGCCGGCTGTTTCGGCGGCATTGTGCCTGACGTTGCGCTGCCCGACGCGGCGCTGCCCGATGCGGCGCCGGGTGATGCTGGTGCGGCCTGCGCCGAGGTCGTGACGCCGGCGTGGTGGAAAATCGCCGAGACGATGCTGCCGAGTATGCTCATTGACGCCTCCTGTTACCGCTGTTTTCGCTGTCGGCCCCGCCGGTATTATTTTCCGGCAAGGGTCGGCAAGGGACAGACTGGACTTGGGTTGGAGCATGATCTTTTCCGAAAACCGGTTTCCCTTTTCGGGAACATGCTCTGACCAAGCTATCAAGCAAATGACGAAAGCGCGGTGACAGTGGAACGTTCCATCAACGCGTTCCATCATTTCTTGCAAGCTGACACCTTATTTCATTTCGTGCGAGCTTACGCTTTGGCGGGCTCGCGCGCCAACAAGCCATAGCCCGCGAGCAGAACCAGCGCGAGCGAGATCAAGGCATTATAGCCGGCAAGGGAAATGCCGAGAAACCGCCAGGCCGCTTCATCGCAGCGCGGAACGTGGATGGTCTGTAATTGACTCAACAGACTGCCGCCGCTCTTGAAGTCGGTCGCCGGCCCGGTGCAGTCCGGCGGCCCCGGCCACCAGCGCCATTCGATGCCGGCGTGATAGGTCGAGAGCACCACATTGAAGCCAACTGCGACGATGATGGCGATGAAGCCGACTGTGATCAGCTGACGCGGCGCGCCGACCAAGGCGGCGATGGCAACGAGCAGCGAGAGCGGAACGATCACATGATACGGGATGCGCTCTTCGAGGCAGAGCGGGCAGGGCTGATATTTCAGCACATATTCGAAGAACCAGGCGCCGCCGAGTGTCGCCAGTCCGATGACGAAAACAGCAAGCGCGGCGACTGCCGCCGGCTGCCGGGTAAGCTGGTTGATCCAGCTCTGCTTGGTGGTCCGTTTGATCGTCTGCTGCATCATCCTCGTCCCGCGATGCCGGCGCGCTCGTCCCCGGCGAGGGCAATTTGCCAAGAGTTGGGGCGGAAGCAAGGCCGGTGCGGGTGCGGGACGCACAGGCTCACGCGGACGTGAGGCATTGGATAGACGCGGGCCGCGGCCGAAGATATAGAAAGCCCATTGGCCCGTGTGGCGGAACTGGTAGACGCACACGACTCAAAATCGTGCGCCGCAAGGCATGGGGGTTCGATTCCCTCCACGGGCACCACCAAGTCGTTCCATAGCTGTTCGCTGTTGCTCATAGCGCCCTAGTTTCAAGCACTTCTTGCTAGTTGTCGCCCCACGGCGCACCACCATTCCCTGTGACAATGAGTATACGTGAGTATACGATTGTGAGTACGAAGCCCGCTCACAAGAGATCGTATACTCATGCTCTCGGCGCTCGCAGTTGAGAACGCAAAGCCTCGCGACGAGCCGTACATCCTCACGGATGGCAACGGGCTCCACCTCCTGATCA
>Ga0335073_10000123_pt1 | contig 87101 bp, 66 predicted proteins | sample Lox_Sample_22_FD_207093 | JGI IMG/M metagenome (GOLD analysis project Ga0335073, IMG submission 207093) | Soil microbial communities from Loxahatchee National Wildlife Refuge, Florida, United States - Lox_Sample_2.2 | ecosystem: Environmental > Terrestrial > Soil > Wetlands | place: USA...
TCCGCAAAATGCCGTCGGCTTTTACGAAGCTACAGGTCACTTCAGGCTGTCCCAAATTGGTCACAACAAGACCAGGCCGGCGTCAGGAAAAAACTCTGCAACCAAACAGTCGACGCAAAATGTTTCGAATTTGCTCGTTTTTGAGGGAGGCTATCAGAACAATCGAGGTCTTCAAGGCCTTTCCACTAACTCGACGACAGACACTCGGAATCGCTATGTGGCGCGCTTCTACGTAAACCCCCCGATCGGCCCCAAGCAAACGAAATTCACTATGGGCATGGAGTACAGCGCTGGCATTAACGGGGGTCCCCACACGATCCAGCTCTTCTTTGGAACCAACCTCAACGTAGCAAAACTGTTCAGCAAGAGCGGTAGCTGAGGAGATCAAATGCATTCACCTGCGGACCGTGGTGGACGAATTGCGGCAGCTTGGGCCAAGAAAGGTTATTGGAAAGCCAGCGTTTTTTTGGCCTTCACCATAACGGGCTGTTGCCACTATCCCAAATCGCACGTGAGCGTTTTGGGGCCGGCCAATGCATCATCTTCTTCTTCCTCAAGTCTTACTATCGTCGCGTACGGAGATACGCGAACGGGTCCTTGGGGTTTAGGTGACAACCAAGCACAAGCGATTCATGGGCGCGTAGTTGGAGATATTCTGGCGCACGACGGACCGATCGACGCGGTGATCTTCACGGGTGACGCGGTGATGAGCACTTTCTATCTCTGGGAAAAGGCCTACTGGGATTGTTTCCTTTGCCAGTCGAATCGATTTCGTTCGGCTGGGATTCCCTTCTACCCTTCTCTCGGCAATCACGAGGTTCTGTCACCTGCTGTTCCTGTCATCAAATCGACTACAGCCCTTCAAGAGCCGAGTGGGCCGAAAGTCAATGAGAAAGAACTTGCGGAAGCGTACGATCGCGGCGAGGAGCCGACGCCAGCGCCACCCAAAGAGATTCAAACAGAGGCAGGTATCCGACAAAGTAGCGATCCTGGACAACTCAAAAAACTTGAAAAGTATGTGAATCGAGGTGATGCGGATAGTGCCACCAAGTTTGGGCAATTTGAAAGAGATGTTCAACAGAACTTCTATGCGGAGCCGAAAGACGAGCGTTGCCGGTTAGATGCGAATACCTTCAAGAAGGCTTACCTGTCTCGAGCGAAGTATGATTATTTGAAGGAGGTCGTAAACCGAGGCGGCAACTACTACTCGTATTACTCGAAAGTTCTGCGGAAGGGGCCGATCGCTGTAACGCTGATCGCGCTGGACACGAACTGTTTGGATTCCCCCGAGCAACAGAAGTTTTTTGCGGAAACTGTCGGTCAATCGTCAGGGCCGATCATCGTGTTTGGCCACCATCCTCCTGTCGCCTACGGATCTCCGGATGGTTGGCCCTGGGACAAGGTGAAAGGCTGGGGCGAAAGAGACAGCGATCCTCTGAAGAGCTATTTTGAAAATCCCCAGGGGTCGAAGATTGTTCTTTGGATCTTCGGTCACGTTCATGACTACCAGAGGCGATCACAGAGAAAAGGGAACGGGGAAGTAGTGCCACCTGTCCTGTTAGTCGCGGGTGGCGGCGGAGCACCACTCGATAAAAATGCAGCTTCATTTCAGTGGCAACCTCCGTCGTGGCCCAATGCTATTCAACAAAGTGCGTACAGCCAAGTGAAGATCGTACTCAGCGGCTCGGGCATAGCCGTTCAAACGCGGGGCTCTACTCAAAGAGATGGGAGCTTCGGCGTAATCGACGAGTTTACGATCCCCTGGCCACAAGTGCCCGCGAAGTAGGCATGCAGGAGCGGAGTTGCGTGCTGGGCGAACTATGCGTTTCAAGGTTGAGTTGTATGAACAATCGGTAGAAATTCGAAAGGAAACAGCCTTCAATGTTTAAAAGCCTTGCGGTTAGTGTTGGAGTCCTGATTGTGTTGATCGCTCTAACATGGACTGCGGGTCTCCTAACCTTATCCAAGGCACAAGTAGCACCAGCAAGTAAGCCTGTGCCTGTGACGTTTCACTCGGTTGCTGAGCTCACCCGGCAGCCCGGCGCCCAAGTGACTCTACGAGGCGCGAGGTTGGCCAACCCGAAGGACTGGCCAGCGTCTTTCTACTCTGCGGTCCCAGATGGATCGTGCACAAGCACGCTGGTCGGTCCACGGGCGCTGCTGACAGCCGCGCATTGCGTACCCGACAAAGGAGCTGCGGTGATTCGGAAGGGCGGACGAAATTATACCGGTACGTGTAGCCCTTCCGATCTCTACCATCAGGGAGACCGCGAAACGTGGTCTACGGATTGGGCGATGTGCCTGATGGAAAGCCCGGTAACGGTATCGCAATACGAGACCATCAACTCCGATCCAACTCGGATTCAAATAAATACGGAACTCTTGCTCACGGGTTTTGGATGTACAAAGGCGTCGGGCGGAGGAAGTGACGGACAATACAGGATTGGTGAGGCTCCTGTTACCGGCCTTCCCACGGGTACGAGCAATGACATCGTGACTGAAGGAGATGTGTCGCTCTGCTTTGGCGACAGTGGCGGCGGAGCTTTTTTATTTTTGGATCCTGGAAAAACGAAGCGCGTTCAGGTGTCTGTCAATTCGCGTGCCGGAACTGATGAGAACGGCAAGCTTTCAAAAATGTCGAAACTTTCGAGCCTTTCGACGCCGCAAGCACAGTCATTTCTAAAAGCCTGGGCTTCCAAGAATGGAGTTGATGTTTGTGGTGTAACACCCGGAGCCAATAACTGTCGATTTTGAACCAAAGGGGAAGTGGGATGAGCGGAAGATTTCTAAGGTTCTCGCTGTTAGTGTTGGTTTTGTTCTTTAGCCAGCCTGCGCGCACCCCTGCGCAAAGGGCGGATTCCGAACTGCTCAACCGCATTCTGGTTAAGATCCGACCCACTGGCTCGGACACGGCCGACAAGAAACTGCTGGATCTGATGTCTGAGCTGTTCGAACCAGAAAGCATCCGTGTCTCTGCGGGAACCAAGCTTGCGGACTTGGCACTGCAGAGATGTGGACGCGTTGATCGAAATTGGATCGCATTAACGAAGAGCAAGAATCCCAACATAACCGGTGACAGACTCGAGACAGAAATGACTGTGTCTGCCCCTCCGTGCCCATATTGGAAGACCAAAGCGCACGTGACGATTCCGCGGGATGGTACTCTCAGTCATGCACTTCTGCTGCACATGGGAGCGCAAGGTAAACACACACTAGACTCGGTCGCCGGGTTAAACAAGCGATCTGTGGATTCTCTTGACGCTGTAAAGCCTAACGAGCAGATCGATCTGCCTTATTCTACGACTTTTAAACCCTACGTCGTAAAAGAGCAATTCCGCGGACAACTACCGGCGATTCAAGGCCGGCTGGCGGAAAGTGCCGGTTACCTCGCTTCAATCCCTGCGCACAAATTTTCTCTGATTGTGGCGGCCTCCAACAGCGACTGCGCCGCGCCGGCGGACAGCGCAGATTGGCCGTTTTCAGCAGAAAGGCTTTCGGCGGTGCTTCGATTCAATGATTCGGTTCGGCCAGAACCAATTCACCACGCGGTCGTCGCTGTCGCTGATACGGGGCTCGAAGAGGGCGATGACCGACTCTTTCTGAATCGCAATACGCGCGAGGTCTTGAACGGCATAGACGATGACCAGAACGGCTTTGTGGACGACCTGTGGGGCGCAAACATGGATACCGACAAGCCCGGGTTTCCATCTATTGATGAAGACTACGAATTCAACGAACACGGAACTCACGTCGCCGGCATTGCCCTCGGTACCTTGAAAGACTCCGGCTTGAATTCGCTTGTCAAGGAGCGCGTTGCAATACGGCCTATCAACATCGTTTTGAGGCAGGCCATTGCTAATGGAGCAAACGATCCGATCCTGATGTTTCCGATTCCGAACGACTTCTTAATAGACGCCTTTCAATATGCATCGGTGGGATACGACCCTCCGGCGAACATCATCAATTTGAGTGTTGAGAGTGATCAAATGGCGGGCCTAGACAGCGTTCTTGTAGGCAAGGCCATGCTGGTTGTAGCGGCCGCCGGAAACGATGGGCTTGATATAGATGAAACCCCAAGATATCCAGCCGCAGCCGCTAGCAGGGACCTGCTTGTCACCGTGGCGGCTCACGACGGAAACGGTAAGTTGGCGAGTTTTTCGAACTGGGGAAAAAACCTGGTTGATTTGGCAGCTCCTGGGTGCCAGATCGATTCCACCCTCCCCGGGAGCAAACGAGGCAGAATTAGCGGAACGTCTCAAGCTGCTCCTTTCGTATCCTTCACGGCTGCTCTTCTCTATTCCGAGGGGCTCACCTACAGGCAAATTAAAGACCGCATCCTGCTTACCACTGATCTTGACCACACGAATCTCGGAACGTGCGAAGGCGAAGCTGGGCACTGCGTTGGATCTGAAGGACGCCTCAACGTCGTCCGTGCTCTAGAGGTCTATCAAGATGTCGTTGTAATTCAGAAGGCGAGCGGTGAGCGGCTCGAAATGGCCGGGCTAATCAAAGACGCATGCATAAGCCTCGATGGTCGTTGTTACGACGTTCGAACTCAACTTAAGAGATTGGTTCACGAGCCAGGCTCGAATCAAGCCAAGGTTTGGATTAATAGCAGTGATAACCGCGTTCTCAGTCGTCAATCTCAAATCATGGCAAGGTCTGTGACATTCCAATCGGAGGGCCAACCGGATGCTCAGCAGATTGCTATCGGGGAGCTAGTTGATTTGATCTCCGCGGTTAGGCCTCGGAAGTTGAATAACAGTTGGTGAATTGTTTCTTGCTGGAGGAACTTTCAGATGACCATTCAAAGCCCTCTGCGTCCCCAATACGTGCTGCCTTTGCCTGACTTTATGCTCCATCGATACACGGCTATCATTATCGCCGCTGTTCACATTTACTTGAGTCTCAGTCATATCTCGAAGCTATTCGGAGGCGATGTACAGTGGACGCACTTCTGGAAAGGCTTTGGTAGCTTAGGAGGCGCTTACGTGTTTGCGGCTTTGGCTTCGCGTGGGTTTGCGCAACACAAGAGACAGGTCCGGATTGTAGGAATCCTGGCTGGCGCAGGCAGCGAGTGACGATTCAAAACTTTCTACGCTCTACAAGGTTGTCGGTCTTCGGCCGTGAAGAATATGCAGCTCGAACGAGTTTCGTAACCCGGCAGATTTTGGCAAAGTGTCGAAGTCTCTCACTGCTGCATTTTCCGCTAGCAATGCATTCTTCGAGCGCCTGTTGTGCGAGGTTAAGACGAATCCGCTTCCGATACTTGAGACAGTCGGCGACGGTTTTGGCCAGGCTGTACACGCGAATGGGCACTCCGTCGATTCTTGCGTTCACGACCCCTTGAGTGAATGCGTATCCTCCGAATCGGACAAAGCGGATCAGTTGCCCGTTTACGACGGGCTTCTTCGCTTTCGGATGGACCGCCATCCAGATTGGGCCGGCGCCGCTGGGCACGAGCCCATGAAACACAAGGGCGGACTCGAGGCACACGACTCCGTTTGGGACTTTTTTCATCGCCAACAGAATCTGCTGTTCGATGTTCATCGGGAGGTTTTTGCGGGTATAAATTCCGCGGCCGACCTTGACGATCAGACCCCGCTGAGCCGCTTTCGTTAGGACTCCGGGATGAATCCCGTACTTCACAAGATCCCTCGCCCGGACGATAGATAGCCGTTCAACTATCGAGACTAATATACTGAGGGGTGACTGCGGTTTTTTCATTTGGACATCTCGCTCGCAAAATAGGAGGGGGTTCCGTACCCCAAAGGTTATTTACTCTAACTTAGCTATGAGAAATCGTCGGGATATTACCTAAAAACGACGCTCGGTTTGGGAACAGTTTTGGGAACAATTGTTCCCAAAAACCGGATTTTCGACCCGAGAATCAGCCTTACGGGCCGCGCTAAGTTGTTGATTTCCGAACAGCAGGCGCTGGGACTTTATGCGTTGCTAAACCGTTGTAGGGGCCAAAACTCCTACCGGGGGTTCGAATCCCCCCCTCTCCGCCAGATTCCTTTACTTCTCTTTTTCCCATTATTTCCCCCAGTTTCTTTCGCGTTTCTGTTCATGCATCTGAGCGCCGTAGAAAGGCCTCATTTGCGAACATCCGACTGAATAAGTTACATTTGGCGCCAATCCACTGACGGAGTCGTTTGATGCCGCGCCCGCCCGGTCAGCGAAGCTCGCCGCAAAGCTCCGCTTCACAACCTGGCGCTTGCAACAAACGGACGAGAACGCAATGAAGCGGAAACCCAAACGGAGTGCGTCGCGGAACGGCCGCCCGGTCAAGTCGCTGACCAAGGCTCTGCGTATCCTCGATGCATTGAGCGATAGCGTAGATGGCTTAGGCATAACCGACCTGAGCAACTTGCTGAAGACCCCGAAGAGCACAGTGCACCGGTTGCTCGCGACGTTGGAGGCTGCCGGGTACGTATCGTTCGATGCGGCGACAGCAAAATATGGCCTTGGCGGAAGCGCAGCCCGGTTAGGCGAACAGCTGAATCGTCAATCGCCGCTGCTCACCTTTGGCGCGCCGCTGCTCGAGCAACTCACCCAGGAGTGCCACGAAGCCAGTCACTTAGCGATTTTGCAAGGAACTGAAGTGGTGTACATCTCGCACGAGGAGAGCAAGGAACCGGTGCGCATCAGTTTCGGCATGGGCCACCGCGCCCCGGCGCATTGCACCGCGCTAGGCAAAGTATTCTTGGCTGGTTTGTCCAACAGCGAAATTGTGATGCTCTACCGAAATGAGAAGAAACTGAAGAAGCTGACGCCGCGAACGATTACTTCGCTGGACCGGTTGTTGACGGAAGTCGCCACAGTTCGCCGCGAAGGGATCGGTGAAGACAAAGAAGAATATACGCGGGGCCTGCGTTGTCTAGCGGCACCCATTCGGGATTTTTCTTCCAGAATCGTGGCGGCCATGAGCCTGTCCATGTTCAAACATAAGATGACCTCCGAGCGCCGGGCCTTCTTTAGGGAAGCGCTGCTGCGCACCACTGGCGAAGTTTCCGAAAGGCTCGGATACCAGCCCGTGGAGAGAATCGGCGGTTAGACCAACCAGAGAAAGCCTAGCGGCGCAGGCACGGCGGTGGCGTATCTCGCCTTCTTTGCCCTGCAGCCAGTCTCTTGCAAACCAGCGGTTGTTCGTGATGTGTGTTCCGCAATGCGGAACGCCGTTCCACAAAATGTATTGACACTCCGTAAGGCGGGTGTTACCAAGCATGCTGCCTCATGAGAAATGGAACGTCGTTCCATTCCGTCAGGCGGGGTTCAAGCGAGTGGCTTGGGAGGGGTGTCTCGTGAATTCTCGATGGATGCGTGTGTTTGCAATCGCATCGCTTGTCGCAGTTATGGCTGTTCTCGGGTTTCGTACCGCTTCGGGACAAACTGCTGCCACCGGCCAGATTGCGGGAACGGTGACGGATCCTTCGGCCGCGTCGGTAGTACAAGCAACGGTGATGGCAAAGAACGATGCTACAGGTGTTTCTCGAACGGCCAAAACCAACGCCGAAGGGGAGTATGCGATTCCGCTGCTGCCGCCCGGCTCCTATACCGTCACCGTAGAGGCTTCCGGATTCAACACGCAAACCAATTCCGGCGTCGTGGTGCAAGTAGCCAGCACGGCGACGATCAATATCCGGCTGAAGCTCGGCGGCTCTACGGAAACCGTGAAGGTCGAAGCCTCGCCGGAAGTTCTGCAAACGGAAAACGCCACCAATGGCGGCGTGGTGAATGACAAGACCGTTCCAGCGCTGCCGCTCAGCAGCCGCAATTACACGCAGATCCTGGATCTCGAGCCGGGCGTCTCGGGTTACGTTCCCAACGCCGCGAGCCTGGGCAAGAACTCCGTCGATGTGTTCGTCAACGGCGGCCGCATTATGGACAACAGCTACCAAATGGACGGCCAGGACGTCGGTAACATGGAGACGCAAGGCACCGGCAGCATTTTGTCCATCGGTGGAATTTCCATTCCGAACCCAGACGCCATCCAGGAGTTCAAAGTACAAACGAGCTTGTATGACGCTTCCTATGGTCGCGGCGCCGGCGCCAACGTCAACGTAGTGACCAAGTCCGGAACCGACCGAATCCACGGCGACGTCTTCGAATTCGTCCGCAACAACATCTTCAATGCCAACGATTTTTTCCTGAACGCCGCTGGCGCCCCGCGGCCGGAACTGAAGCAGAATCAATTTGGCGGAACAGTTGGCGGACCGATCATCAAACGCAAACTATTCTATTTCGGTTCCTACCAGGGAACCCGGCAGGTCAATGGCGAAGGCTCGAATTCCTTGGCCACGGCGCTGCTGCCCGAACTGCCCTCTGACCGCACCGCCGCGAATCTCGGAGCCATTTTTGGCGGACTTTCCGGCGCCAATGGCGGAACTATCGCTCCCGACGGTTCGAACATCAATCCTGTAGCGCTGGCGCTGCTGAACATCAAGCTGCCCAGCGGAAATTTTTTGATTCCCAGCGCTCCCGCCGCGACCAGTCACGACAATCAGGGCGGCCCGCAGGGACTCGCGTCCTTCAGTTTGCCGTCCACCTACAACGAAAACCAGTACATCGTAAATGTGGACTATCTCTGGAACAGCAAAAACACGCTCGCGGAAAAGTTCTTCTTTGCGAAATCGCCGGAAGTCCAGCAGTTTACCTCCTCGAATGTGCCCGGCTCCGGCACTACAGACTTGTTCAAAAACTGGAATGCGAACCTCAAGAACACCACCGTCGTCAGTTCGACGATCGTCAATGAAGCCAGCCTGGCGTATCACCGCGCCTACGGCGAGGTGACCAGCCAAAATCTCATTACCAATGCTTCGATCGGACTCACTCCCGGTTGCAGCAGTCCGTACATGCCCATCATGGCCATCGGTTCGCTGGAACTCAGCGGCAATTTCAATGACGGCCAGTTTACGGCGCCCACGGCGTGGGCCGCTTCTGATCAAGTTTCCTGGATCCATGGCCGCCACGATATCCGCGCCGGCTTCGGCTGGGAGCACGACATTGCCGATTCTGCCGACCAGGAAGTCACCCGTGGCGACTTGGCGTTTACCAGCTTCGAGGACTTCCTCTTGGGCATGAGTGCCGCGCAACTCGGCAATACCGGCGCCGGCGGTTCCAACCTAAGCAGCCTCAACGTGTCCGACGATTTGTGCGGAGACACCACGCGAGAATTTCACACCAGCAGCATGTACAGCTTTGCGCAGGACGACATCAAAGTGAATTCCCATTTCACCTTGAACGTCGGTCTCCGCTGGGAAGGTATCGGACAGACTTCCGACGGCAAAGGAAAGCTGGTGGACTTCTGGCCGACGCTCGCCTCGAATCCCGCAACGAATCCGTTCTCCGGATTTATTGCAGCATCCAACTTCCCCGGCACGCTTCCGGCAGGCATTCAGCGCAACAGTAATCCGACCTTCGCTGGAAACGCCTGGGCCTTGAACAATTTCGGGCCACGCGTTGGCTTTGCCTGGACTCCCCCGCACTTCAACGACAAAGTCGTCCTCCGCGGCGGCTACGGCCTTTATTATACGCATCCGCCCGTCAACGACGCGTTTCAACTCATCGTCAACCCGCCCTTTTTCTCGCGGCAGACCAACGTTGGTGCGTTGAATGCGCTCGCTACGCTGCAAGACCCGTTCAATCCGCCGTCCAACGAAGTTTTCCCGAATTTCATTCCGCGCAGTCCCACCTCGGCGCTGACCATTAACTCCATCAGCCCGAATTGGAAGGCTCCCATAACGCAGCAGTGGAACTTTGGCCTGCAGTACGCTATCAATCCATCCACTTCTTTCCAGGTCGGCTATGTGGGCACGAAATCGACGCGCATTGAAACCACCAACCAGATCAATCAGGCGCTGCTGGCCAGCCCGAGCGATCCAGTGAACGGAATTACCACCAACACTATCGCTAACGCCGCGCAGCGCGTGCAGATTGCCGGTATCGCTCCTGCTGGCCTCAACCAGGCCGAGTGGATCGGCTACTCCAACTACAACGCGCTGCAAACCACGTTTACCAAGAAGCTCAATCACGGCATTCAGGTCGGTGCTTCGTACACTTACAGCAAGACGTTGACCGACGTCACCGGCGTGGGCAGCTTCCCGCTCGGCGGCGGTGCTTACAACGATCAGTTAAATCCCAACACCGGCTATGGCCCCGCCGATTTTGATTTCCGCCACCGCTTCGTTGCCAACTATCTCTGGAACCTGCCCGGCTACCATGACAACAAGGGATTTGCCGGCTATCTCTTGGGTGGCTGGAGCGTCTCCGGCGTGATCGTTGCGCAAACCGGTCCCGCGCTCACCTTTATCGACACCAGCGCTGGCAGCATCTACGGCTTGGTCGGCACTGGCGCTATCGGCGCGACGCTTTGCCCGGGATTCACAGCCGCGAACATCATGAATCCGGGCCCAACCCAAGAGAATCTGAATAACCTGTTCAACAAGAATGCCTTCGGCACCACGAACCCCGTGACTGGTGCCTTCACGCCATGCCAGACCCCTGTGGGTGACGGCAGTGGCTTCGGCAATCTCGGTCGTGGCGTGGTTTACGGCCCCGGCCAACACAATATGGACATGTCCATCTATAAGGACTTCAAAGTTGGCGGCTTGAGCGAGGCCGGCACGATTCAGTTCCGCGCCGAGTTTTTCAACACCTTCAACACGCCGCAGTTCGCGACGCAGACCACCACGCAATTCTCCACGGCAATTACGCAAGTTAACGCGCCGAACTTCGGTCAGGTAACCGCCACCACCGTGTCGCCGCGACTGATTCAGTTCGCGCTCAAGTACTTGTTCTAGACGGCTGGGGTGACCTCGCACAGAGCGGGAAGGGGAGCGAAAACGTAGCGCTCCCTTTCTCTTTCAGGAGAGCAGATGCGTACGAAAATCTTAGCGATAGTCTTGTGCGGCGCTTTCGCAACGGTTCTGGGATCACAGGAAAAGCTCGGCCTATCGCCCCTAACCCGCGGATTCGTTACTGTGGATGCACCCGTTGTCGCGCTCGAACACGTCCGGGTCATTGACGGGACCGGCGCGGCAGCCGCTGCGGATCAAACCGTCATCATCGAGAATGCATTAATTCGTGAAGTAGGGCCGGCCGCTTCCACCGCGGTACCCGCCAATGCAAAAGTCCTCGACTTGACCGGTCGTTCCCTAATTCCCGGTCTCGTCGGCATGCATGACCACCTCTTTTACCCCACGACAGCCGCTGGTGGACCGTCCGAAGGCGCACCTGCGCTGTACGCCGAGATGGGATTCAGCTTTCCCCGCCTCTATCTCGCCGGTGGCGTCACTTCTATTCGCACCACCGGAAGCCTCGAAACCTACACCGATCTCGCCCTGAAGAAGATGATCGATACCGGCAAAATGCCCGGACCCAAAATCCACATCACCGGGCCGTATCTCGAAGGCGTCGGCTCCTACACGCCGCAGTTACACGAATTGAGCGGACCGGAAGACGCAACCCGCCTGGTCAACTACTGGATCGACGAAGGCGCCACGTCCTTCAAGGCCTACATGCACATCACCCGTGCCGAACTTGGTGCGGCGATCAAGGTGGCCCACGCGCGAGGAATCAAGGTTACGGGCCATCTCTGTTCGGTCGGCTTCAGCGAAGCCGCGGATTTGGGAATCGACGACTTGGAACATGGGGTGGTCGTGGATCAGGAGTTCAATCCCAGCAAGCAGCCCGACGTTTGCCCTCCAGATGCCGACCGCCATCCGAGTATCGAGAAAGTGGACGTCGAGAGCGAAGCGGTGCAAGCGGTGATTCGCAAATTGGTTCAGCACCATGTGGCGGTCACTTCCACTCTGGTGATTTTCGAAACGTTCGCGGCCAACCGGCCGCCGCTGCAAGACCGCGTCTTGCAGGCGATGTCCTTGCCGTCGCGCACCGACTATCTCACCGTGCGTGCGAAAATCGCCGAAAGCGAGGACAACGGCGCGCTTCTCTTGAAGAAGGAAATGCAATTCGAACACGATTTCGTGAAAGCCGGAGGCTTGCTCCTCTCCGGAGAAGATCCCACTGGGTATGGCGGCGCGCTGGCCGGCTTTGGCGATCAGCGCCAAACCGAATTGTTGGTCGAAGCGGGGTTCACCCCACTCGAAGCCATTCACATCGCCACGCAGAATGGCGCCGAGTTTCTCGGCGAAGCGGATCGCATCGGCACTTTGAAAGCCGGCAAGCAGGCGGATTTGGTGGTCCTCAAAGGCGATCCCAGCGAGAAAATCGCCGATATCGAAAATGTGGAGCTCGTCTTCAAAGACGGCATTGGCTACGACTCACAGAAGCTCATCAAGTCCGTTCAAGGCGCCGTAGGCTTGCACTAGCGCCATCCCATTACGCGGTCCGCTCAAAAAAAATCGTCAGCAGCGGCAGCCGTTCCAGGTTAGCGTCTGGGGTGCGTGAACTGCGGTCAAAAGGCTGCTATCGTGGCAATGCTCCGCTCGGTGCTTTTGAGCGAAACGCAGCGTTTCGCCGCACCCGGGCTGCATCAGGGCCACTTGTGACCTCGCAGAAAACGGCCATCATTATTGGCGCCGGGCCCGCCGGGCTCACCGCCGCCTACGAACTACTGACCCGCACTGATATCAAACCCATCATTCTCGAACGCAGTGACTACGTCGGTGGCATTTCGCGTACTGCGACCTACAAAGGCAATCGCATCGACATGGGGGGCCATCGGTTCTTCTCTAAAAGCGACCGCGTCATGAACTGGTGGCTTGCGCACATGCCTCTTGATCCAACAGCGGACTCTAGTGAGCGGATCGCCTATCACGGAATGTCTCGCGCCATCGACGCGTTCAGGAGCAGAGGCTCACCGGCGGCCTCGCCGCCTGAGAATGTCATGCTGCTGCGCAAACGAAAGTCGCGCATCTATTTTCTGCGCAAGTTTTTCGATTATCCGATCACGCTCAGCTTCGACACGCTGCGCAAACTGGGCCTTCGCCGCACCCTTCGCGCCGGATTCAGCTATTTGCGTAGCGCGCTCTTCCCTCTTCGCGATGTGCGCAACCTCGAACAATTTTTCATCAATCGTTTTGGCCGCGAGCTTTACCAGACCTTTTTTAAGTCCTATACCGAAAAAGTCTGGGGCGTTCCCTGCGCCGAGATCGGCGCGGAGTGGGGCGAGCAGCGCATCAAAGGCCTTTCCGTCACCAAGACCGTGCTGCACGGCCTCCAAAAGCTCTTTCGCAGTGGTTTTCCGGCCAAGCAAACCGAAACCTCTTTGGTGGAACATTTCCTGTATCCACGCCGCGGCCCGGGCCAAATGTGGGAATTGGTCGCAGCAAAAGTCCATGCTTTGGGCGGCGAAATTCACACCGGCCGCAGCGTCTCCGCCGTGCACGCCGAAGAAATGCGCGTCACGGCGGTAGATGCTGTCAATGCAGAGGGGTGCATCGAAGCTTACCGCGGCGATTACTTCTTCTCTACTATGGCCGTGAAAAACTTGCTGACCGCCATGGACGGCCCAATTCCTCAAAACGTTCGCGAAGTCAGCGTCGGCCTGTTGTATCGCGATTTCATCATTGTTGGTTTGCTCGCCACCAAACTAAGAGTCGTGGAGAAAAACGGCGCTCCGATCGAAGACAATTGGATCTACGTCCAGGAACCCGAGGTGCGCACGGCCCGCCTGCAAATCTTCAACAACTGGAGCCCAGACCTGGTGGCCGATCCCGCAAAGATCTGGATCGGCGTGGAATACTTTTGCCAGGAAACCGGCGACCTCTGGAACCTCTCCGACACCGAACTGGCGCGCTTCGCCGCCCACGAGTTGGATCAGATCGGCATCCTCTCGGAAAACGACGTTCTCGATTCCGTGGTCATCCGCATGCCCAGAACCTATCCCGCTTATTTCGGTACTTACCACCGCTTCCACGAAGTCCGGCAATTCACAGATCGTTTCGAAAACCTGTTTCTGATCGGCCGCAACGGGATGCACCGCTACAACAATCAAGACCATTCCATGCTGACCGCGATGTTGGCAGTAGACAACATCGTCTCGGGCCGCCAAGACAAAAGCAATCTCTGGGAGGTGAACACCGAAATGGAGTATCACGAAACCGCCAAAGCGCGGTCGGATAGTATCTAGCGGCGCTACCCAGGATGCCGTGGCATTTCGCTCGTATCCAACTCAGCACCGCGGAGCGTAACTGACCAACCGTGTCAGCACGCTTTTGTTATTCTCCCCTCAGTTCTCCATTTCCCATCCAAAGGAGACTTCCATGAAACTCTTTCTTGCGACTGCTGCCATTCTGTTCATCCCAGCATGCAGCCATGCTCAAGCCAAGCCTTGCGAAGAATTGAAAACAGAAATCGCGCAGAAGCTCGACGCCAAAGGTGTCAAGGGCTATACGCTCGAAATCGTGGACAAAGATAAGGACGTCACCGACGGCAAAGCGGTTGGCACCTGCGAAGCCGGTTCGAAAAAAATTATCTACCGCAAGGGCGCAGCTGCCGCGGAAACGCCGGCAAAAGATCCCAGCAAGCCATAAGCATTCGCCCGACAGTCTCCGGGAACCGTAACAGCTGCCCAACTCGCTGGATCTGCGTCTCTTTTGCTGCGCTTCTATCGCTCTGCCACGGTCAGCGTGGTCTCCATCAAATCCTCCGAATTGCCGCCCACCATAATCTTGAACGTCCCCGGTTCTACCACGCGATGCATGTCGCGGTTCAAAAAGTTTAACTCGTCGAAACCCAATGAAAATTCAGCCGTCTTCGTCTGCCCAGCATCCAGCGAAACACGCCGGAATCCCCGTAATTCCTTGATCGGCCGCGTCACCGAGCTCACCTCATCGCGAATATAAAGTTGCACCACCTCGTCGCCGCGCCGCTGGCTCGTGTTCGTCACGTCCACGCTCACTTTCGCGGTCCCGCGTGTCCCGATCGTGTCTGGCGTCACGCGCAGATTCGCGTATTTAAATGTCGAATAACTCAGTCCCCAGCCAAATGGAAACAGCGGCTTCGTCGTATCGTCCAGATACTCCCGCTTCGCGGACGGCTTCTGATAGTAGTAATCCGGTATCTGCCCTACCGTTCGCGGCACCGTAATTGGCAGCCGTCCGGCCGGATTGTAATCTCCAAAAAGCACTTCCGCCGCCGCCGTTCCCCCTTCCTGCCCCAGATACCAGCCATCCACAATCGCCGGAACGTTTTCCGCGATGTACGTGATCGCATCGGGCCGTCCATGCAGCAGAAAAACGACCACGGGCTTGTGTGTCGCCAACATCGCTTTCACCAGATCGTCCTGGTTTCCGAGCAGCGTCAGGTCATCACGGTCGCCTTTGTGCTCCGGCGCCCACGCTTCGCGCGAAGTAGACTCGTTGTCACCCAACGCCAAAATTATCACGTCGGCCTTCTGCGCCACTTTCACGGCATCCGCGATGCGCTTTGCATTTAACGCTGGATCGCCCAGCACCACCTTATCTGCGTCCCAATTCGGCTCCGTCTCGGTAATCTTGGTCCCTTCCGCATACAAAACCTCCGCGTTCGAACCCACGCGGTTCTGGATCCCCTGCAGAATGCTCACGCCCCGGCCCGGCTTGTTGCTGTACCCGCCCAGGTGCACGTCGCGCGCATTCGGCCCAATCACCGCAATGTGTTTGTACTTCGCGGCGTCCAGCGGCAACAGATTGTTCTGGTTTTTCAGCAGCGTGATTGTTTCGCGCGCGGCTTGCAATGCCAGCTTCTGATGCTCCGGACTGTTCGTTATTTTCTCCGCGTACGCCGGATCGACATACGGGTCATCGAACAGCCCCGCCAGAAATTTCGCCCGCAACACGCTTGCCGCCGCCCGCGTAACCGCTTCTTCCGTAACCGTCCCGTTGTGCACCTGTTGCACCAAGCCGGGAAACGCATCCGGAAACGGCAGCTCAATATCCACTCCGGCGTCCAGCGCCATCCGCGCTGCCACGTCACGATTCGCGGCCACATGATGCACACGAATCAATTCCGCGATCCCGAAATAGTCCGAAACGATCACGCCGCGAAACCCCCATTCCTCCCGCAAAATGTCCGTCAACAACTGCTTGTTGCTGTGCGAAGGAATCCCGTCAATCTCGTTGTACGACGCCATCACCGTGTCCACGTGCGCTTCCTTAACCGCCACTTCGAACGGCTTCAGAAAATACTCCCGCACTACGCGCTCCGAATAATTCCCCGGCGCAACGTTCGTCCCACCTTCCGGCTGCCCATGCACCGCAAAATGTTTCGCCGTCGCCATGACGTGCGCCTTGTCAACGAACGGTCCATCGCCTTGAAAACCTTTGATCGCCGCCACTCCCAGCTGGCTCACCAGGTATGGATCTTCACCGTATGTTTCTTCCGTGCGCCCCCAACGTGGATCGCGCGCTAAATCCAGCACCGGCGCCAAACATTCATGTACGCCGCGCGCCCGCGCCTCCCCCGCATCCGCCGCGAATATTTCATGCAGCAGCTCCGGATCCCACGTTGCTGCGAGCCCAATCGCCGCCGGGAACGACGTCCCTTTGTCTGCCACGTGTCCGTGCAAACATTCGTCATGGAACATCACCGGAATCCCCAGCCGCGTGTTCTCCTTCATCCATTTTTGCAACGTGTTGGTGAACTCTGCCTCTTCGCGCGGCCCGTGCGACACTTCGCTCGGCCGCGACATCTGCCCGATCCCATCCTTTAACAACACTGCCGCGTGGTCCGGCAAGAATGTTCCCTTCTCATCCACAAACCGCGACTCCGGCGTTTTCATAAACGCCGGGTTCTCCCACACCCCCTCGATCTGCGCCACTTTTTCTTCCAGCGTCATGCGCGAAAGCAAATCCGCCAATCGTTGCTCGAGCGGCAGCTTCGCGTTGCGATACGCCGGCACGTCCTGCGCGCGCGTCGGCCAAAACCAGGACGCCCACGCAGCCGCGAGCACCAAGAGTCCGAGTAGCGAGATCCGAGTGGAAGAAACAAACTTCATCGCACGCCTCCGAAAAAACCGCTCATCTTCAACGCTAGAGAATTTAGCGATGCTTGCAATCCAAAAAACGGGTGGTACTATAGCACGGCCCGTTAACGTACACGGCCCACATTCTTCACGTTGTTCTGCGCGCGCTCGCCGCTGTCGACGCAGCTTGGCTTTGCCCGAGGATTCTCCGCATGAGCAAGAGCCCTTTCGAACCGCAGAAAGAACATAAGTTTTCTTTTGGGCTGTGGACTGTTGGAAATCGTGGCCGCGATCCTTTTGGCGACTTCGTCCGCGAAGCGCTTCCTCCCGACGACATCGTCGCCTTGCTTGCCGAAGTCGGTGCCTGGGGTGTCAATTTTCACGACAACGATCTCGTGCCCATCGACGCCACTCCCAAAGAGCGCGACAAAATCGTCGTCAGCTTCAAGAAAGCCTGCGAGCGCCACAAAATTGTCGTCCCCATGGCCACCGTCAACGCCTTCTTCGATCCCGCTTTCCGCGATGGCGCCTACACTTCGAACGATCCCGCCGTTCGCGCCTACGGCCTGCAGAAAGTCCTGCGCGCGATGGACCTCGGCGCTGAACTGGGCGCGAAAATTTTCGTCATCTGGAGCGGCCGCGACGGCGTCGAAACCGACTCCTGCCGCGATCCGCTCGAAGCCATCAAGCACTACCGCGAAGCCCTCAACTACATAGCCCGCTATTCCGCCGATCGCGCCTATGGTTACAAGTTCGCTCTCGAGGCCAAACCCAACGAGCCGCGCGCCAACATCTACTTCCCCACCACCGGTCACTATCTCGCCTTCATTGCCACGCTCGACGACCACGAAAAATTCGGCGTCAATCCCGAAGTCGCCCACGAACACATGGCCGGCCTCAACTGCACCCACGCTCTCGCATTAGCCTGGGACGCTGGCAAATTGTTCCACGTTGACCTCAACGATCAAATGACTGGCACCTACGATCAGGACTTCCGCTTCGGCTCGCACAATCTCAAGTCCGCCTTTCACATCGTCAAATTTCTCGAAGACGTCGGCTATGAAGGCCCGCGCCACTTCGACGCTCACGCCTATCGCACCGAAGACTATGAAGGCGTCAAGGATTTTGCCCGCGGCTGCATGCGTACCTATCTCATCCTCAAAGAAAAGGCCCGTCTCTGGAAACAGGACAAGCGCATCCAGCAAATCCTCCGCGAAATCAGCGAGCCCAGCGCCAAGTTTCCGCCCATGGAAAAATTCTCCCGCGCTCATTCTGAGAAACTGCTCAATCACGAATTCGACCGCGCCACTCTCGCCAAAAAGCGCCTAAACTATGAGCGCCTCGACCAGTTCACCGTGGACTTGCTCCTCGGCGTACAGTAGGCGTGCTTGGCCGCGTTAAGTGGCCTCTTTTCAGCAAATGCAGCTCTTTCGTTTCACGTGGAACATTCGCTTCATCCTGGCTCTCGCGGCCGCTGGCGCGATTTTCCTTCCGCAAGCCCACGCCGAAACCGGCGAAGCCGCCTGGCTTCGCTATGCGCCGCTCGATGCGCAAGCGGTGCGCCAATATTCCGCTCTGCCCGCAGTCGTCGTTAAGCTCGGGGATTCTCCCGTTCTCGACTCCGCACAAGCGGAACTAGTCCGCGGCATTCGCGGCATGTTGGGCCGCACCCTCCGTGAAGAAAAACGGCTTCCGCAAGAACCCGCCATTCTTCTCGCGACGCTTTCCTCGCTGAAAGCGCTCGCTCCCGAACTCGCCTCCGGCGTTAACCTCGGCGAGGACGGCTTTCTTCTCGCCACCGACAAGATCGACGGCTTTGCGTGCCTCGTCGTTACCTCACCCGATGAGCGTGGCGTCCTTTATGGTGTTTTCTCCTTGCTTAGCGGGATCGCCCGCAATGAATCGCTCTCGCCTCTTCACGAAAGCCAGCAGCCCGCCGCTCCCATCCGCTGGGCCGATCAATGGGACAATCTCGACGGCCGCATCGAACGCGGCTACGCCGGCCCTTCCGTCTTTTTCGAAAATAATAATGTCCGCACCGATCTCACTCGCGTCTCCGAATACGCCCGCCTCCTCGCCTCCATCGGCATCAACGGCTGCGCCATCAACAACGTCAACGCCAATCCCCGCGTCCTCACCGAAGACTTTCTTCCCCAACTCGCTCGCGTAGCCGATGCCTTCCGTCCCTGGGGCGTTCAGCTGTCCGTCTCCGTAGACGTGAGCAGCCCTAAAACAATCGGCGGCCTCGATACCTTCGACCCGCTCGACCCGCGCGTTGCCGCATGGTGGCAGAAAAAATTCGACGCCATCTATCAGCTCATTCCCGATTTTGCCGGTGTCGTCGTCAAAGCCGATTCCGAAGGCCGCGCCGGCCCCGCCAGCTACGGCCGCACTCCTGCCGACGCTGCCAACGTCATCGCCCGCGCTCTCCAGTCGCACCATGGCATCATCTTCTATCGCGCCTTCGTCTATAACCATCATCTCGACTGGAACGATCCCAAGGCTGATCGCGCTCGCGCTGCCTACGACATCTTTCATCCCCTCGACGGCCAGTTCGAACCGAACGTCATCGTTCAGATCAAACACGGCCCCATAGATTTTCAGGTCCGCGAACCCGTCTCTCCGCTCTTCGCTGGCCTCGAAAAAACCAACACTACTATCGAGCTACAAGTCACCCAGGAATACACCGGTCAGCAGCGCCATCTCTGTTTTTTGATCCCCATGTGGAAGGAAGTTCTCGACTTCGATTTACAGGCCGCAGCCGCGCCAACTCCCGTCAAAGAAATCGTCGCGGGCAAAACCTTCCATCGCCCGCTTGGCGGTTTCGTTGCTGTCGTCAACGTTGGGATGGACGCTAACTGGCTCGCCCATCCGCTCGCCATGGCCAATCTCTACGGCTATGGCCGCCTCGCCTGGAATCCCAATCTGTCTTCGCAAACCATCGCCGAAGAATGGACCCGCCTAACCTTCGGCAACGATACTCTCGTCGTCAAGACGATCTCGCGCATGCTCCTCGATTCCTGGCCCATCTACGAGCGCTACACCGGCCCGCTCGGCGCCGGCACGCTTACCGACATTCTCGGCAGCCACTACGGCCCCGGCGTCGAGTCCTCCGAACGCAACGGCTGGGGCCAATGGCATCGCGCCGATCACGACGGCATCGGCATGGATCGCACCGCCGCCACCGGCACGGGTTACTCCGCACAATATCCTGCGCCGGTTGCGAAAATGTTCGAATCGCTCCAATCCACTCCCGACGAACTTCTGCTCTTCTTCCATCACGTCCCGTACACCTACAAACTCCGCTCCGGCAAAACGGTCATTCAGCACATTTACGACTCACACTACGAAGGTGCGCAGCAAGCCGCCGAACTTGTCAAACAATGGGAATCGCTAAAGGAGCACATCGACGACGAGCGCTACCAGCAAACACTTCAGCGCCTCGAGTATCAAGCCGGCCACGCCATCGTCTGGCGCGACGCCGTCTGCAACTTCTTCTTCCGCATCTCCGGCATTCCCGATGCGCAAGGCCGCGTCGGCCATTATCCCGGCCGCATCGAAGCCGAATCCATGCAGCTCGATGGCTACGTCCCCTTCGAAATCACTCCGCAAGAAGACGCCTCCGGCGGCAAAGCCATCCAATGCCCGCCTCCCGCGCAGCATTGCTCCGCAACCTTTATATTCAACGGAAATCCCGGTTGGTACGAGCTAGACGTTCAGTATTTCGATCAGAACGACGGCGTCTCGCAATTCCGCGTCTTTATAAATGATCAGTTGGTCGACAGCTGGCTCGCCGACGATCATCTCCCCGCCACCAAACCCAACGCCGACTCTTCCATTCGCCGCCAAATCCCCGGCCTGGCCCTACGCCCCAGCGACCAAATCCGCATCGCAGGCACGCCCGACGCTGCCGAACCCGCCGCCCTCGATTACGTCGAATTGCACGTCATGAACTGATTCTCCCGGCTCCTGAGACAATGGGAATTGGCCATCAGTCTATTCGTATTTCAGCGCCACCAACGGATCAACCTTCATGGCGCGACGCGCGGGAATGTAGCAGGCCACCAGGGCCACGACCGTCAGGACCATGACGACAACGGCGAACGTCAGGGGATCTGTAGCATTTACGCCAAATAAGATTGTCTTCATTAAACGTGTCAATCCGGCCGCGGCGACCAACCCGACAGCCACGCCTACCAGCGAAAGCCGCGCACCGTGTCCCAGTATGATTTTTAGTATGTCGCTTCTTTGCGCACCCAGAGTGATCCGGATGCCAATTTCGTTTCGTCGCTGGCCCGCGACATAGGAAATCACTCCGTAGATTCCGATACTGGATAGTGCCAGAGCCAGTACAGCAAATACGGCCAGGAGAATCATGGCGAAGCGCCGAGCGGCCAACGAGCGTGCGATAACGTTGTCCATCGTTTCCGTATGAAACATAACTGCCTTACTGTTGAATCCGCGCAGGGCCTCTCGAATCGAGCCAGCGAACGCCTCCGCCGAACCCTGCGTGCGAATCAGGTATCCCGTGAAGGGTACAAAAGCCTTGGTCAAATCGTCGGGCAGCTGCAGAGCGGAAGCATAAAACTGCGCCTGCGCGCGTGTGTGCGCCAGGTTTTCATCCAAGCCGTACTGCTTGATGTGCCCAACTACACCGACAATTTCCAGCTGCTGGTAGACCAGGTCGAAATGCACGCGCTTGCCGATGGGATCCTGCTTGCCGAAGTGTTGGCGAGCGAAGTCTTCGTCGATGACGCAAACGCCCGGGGCATTGGCATCGTCCTGCGCCGTGAGGAAGCGTCCCTGTACCAGCGGGATTTTCATCACTTTCAGATATTCGGGGCCTACCAGATACCACAGTGAGGTGGGCATACCGCTATCCGTCGCCGGCTTCGGCTGTCCGTCGATCCAAAATTTCAGGTTGTAACGGTCGCCCATCGGGAATGCGGCATTCGTCAGCGAAACGGACTGCACGCCGGGAACAGCGGCAATTCTTTCCGTGAGCTGGCGAAAGCTCGCGCGAATCTCCGTCGCGTCCCCGCCGGCGATGGCCGGCGGAAACCCCACGTTGAAGCTCAGCACGTGGTGCGGATCGAAGCCGGGACTGGCGCTCCACAGGCCAACGAGCGTGCGAATGCTGAGGCCCGCTCCAACTAGGAGGACCACCGTGAGAGCCATTTCGACCACCACGAAGGCGCCCTGCGTGCGATACCGCGCGCCGCTCCCGCCGCGGCCTCCTTCTTTCAGCGTTTCGTGCAAATCAGGTTGCGAAGTCTTGAGGGCTGGAGCCAGGCCGAATAGAACTCCGGCGAGCAGCGAGACCGCCAGAGTAAAAATGAGGACGGACAGATCAACGTGAACGTCGTTGGCGCGCGGTAACGTGCTGGGAAGCACGGCCAGCGCTGCCCTGGTTCCCCAGGAGGCCAACAGCAAGCCCAATACGCCTCCGGCCATCGCCAGCAACACGCTCTCCGCCAGCAATTGGCGGATGATGCGGCCTTGGCTGGCTCCAAGCGCGGCCCGAATCCCAAATTCTCGCGCGCGCCCGGCGGAGCGCGCGAGCAGCAGGTTGGCAATATTAACGCAGGCAATCAGCAGGACGAATCCGACGGCGGCTAGCAGCACGAGAAGAAACGGCCGGATATTTTGCACCATCTCTTCTTTCACCGGCGTGACCCGGATGCTGTTCTCGCTATCCGTCGCGGGATACGCGACGGCCAGATTGTGCGCCATGCCGTCCATGTCCGCGCGAGCCTCGGCCACCGTGATGTCCGGTTTCAGTCGCCCGACGGCATAAATTCCGGGATGGTACTTACGATCCTGCATCCACGGATTCTTGTCGGCGCCGATGGGGATGTAGACGTCGCTGAGACGAAAGGAAATGTTCTCGCAGCAAAAATAAAAATTCTCCGGAAGCACGCCCACAACGGTGTAGTCGGTGCCGTCCAGGTCGATAGCTTTGCCGACGATGCCCGGAGAGCCTCCGAATTTCCTTTTCCAGAACCCGCCGCTCAACATGACCGCCGGTGGGCCATTCAACTGGTTTTCCGCAGACGACAAATTCCGGCCCAGAATGGGACTGACGCCTAGAGTCGAGAAAAAATTGGAAGAAACTTCCGTAACCGAGACGCGCTCAGCTTCCCCCTGGCCAAGGAGGTTCGCGCTGACTAACGATTCGTAGGCCGCCAGCGAAGAGAACGAATGATTGTCGCGCACCATGTCCAGAAAGTCGGGATAGGCCAGCCAGGTTTCCAGAGAAGAGGCCGTCCCGTTGCATACGGTCACGAGCTGGTCCGGCTCTGGATAGGGCAACGGGTTCAGAAGCACGCCATTCACCACCGAAAAAATGGCGGTGTTGGCCCCAATCCCGAGAGCGAGAGTGAGGATGGCTACGGCGGTGAAGCCGGGGGACTTGCGCAGCATGCGGAGGCCGTACCGGAGATCTTGCAGCATCGTGTCGAGAAAATGCGTGCCCAGCGCTTCGCGGCACTGTTCCTTGAATTTTTGATAGCCGCCGAATTCGATGCGCGCGCGCCGCTCGGCTTCCGCTCGCGACAAACCACGCCGTTCGAGATCCTCCGCGCGCTCCCGGAGGTGCGACCGCAGCTCCTCGTCCATTTCCCTCTCGACATGCGCGCGATGCAAAAGAGTCGATGCAAGAGATCGCAGCGAGGTGATGAGTTTCATGTTTCCTCCGGCTGTGCGCCGAGGGCGGAGGCAATCGCGGCGACCAGGCGATTCCACCCCGCCTCCTCTTCACGTAGCCGCCGGCGGCCCGCGGCCGTCAGTTCGTAGAACTTGGCACGGCGATTGTTGTCCGATGTTCCCCAGCTGGCTTTGAGCAGTCCTTGTCGTACCAGGCGAAATAGAGCGGGATAGAGCGCCCCTTGCTCGATGAGCAGTGCGCGCCCGGAGATCTGCTCGATGCGCAACAGCACTCCGTAGCCGTGCAGCGGGCCGAGCGACACCGCTTTCAAAATGAGCAGATCGAGGGTGCCGGGAAGAATCTGGGCTTGGCCATGCGCACCGGGCATCGAGCCTCCTAAGGTAATTAGGAGGCTACACCACCCTCTCCTAAGTTGTCAAGGAGAGCGCCCGGATCGGCTTTCTAAGGTCTGGCAAGGTCCTCGCGAGGCTCCGATTCGCGAGACCCTAGCTCCTTCACAGCAAATCGTCGCAGCCCATGTAGGTGGACGCGCATCTTGTTCGTTCCCAGGCCATGCCCGGATGGTTCGCAACTCCCGGCCAACCGCCTTCTATAGTTATCGGAGACCGGCTTAGGCGTGCAGCACCGCGGGCCCTTTCAAGGCGCCTTCGCTCGTTTTCCCCTCCGCCGAGCGCATTTCACGGAACAAATGCAGGTTCGAGTTCATCACCACGCTAGGGCTCAAGTGCACGACCGGGGGGATCTTTTCTTTCCTCGATAAATTGTCCGCGAGCAGCCGCACCGCAATCTGTCCCTGCCTGTAAGGGTGCTGGTAAATCGACGCCGTAATAATCCCTTTCTGAAAATACGGCTCCATCTCCGCGAACAAATCCGTCGTGATCAGTTTTACTTTGCCTTCGCACCCCTGCACCGCCAGCGCCCGACACACCGGCAAGCAGTTCACCGTGTTGACGTAAATTCCTTCCAGCATCGGAAACCGCCGCAACAAATCGGACGTCTTTTGAAAACTTTCCGCTTCATCCTCGTGCCCTTCCACTACGCCCGCGATCTTCCCTCCCGCGCACTGCTGCAAAAATCTCTCCACGAAGCCTTCCGTCTTTTTCCGGTGATCTTCGGTGCTCAACATGCCGGCCACTACCGCTACCTTCGAACCAGCAGGCACAAATTTGCCCATCAACTCGCCCGCCAGGCTGCCATTCAGATGCGGTTCCACGCACACGATTCCCGATCGCCGGCTTTCCGGCGCATCCGTCGAAACACATACCACGCGAATCCCGCGCCCCTCGGCCTCGTCGATTAACGGCGTCAACTCTTTCGGATTGCCCGCCGTCAAAATGATTCCGTCCACCTCGTTCTGCAGCAGGTCCTGAACGGCCTCTTGGTCTCCTTCGCCCAGCGTCTTCACCGGACGATTTACAAATTGCATTCCCAATTGTTCAAAGCGGCTCGCCTCATCGCTGATTCCGCTCCAGAGCTGATCGTAGAAAAAATGAATCTCCTGCGGTACGCACACGCCGATTCTTGCCGTCGCCTTCGCCGCCGACAACGCTCGCGCTGCCAAATTCGGCGAATACCCAATCTGCTGCGCGATCTGCAGAATCCGTTTGCGCGTCGCTTCCTTGATTCCCCCGCGCCCGTGCAACGCGCGATCCACTGTCCCGATCGAGACGTTGGCCATTTCCGCAATGCGGTGAATGCCCTGTTTTTCCTTGCTCATCAGAATGCGCCCCGCCTTAGCTCAGTGGAATGCCGGTGCATGGCTCCGCTCCAGCCGAGCCCTGTCGGCTTCGGCTGCCTGCCTGGTTTGGATTGCGCTTTCGGTCTCCTCTTGAGCTTCCACCCCTGAAAGCCCCGCCCGAGACAGAACGCTAACCGCCGTACCTTAACACGATTCAACCAAAATCACTGGCACAACCGATCGGCTGGCAGTGGGTCAGTTTGCAAGTGGCGAAGGCATTCTTGCGTGTGCGCGTCTTGTCACATCGGGTTTCCACGCTACCATCGCGTTGTTGCGGCGCCACCAATCTACTCCTGCAAACTGACCTGCAACCGATAGGCTGGCTTTAGATCACCCCCGCGATTCTCTCGCCTTCTGGTCCCGCGCCGTACACCACGCGCCGCTCGTTCCGCCGCTCACATCTTCCGCGCGCCATAAAGTAAACGTTTTCTTGCTGCCCATCTTGCGCTATCTTTCTCCCGATCAAATCCACCTTGGAGCCAAACCATGCCGCATGTCTCTCGGCGCGACTTCCTGCAACTTTCCTCCGGCGCGGGAGTTCTCGCGGGCACCCAGCTCGCTTCGCCGGAGCGTCTCCTCGGCGAGTTGCTCCCCGCAAGCGACAACCAGCCCACCAAGGTCTACGCCGACGCTCGTCGCACTATCGCCCCGATCAATCGCGAAGTCTTCGGCTCCTTCCTGGAACACCTCGGCCGCTGCATCTACGACGGCATCTACGACCCGCAATCCAAACTCTCCGACGCCAACGGCTTCCGCAAAGACGTAATGGACGAAATTCGCAAGCTCGCGGTTCCCATCATTCGCTATCCCGGCGGCAATTTCGTCTCCGGCTACGACTGGCTCGACGGCATCGGCCCCAAGCAGAATCGCCCCACCGTCCTCGACAAAGCCTGGAACACCCTCGACTCCAATCAATTCGGCACCGACGAATTCATGGCCTGGTGCAAGCTCGTCGGCACTCAACCTCTTATGGGCCTGAATCTCGGCACCGGCACTCCCGAACAAGCCGCCGCCCTCGTCGAATACTGCAATCAGGCCCAGGGCACCCGCTGGAGCGAACTCCGCCGCAAAAACGGCATCGCCGATCCCTACAACGTCAAACACTGGTGTCTCGGCAACGAAATGGACGGCCCCTGGCAAATCGGCCACATGACCGCCACCGAGTACGGCCTCAAAGCGCAGGACGCCGCCCGCCAGATGCACTACGTCGACCCCTCCCTCAAACTCATCGCTTGCGGCTCCAGCGGCCCGCTCATGCCCACTTATCTCGAATGGGACCGCGAAGTCCTCGAACAGTGCTACGACTATGTAGACGCCATTTCCCTCCATCGTTATTTCAACAACACCGACGAAACCAACCACGACAGCTCCAAATTCGTCGCTCTCAACCTCAGCATGGAGCGCCAGATCGACGAAGTCGCCGCCGTCTGCGATATGGTCCGCGGCCACAAACGCTCCAAAAAAACGCTCTGGCTCTCCTTCGACGAATGGAACGTCTGGTATCGCGAGCGCAACGGCGACGGCAAGCGCATCGCCGCCCCGCACCTCCTCGAAGAAATCTACAACCTCGAAGACGCCCTGCTCGTCGGCGGCATCATCAACACCCTCATCCGCAAATCCGATCGCGTCAAAGTCGCCTGCCTCGCCCAACTCGTCAACGTCATCGCACCCATCATGACCAGCTCGACCGGCGTCTTCCGCCAGACCACCTACTATCCTTATAGTTGGGGTCTCGCCTTCGCCCGCGGCTCCGCCCTCGACCTCCTCGTCGAATCCCCCACTTTCGAGACTCCCGGCCTCGGCACCGTCCGCTACGTCGACGTCGCCGGCACTCTCGATCCGCAAACCGGCAAATCCGCCCTTTTTCTCCTCAACCGCGACCTTTCCAATTCCCGCTCCGTCGAAATCCTCTGGGAGAGCCCCGCGCCCAACGCCACCGAATCCACCGTCCTCACCGGCTCCGATCTCAAAGCCGTCAATTCCTTCGAAGCCCCCAATCGCGTGGCCCCGCAAAAAGCCGATAAGCCCCTCACGAACGCCGGCAAAACCACTCTCGAACTCCCTCCCCGCTCCTACACCGTCATCCAATGGTCCGCCTGAAAAAGTGGCATAGGCTTTAGCCTGTGCCGATTGCAGCGGCCTCTTGGCTGACCCGATGGGCAACGAGCGATAACTGAGGCAATAGAAATTCCCAATAGCGTCTCTCTTCTTGGGCTTCGCGTGCCCGTGAACTCCCTACCCCTGCCCGCAACTTCGCATGGCCTTCCGCCCCATCCCCTGCTATCATCCGCGCCAGGAAGTGTTTTATGTCGCGACTCTGCCGTTGGCTCCTCGTCTCTCTTTTTTTTGCGCCCGCCTGTTTCGCCCAATTTGGCTCCGGCGTCAAAAAGTCCATGTCTGGCTACATTCGCGAAGGAGGCACCGGCCACGTCATCGTTTCCGCCCGCATCGATTTGCTCAACGCCATGGGCTCTCCGGTGGATTCAACCTACTCCGACGGCAACGGCATGTATCAGTTCAACGAAATCGTCGGCGATTGCTACGTTGTCGTGCAGCACGACGGCTACACTTCCATCCGCGAATTCGTCCGCCCCGAGGGCGCTCCCGACGTCAAGAAAGATTTCTTTCTCCAGCCGCTCGCCGCCGCCGGCACCCCGTCGGGGAAAAACCCGGTCTCCGAGCACGAACTGGGCGTTCCCCCCAAAGCCCGCCAGTCTTTCGATAAAGGTGTCCAGTTGGTCGTCGAAAAATCCGACTATCGTGGTGCCGTCGCCGAATTCCAGAAAGCCATCGGCAAATATTCCGACTATTACGAAGCCTACGCCGCCATGGGCTTGGCTCAGAGCAAAATGGGCGACGCCGCGGCCGCCGAAGCTTCCCTCCGCCATTCCATCGAGATGAGCAACGAAAAATATCCGCAAGCGCTGATCGACCTCGGCTCCCTGCTCAACTCCGCCAAGCGCTTTTCCGAAGCCGAACCGCTCCTCCGCAGCGCCGTCTCGCTCGACGCCACTTCTTGGCGCGCGCAATACGAACTCGCCGCGGCGCTTTCCGGCGAAAAGAAATTCGCCGCCGCCATTCCCAGTGCCACCGCCGCGCGCGACGCCCAGTCCGATAATCCGCAAATCTATCTGCTGCTCTACACTCTGCACATTGAGACCGACAACTATTCCGCCGCCGTCGCCGATATCGATGGCTACTTGAAGCTCTCTCCCAACGGCCCTATGGCCGATCGCGTCCGCAAACTCCGCGCGCAAATCCAGAAGCAGCAGCTCAACGGCGCCGCCACTTCCGCCAATCCCACGCCCCCCACTTCTCCGAATCCTCCGCATCCATAATTCTGTTCGTCTCGCCGGCCAGCCTTTTTTATTGGGCCGTCGCGCTCTCCTTCTCTATCTCTTCATGTAAGCTAGCCTGGCCCTGGATGTGACGAGTTTGATTTTTTCGCAGTAACAACACCCCGCAGTTGTTTGGGCGATCTTGCAGTATGTTGTTCGGCGCTACTCACTCCTCACCATTCACCATCCACTATTCACTCCTCACTATTCACTTCTCACTGCTCACTTTCTTACCGCAGTTCTAGAACTCCCCGATAAGCATCACGCCCATCGTTAGGACAAATTAAAAAAAGTGCTTGACAAAATTATCGCTCCAGAGAGAAGCTCCGGGTACGTTAACGGCGTATAAACGCCGTGGGGTGTGGAGGCATACCTATGCATCATTCTGTGCGTTCTGTTAAGAATATCGTTTTTGCGGATTGTTTTCGCCGCATGCGATTTCTTTTTGTTCTCGTGGTGGTCCTGGTTGGTTGCTCGATTTCGACCTTCGCTCAGCAAGCTACGATCGTCGGAACGGTCACCGATCCTTCGGGCGCTGTTGTTCCAAATGTCAACGTTACCATTACAAACACCGATACCGGTCTGAGTAAGGTTTATCCGACCAACGATGCCGGCCAATACGTCGCTCCCGATCTTCAGATCGGTCACTACGACGTAAAGGCGCAGGCCTCGGGCTTCAAACTCGCCGAACAGAAGAGCATCGTGCTCACCGTCGGCGACCGCATCCGCGTCGACTTCCAGATGCAGATGGGCGCTTCTCAGGAAACCGTCACCGTCGAAGCCAACGCTGTCCACATTCAGGCGGACTCCGGCGAGCAGAGCAACCTCATCAACGAGCAGCAGATGTCGCAGCTCTCCATCAATGGCCGCACCATCTATCAGCTCGTCGCTCTCGCTCCCGGCGCTTCCAGCCAGATCACCGGCACCGTCAATACCCCGGTGGGCGGCGATGCCAGCGTCGAATTCAACGGCATGCGCCAGAACCACAACATCTATTTGCTCGACGGCGGTGAAGACGATGACCGCGGCGGTGCGGGTGGCATGAGCATTGCCCCTTCTACCGACGCTATCGCGGAGTTTCGCCAGCTCACTTCGAACTACAGCGCGGACTACGGTCTCTCTTCCGCCGGCACCATGACCATGGTGCTCAAGTCCGGTACGAATCAGATCCACGCTTCGGCGTGGGAATTCGATCGCAATGACGCTTTCGATGCTCGCGACTTCTTCCATCCCGCTGCTGTACAGCCGGTGAAATCAGAGCTGCGCTACAACATCTTCGGCTTTAACGTCGGTGGCCCGGTCACGTTGGGTCACCTCTATAACCCAGATAAGAAGAAGACCTTCTTCTTCTACAACATGGAATGGCGCCGTTATGTGTTCGGCGGCAGCACCAACCAGACTGTCCCCGACAGCGCGACCTACGGCGGCGTTTTCCCGACGACTCTCGCGGCTGCCGCGCTACACACCCCTTGCACGAATCAAATTTCCCCGGCGATGGCCACCGCCTACCAGAACGCCGGGTTGACTCTAAGTACACCAGATGCGGCGAGCGGTGCTTGCGACGACAAGAGCGGTCACACGGCGGTCCTTCAACCGTTCCCGAACAACACCATCCCGACCAGCCTTCTGGATCCCAACGCCCAGTTGCTCATCAAGGCCGGCATTTTCCCGGCGCCCAACGCCAACATCGCCAACGGTATTGGCAACTTCGTGGGCGGCGCCAACGAACCTACCAGTTTGAAGGAAGAAATCGTTCGCATCGACCACAACTTCACCAGCAAGTTCTCGGTGTTTGGACACTTCATCGCCGAGCAAGTCTCCCAGGACTTTGCTACCAGCCAGTGGAGCGGTGACAATGTTCCCACGGTCGGCGACACCTTCGGCAACCCGTCCTACAGCGCCGTCGTTCACACCACCTACACCATCAGCCCCACCCTCGTGAACGAGGTCGCCTTTAACTACAACGGCAACCGCATCAACATCGTCCCTTTCAACGCCACTGGTCTTTCCAGCTTGGCTCTTCCCAGTGGCTGGACGGGCAGCCGTCTCTTCACCGGACCGAATAACGATAGCCGCATTCCCAACATCGACCTGAGCGGCCAAAGCGGCGCCCAGTTCGAAGTCTCCAGCTGGCCGTGGCATAACAAGGCCGATGACTACCAGATCCGCGACGACATCTCTTGGACCAAGGGTGCCCATCAGTTCAAGATCGGTGGCAGCTGGGCCCTCTACAAGAAAGTTCAGGACCTCTTCGGTCAGACACAAGGCGGCTACAACTTCAATGGCCTATACACTGGTAACAGCTTCGGCGACATGCTGCTCGGATTGCCTGATTCCTATCAGGAGTTAGCCGTTCAAGACCACGGCTTTTGGAATAACGTTTCCACCGCGCTGTGGATCCAGGACAACTGGCGCGTCAATCACCGCCTGACCTTGAATCTCGGCTTGCGTTGGGACGGCGTTCCGCACACCTACGAAGCCAACAACCGCATGGGCAACTTCTATCCCCAACTGTACGATCCGACCCTGGCAGCCACTTTCGATAGCACGAACAACATTTGCAGCGGCCCGACCGATCCTGGTTGCACTGCCGCGAGCGCCGGCCTCGGCACCAGCCCCAATCCGATTATTGGCAGCACGCCGCTTTATCTGAACGGCATCGGTATTGAAGGCAAGTGCTACACCAGCCCGACGAACTTCTGCGTACCGAAGGACCTCGTCAACAATCACTGGGGCGCCTTTGGCCCTCGCGTCGGCTTTGCCTATGACCTCACCGGAACCGGCAAGACCGTCGTCCGGGGCGGCTTCGGCATCATGTACGAACGCATCCAGGGCAACGACATGTACAACGCCGGTCCGAACATTCCGTTCAGTTTGCAGGTCAACCTCAATACCGTCGAATTTGGCAATCCTGGAACGGCCATCGCGACGGGCAATGCCGCTGTGCAGCCGATCGTCCCTGCCAGCATTACCGGCTTGGACGTGAGCAACTACGATCTGCCCGTTAGTTACCAATACAGCGTCGGTGTCCAGCACTCCTTCGGACCCAAGACCGTCCTGTCCGTCAACTACGTCGGCAATCAGGGCCGTCACCAGAACTATTACATCCAATCGAACCTGCCCCCGGAAAGCGCAATTCCTGCGCTGATCGGCGGAGCCCCCTACCAAACTAGCGGTGTGGAGTTCCCGGGCTTCAACAACATCAATCTGTCGCAGAACGAGGCCAACACGCACTACAACGGCCTTCAGGTCGACCTGAACTCCCAGCTTAGCAAGGATCTCTTCTTGCGCGCCTTCTACACTCTGTCCCGCGCTGTGGATCCGACTACCGCTGGCTCCGGCGGCGGTGACCTCGGCGGCGTTTCCAACCCTTACGCTGGCTGGCTCTATGACAATGGCCTCAGCGGCTATAACCGCACGCACGTGGCAGTCGTAGATTTCATCTACGATATTCCGTTCCTTCGCCACAACGACAACAAATTTGTCCGCAACGTGATTGGTGGCTGGGAGGTTTCCGGCATCATCACCGCCGAATCCGGCCTTCCGGAAAACATCACTCTTTCTGGAAACCAGGGTGGCAATGGCGTCGGCGGCACCAATCGCCCGAACTTGGTCGGCCCAATCGGCTACCAACACGAAGTGCTGGCTGGCTCTCAGCAAATTCAATACTTCAACCCAACGTCCTTCGTCGATCCGACTCCGGGTGACTGGGGCACTTTCCCGCACAACGGTCTGACCGGCCCCGGCCGCGACAACTGGAACATCTCGCTCTTCAAGAGCTTCACACTGAACGAGTCCCGTGGTAGCCGCTTCGAACTCCGGTTTGAGACCTTCAACACTTGGAATCACACCCAGTTCAACGGCATTGACACCACGGTAGGCGACAGCCACTTTGGCCAATTCAACTCTGCCTTCGATCCGCGCATCTTGCAGCTCGGCGGCAAGATTTACTTCTAACCTCCCTCAGCACAGGCACTCCTCCCTGTGCTGCGTAGGAGGTACCCTCAGCGCCCCGCTCGGACTCACCCCTCCGAGCGGGGCGTTTGTCTTTCTTGGGAGTGCGCAAGCTTGCTTCCGCTTTTCCTACCTCTAACCCGACATGCCAACTCTTCCGCCGCGCCCCTCGCCGACCAGGAGTTGTAGTGACGCGTGCTTGCCCCGTCGGCGTTTCCCCACCCGCGTCTTCCGCTTCCCTCCGAATCCCATCCAAAGACTGTCATCCCGAATCCCCGCGCCTTTTGCGGGGTGAGGGATCTGCTTTGGCCTTTCTTCTGTCCATGGGCCTTCCCATCGGCCTTGCGCTTCTATCCGCCCCATTTTCTTCTATTTACGATTTGTCTTGACATAAAAGTAAACATGTGCTATAAGACTTTGTGAGAATTGCGATTCATCGCTCCTCCGTCTTGCCCCTCCCGCTAACTCCTTTCTTTGCCGCTCTTACGATCCTTGCGCAACCCATTGAAAAATTAACCACTTTAAGTCCATTGTTTGCCACTCTTACGCGACTCCCTGCTCTTAAGTCCTTTGTTTGCCACTCTTACAAGAAAAGGCGGGGGGTGAGGTACTCCCTTACCTTTTGTCTCCTCATCGCTCCGTTCTCCGCGGTCCTCGCCGGTGCTCAGACGCCTGGCTCTAGCCCTGCCCAGGCCCAAGCTCTCGAGCAGCAAGGCAAAATAGAAGAAGCCGTCAAGGTTTGGCGCTCCGTTGTCAACGCTAATCCCCGGGACGCAGCCGCCCTGGCCAGCCTCGGCGTGGACCTTTCCCGTTTGCAGAAGTACTCCGAAGCCGCCGCCGCCTACAAAAAAGCCCTGGCCCTCAATCCCAGTTTGCCCGGCATCCAGCTCAACCTCGGCCTCGCCGAATTCAAACAGGGCCGTTTCAAATCCGCCATCGCACCCTTTCAGGCTGCTCTCGCCGCCGACCCTGCCAGCCTACAAGCCCGCACGCTTCTCGGCATCAGTCACTACGGTGCCGGCCAATTCCCTGAGGCCGTCAAGGAGCTGCGCATCGCCTCGCAAAACGATCCCGCCAACATGGAGCTGCACCGCGTCCTCGCGCAAAGCTGCCTCTGGGCCAAAGAATTTTCCTGCGCCCAGGAAGAATTCGGCAAAATCCTCCAACAGAATCCGGACTCTGCTGCCGCCCACATGCTTTACGGCGAAGCTCTCGACGGTCTCGCCCGCACTCTCGACGCCATCACCGAATTTGAAGCCGCCGCCAAAGCCGCCCCCAACGACCCGGACGTCCACTTCGGCCTCGGCTACCTTCACTGGAAGCTCAAACAGTACGATCAGGCCGGAACCGAATTTAAAAAGGAGCTGGCCCTCAATCCCTCCAGCGCCCAGGCCCTCGCGTATCTCGGCGACGTGGCCATGCAGGACAATGACGACGCCACCGCCCTAACCCTCCTCAAAAAAGCGATCGATTTGCGCAAAGATATTCGCATCGCCTATCTCGATTTGGGCGCCATCCTGAATGAACGGGGCAAGAATCAGGAAGCTATCGTTGCCCTCAAACGCGCCGTCGAACTCGACCCCGAACAACCCGACGCGCATTACCGCCTCGGCCGCGCCTATCAATCCACCGGCAACACCGCCGCCGCCCAAAAAGAATTCGCTCGCGTGAAGGAACTCCACGAAAAAGCCGAAGCCGACGTCGCCCACAGAATGTCCAACGTCCCTCCGCCCATTCAGCCTCAGCCATGAACGTCCGCTCCATTCCGTTTTCGTCAGCGATCGGTCCTCCCGAGCCACAGATCGCGCTCTTGCGCGGTCTGCAGCGGAGCGATCTGCTTTTTGTTCCCGCGCTCGTATCGACGCGTTGTGCTACAGTTCCGCCGCATGAGAACTACAAATCTACGATTTGCGGTCTGTTTGCTCGTGCTTTCGGTTCTTCTTTGCGTCGCTGCCTCCGCACAAACCAAACGCGGCGTTACTCCCGAAGACTATCTCTTCTTCCAATTTGTCGGCGACCCGCACATCTCTCCCGACGGCCAATCCATCGCCTACGTTCTGACCGTCATCGACCGGAAAAAGAATCACCGCGAATCTTCCATTTGGCTTGTTCCCGCCGACGGTTCCGCCGCTCCGCGTCGCCTCACCGCGGACAGCTTCAGCTCCAATTCGCCGCGCTGGAGTCCCGACAGCAAAACCCTGGCTTTTCTCTCCGCGCGCTCCGCAGATTCTTCCTCATCCGAAACTCCCAAGTCGCAAATTTATCTGCTCTCGATGGCCGGCGGCGGCGAAGGAATTCCACTCACCAAACTCAAAAATTCCGTGCAGTCCTATCAGTGGTCGCCGGATGGCACGCGTATTGTTCTGGTCAGCAGCTCCGGCCCTTCGGATGGCGTCGCCCCCGCCGACCGAAAAAGCGATGTGCGCCACTACACCCACATCCAGTACAAGTTCAACGACTCCGGCTGGTACGACGACAAGCGCCGCCACCTCTGGATCGTGAACGTCGCCGGCGGCGAAACCAGGCAACTCACGGAGGGACAGGATTGGAACGATCTCGATCCGCAATGGTCGCCCGACAGCACCCGCATCGCCTTCGTTTCCAACCGCACCGGAAAAGCCTACGACGACAACCACAACACCGACGTCTGGACCATTCCTGCCGCCGGTGGTCCGCTCACCAAAATTTCCGATCATGCCTTCGAAGATGAAAATCCGCGCTGGTCGCCCGATGGTTCGCAAATTCTCTTCACCGGGCAAACCGCGCTTCATCAGTTTCCAAAACTCTACATCGCCAGTTCCGCCGGCGGCGCCGCATCGCAGCTCGCCGTACAAGATCTCGACACCATTCCGGGCGAACTCCACTGGCCCACAGCAGGCGAAATTTTCTTCTCCGCTGGAGTCAAAGGCGAGACCCACATTTTTCGCGCCGATCCCGCGGCCCACGTTTTTTCCGCGGTAACTTCCGGTCCGCGCGCCGTGCACGCGTTCGACGTGAACCGGTCCTCCGGAAAGCTGGTCTATCTCGCCAACGATTTTCAGCACCTCGACGATTTATACGTTGCCAATCTGGACGGCTCCAACGAGAAGCAACTGACGCACGCGAACGCGGACTTGTGGGCGCAACTCGAATTGCAGCCGGTGGAACGCTTGCCGTACAAGAGCACTGATGGTTGGAGTATCGAAGGATTTTTCGTGAAGCCGCTGGGCTGGCAGGACGGCAAAAAATATCCGCTGGTGCTGGTGATTCACGGCGGTCCGGAGGGCATGTTCGGCGTGGACTGGTATCACGAATTTCAGGTATACGCGGCGAAAGCCTACGCCGTTTTTTTCTGCAATCCGCGCGGCTCGACCGGTTACGGCGAAAAATTCGAGCGCGGTGAAATCAACAATTGGGGCGGCATGGATTATCAGGACCTCATGGCCGGCGTGGATGCCGCGCTCAAAAAATATCCGTGGGTGGACGCGAACAATCTGGGGGTAACGGGCGGCAGCTACGGCGGCTACATGACCAACTGGATTGTCTCGCACACGAACCGTTTCAAGGCGGCGGTGACGTTGCGCTCCATTTCGAATTTTGTCAGCGATGAAGGGACGCGCGACGGCGCTTATGGCCACGAAGAATATTTCAAAGGAATCGTATTCGATGACATCGAGCAATATTGGGACGCCTCGCCGCTGAAGTACGCGCGCAACGTGAAAACGCCGACGCTGATTCTGCATTCGGACAATGATTTTCGGGTGCCGATCGAGCAGGGCGAGCAGTGGTTTCGCGCGCTGCAACATTACGGCGTGCCTTCGGAATTGGTGCTCTTCCCGCGCGAAAATCACAACCTAACGCGCACCGGCGAACCGAAGCACCTGGTGGAAAGCCTGAACTGGCAGCTCTACTGGTTCAACCGGTACGTCGACGGAAACGTGAACGCCAAACCGCCCGACGCGCCATAAGCGCGGCGCCACAGTCGTTTTCCGGAAACGCCAAATCGCAGAAACACGGACTGATTGAGTCCGCGATCTTTTAGTTGAAAATGGGTTGCATCTAATATGCGACTGATTTAGTCTCATATCCTATCTTTTGACATTCATTTGCAACTGGGGGATGGGTATGAATTCGAAGCGGTCTAGTTGGTGGCTGCACGCACGTTTTCGATTCAATGGAATTTCTACCGGGGCGGTTTTTTGGGTTGCCGCGCTGGCGGGCTTTACGCCGCGAGCCGCAAAGGCCCAGGAGCCGCCGTACCTGGTGACGTACTCGGACGCACTGGAAGAGCCGGGTAACCTGGAGATCGCGACCAAAAATATCCAGGCAGCGCCCCGCAATGGCAATTCGTTTGTGAGTTCGACGCTGGAATTGGAGTACGGCGCCACCGCGTGGTGGACGACGGAACTTTACCTGTCCGGCCAGCACAGCCAAAACGACAGCACGATATTCACGGGCTTTCGGTGGGAGAACCGCGTTCGCCCCTTGCGCCGGCAACACTGGATCAATCCCGTGCTGTACATGGAGTTCGAGGACCTGAACAAAGGCGACCGGAGTTTTCTGGAGATTACCGGGCATCAGAGCATTTCTGATTTATGGCTGACGAACGCGGAGAGCCGCAATCATGTGGAACGGGCCATGGAGCTGAAACTGATTCTTTCGAGCGATGCGAAAGGCTGGAACTTTTCAGAGAATTTCATTGCCGAAAAAAACCTGAGCAATGAGCCGTGGGAGTTCGGGTACGCCTTGGGGGCCAGCCGGCCATTGTCGTTGAAGGGAAGCGCGCACCGGTGCGTGTTCTGCCGGCAGAATTTTGCCGCAGGCGCTGAACTCTACGGCGGTTTGGGCGACCGGTACAGTTTCGGGTGGAAGCAGACTTCGCAATACCTGGGGCCAACCATAGGCTTCGATATTCCCAAAGGCCCAACGATCACGTTCTCGCCGAGCTTCGGCCTGAACGACAACAGCGTGGGCGTGCTATACCGCTTCGACATTTCTTACGAAATCCCACAGATTCTTGGCCGGTTGCATAAAGGAGCGAACTGATGTCCGCTAAGACATTCTCAAGAAGAGGTGGGCGTTGCAGCGCACCGTTCGCCGCGCTCGGCATGCTGGCGCTGCTGGCGGGCTGCGGCTCGGGGAAAGCGCCGCAGTTTGAAACGGACGTGGACGTCACGCCCGCGGAGCAAAATATCGGGGAACGGATTTTTGTGGATACGCGCTTTGCGGAATATTTTTTCGAGAATATGACCGGCGTCAACGATCCATTGCCAGTGGGCGATCCAGTGGTCGCCACGGTGCAATCGCCCAACGGGCCGATGCCTGGTCCTTTTGCGGGACAGTCGATGAACTGCCGCTCGTGTCATTTTGTGGTGGAATTTCAGAACGTGCCGGGCGCGGGGAACCGGACGTACGCGGATTTCACGGACCACAGCCCGATTCCGCGGATGATAAATGGTTTTACAGCGACGCCACGCAACTCGATGCACATGGTCGGGTCCATGCAACAGCATGCCGGACCGTCGTTTTTGCACTTCGACGGCGAATTCGTCGATCCCGCGGATTTGGCCAAATCCACGCTGACGGGCCGAAATTTCGGCTGGGACCCGACGCAATACCAGACGGCGATCGGGCATATCGCGAACGTGATTCGCAACGACAACGGTAACAACACGGCTGCCGCGACGTTTGGATGCGGGTTTTCTTACGCGAAGATTTTGCTGGGCACCGATCCGACTATCCCGAAGGACTGCGCGCTGCCGCCGCAATACCGCTTGGATGTAACGACCGCGACGGACGAGGCAATTGTGGATGATATGGCGCAAATGCTGGGGCAATACCTGGACGGCCTGTTGTTCCAACAAGACGAGTTCGGGCGGTATATCGGGTCGCCGTACGATGTGTTTCTACGAATCAATCACTTTCCGGTTGAGCCGAAAGCGGGCGAGACGCTGCAGCAATACAATCAGCGGCTGCTGGGGCTGCTGGATAATTTGAACAGCCCGATTTTCGTGGACGGGACGTACGGCAGCTTCAAATACCATGCGCAGCCCTTTGCGTTTGGGGCGACAGAACTGGCGGGGCTGAAAATCTTTCTGCGAGTGGCGAACAATGCGGTGGACGGTTCGCAGCACGCCGGCAACTGCGCGGCCTGCCATCCCGGTCCGAATTTCACCGACTTTACTTTTCACAATACGGGGGTTTCGCAAGTGGAATATGACGCGGCGAACGGCCAAGGTGCGTTCATGAGGCTGGCGATTCCGGGCCTGGCGGACCGCAACAACAATTTCAATGCGTATTTGCCGGCATCGGTGAATCATCCGACCGCGTCAGAACGATTCCGGCATCCGGCGGTGCAAGGCAATCCGATTTACGCCGATCTCGGGCTGTGGAATGTGTATTTGAATCCCGACATTCCGAATCCGCAGGCGAGCCTCAGCACGGTGGTTTGCGCGATCGTGCAGAACTGCGCGGTGGATCAGGGGCTAGGGACGACCATCGCACAGTTTAAGACGTCCATGCTGCGCGACCTGGAAGATTCGGCGCCGTATTTTCACAACGGCAGCGCGCCGAAGTTTACCGACGTCGCGAACTTCTACATGCAAGTTTCGCAACTGGCGCGGCAAGGCCAGCTGCGCAACGCACCCCCGGAATTTCAGGGCATGTCCTTGAGCCCGGATGATGTGACTGCGCTGGCAGCGTTCCTAGCTTCGCTGACCGAGGACTACGACGACGCGTAGGGCCGGAAATTTATGTTGCCCGGCGGCCCTTTAACGGACAGAATGCGCGGTTGATTCCGCAGGGGGTTAAACGTATGGCAAACGAGGGTTCGATTCTGCGCACATTTTTGTGCATCGGCCTGTTGGGCGCAGCGACGATGGCGACGCAGGCGCAGACGAATTTGCAGTATCAGCTGCCGCCAAAGGCGATTGTGGATTTGATTGATGCACGGCCGACGCCGGGCGTGAGCCTTTCGCCGAGAGCAAGCGCCGGGGGCAAGCGTTGGATGGTGATTCAGCATTTTGCAGGGCTGCCTACGATTGCCGATTTGGCGCAGCCGGAACTGCGGTTGGCGGGTTTGCGCTTCAATCCCAAGACAGATGGGCCGAGCCGCGGGCGCTACTCGACCTCGCTAGAGTTGCAGGCGTTGCCGGATGGGAAGGCGGCGGCGGTAAGCGGTTTGCCGGCGCACGCGAAAATTCGTTACGAGGAATGGTCGCCAGATGGCAGTAAGGTGGCGTTCGTCAATATCAGCGATGCCAAAGAAGACCCTGGCCTGAGCTTGTGGATTCTGGACCCGGCAACCGCGCAAGCGCATCGTGTGCGTGGCGTGGCGTTGAACGGAGTTTTTGAGTCGCCGTGCGAGTGGCTGAGCGACAGCAAGGCGCTGGTGTGCCGGACGGTTCCGGGGAATCGCGGGACTGCGCCGGTGCGGAGCGAGGTTCCGACGGGTCCGGTGATCCAGGAGAATTTGGGGCGAGTCACTCCGGGAGTGACGTATGAAGATTTGCTGAAGAGCCCGGAAGACGAGAAGTTCTTCGATTACTACGCGACTTCGCAGATCGCCGTGGTGCACCTGGACGGGAGTGTGAAGACAATCGGCAAGCCCGGCGTGTACGTGCGGGCGACCCCTTCGCCGGATGCGCAATATGTGCTGCTCTTCGAGCGGCATCATCCTTATACGTACTTGCTGCCATTCGAGGCGTTCCCGCAGCGCGTGTCGGTTTTTAACTTCAAGACCGGAACGTTGAAGCAGCTAGTGGACAAGCCGCTGGAAGACAATGTGCCGATCGTGCGGGATGCCGTGGCAACGGGCCGGCGCGATTATGAGTGGCGGAGCGACGCTCCAGCGACACTGTTCTGGGCAGAAGCGGCCGACGGCGGCGATCCGAGGAAGGCTGCGGAGGTGCGCGATTCGTTGTACTTGTTGGACGCGCCGTTTGATGGGACGCCGCGCAAGCTGGCGGATTTGCCGATACGTTTTCGTGCCATCGAATGGGGCAACGATCATCTCGCGTTAGTCGAAGAGCGGCGGTGGAAAGACCGCAAGCGGGTCATTCTCGCGGTGGCGCCAGCCAATCCAGGAGGCCCAGCGAAATTATACGAAGGATCGTTCGAGGACCGATATAAGGACCCCGGCCAGGCGGTGCTACACGAGAATGGCGCGGGCAAAGAAGTTCTGGAGACTACCGCAGACGGCAGCGGAATTTTCTTCCGAGGATCGGGTGCGTCTCCGGAGGGCGACCAACCGTTTGTTGCGGTGATGAACGCCAGCGACGGCGATGCGAAGCGCGTCTGGCAGTCGGCGGCGCCGTTCTATGAGATACCGGCCGCCATCCTGGATGCCAGTGGGCCGACGCTGCTGACCCGGCGGGAATCGCAAGAGCAAAGCCCGAACTTTTTCGTGCAGAAGGCAGGCGGCTCAGCGCAGCAGGTGACTTTGTTTCCGAATCCGTACGGCGCGGCGCCGGTGCCGAAGAAGCAGGTGCTGCATTACAAACGGGCGGACGGTGTGGAACTTTCCGCGAATTTGTATTTGCCGGCGGGCTACAAGCCGAGCGACGGGCCGTTGCCAACGTTGATGGAGGCATATCCGACCGAATACAAAACGCGGAACGCGGCGAGCCAGGTGATTGGATCGCCGTATGCGTTTCCGACGATTTCCTGGGGCTCGCCGGTGCCGTTCGTGACGCAAGGATACGCGGTGCTGGAAAACACGGCGATTCCGATTATTGGCGAAGGGAACGCGGAGCCGAACGACACGTATGTGGAGCAGTTGGTGGCGAGCGCGAAGGCGGCGATTGACGAAGGCGTTTCGCTGGGAGTGGTGGATCGGAATCGCGTCGGCGTGATGGGCCATTCGTATGGCGCGTTCATGACTGCCAATCTTTTGGCGCACAGCGATCTGTTCAAAGCGGGCATCGCGCGTAGCGGCGCGTACAATCGCACGCTTACGCCATTCGGCTTCCAGAATGAGGAACGCACGTACTGGCAAGCGCCAGAGGTGTATTACAAAATGTCGCCCTTCATGTATGCAGACAAGCTGAAGACTCCAATTCTGCTGATTCACGGCGAAGCAGACAACAACAACGGCACGTTCCCGATTCAAAGCGAACGCTTTTTTAGCGCACTGAAGGGGCATGGGGCTACGGTACGGTTTGTGCTGCTGCCGCTGGAATCGCATGGGTATCAGGGGCGGGAATCGGTGCTGCACATGTTTTGGGAAATGAACAACTGGCTGAATACGTACGTGAAGAATCCGGCGCCGGCGAATGGCACCACGGCGGCGTCCGGCTCGCAAAAATGAGGCCGACTTATTTCGAGCGCGGCGCCGGTTTGGGCTGCGCTTTTCTATTGCTGAGCGTAGGAGCGGTCAGCGCATCCGGGCAGTCCGCAACGAAATCGCTCGCGGAAAAGTTGGGCTATTCGCGGGATGCAAAGCTCGTGGTGATCCATGCGGATGATTTGGGGATGACGCATGCGGTGAACGCGGCGTCGATCAAAGCGTTCGCGACGGGATTGGTCAATTCGGGCAGCATAATGGTTCCCTGCCCGTGGTTTCCGGAAATGGCGGACTACGCCAAGGCGCATCCGAGCGCAGATCTAGGGTTACACCTGACGTTGACGGCGGAGCGGGTTTATTACCGGTGGGGCCCGGTGGCGTCACGGGATCAGGTACCCAGCCTGATAGACGAAAATGGGTATTTTTACCTCAACTGGACAGCCGAGAATCGTATAAATCCGCAAGATGTGGAACGCGAACTGCGGGCGCAAATCGACCGAGCGGAAGCGATGGGCGTTCATCCAACGCACCTGGACTCGCATCAGTACCGGTTGTATCAAAGCGGACCGGAATTATTTCGGGCGCTCTTGCACGTAGCGCACGGCTACCAGCTGCCGTTCTTCCTAGTGCGGGACTGGTTTAAGGATTATCCGTACTTGGAGGCGTCGGTGGGCGGCGACGATCTGGTGGTGGACCACACGGTTACGATCGATCCCGCGGTTCCGGCGGAGAAGTGGGCAGCGTTCTATAGCGAGGCGCTCGAACATTTACAGCCCGGCGTCACGGTGTTCATCATTCATCTGGCATTCGACGACGAGGAAATGCGCGCCGCGACACGCGAGCGGGCCACGTGGGGCGCAGCCTGGCGGCAGCGCGATTACGATTTCTTTACCAGCGAGCCATTCCGGACGATTCTTCGGGAGCAGAAGATTCAGCTGGTCACGTGGCGCGAGTTGGCGAAAGCTTTCCGCTAAAGCGATTCCCGCAGTAACGCCCACGGCGGCTAATGCGTCTTTGTGTCGCGGCGCATTTCAGCCTATCTTTCTGTAGGGACGAGATTTTTTCCGGAGCGCGCGACTTATGTTGTCTGAACCAAGGCCAGAAGGCAGGCCGCTGCTGAAAAATCCGCTGACGTATTCCTCGGCGGTCGTGGCGATCGCACTGGTGGTGGTGGGTTTCATCCTGTACACCCGGTGGGAGAATACGCGAGCGCTAGAGCGGCAAGAGAGCGAGAAGCGAGCGGAAAAGCAACGCGAGCAGGACCGCGCAGCGGTGGAAGAACTCGGCGGCAAGGAGTTTGCGATTCTGGATTTTTACGCGGCGCCGAAAGTGATTCAGAAGGGCGAGTCGGCGCAACTGTGTTACGGCGTATCGAATGCGAAGAGCGTGAAGCTGGAGCCGCAGGCGCACGAGGTGTGGCCGTCCGCCGCGCATTGTGTTGAGGTATCTCCAGTCAAAACAACAACTTACACGCTGACTATTGTGGACGCAGAAGGCCATTCCAAGTCCGACACGTTGGAGTTGCCGGTCCGCTGAAGAAGGTTGCAGGAGGCAACTGCCCCTTGTTTGGGCAATTCCCGATTCACTATAATGTGGCCTCGCGCGGGGTCCGGTGAGCCATCCTGCAAAGCCGGATTCCGCGAACATTTTTTTTTGAAACGATTGTGAACCAACCAATACGACCATGTCTGACCCACTTGCCAAAATCAAACAACGGCTGCAAGGCGAAATCGATCAGCTCGAACACGAACTAAATGTGGATTTGCCGAAGGAGATCGCCAAGGCGCGAGCGCACGGAGACTTGTCGGAAAATGCGGAGTACAAGTACGCCAAGGAGCGGCAGGGATTTGTGAACGCGCGGATCGGGCAGCTGAAGAAGCGCATGGGCGATCTGGGCATGCTGAACCTCTCGAACATTCCCAAGGATCGCTCGGGATATGGATCGCGGATCCTGGTGCTGGACATTCATCGCGATGCGAAAATCGAGTACAAGCTGGTGACGGCGGAAGAATCGGACGTGGATAAGGGAATGATTTCTACGACCTCGCCGATCGGGCGCGCGCTGTTGAACCGCAAAGTGGGCGACGAGATTGAAGTGGCGACGCCGGCCGGCAAGAAAGAGTTTGAAGTGATTCGTCTGGTTACCATTCACGAGGACGAGTAACCCGCACGAAGTCCCCGTCGTCCAATCCTTGTGACGGAACCCGTTTTGTGCGAGGCGCCATGTATTGGGGAGCTGGTCCGGCGTTAGGACTGCTGACGCTGCTGGGGTACATCATCTTCACGGTGGGCGCCGCCATTTTCTGGCGAAACCGCACGCAATTTTCCATCTGGGTACAGGATGAGTTTGGAGCGGTGCGGCGAAGCTTTTCGCGGCACACGCTGGTGGGGCCGTTTTATGGGCTGCGGGAAGAGTCGCGCCTGAAGGCGGTGCCGCTGCAGTGTTGGAGTTCGCTGAGCCGGTTTCCGCGACGGAACGCGAATGTGGCTTTGTTGCTGTTGTTCGCGGGTGTGCTGTTGTTTCTACTCGACTTTTTCGTCTAAGCATCCACATGAGCACAGCCGGAGCGGGCGTTTCTGGACAAAGGGCCGCGGCTTTGCGATTCTCCTCGACGCGATGAAACCTTCCTTGATTATTCACGGCGGAGCCTGGGACATTCCCGACGAAGCGATTGGCGCGTGCATGGCGGGATGCCGGCGGGCGCTGGAAGCGGGCTGGTCGGTGCTGCATTGCGGGGGTGCCGCGTTGGACGCCGTCGAGGCGGCGATCGTGGTGTTGGAGGACGAGCCGGTATTTGACGCAGGGTTCGGTTCGCACTTGAATTTCGATGGGCGCGTGGAGTGCGATGCGATCGTGATGAACGGCACGACGTTGCGGGCGGGAGCGGTCGCAGCGCTGCAACGCGTGCGTAATCCGATTCGCGCGGCGCGGGCGGTGCTGGAACAGTCGTCGCATATGATGCTGGTAGCGGAAGGGGCGGAGCGTTTTGCGCGGGACCATGGAGTGGCGCTGTGTGATCCAGCGGACTTGGTATCCGACGCGGAGAGAACGGCGTGGCAGTTGTGTCGCGAGGATTCGCATGCCGCAGAACATCATCGAGGGCACGAGCAGGGTACGGTTGGCGCAGTCGCCTTGGATGCGCAAGGAAATTTGTACGCGGGAACCTCGACCGGTGGGACTTGCTGCAAGTTACCGGGACGCGTCGGAGATTCGCCGCTAATTGGCTGCGGATGTTATGCGGATGCGGCTGCCGGCGGAGTGTCGTGCACCGGCTACGGCGAAGCGATTATGAAAATTGTGATGGCCAAGGCGGCATGCGACCTGTTGGCGTCGGCGCCGCTGTCCGAGCATCAGCGTTCCGGGCCCGAACACAATTCCTCGAACATTCATTCCGGGAAGCCAGTCGCGCCGGCCGGCAATCCGAGCGGAGAAAATTTCCGGGCGATGCTCGCCGCCCGCAAGGCGGTGCATCTACTGGCGCACCGTACCCACGCGACCGGCGGGCTGATTCTCCTGGACTGCGAAGGCAATCCGGGGCTGGCGTTCAACACACCGCGGATGGCCTACGGTTATGTGTTGCCGGATGGATCCTTCTACACGTCGATTTAGCTTAGCTTTCGCAGAAATCATTTCCGAAGATTTGCAGCCAGCCGGCAATTAAGGTGCAGCGGGATGCACGATGAGAATGATGCGGCGGTAAGCAGTGAGCTGCGGCGAGCCGTCGTCGGTGACCGCAAGAATGATGTGCGCGACGCCGTCGCCGGTGCACTTCGGTGCGGCTTGCAGCCAATTGCTGCGGCAAACGGCAGTTAGCGTTACGACGGCTGTTGCCGTTTCACCGCCTGATAAATTGATCGGCGCCAGGTTGGTCCCCGTGCCGCCCGCCTCGCCGTAGTGGAACCAGTGGAAGTGCAGATTTTGGCCATCGGGGTCATGGGTGCGGGTGGCGTCGAGCGTGACGGGCGTGCCGACTTGGGTCTCCACAAAAATGGGCGAGGTTCCGGACTGGCCGTTCACGTCCACGATAGGGTTGTGGTTGGCATGCCGAAAATCGGCGACGGTCCAGTCCATGCGGGCGGCAAAATCGTTTTGAAAGGCTTCGCGCCAGCGCCAGATAGTGGCCTGATCGGAGATATGTTCCTTACCGTCGGAACCGATGACCGTGTCTTGCGAGGTGACCCGCGAGAACATATCGCCGCCTTGCGTCCAAATGGCGTGTGTCTCTCCGTACGGCTGCCGATAGACATAGCGGCCACCCCAGCCACCCCAGTCCGGGCGGCGATAGGCGTTTAGGCCGTTATCGATGAGCCCGAGGAACGACGGAGTATCGCCTTCCATGATGAACAGGAAGCGCGGATACATTTTGCCGAGCGGGCCCTTGCTGCGAATGTTGGCGTCAAGCCACTCGTTGGTGACCGTGGTGAAGTCGGCGCCGGCACCGTTGCGATAGTAGGCGTCGCCGCTGATGCCGGTCCAGGTGGCGTAGTAGTATTCGGCTCCCGTGGGCGTGGTGGGCTGGACAACGTAAAAGAGCGCCGGAAATTCGCGGCGAATCCAGGGACCGGCGTCATCTTGATCAGAAATGGAATAAACGCGTAGCTTTTCGAGAAGCTTGCCGAGGTCGTTGGGTTGGCGCGTGGCGCGGGCGTGGAGTAGGGCTTGCGCGAGAGTGCTGGCGCCACCCCAGATACAGATCCAGACTGGGCGGGGATCGTCGCGTTCCGCCGCGCGAAGAATGGCTTCCGCACCGAGGGACATTTTATCTGGGCCGGTTCCGGCCAGGCCGTAGGTGGTTTGCCCGGCGAATACCTTGGAGTCCAATTCTTCCGCCGTTGGCCAGCCTTGCGCGTGCAGCAAGAGATTGTTGCGGACCTGGCCGTAGGCGTGGATCAGCGTGCGCATCGTCTCGGGATGCGTGGCAGTCCTTTGCCAGGTGGACGTGGTGGCAATCATGGCTTCGACGTCGAACTCATTGGAGTAGAGCAGGAAGCGCACAAAGGACATCTGGTCGTCCGGCTCGTTGCCCATGTCGCTGATGATGATGACGCGCGGCTTGCCGGCGAAATTGTCAACGTGGGTGGACGGAATCGTGTCGGCGACCATGGGTCCGGCAAGCAGGCATAGCAGCCCGAAGGTGGCGAAGAATTTCGCCCGGGGCGAGCAGAACGGAGTTGGAAAGGCTGGTATGCCGACGGGTTGGACGAAGCTGCTGGCGGCCCGAATCACGTGGTGTTCTCCCCTTCTTGCTTGCTGGGGCAGCACTCTATAACGAACCGAACAAAACGCAATCAAAGATAGGCGTACTTGAAATAGGCGTTTTTGCCTGGTGGGTTGGTAACATGCATCATCGCGGATAACGCCGCGAGCGGGAACCCGCTGCGCAGACATGAACTCAGTAAGCCGGATCCGAGGATGAGTGTTTCCGAGACGATCGATGCCCTATATCGCTCCGAGTCGCGGAGGATTTTTGCGACTTTGGTACGGCTATTGGGCGACTTCGACCTCGCGGAAGAAGCGCTGCAAAACGCCTTCGTCGCGGCGATGCAGCAATGGCCGCGCGACGGAGTGCCGGCGAACCCCCGGGCATGGCTCGTTTCCGCAGGGCGTTTTCGCGGCATCGACACACTGCGGCGCCGCGCCAAGTTTGATGCCTCTATCGCGGAGCTGGCAAAGCAGGCGGAAGAGGCCGTGGACCCGCTCGCGGAGCGACCCGATGTCGAGGACGATCGCCTGCGACTTATCTTCACCTGTTGCCATCCCGCGTTGGCGCCGGAAGCGCAGGTAGCTTTGACGTTGCGCGAAGTGTGCGGCCTGACGACGGAGGAGATCGCGCATTCCTTTTTGGCCACGGCTCCGGCAATCGCACAGCGCATCGTCCGCGCCAAAGCCAAAATCCGTGATGCCCGCATTCCCTATGAAGTGCCATCGCACAACGAGCTTCCGGGGCGCGTGGATGCGGTCCTGCAAGTGATCTACCTCGTGTTCAACGAGGGCTACTCCGCATCTTCCGGTGCTTCGTTGACACGCAAGGATCTCTCCGCCGAAGCGATCCGTTTGGCGCGACTGCTGCTGGCACTGCTGCCAGATCCGGAAGTGGAAGGGCTGCTCGCGCTCATGTTGTTGCACGAATCACGGCGTGCGGCGCGCTCATCGCCTGAAGGGGAACTGGTCTTGTTGGCGGACCAGGATCGTTCCTTATGGAATCACGAACAAATCGCCGAAGGAGTGGACCTCGCGCAGCGAGCCCTGAGTTCGCGGCGCATCGGCCCGTATACCATCCAGGCCGCGATTGCCGCAGTACACGCCCAGGCTCGGGCTGCTGCTGCCACCAACTGGAGCGAAATCGTCAGTTACTACGATTTACTGCTGAAAGCGGAGCCTTCACCGGTGATCGAGCTGAACCGCGCGGCGGCCATTGCCATGCGGGACGGAGCGGAGGCCGGCCTTGGTCTGATCGATGCCATTCTGGCGCGCGGAGAGCTGGAAAACTATCATTTGGCCCATTCCGCCCGGGCCGAATTGTTCCGGCGGCTAGGGCGCAGCGGCGAAGCTCGCAGCGCTTATGAGCGTGCTTTGTACCTCGCCCGTCAGGAGCCGGAGCGGCGATTTTTGGAGCGGCGGCTGCGAGAACTGCAAAACGTGAAGTTTTGAAAAAAATGCAACCGCAGGGGCGTGGCTGGAGCGAGGTTCCGGACGGTCTTCGGGACGATCCAAACGATTCAGGCAACGAAACCGGCCGCAACTGCTTCTGCATCTAAGAACAAAACCAAATTCTTGGCGATCAACCAGAAGCAAGGAGACCTGATGACGCGGACCTGGCGACGAGCGGCACGAACGTTGGCGACAGCCATCGCGCTGCAAGGCGTGGTCGCCGGGTTGTACCGGCCGGTGATGGCGCAGACCGCGGAGGAAATCGTATCGAAAGTACTCGCGGCGCGGGGCGGGCTGGAGAAAATCAAAGCCGTCCAGTCGCAGCGCATCACCGGCACGATTTATTTCAGTCCAGAACTCTATGGCCCGTTTATGGCGGAATTCAAACGCCCGGGCAAAATGCACAACGAAGTGACCATTCACGACAAAACCGTGGTGCGCGCGATCAATGGCAAAGGCGCCGGCTGGGTGGTCAATCCGTTTGCCGGCAAAGACGCCCCGGAAGCGATGTCCGAAGACGAGGTCCGGGACGCAAAAAATGAATCGGATTTCGACGGTCCGCTGGTGGACTCAAAAGCCAAAGGCATGACCATCGAATATGGGGGAACGGAGAAAGTCGAAGACAAAGACGCGTATGTTTTAAAGGTGACCCACAAAGATGGCTCGATTTCGAATTATGCCTTCGACGCCAAGACTTTCCTCCTGGCACGCTGGAGCGGAGCGGACAGCGTCAATGGCGAGCCGGTGACCCGGGAAACTCTTTTCCATGATTATCGCGACGTGAGTGGGCTGAAGTTTGCGTTCGAACTGGTATCGAGCAGTCCGGGAGCGGAAATCACGCAGCGAATTGTGGTGGAGAAAATCGAGGTCGATCCTCATATTGACGAGGCGCATTTCGAGAAACCGCCGGCTCCCGCCGCAACACCTTCCGCGGGCCAGGCCGAGCACCGTTAGTTCCCGCGGAACCCGAGGGCGTACCTGGCGGTCTGATTCGGCCATGTAATGGTATGCTGAGCTGCTGATTGGTTGGACGCAATAAGCGCGAAATCCGGTTACTTCATGCGTTGGCGTAGCATCAAGACCAAGATTGCCCATGGGAGCGCTGTCGCGCTCTTTCTTAACCTGGTGTGCCTTTCGATCTGGGGGATGCGCACACCGGCGCAGAGTTTTTCGGCGGACGCCCACCAAGCCCGCACTTACGCGGACGACCGCAACTTTGCCATAGCCGATTTTGACGGTGACCGCCGGCCAGACCTGGCTAGCGTCGAAGTACAGACGCCCAGTTCGTCGGGCGCCACCAGGTATTCCATCCGCTTGCGGTTCGCGTCCGGCGCCGGCCAGGCCTTCGGAGTTATCGCTCCAGCGGGCGGCCTGCAGCTCATGGCCAGGGACGTGAATGGCGACAACGCGCCCGACCTGCTGGTCCGCACCGCATGGCAGCATCAACGGGTGGCGCTGTTTCTTAACGACGGACACGGAAATTTCACGCCGGCCGACCCTGCAGCGTTCCCGGCTGCGGCGCAAAATGACGATGTTCAATGGCGCGATGGGCAAGCTCCTGGCCACGAAACCGGCATGCTGCTGCGTTCGCAGGACTCCGCCGGCAACCTGACGCTGGAGTGCGCCTGGAACAGTCCGGAGCCACCGAACCGATTCCAGTTGGCACGTGAAAGGTATCTCAGCGGCCGCCAGGTCCCCGGCGGTCTTTTCGGTCGAGCTCCGCCCTCGTTCATTCTTCCGGCTTAAACACCGCGTTCACAAACAAGCAAAGTTTGGCGCCCGCGCCGAAGGTATAGTCATCGGCCAATGTGAGCAGCCCGCGCAGCGCAACAAAAACGAAACTCGATGCCCGTACGGCTGACGAGGCGTCCCAGGAATTCGGCTATCTCTATTGGCTTCTGTTAGATATATCGCACGATCGGGGTGCGATGGGCGAGGTATCAGCAATGAATTGCAGATGGCGCGGTGGAGGCCGCAGGGCCGCAGGGCTGATCGGAGCTTGCTTCCTGCTAGTGGCCGGTTGCGGTGGAACGAAAAGCGATGCAAAAGCAGAGGCGCCGCCGCCGGCGCAGGTCGAAGAGGAGCACGACTCCAATCTGGTGAAAGTGGACCACGCTGAGCAGTTTCCGCTCTTCACGGCCGTCGAGCACAAAGCAGTCACTGCTCTAAATGTGACCGGAGTCGTGAATCCGGACATCGCACGGTCTGTACCGGTTGTTTCGATCGCGTCCGGACGAGTTGTGGAGGTGAAAGCGCGGCTCGGCGATCACGTGGAAAAAGGACAGGTCTTGCTGAAGGTGCGCAGCAACGATGTTGCCGGCGCGAATCAGGCTTACGTGAAAGCTGTCAATGACGAACGATTGACGCACCAGCAGTTGGAGCGCGCCCAGGACTTGTATCAGAAAGGCGCCATCGCCAAGAGCCAGCTCGAACAGGCCGACACCGCTGAACAGGATGCCACTGCCGACCTGCACGCGGCAGAGGAACAACTGGGTCTCCTGGGTGTGGACAAAGACCATCCTTCGGGCATCGTGGATGTAATCGCGCCCATTTCGGGCGTAATCACCGATCAACAGGTGACCAATGCGGCAGGCGTACAGGGTTTTGGGCTGGGTACCGCCAATCCATTCACTATTTCCGATCTGTCTTACGTATGGATTATCTGCGACGTGTACGAAAACGATCTGGATGCGGTTCACATCGGCGAATACGCCGACATCCACCTCAACGCGTATCCCGACCGAGTGCTGAAGGGTCGCATTGACAATATTCTCCCCGTGCTCGATCCAAGCATCCGGACCGCCAAGGTGCGCCTGGAAGTACCCAATGCGGGAATGATTATGCGGATCGGGATGTTTGTCACGGCCACCTTCTTCGGCCGCCAACCCGATATCCACGCCGTCGTTCCAGCGGATGCCATTCTGCACTTGCACGATCGTGATTGGGCGTACCTGCCGGCGGGAGACAAGCAATTCCGCCGCGTGGAAGTGAAATCCGGGGAAATGCTGCCGAATAAAATGCAGGAAGTGATCAGCGGAGTGAAGCCCGGCCAGCAAGTGGTTAGTAACGCGCTCGTGTTGCAGAACACCGCGGAGCAATAGAGATGATTCGCAAAGTCGTCGATTTTGCTCTGGAGAACCGCTTTCTCGTGATGGTGGCGGCGTTCATGCTGTTGGGCTGGGGCGCCATCTCTTTCCATCAACTGCCCGTGGAGGCGTATCCGGACGTTGCCAACAACTACGTCGAGATCATCACGCAGTGGCCGGGCATTTCCGCGGAACAAATCGAACAGCAAGTAACCATTCCGCTGGAAGTGGCGATGAATGGCATACCGCATGTACAACACTTGCGTTCCTTTTCGCTGTTCGGACTCTCGGACCTCAAGCTGATTTTCGACGACGAGGAAGAAAATGCCTGGAACCGCGAGCGAGTGCTGGAGCGCCTGGCCCAGGTCACTTTGCCGCCGAACGTCGTGCCGCAAATGGGCACGGATTGGAGTCCCGTCGGGCAGATTTATTTTTTTACATTGAAGAGCTCGAACCCCGAATACGACGTGATGGAACTGAAGTCTCTGGAAGATTGGGTCGTCGAGAAAAACTTCAAGTCCGTTCCCGATGTCGTGGACGTTTCGAGTTTCGGCGGCCCGACCCGCGAATATCAGGTCCGCCTGGATCCTAACAAGATGATCGCGTATGGGCTGAGCCTCGCGCAGATCGAACAACAACTTACCAACAACAACGCGAACGCGGGAGGCAGTTTCATCGAGGCGGGACTGCAGCAGATCAATGTCCGCGAAGTGGGCCTGGTTCGCGATGTGCGCGATATCGAGAACACCGTGATTTTGACGAAGACCGGCACGCCGATTCGCGTGAAGGACATCGCCGTCGTCGAGCAGGGCTCGAAGATTCGCCTCGGGCAATTCGGCCGGGCCATTCACCGTCTAGACGGAAAAATCATTGATAACGACGACGTCGTTTCCGGCATTGTACTCCTGCGCAAAGGCGCGAATGCCGACGCCGTGCTGGCCGCAATTCACGCCAAAGTGGCAGAGATGAACGACCACATTTTGCCGCGCGGCGTAAAAATCGTTCCGTTTATCGACCGCAGCGATCTGGTTCATCTGACCACGCACACGGTGCTGGAGAATCTGACCGCGGGCATTATATTGGTCTCGGTCATTCTGTTCGTGTTTCTTGGGAATGTGCGTGGCGCCTTGATCGTGGCGCTGACCATCCCGTTCTCTCTGCTGTTTGCGGCCACCTGCTTGAAACTGAAGGGCATTCCCGCCAACTTGCTGTCCCTCGGCGCCTTGGACTTCGGGATGGTCGTGGATGGCGCGGTCGTCATGGTGGAAAACATTGTCCGCCATCTGACGCACAGCGGCACAAGTTTCAAGACGCCGATGGAGCGCATCAAGGAAGCCGCCCACGAAGTGCAGCGCCCGGTGTTCTTCGCCATCGCCATCATCATCACCGCCTACCTCCCCATTTTTACGCTGCAGCGTGTCGAAGGCCGCTTGTTTCATCCCATGGCCTGGACCGTGTCGTTTGCCTTGTTGGGGGCTTTGGTGTTCTCGATGGTGATTGCTCCGGTGCTCTCAAGTGTCTTTTTTAGCCACGGCGTGAGTGAGTGGCATAACCCGGTGATGGAGTTTTTGAAGACGCGCTACGCGCACGCCGTGCGGTGGGCCATTGAGCACCGGGCAATTACCGTGGGCTTCGCCGTCCTCGGCCTCGCCGCCACCGTTTTCCTCGCTCTCGGTGGGTTCATCGGTTCGGAGTTTTTGCCGCACCTGGATGAAGGCGCGTTGTGGGTGCGCGGCACTCTCGCGCCGAGCACTGGCCCTACCGAGGGCATCCGCGTCGCTAACCAGGCGCGGATCACGTTGTGTTCGTTTCCCGAGGTGCCGCAATGCACGAGCCAGGTGGGTCGCCCGGACGACGGAACCGATACCACCGGTTTTTTCAACACCGAATACTTTGTGGACCTCAAGCCGAAAGAAAACTGGCGTCCGGTTTTTCACGAAAACAAAGACGAATTGATCGGCGCCATGCAGCGGGAACTGGATAAGATTCCCGGCGTGCTCTGGAATTTTTCCCAGCCCATTTCGGACAATATGGAGGAAGCCGTCAGCGGCGTAAAAGGCGAGTTGGCGGTGAAGATCTACGGCGACGACCTGCGCCTGCTGGAAGACACCGCGGACAAGATCGTCGCCATCATGAAGAAGATCAAAGGCATCGAGGATCTTGGCGTGTTTCGCGTGTTGGGCCAGCCGAATCTCGATGTGCAGGTAGACCGCCTGCAGGCCGCGCGCTACCAGATCAACGTGGCCGACGTACAAGACGCGATTCAGACCGCGGTGGGCGGAAATGCGCTGACGCAAGTGCTCAAAGGCGAAGCGCGTTATGACCTGGTGCTTCGTTATCTCCCGCAATACCGCAGCACTCAGGAAGCCATTGAAAATATCCGCCTGCTGGCGCCTACCGGAGAACGCGTGTCGCTCGCCCAGCTTTGCAAAATCAAGGAGATCGATGGCGGCTCGGAAATCTACCGCGAAGCGAACCAGCGTTACATCGCCATCAAGTACAGCGTGCGCGGGCGCGACCTTGGTGGAGCGGTAGAAGAAGCCATTAAGGTCGTCACCGAAAACGTACAGTTGCCGCGCGGCTATCACATTGATTGGGCGGGAGAGTACGAGAGCCAGAAACGCGCCGAGGCGCGCCTCGCGGTGATTGTTCCCCTTACCGTGCTGATTATTTTCGGAATTCTCTATGGCATGTTCCGTTCATTCAAGTGGGCCATGCTGTTGCTTGCCAACGTAGCCATGGCCCCGATCGGAGGCCTACTGGCCCTGCTGATTACCGGCACGCATTTCAGCGTATCCTCTGGCGTCGGCTTCCTGGCGCTGTTCGGGGTTTCCGTGCAGACCGGCGTGATCATGCTCGAGTACATCAATCAGTTGCGCGCCCGCGGACATGCCATCGAGGATTCAGCAGTCGACGGAGCCGTGTTGCGATTGCGGCCCATTATGATGACTATGCTGGTAGCTACGTTGGGCCTGCTTCCGGCGGCGCTTTCTCGCGGCATCGGTTCCGACTCGCAGCGGCCTTTCGCCATCGTGATCGTCGGCGGACTGCTGGGCGCGATGCTGCTCAGCATTTTCCTGCTGCCTACGCTTTACGTATGGGTCGCCGGCGACCGCGATAGACTCCCAGAGCCCGAACCGGGCTTCGAAGAAGGCTGATCGGTCGTCGGCATGCACGCGGCCAGCCAGATCGATTCAGAGAGGATAGGGACTCGATGAAGAAGGAGGAAGTGCACCATCGGATCGACGCGATCGGCATTATTCCCGCGGTGCGCTTGCGAACGCAGGAGGAAGCCCGCTTTGCGACCGGAGCTATCACGCACGGCGGAATTGCGATTGTCGAGATCACGATGACCGTGCCCGGCGCGCTCGAGATCATCGCCGACGTAGCCAAGAATGATCCGGACCTGGTTGTCGGCGCGGGCACGCTGTTTGACTTGGATACCGCCCGCAAATGCCTGGACGCCGGCGCCAAATTTCTGACCAGTCCCGGCCTGGACCTACCGCTCGTCGAGTTCGCGAAGAAACATGACGTCACCGTTTTAGCCGGTGCGCTGACGCCCACGGAAGTAACCGTCGCGTGGAAGGCCGGCGCCGATTTTGTGAAAGTATTTCCCTGCTCTCTCGTGGGTGGCGACAAATACATCCGCTCGTTGAAAGGTCCGTTTCGCCATGTGCCGCTGATTGCGGCAGGCGGAGTCAATCAGATGACCGCATCGAGCTACATTCTTGCCGGCGCTTCGGCCATCGGAGTCGGCGGGGAACTCGTGCCGGAAGAAGCGATTCGCTTGCGCCAGGAAGAGCGCATCCACGAGCTCGCGCGGCGGTTTGTAGGGTTTGTCAGCAAAGCGCGCCAGCAGATGGCCTCCGTGAAAGTTACGCGAAAACCGAGATAGCGCCAGTTGGAAATTTCAGGGCTTCGCGCGTTATCCTGCATGCATGGACACGGCGTCCGGACAAAACAGCGCGGCCGACTTTACCCGGCAGGTCGCCGGCCTCTGTGCCGATTGTCGAAACGCCGAGCGCATCGCGTCCAGCCGCGGCTCGCTTTTTCTACTTTGCCAACTCTCCCGTACCGACCCGCGCTTTGCGCGGTATCCGCGCCTGCCCGTCTTGTCCTGTTCGGGGTATGGGCCAAGCGCCGCAGTCCATTCGGGCGAACCCCGTTCATTGAAGAACGAATCAGATAAATTGACTAATGATAAGTAATAAGTAATAATCCGGACGCAGCGAGGTTCTTGTCATGCTTGCCCTCTCGGTTCCTCGTCGAGCGGCGTTACTTCTGATTTTGTGTCCCACGCTGGCGTCAGCGGATACTCTAAAAATCACCAGCAAGCCCTCTGGCGCCAAAGTGGAAATCGACGGCGTCGTCGTCGGCACCACCCCCTTCGCGAAGGACTACCCCGGCGGGTACTTCCACAAAACCAAGACCGCCGTCGGAGCCCGACTGGAACACGCTATGGTGGCGAGGATTAGTTTGTCCGGCTATGTCACCAAGGAACTGCGCTTGACCGACGGTCCTGCCGAGTGGATCTCCATCAACGGCCATCACCACGGCGAGTATTGGCTGTTCAAAGGCGATCATTTCGAAGCGGATCTGCAACCGGTCCCACAGGTCTTCACCGGCGGTGTATTGACGACGCTCGGCAGCGGCGAGACGGAATTGCATCCCGAGTTGTCGGTAGAGGAGTTGGTCCAGCGGGCGAAACCGGCCGTGGTGCGCCTGAAAAGCGCGGAAAAGGCAGGCACCGGCTTCTTCGTAACCGAGACGGGAGTCATTGCCACCAACGCGCATCTGGCCAGTGGCGAAGAGTCCTTAACCGTTGTTCTGTTGGACGGCCAGCAGTACGAAGGCAAGGTCGTTTACGTGGACCCGGAAGTCGATTTGGCATTGGTCAAAGTGGAAGGCGGCAGCTTTCCACGCCTGACGGTCTCCGATGCCGCGACCGTGCGGCAAGGTGCTACGGTCTTCGCGATCGGCAATCCTGGCGACGCGATGTCGTTCAGCGTGACCCGCGGCGTGGTCAGTGCGGTCGGCCCCTTTCCGGAGGCGGGGCCGGGCATGTGGGTTCAGACCGACGCGGCCATCAATCCCGGCAACAGCGGTGGACCCCTGCTGAACACGCACGGCGAAGTGATCGGCATCAACACGCAAAAGCTGATCAAAAAGGATGTGACCGGGATCGGCTTTGCGCTCAGCGCGACGAATCTCATCGCCGTCCTGCAGAAGTTCTACCCCACCTCCCTTCCCACCATCGAAAAACTCGCCGTATCGGGCCGGCGCGCCCCGGTGCAGGCAAACTCCGGCGATGTACAGGAGGGCGGAGTGGGAACGGTGATTTTCTCGGAACCGGAAGGCGCGGAAGTGGCCATCGACAATGTGCCCGTTGGCGGAATTCCCGCGAAGTTCAAAGTGAAAGCAGGTCTCCACACCTTTCAGGTGAAATTCGGCGAAAACAAGCCTTGGCTCAGGAATATTGTCGTTCTGAAGGACAGCCAAGTCACGCTGACGCCGATCTTCGACGAACCGTAGTACAAAGAAAGCGAGAGCGCTTTCTGCGGAGCGCCCTCGACAGATCGGCCTTTCGACCCATGCGATTTTACTGCTGCGGCTGCGGTGGTGGATCCGTCGGATTCGGCGATCCGGCGCCCCCTGTCTTGGTGGACACCGGCGTAACGGAAGCTCCACCCGTCGCCGCCAATTCAGACGGCTTGTATTTCGGCGCGCTGACGTAGCCGTGCACGGCGTCTTTGTCAATGCGGTTCACCACGATTTGGATGGGTTGTCCCTCGCTCTCCGCATGAATCCAGATCGGCTCGTACAGGTTGACCTTCTTCTTGTTCAGTTCGTTGTCGTCTACGATCATCGCCAGGTCGAAGCTCTTGTGCTTGGTATCGGCTTTCCGCAGCGAAAGCGTGACCGGGCCAATGCGCTGGAATTGTTTAGACTTGGACAGATCAAACTCAACGTAGCTGCGCTCGCCCCGCTTCTCCAAAACGACAAGCTCCTCATGCGTTTTGGCAATGGAACCATTCAACTCATCGCGCGTGGAGCTGATATTTCCTTCTAAATCCGTGCGATCTTTCTCGACCGCCTCCTGCGTTTCTTTTAGCTGCTTGGCCTGTTCGTCTAGCTGCGCTTGCAGCTTGGCATACTTAGTGTCTACCGGAGCGTGCTTCTTCGCCGGAGCATGCTTCGCGTGGGAAGCTTTTGCGGAAGGTGGAGGTACAGATGTAACCGGCAGCGGCGCTGGTACCTCGGTCTCTGCTGCTGCTCCAACCGTCGCATTGTCGTTCACGGGCGCCTCAGCTACTCGCGCTGCCGCAGTAGGAGCGGGCTGCGAAGGCGGCAACTCATGGAGCTTGGCTGTCAGCGCACTGACCTGATTCTGTAGCGCGCTCATCTGTGCGCTCGAGGCGGACACCTGTGCGTTGAGCTGCTGCACCAAGGAATGCTGATGGTATCCGTAGCCGAAAGCCAAACCCGCAGTTACCACCAGCGCCACGAAGACAATCGCCAGCCAGCGTCTTGCATCCACGGGCTCGAATTGCGGTGGTTCTACGTGTTGAACTGGTTCGCGTTCCTGATATTCGCTCATGATTTACCTTCCTGGTTCCTCAAACGGTAGGTTTTGCGCCGCGTCTTGGTCAGGCGAAGACGAAGCCTCGAAAAAAACCGCGATCGACGCTCGATTTCAAAGTTAGCCCTGACAAAGTCTTTACACACCATCCCGCTGCGAAATGGGGCATGCCAAGGGCCGAAAGCAAATTCGGCACAGACCGGACGGTAAGCCTCTTGGTTTCACCATCCTAAGAGCGACCAGGGTCGAGCAAAGACGCCGCACAAAGGGGTACTAGGCCTGGAAAATTCTCTACACCGAACATCCGGCGGGCGCAGCGACCGTAGCGCCCTGTCCCTAGCAGCACGAGAGGACCAGCCCCAGATGTGTCCGGATGGCCCGCAAAATCAGTCGCTGTAGCCTCATATCTGCCGCACTTGCAAGTCATCTTGTAAGTGAGGAAACCAAACGACTTATAACCCGTTACAATCCGCACTTACCAACAGGCCGCCTGTAACTCCTTTAGAATCGATATCCCCGAAAACCCCAGGGCGCCGCCCATCCCTGTCACCACCCTCTGTCGCCCACGATCACCCCGCGCTATCCTGACTTTCCGCGGGCCAGTACCCGTCGATTTGCGGCTTCCGGAAACCCTTGGCCGGTTTATCCGTACAATGTAATGGCATGCCACGCATCCTGATCGCCGATGACCAACAGGACGTTCTCAACGCCCTGCGCCTCCTGCTCAAGGGCCAGGGCTACGAGACCGAAGCGGTCACTTCTCCCGCCGAACTGCTCAAGTCTGTGTCCGAGAATGAGTTTGACCTGCTGCTGATGGACCTGAACTATGCGCGCGACACGACTTCGGGCCGCGAAGGCCTGGACATCCTCAGCCAGCTCAAGGCCTTGGAGGATGCTCCGGCCATCGTGGTGATGACCGGCTGGGCCACCGTCGGCCTGGCCGTCGAAGCCATGCAGTACGGCGTCGCCGACTTCGTCGAAAAACCCTGGACCAACTCCCGCCTGCTCGAGATTCTCGCCAAGCAGGTCACTCTCGGCCGCGAGCGGCGGGCTACCCGCCGCCGCGCCAAACAGGAAGATCAAGACCATCACGAATTGGCCACGCAGTTCCGCCGCCAGGAACAGGAACGCGCCGAAGCGCACGCTATTCAGCAAGGCTTGCTGCCCCAGGTCATCCCGCAGCAGCCGGGCTACGAGATCGCCGGCGCCTGGCAGCCGGCGCAGAGTGTCGGTGGCGATTACTACGATGTTCTGGCTTTTGACGACGGCGCGGTGGGATTGTGCATCGCCGACGTCGCGGGCAAAGGCTTGCCAGCGGCTCTGCTGATGTCCAACTTGCAGGCGGCCGTCCGCGGACTGGCCGCGCCCGCACTGGCCCCGGGCGCGCTCTGCCAACGCTTGAATGCGCTGGTCTGCCACAACACCACCAACGACCGCTTCATCACGTTCTTTTATGCGGAACTCGACGGCCCTGCACGCACTCTGCGCTACTCCAATGCCGGGCATAATCCCCCTATAGTGCTACACCGCGACGGCTCGCACGACCGTTTGCGCGAGGGCGGCGGTGTTCTGGGCATTTTCCCGCAGCAGTCCTTTTCGACCGGCAGCGCGCCCCTGGCATCCGGCGACCGCGTCATTCTATTCACCGATGGCGTCACCGAAGCGCACGATGCCGACGGTGAGGAGTTTGGCGAAGAGCGGCTGCTGCAACTGCTCCGCGAACACCAGTCCGTGGCGCCCTCGGCTTTACAGGAAAAAATTCTCGGCGCCGCCGGCGCGTTCAGCCGCGGCCACTGGCATGACGATGCCACGCTGCTGGTGCTGGCGGTACAAGACTGAGGGAAGCAAAGCGCAGCAAGGGAGGGATCGGGCGAGAAAGCCAAGAAGAAGCGGCTCCCAATGAAGTCGGCCCTGGTCGGTGCTTCGCTGTTTCCTCACTTCATCGCTCTGTCGTTATTGCATGGAAGCCTTCAGCCTGGCCGTCCATACCGCAAACTCCTGCAGGCCCACCGGCTCCACGCCCGCATCGCGCAACGTGCTCTCCACAAATCGGTCGCGCTCCTTGGCACGATCCAGTGAAATGTCGGTGACCGCTGCAAACTCCGTCTTGAGCGCGGCCTTCGCCGCAATCCGCCCAGCAGTGTAAGCCAGCTCCTTCGCCGCTCCCGGCGCCCGCGTTACCGAAAGCGTGTGCAGAAATCCCCGCGTGCCGTTCCGCCGGTAGCTGTAATCCATCTTCATGGGATCGCCCGGAAAGGTATACTCCGCTACCGGTACGAACTTCTCCAGGCGGTCCCAGATGCGCGCCTGCCGGAACACCTGCTGGCAATACGCGCGCATCTGCGGGCGCGTCCCCGGCGCGCCCACGCGCGCGGCGTGCCGCGACACCGCGACGTGGTCTCCGTACAGCCGCTCCAGTTCGGCGTCGAGATCGCTGGCCACGACCGCTTTGGGCGGTGCCAATTGCACGGCATTGGAGAGCACCTCGTCCCACTTCTGCAGGACTTCCGCGAGGGCCGTTCCGTTCGCTCGGCCAGGGCCCGCGCCGACCGCGGCGAAGCGTTCCTCGAGGCCGCCACGCAAATCGCGCAGCACCGCTTCGTCCACGTCGCGGTGCAGCCGCTTCACGCGGTTGTACTCTTCCTGCTCCTCGATGAGCCGCAGCCGCCGCTCGCCCGTCCCCGGATCGAACAGCAACACTCCGATATTCACCCACTCATCGCGCAGCAAGTTCGGGTTATAGCGCAACACGCGGTATTGACACGTCGTTTCATGCGGCCCATTCTCGTTGGCGGATTCGTTCATCGTTCACATCCAGTTGGGAAAAGGTTGCCGGTTGGATTTCTTCGCTTCCAGAATCAAGTCCGGCACGCGCGTCCGGCGTTTCGGGAGCTGCTCCAAAAGACTCATAAGGGCGTCGTAGTCGTCGTCATACCATTCCGGAGGAAGCTCATCCACGATTTCGCGCAGGGCCTGGTCGGTACTCGCATGCTCCAGGTTCTTTAACCAGGGCTCGAAGGATTCCATGCCGGTGACGCCTTCATACACGCGATTGCGGGCGTACAGACCGCGCAGCGGCGCGTCCGGAAAATTCCACTCTCCGGCGTTGAAGCAGAATCCCTGGTCGATCATCACCGTCGCATAAGGCTCCTCATCGCCGGCCGCCGCCGCGCTGTCCCGTACGCTCCGATTTTCCGCCCGGCGGCTTCGGAAGAACAGGGTCTGTCGCCCATTGGTGTTGCAAGTCCATTTGTCGAATACCAACATACCCGCAAAATGGTGCACGTTGCTGACGCGCCGCAACTGCTCATCGGGCAGAAAATCAAACGCCGCCACAAAGCGCGGATCCCCCGGATAACGCGAGGCAAACTGCCGCCCTGCGGCGCACGCTACGCGGTTGCGTGGCAGCTCCATGGCCAGCTCTTCCGTCCAGCGAATCAAGTCTTCTGATACGTCGACCACCGCGACCGGCGTCGTCGGCAGCCCCAGCCGCCGCGCCAACCTGGTTCCGAGCAACTCGTTCACCAAAACCCGTTTGTGCTGCGGGTTATTTTGAAACTTGACCACGTAATAGTTGCCGTCGGAACAGCGCATCAGGTGCGACTGCGCTCCCCCGCGCATCCGCCGGATCTGCTCCACGGCCCGCAGCGTCTCTTTTTTGCCCAGCGCAGTTTGGGGTTTCATCCGGGCGCCTGATGGCGCCTCCGTCCGAGCGGCTCAGCTGCCCGCAGCCATGCGCCGCTATGCTAACGGCTGGGGTACGCTGTAGCAAGCTACCTCTTTTTATAATTGTGGCGGTCCCTTGGGTTGGACACGCGCGCTGCATCGGACGCCGCGTCTCAATTTTCCGGCTTCCCAAAATGAAAGGCCCGGGCCGATGCCCGAGCCTTTTCGGACCTCTTTTGCGCTGCGCAGTTCCTGAACGAGAACCCTAGCGCCGCTTTTTCTTGGCGGACTTTTTGGCGGCCTTCTTCGGCTTGGCCTTGCTCTTGGCTTTCGCCTTGGGCTTGGCCTTCGCTTTGGCTTTCTTTTTCGGCGCAGCTTTCTTCGCCGGCTTGGCAGCGGCTTTCGGCGCGGGTTTCGGGGCGGGCGCCGCTGCCGCGGGCTCTTCTTCACCGATAATGATTTCCTCTTCTTCCGCTTCGACGATTTCGTCGCCGCCGCCCAGCTCGTCTTCTTCTTCCAGCCGTGACAGCTCGTTGTCGTCTTCGAAGTTATCCTTCTCGAAATCCATTCCATCCTCCCGAGCCAGCGGGCCTCAGCCCGTGGAACGCTGCATCAGCCGGAGAGACACCGCCTCCGCCGCAGCGCCGTTGTTACCGTACTCCTCGGAACTTGTCAAGCATTCTGGTGAGACGGCTGACAAAATGACGGTTCCGACAACATCGCAAAGCCGGCCGGCCCGGTGCTGGACTCCGGGCTGCCTTCTGCTTCTGCCTTTCAACCCCATGAATACAATGGGCTTAATTGTGAACGGCCGCTGAGGTCTGGCCGCCCGCTCCGGCGGCCACGCGGGGATGGGTCTTCGGGCGGCCTTTCGTTCTGCTGCGGGCATTGGCCATTTCCGGCGCCCCGCCCACGGTGTAAATGCGCAGCACCATGCCGCGGCTCACGCGGTTGGCCTTCAGATGATTCCACTTGCGCACATCCTCGGTCGAAACGCTGAAGCGGTCCGCAACGCCTCCCAAGGTGTCCCCCTTGCGCACGCGATAGCGCACCAACCGGCTTTTGGCCGCCGCTTCCGGAGCCGCCGGGATAATCAGTTTCGCTCCGACCTCGAGCGCTTCGCCCTTCTCCAGGCTGTTGGCCTCGAAAATCGCCGCGGCAGTCACGTGATATTTTTTCGCGATGGAAGTAAGCGTTTCGCCGCTTTCAATCCGGTGGCGCCGCCAGCTCACCCATTTATCCGGCGGAATATCGGCAATCTCCGCCGAAAACTTTTCCGCCGTGCCCACCGGCAGGTGCAGCTCGAACGCCGCGTCATCCGGCGTGGCCATGCGCAGCAGCGCGGGATTCAGATTCCGCAACGTCTCCACATCCACGTCAATGGTCTCCGCCACCAAGCGCAAATCAATCGCCCGCCCGGGTTTCACCACATCGGTCGGCACCGGCTGGTCCAGGTCCACATTCTGAATTCCATAATGCGCCGCGTCTTTGGCAATCAGCGTCAACGCCAGAATAATCGGCACGTAGTTGCGCGTTTCCTTGGGCAAGACTTTGCGGCGATACAACTCCCAGAAGTCGGCATATCCCGTGCGTTCGATTCCTTTTTGCACATTGCCGGGCCCGCAGTTGTACGCGGCCATGGCCAGATACCAGTCGCCAAACTCGCCATACAAATCGCGCAGGTGCTGCGCGGCGGCCCGAGTGGCTTTTTCCGGATCCTGCCGTTCGTCGATCCACCAGGTATGGTGCAGGCCATATTCCATGCCGCGATACGCGACAAACTGCCAGATCCCCCGCGCTCCCGCACGCGACAACGCCGTCGGCTGAAAGGCGCTCTCCGCCTGCGCCAGGTAAATCAAGTCCTGCGGCACCCCCTCTTCGCGGAGCACCCGCGAAATCATTTCGCGATAACGGCCCGAGCGCCGCATACCGGTCTCGACAATCGCGCGCCCGCGCGGCGTCTGAAAAAAATTCAGGAACGACAGCACTTCATCGTTCACCGTCAGGGGCATGTCGTGCGAAATGTTCTTCGCCGCTTCTTCCGCGCGTTCCTTCAGCTTGGGATCGACCGGAAACGTCATTTCCGCCACTTCATCAATCGGTGCCGGCACGGCCGGGGCTTCCTGGAACCCATCGCCCGCCTGGAACGCCTGCAATTCGTAGCCGTAAACCTGGTCCACCACGCGGTGAAACAGCTCGCTCAATTGTGGATCGTTATTGAGGTCGTAGCCGCTTTCCAGCAGCCAGTCCACCGCATCGTCGAAGTCTTTGCGTGCCGCGTCCAGATGCCCCGTCTTGTAGTTCTGCTCCCCGGATGCGAACTTCGCTTCCACCTGGGCCATCAGATATTCCTTGCTGTCGGGAACGCGCGGGGTCAGCGCGGCGACCCAGGAAGGCGAGACCTTGGCAAGCGGCAACTCGCCCAGTTCGGCGGACACCTGCGCCGGCTTCGTCGGCACGGGAGGCTTCTTGGCGTTGAGGGCGGGAACCTGGGCGTGCGCGGAATTCTTGGCCGCGTCCTCGCAGCCGATCCCGAACGCAACCGTGGCCAGGACCACGGCACACAGTGCGGTTTGGCGCGCCCAGCGCATTTCCCTATGTTAAGTAGGCGTTACAGCCGAGGTCAACGACTTTGCTGGGGGTACCGTTGACCGGTTCAATACACTTCCCATAGCGTTTTTCAAGGGTTTTCCGTACAGGCTCCGCGCCGGCCGACCTTGGAAATTTTTTAATTTTTAACCTGCCGCCTTCGGCTCCCGATGTGTCAAAATATTGTGGTCATGGCGAGAGGTTGGGAAAGCAAGGGCGTAGAATCCCAAGTGGAAGCCAAACAGACCAACCAGGGCGACGGCAAGCGCAAAAGCGCTGACCAGTTGCACCGCGAGCAGGAACGCAAAGGCCTGCAGCTTTCGCGCACGCGCGTCATGCACGACCTCGAGTCGGCCACCAATCCCAATCACCGCAAGTCCCTCGAAGCGGCCCTCGCGCACCTCGAAAAGAAGCTCTCCGAACTCGCCGACGTGAACTAATACTCCTGCCCGGCCCGCCCCAGTGGTAGATTTTGCCCCTTTTCCCGCCCAGCTTTTCCGAGAATTGTAGCGCCGCAACTATTGCCGGCTCGCCTTATTTCCCCGTCTGCTAGACTTCCGCCATGCAAAGTGGGCAACCCAGCCGCACCGCGTTCGCCGCGGCCGCCCATCGCGCTGCGCATCAAGTGCTCGAGCAGGGCCGCATTTTTCGCGACCCGCTGGCCGCGGCCATCCTCGGCGAAACCCCGGAAGCCATTGCGCTGGATGCCGAAGTGCACCCGGAGCGCCGGCCGATGCGCGCTTTCATTGCCGCACGGACCCGCTTCGCGGAAGATGCTCTAGCCGCCGCCGTCGCTTGCGGCACACGCCAACTCGTCGTGCTGGGAGCCGGCCTCGACACCTTTGCTTACCGCAGTCCTTTTGCCGACCGCTTGCGCGTCTTTGAGGTGGACCACCCGGCGACCCAAACCTGGAAGCGCGAGCGCCTGGCTGCCGCCGGCATTACCGTTCCCGTATCGCTCACGTTTGCTCCCGTGAACTTTGAACGGCAAACCTTGGCACAAGGATTAGGCGCCGCTGGATTCGACAATGCTGCCCCCACCTTCTTTACCTGGCTAGGCGTGGTCCCTTACCTCTCACCAGACACCGTCTCCTCCACCCTGCAGTTCATTGGCGGACTGGCGGCCTCCGCGCAGGTGGTCTTCGACTACTCCGATCCTCCCGAAACGCTTTGTCCGGAAGCTCGCACCTATCACGACCGCCGCGCCGCCCGCGTCGAGGCCCTCGGCGAAAAATGGCTCACGTATTTCGAGGCGCCCCAACTTCGCTCCCAGCTTTTATCCTTCGGTTTCACCGCAGTGGAAGACCTCGGGCCGCCGCAATTGGCCGCGCGCTATTTTCCGGAGCGCCTGGCCGCCGGGCCCGCGCCGGAGCGTGGCGGGCACGTCGTGCGGGCGGCAAAAGCAACGTCGGGCGGCGAATAAGGCGGCAAGCAATTCCGGCCAGCGCGCGATTTCGCCTGGCTATCCGCGGCGCGGCACTTGACAACGGCGGCGCTCTCCTGCAATATTAAACCTTATGGTTAAATATTCTTTCTCGCTGGATGCGACTTTCGGGGCTCTTTCCGACCCTACTCGCCGCGCCATCCTCGCCCGCCTCGCGCTTGGCGAAGCCAAAGTCACTGATCTCGCCGAACCGTTCCGCATGTCGCTGCCCGCAGTCTCCAAGCATCTGCGCGTCCTCGAATCCGCCGGCCTGCTGCGCCGCGAAGTTGACGGTCGCGTCCACCGCCTCCGCTTGGCCGCCGAACCGATGCAGCACGCCGCGGATTGGATCGAACATTACCGAAGATTTTGGGAAGCGCAGTTCGATTCCCTCGCTAAATATCTGGAATCCGCCGCAAAACAGGAGCGCCACAAATGGCCACACCCAAAGAAACGAAAGACCCCGGCTACACTCTCCAAATCCGCCGCACCTTCGCCTTCCCGCGGGAAAAAGTCTTCGCCGCCTGGGCCGAGCCGCAGCAACTAGAAAAATGGATGGTGCGCGATATCCCTTCGCATGTCGTCACGCATCACCGACAGGACATTCGCACCGGCGGCGGCTATCTCCTGGAGGTCCGCGACCCGAGGAAAAATCGCAGCTACTGGGGCCAGGGTACTTATGAGGAAGTTACTCCTCCGGGAAAAATCGTTTTCACCTGGTGCTGGACCGACGATTCACCCGACGGCGCCAACAAACACCCCGGTTCCGAAGTTACTCGGGTCACCGTCGAATTCTTTGAACGGGGACCCGGTTCCACGGAGATCGTTTTGACCCACGGTCCCTTCATTTCCGAGAAGCTCCGTAACGACCACAACCGCGGCTGGAACGGCTGCCTCGACGTCCTGGAAACGGTGCTCCGCTCCGCCTGAAGTGGGAGCGATTCCGCCGTCCCTACACAGTGCACAGCAACCCACCAGAAGGCTCCGGTGTCTAAGATTGCAAGCTGAAGACTTGCTGGCGTTCTAATGCCTGCTGGGCTCAAATCTCTCGGTCTGGAGGCTGGCCGTGTTGCGCAAATTTTCTCCCTTTGTCTGTCTTGTCGCAATTCTTTGTGTCGGCTGCGCGAAAAAGGGTGTGTTCAGCCAGAGCGTGACTGTTGACAGCGCGACAGTAGGCGAACAAAAGGTTCAGCTTGCCTCCTATTTGCCTTTATCGCGCGGATTGAATGGCGGCACGACCACCGTCTTCGCGGGATCGCGGTTCGTCGCCGTACGGCACAAGCTGGAAATCGTGGAGGCTGGCTCCAGCCTGGCCAAATCCATCGAAGCAGTGGTCGCATTTTGCGGAACGATTCAATGCGAGGTCCTCTCTTCCCGCGTCACCAATGAAACGGCCGTACTGTCTCCCTCCGGGAATATCGCCGCTCGGGTGGCCCCGCAAGATCTGAACCGCTTCCTCGACTTCGTCGAGAAACAGGGAAAAATCGCGCAGCGCGCCACGGAATCCGAAGACAAGACCGCCGCGGTGGTCGATGTGGAAGCCAAACTCAAGAACCAGACCGATTTTCGCGATAGCTTGCGAAAAATGCTGACCAAGCCGGGCGTCAGCGTCGCCGATCTGCTGCAAATCCAGGAGAAACTCGCGGAGGCGCAGGCGGAACTGGACAGCGAAGCTACACAACGCAAGTTACTCGCCAACGAAACCGAAAAGATCTACGTCGAAATCTCCTTTCGCTCCGAGCAGCGTATCGTTAGTCCCGGCGCTTTTGCATCTGTCGGCGAAGCGCTCCGGGAGTCGGGTTCCGTCCTGGCCGACAGCCTGGCCGCCTTGATTACCGCCGTCGCGGCCATCATTCCCTGGTTGATTGTGATCGTCCCCGGCAGCTGGCTCCTGATCAGGGCTATTCGCCGGTTCCGGGAGCATCGGCGTGCCAGGAACGCCGCCACGCCGGCCGCATAGTTCTGGAACCTTCCGTTTCTGCCCACTGCCAGATGGTCTCGCTGACTAAGCGCTATGTTCCGTCTCCAAAATCCCTCTTTCCTCGCAACTCATTCTTTCCATTTCGCTTGCCCGTCTCACGTTCGAATTGTATCTGTACAGTATTATAGCTTGACAGTAATCTAGTTCTATGCTACCATTTTGTGTGCGTTGCTCGCTCCAGGCGGTTCCTGCGCGTCTTGTCTCGCTAAGTCCTTTCATTGCCACGCTTACGGACTTCTCGCAACTTATTGAAAACCCAGCTACTTTAACCCCTGTATTTGCCGCCCTTACGCGCTCCAGCACTCCTAAGCCCTTTGTTTGCAGCTCTTACACGAAAACACCCGGGTGGGGCGACCCAGCTGCCGACCCCAGCTCCAGAAAGTCCTGCTCCGTTTACAGGCTGGCCGTCGAATGCTACTGTCCTACCGCTTCGTGCACCTTCACGGGCCTCATACCGGCTCGCCCGCTCCTCCAGCGGCAGCCTTCCAGGGTGAACCACTGCGCATGAATCGCCATCGCATCTCGTTGCCGGCCGGCAAGGCCGCGCTCTCCCTTGCGGCGCTGCTGCTAACTTGCTTCGCGCTCTCTATCTCGCAGGCGCGGCAAACATCATCTGCCGCGGCGCAAGCACCCGGAGGCATTACTCCGTCTTTCGCGCCCTACCTCGATCCGAAGCTGCCTCTCGATCGGCGCGTGGACGACCTCCTCTCGCGGATGACCCTCGAAGAAAAAGTCGCGCAGACCGGGCACATCGCGCCCGCGATTCCGCGCCTCAACGTCCCGGCTTACAACTGGTGGAATGAAGGTCTGCATGGGGTGGCCCGCGCCGGCATTGCCACGGTTTTCCCGCAAGCCATCGGGATGGCCGCGACTTTCGACCAGCCGCTGATTCTCGGCGTTGCTGACACCATCAGCACCGAGTTCCGCGCCAAGTACGCAGCCAACGTTCACCCGGACGGTTCTACGGACTGGTATCGCGGCCTTACCGTTTGGTCCCCCAACATCAATATTTTTCGCGATCCCCGCTGGGGCCGCGGCCAGGAAACCTGGGGCGAAGATCCGTATCTCACCGCACGGCTGGGCGTCGCCTTCATCGAAGGGCTGCAAGGGAAAGATCCGTATTATTTCAAGACCATCGCCACGCCGAAACATTTCGCCGTGCACAGCGGGCCGGAGTCCACGCGCCACAGCTTCAACGTCGAACCTTCGCGCCACGATATCGAAGACACGTATCTGCCCGCCTTTCGCGCCGCCATCACCGAAGCGAAAGCTTATTCGGTCATGTGCGCGTACAACCGCCTCGACGGCCAACCGGCCTGCGCCAACGACTTTCTTCTCGGCGAGGAGCTGCGCAAAGATTGGAATTTTCAGGGCTACGTGGTCTCCGATTGCGGCGCGCTCTCGGACATTTATAAGGGGCATCACTTCGTGGAAAAAGCGGAGGCCGCCGCTGCCGCGGCTTTCACGGCTGGCATGGATTTGGTGTGCGCTGACACGCGCAACAACATGAATATGGATTCGGCCGGTATTCTGGCTGCGGTCCAACAGGGTTTGCTGCCAGAAGCGGTGCTGAATCGCGCGCTGCATCGCCTGTTCGTTGCGCGCTTCCGCCTTGGCTTGTTTGATCCGCCGACCTCCGTTCCGTACTCAAGCATCACTCCCGCCGATAACGACACCGACGCGCACCGCGAACTGGCCCTGAAAACGGCGCGCGAGTCGCTGGTATTGCTAAAAAACAAAAATAATTTTCTTCCGTTGAAAAAAGCTCCGGCGACGATTGCCGTCATCGGCCCGAACGCGGATAGCCTCGACGCACTCGAGGGCAACTACAACGGTACGCCGTCACATCCCGCCACGATTCTCGAGGGGATTCGTGCGCGGTTTGCGCAATCCAAAGTCGTGTTCGTGCAGGGAACTGGCCTCGTCGGTCCGGTTACTAAATCCATTCCGTCGAGCGCGCTTTGCACGGATGCGGATTGCACCGAACACGGCCTGCAAGGCGAGTACTTCGCAAACATGACTCTTGACGGTGCGCCGGCGTTCACGCGCAACGATGCCGCGGTGGATTTCAACTGGGGCGATACGGTGCTGTCGCCGCAACTGGTGAACAAATATTCGGTTCGCTGGACGGGCTTCCTGGTGCCACCCGAATCCGGCGACTATCTCCTCGGCTTCACCGGCGAAGACGGGTTTCGCGTTTGGCTCGATGGCGCTCTGGTTGTCGAGGACTGGACCCAGCATCGGCCCGCCAACACGTCAACAAAACAGATTCACCTGGAAAAAGGCCACGCCTACGCGCTGAAAATCGAATACTTTCAGAACATTCGTCTTTCCGAAGCGCGGCTCATCTGGAGCTTGCCAGGCGGCGAAGAAGCGCAGGCACTGGACGCCGCGCGAAGCGCCGACCTTGTGGTTGTGGCCATGGGCCTTTCGCCGCGCATCGAGGGCGAAGAGATGAAGGTCAGCGCCGAAGGATTCGTTGGCGGCGATCGCACGAGTATTGACCTGCCGGGCCCGCAGGAAAAATTGCTCGAACAAATCGCGGGCCTCGGCAAGCCCGTCGTGCTTGTCCTGCTCAACGGCAGCGCTCTGGCAGTGAATTTCGCCGCCGGCAACCCGAACATTCCCGCCATTCTCGAAGCCTGGTATCCCGGCGGACAGGGTGGCACGGCCGTGGCGGAAGCTCTCGCCGGCGATTTCAGTCCCGCGGGCCGCTTGCCGGTTACCTTCTATAAATCGCTCGAGCAGCTTCCTCCGTTTGAAGACTACTCGATGGCTAAACGCACCTATCGTTACTTCAGCGGCGGGCCGCTCTATCCTTTCGGCTACGGCCTTAGCTACACGTCCTTCCGCTACAGCAATCCGCAGATCAACGTGCCGGTGCAGTCAACGCGCCACGACGTTGCCAGCAGCGTCTCGGTGGACGTTACCAATACCGGTTCGGTTGTCTGTGACGAAGTCGTGCAGGTCTATCTGTCTCGCCCGGGCCTCGCTGGGGCGCCGCTCCGCGCGCTGGCTGGCTTCCAGCGCATCCACCTGAATCCCGGTCAAAAAATGAACGTCGCCTTCGCGTTGACCCAGCGTGACGTCAGCGTCGTGGACCCTTCCGGCAAGCGGCACGTTCCCGTCGGCAAAGTTGACGTGTGGATCGGCGGAGGCCAACCAAGCGTCATTCCCGGGGCGGCCAAGCCCGCAGGCGTCGCAACGCAACTCAACTTCGGCGGCGATCTGCCTCTGCCGGATTGAGCCAAGGCGAAGCTTGAACCGCTAACTCGCACCGACGCGCTGCAAGAACGAGGACCGTAACTAAGAGCGCAAAGGGAATGACCGATTGGGCAGAATGTTTGGTGATGACCTATGCGCCACGACGCACACTCGAGGCCGCAATGCAAATTGCCCTTGCAATCGTCGCCCGAATCTGCTACTCTGTGTTTGCGTTTGTTGCTCTTGTATCGCCTACGGTCAGTAAAGCGGTCGCAAGGTTCAAACTTGCGGCCTTTTTTTACGCCCGGAGGTTTCCCGCATCTCGATGAGGGGTTCGGACTCGAAGCACCAAATAGCTCTTAGAAATGCTCAGCCGCAAGATCGGTTGACAGAAACGAGTACAAGCAGTGAGTAAAGAACAAGGAACAGTGAAGTGGTTCAATGCCAGCAAGGGCTTTGGATTCATCCAGCGCCAGAGCGGTGAGGACGTTTTCGTCCATTTCTCCGCGATCATCGCTGATGGCTACAAGTCGTTGAACGACGGCCAGGCGGTTGAATTCGAAGTGACCAAGGGCCCGAAAGGGCTGCAGGCCTCGAACGTCCAACCCCTCTAATACACTTCACAACTTTACAGCATCGGGCGGCGCGCTTCGGCGTTCCGCCCGTTGCTGTTTTTTGGAGCCCGCCCTGAACCGAAAAGCTCGTGGGGGCCACCATGCACCGAGCACCACGCATGCGACTGCCCCGGCTATTCCCGTTCTCCACCTAACCGCTGTAGTTCGCGACGACTCGAACAACTTTGCCGCTCGAGGAAAACTCCATAAATTCCGCGGTGCTTGTGCCTTTCTGGTTGAGGTAGCAGAGGACCACACTCTGCAGACCGCAGAAGACATCTTCCAGCTCGAAGCGCAGATTCGGATAAGCATGGAGCCCGCGCTGAAAGTAACTTTCTAGATCTCTTTCCCTGTGACTTTGCCGTCCGCTGTTTGCAGAAGCTGCGCTGCGACCGGTGAAGTTAGTTCAACCGCGTCATCGTAGTGGCCCAATATTTTTTCCAGATCATGCGCATTCCACGCGGCGATCCATTCGGCGGCAAATTTCTCGGCAGCTTCTTCGTTCATCGCATCTCTCGATTCCCAGAAGCGTTCTAGCTAAGCCAGAGCTTGCTCTAGATCGGCGACGAGATCGGCGGAATCTTCGAGGCCGATGGAGACGCGCACGGTGCCGGGACTGACGCCGGCGCTGCGCAACTCTTCTTCGGTCATGTTGTAGTGCGAACTGTAAATCGGAAGAATGACCAGCGATTCGACGCCGCCGAGGCTGGCGGCGAGAAGGAACAATTTGACGCGGTCGCAGAAGTGGCGGGCGGCCGCCAAGCCGCCCTTCAAGTCGAACGCCATCATCGAACCAAAGCCGCGCATCTGTTTCTTGGCGAGGGCGTGGTCGGGATGCGAAGGCAAACCGGGATAGTGGACGCGAGCGACTTTCGGATGTTTTTCCAAGAATTCCGCGACGGCTTGCGCGTTCTGGCATTGGCGTTCGACGCGCACGCCGAGAGTTTTGATGCCGCGAATCAGCAGAAACGCGGCGCCGGGATCCATCGAGCCACCAAGATAAATGACCATGTGACGGACACGATCGAGGTACTGCTTGCTGCCGGCGACAGCGCCGGCGATCAGATCGGAGTGGCCAGCGAGCGCTTTGGTGGCGCTGTGGACGACCATGTCGTAGCCGATACTGAGGGGATTTTGGAGGACGGGCGTGGCAAAGGTGTTGTCGATGATGGAGACGAGGTTGTGCTGTTTTGCAAAGGCGACGGCCTTTTCGATGTCCACGAGGCGCAGTGTGGGATTGGTGGGGGTTTCGACGTAGAGCGCTTTGGTTTTCGGTGTGACGAGCTTTTCGATTCCGGCGAGATCCACGCCGACGCGGTGGACCGTGATGCCCATGTCGGGGAAAACGTCGCGCATCAAACGGTAGCTGCCGCCGTAAAGCTGCGCCGTGGAAATTAATTGGTCGCCGTGTTTGAGGACGCTGAGCAGCGCGTGCGAGATCGCGGCCATTCCGGAAGAGGTGACGACCGCCGCTTCGGCGCCCTCAAGCGCGGCGATTTTTCCTTCCGCTACGCTTAGGGTCGGGTTGCCGTAACGGGTATAGATGTAAGCGCTGCTTTTGCCTTCGGCCCACAGCTTCATCTCTTCGGTCGAAGCAAACGTAAACGTGGAAGTGCGGCAGATGTCGGTGACCACGGGCCCGCCAACGCCATGGCGATTCGGCTCGCCGGCGTGAATGGCCGTGGTCTGTGCGCCGCGCTTCATCGCAGCCGTGCCATTCCCAGCGTTGCGTCTCTCTTTAGTGCCGGAAGCTTTCGCAGGCGGTTGTTTTTTCATGGGTGAGATTCTGCTCCGTTTTTAAACCAAAAAGTAGCCTCCGTTTGACCCCCTCGTAGACAATTTGGCTCGGCTGGTGTGTCTATAGATAGAGAGCACGGGCAGCACGCTTGGACAAAAACAGGCTGAGCGCCGAAGACATCGGGCAGTTGTACGAGCGCCATGGACCGGCGCTCGTGGCGTACGCGTGCGGCTTTGGTCTGGACCGCGGGAATGCTGAAGACGCGGTCCATGCCGTCTTCCACAGGCTGCTTCGCGAGCAGTCCGCGAGACTGCAAAATCCGACGGGCTATCTGTATCGCTCGGTACGCAATGCGGCGCTGAATACTCGGCGAGATGGAACTCGGGGCACTGCGGTCGACGAGGCCCACTTCGTTCACTCAGCAGGCGATGTTGCGGCGGCTTTGGCATTGCAGAAAGCGCTGGGTGAACTACCGGAGGAGCAGCGAGCAGTGGTGGTCATGCGCATCTGGAGCGGGATGACGTTGGAGGAAATCGCGAGCGCCTCCGATGCGCCGTTGAATACCATCGCTTCCCGCTACCGATATGCGCTCGGAAAATTGCGGGAGAAATTGCAGCCCTACCACACCGAGTGATTGGGGACAAGAGAATGGAGCACGATGACAGCAAATTTGAGAGTTATCTTCGGGAATTTAAGCCGCGGAGGCCGGAACCCCTCGAGCAGCCTGCTTTAAGGCGACCTCTTTGGCCTCGGCGTCTCGCTGCTGCGGCCGCGATCGCCGTGGGCATAAGCGCTCTGCTGTGGTCGGGCCGCGAGAATCGAGAACAAATTGCGACGCAATCTTTTCAAGGCAACCCGCTACAGCTAGCCAGTGAAACCGGCGCTTCGGAACTGCTGTTACTGCCGATGACGCGACTCGCGCTGGACGATCCACAGCAGCTCGATGAGCAGCTGACGAAAGCTGCGCGGACTTCGCTCCCAAACTTTCGCAAGAGTGACAGTACGTTACGAGTTCTTGCTAAGGAATGAATGTTGAGGAGGAACAAATGCGTAAGTCCATCCGAAAGCTCGCGGTAGGAGCGATATTGCTGCTCGCTGGAGTTCCGGCCGGCGCTCAAACAAAGTTGCCGACAGAAACACGCAACGCCGCCCTCCGCTATTGGCTGGCGTTCGCCGACCTGCAGGATCCCCCCGCTGACAAAACCGTAGCCGATCTATTGGAAAAGACCGCGGCCGGAGAGGCCGCGTGGAACGAAGAAAAACTGGGGCCGATTCTTACGGCCAACGAAGATGCGATCGGGCGGATGCAGCGAGCGACCAAGCTGCCGGACTGCGATTGGGGGCTGGAATACGATTTGGGGCCGCGCGCTTCGATTGCCTATATGCCCAAGGCGCGAGTGTTGGCGCGGCTCAATACGCTCGAAGGAATGCGCCTGGCTGCCAAAGGCGAGACGCAGAAAGCCGTTGATGCGTGGCTTGCAGGCATTCGTTTTTCGCAAGATGTGGCCAAGGGAGGAACGCTGATTTTCTCGCTGGTCGCGAAAAGAGCGATGATCGCAAATTTCAAAGCGTTGGATCAGGCTGCAGAGGCCGGCAAGTTGAGTAGCAAACAAAAGGAAGAAATCGAAACCGTTGTGCGAGGCTTGCCTGAAGATGGCTTGGACTGGTCCAAGGCGTTCTGGTACGAGCAAGAAACGATCAATGTCGGTGTGAAACAGATGGCCACAGCGGCTGATCCAGCTGCCTACTACCGTGACATCGCAGGGAGTCCGGCTCCGAGCGGTTTCACCATGCCCACTGCCGCAGATATTGAGGCGTACGATAGGTTGATGGAACGCGCCGAAGAAGCGATGCGGCTCTCGCCAGAGACCGCTGAAGAACCGCTGAAGCAACTTCAGGAATCCGTAAAAACACTGCATCCTTTCTATCGGGATGCGACTCCCTCTCTTCCACGTCTCAATGAATCGCGCCTGGAGTTGGAAGCCGCTCGGCGACAACTGCTCCATAACCTTTCCGTCAGATAAGCCTGGTCTTTTGGAAGCGAGCCTACAAGCTCGACAAAGCAACACTTTAGTACAACACTTGCTGTGTTATGAGCGAGTCGATTGTGCTGGCGGCGTTCGCTGCCGTGCCGATGCTCGGGCACGCACTGGACCTGGCGAGTGCGAAGCTACGAAGCGTTTGCCGAGGCAATTAGGGTGACGGGACGCATGGATTGGGCACCGATCGAGTGGGTCCGGATTTTGTGGCTGGTGTTCGCGTTGTATTGGCTGGTGTCGGCGCTGAAACGGAAGGCGACGAAGAAGCGGGAGACGATTTTTCAGCGGTTGCGGTACACGCTGCCATTGCTGGTGGGCTTCTGGTTTCTCTTCAGTTCCGAATGGCATTATTACCCTTTGCTGGGAACGCGTTTTCTGCCCGCGAAGCCGGCCTACGACTGGCTTGGCGTGGCGCTCACTGCGGCGGGTGTAGCGGTAGCGTTCTGGGCGCGCTGGCATTTAGGAGCAAACTGGAGCGGCGTGGTGACTTTGAAAGAGGGCCACGAACTGATTCGAACCGGTCCGTACCGTACGATTCGGCATCCGATTTATACGGGAATGCTGCTGGCGCTGCTCGGAACGGCGATTACGGTCGGAGAGGTACGTGGCTTGATGGCTTTGGCGCTGGCGTGGTTTTCGTTTTACATCAAAGCACGGCGCGAGGAGTCTTTTTTGGCGCAGGAATTTGGTCCGGCGTTCACGGAACACCAGCGCCGTACGGGCATGTTTCTGCCGAAATTTGTGAGGGTTTGAGTACCGTGTTTTGACGGCAAGCCAATTCAGAAACGCCGCGATCGTGGAAGAGCTAGCATTCCCCGCCGAACATAGCCATGCGCGAACACGGACGGGAGCGGTTGGTGAAGACTCAGTAGTCGCGGGCTAGGCTTCTTCTTCGACTTCGACGTGCTGCGGTTTGTGTGCTGCGATGACTTTTTCCGCCAGTTCGTTCGGCACGTAGTCGTAGTGCGAAAATTCCATCGAGTAGCTGGCGCGGCCCTGCGTCATGGACGTTAAATCGGTGGCGTAGCTCAACATTTCGGCGAACGGCACCTGGCCCTTGACGATGACGGTGTGGCCGCGCGTTTCGCTGCCCGAGATGCGCCCGCGGCGCGAGCTAAGATCACCCATCAAATCACCGGAGTACTGATCGGGCGCATAAACTTCCACGTGCATGATTGGCTCCAGCAGCGTGGGACGAGCCTGCTTCATAGCTTCCTTGAAGGCCAGCGAGCCGGCGATTTTGAAAGCCATATCCGAGGAATCCACGTCGTGATACTTACCGTCGTATAAGATCGCGCGAAAATCGGTCATCGGGAAGCCCGCGAGATAGCCGCGCGCCGCGGAATCGCGGATGCCTTTTTCAACGGAGGGTATCCAGTTCTTCGGAATGGCGCCGCCAAAAACGTCATCGACAAATTCAATGCCCTTGCCGCGTTCGATGGGCTCCATTTTGACGCGGCACACACCGAACTGGCCGTGCCCACCGGACTGTTTCTTGTGTTTGCCCTCGGCATCGGCTTTACCGCGGATGGTTTCGCGGTAGGGCACCTTGGGCGGCTTGAGCGTGAGGTCTACGTGATAACGCTTGTGCAGTTTGGCAACGACGACTTCGATGTGCTGCTGGCCAGAACCGGCGAGCAAAAACTCTTTGGTTTGCGGATCGCGCGAAAAACGGAGCGCGGGATCTTCTTCGATAATTTTGTGGATGGAGACGCCAATTTTGTCTTCATCGGCGCGAGTCTTGGGTTCAACGGCGAAAGTGATGGAAGGTTCGGGAAGCTGCGCGGCTTTGTAATAGATCGGCGCGGCCTTGTCGCCGAGCGTTTCGCCGGTGGTAGTTTCCTTGAGCTTGGCAATAGCGCCGATGTCGCCGGCATGGAGTTCGGAGACTTCGCTCAACTGTTTACCCTGAACGATTTGGATGTGTTGAAAACGTTCCGGCGTGTTCCGATTAAAGTTGGTAAGCGTGGCATCATTTTTCAGAACGCCGCTTTTTACTTTGAAATAGTTGATGCGGCCGGAGAAGGGATCGGCGAGGGTTTTGAAAACGAAAAGGGACAGCGGCTGGCTGTCGTCGTACTTGCGCTCTACGCGGTCCCCTTTGCCAAGCGGCTGCGTGTAGCCGTTCTCGGCGTGCTCGTCGGGATGAGGGAAAGCGTCGGCGAGGAAGGTGAGCAGACTGGCAGTGCCGATATTGTGGAGCGCGGAAACCATGAGCACGGGGAAAATCTTTTCGGCGACGATGGCTTTGCGGACGCCGGGAATCAAGTCTTTGATGGGAATCGTCCCTTCGCGGAAAAACTCTTCCATCAATTCGTCGTCGCCTTCGGCCACCATCTCGACAAGTTTTTCGTGGGCGGCCTGCGCTTCATCGGCGAGGGCGGCGGGAATTTCTTCGACGGAGGGCTTGCCGTCGCCATCGGGCTTGTAAATGTGCGCCTTCATGGCCACGAGGTCAATCACCCCGCGGAACCCTTTCTCGGTGCCAATGGGCAATTGCAGCGCGACAACGTTTCGGCCAAACACTTGTTCGAGGGATTCCATGGAGCGTTCGAAGCTGGCCAGTTCACGATCCATCCAGGTGAGCACAAAGGCGCGCGGAATGTCGTACTCCGTGCAGTAATCCCAAACCTTCTCGGTAGTGACTTGGGCGCCGGTGTGAGCATCGACGGCGATGAGGGCAGCGTCGGGAGCAATCAGCGAGGCTTTCGTTTCGGTGATGAAGGTGGAATAGCCGGGAAGATCGAGAAAGTTGATTTTGGCTTTTTCGCCGGCGCCGGAGCCGTTGGTGGTGGGCCATTCCGCGTAAGCAATGCCGGTTTGGATGGAGATTTTTCGCGCGACTTCTTCTTCGTCCCAATCAGTGGGCGTCGTCCCTTCCGCAACTTTTCCCCAACGCGGCGTCATGCCCGCGGTGAAGAGCAACGACGACACCAGTTGCGTCTTGCCGGTGCCGCCGTGGCCGACAATGCCAACGTTGCGAATGTCCTTCGTGAGATAGGTCTTCATACAGCCTCCTGCCGAAGCGAGGTCCGCTGTGTGGCTGTTGGACAGTCGCCGTAGCCACTACAGGTGGTTAGGCGCGGGCCTGCGCCTGGTGAGATTTTTGAAGGAGATCGCGGGCCGATTCCGGCGGATGCGGGGTTGCAGCGCCAGAACGGTGTCTACCCCTGGTCCGTGCCCCAACTCCGCGGATGCTAGCACAGGAGGTGGCACGGGGCAATCGCGCCAACTCTTCATATTTGTACATTGACGGACTGCGGCGTTGTTGCGGCTGAACGAGCCGTAACCGTGGCGAATGGGGACGGGTGGCTAGACGACTGGCTCGGACCAGTTTTCGAGCGTTTCCTTCACCACGTGGAGGAATTGGTGGGCGATGGCGCCGTCCACTACGCGATGGTCGTAGCTCAATGTGATGTAGCACATGGAGCGAATGGCGATGGAGTCGTTGATGACGACGGGGCGCTTTTCGATCGCGCCGAGGCCGAGAATGCCGACGTTGGGCTGGCTGATGACTGGCAAGCCGAAGAGGCCGCCGAAGACGCCGGGATTGGTGATGGAGAAGGTCCCTTCCTGCACTTCTTCGGGCTTGAGCTTTTTCGAGCGGGCGCGCTGCGCGAGATCGTTTAGATTGCGCTGGATGCCGAGAATGTTCTTTTCGTCGGCGTTTTTGACGACGGGAACGATGAGGCCCCAGTCGAGCGCCACAGCGATGCCGATGTTGATTTCCTTGTGAAGGACGACGTTGGTGCCGTCGAGCGAAGCGTTCATGGTGGGATAGGCGCGGAGGCCGGCGACGGCGGCTTTGACGAAGAAGGGCATGAAGGTGAGCTTGGTTTCGTAACGGCTCTCGAATTCGTCCTTGGCTTTGGCGCGCAGGGCGGCGACCTTGCTCATGTCCACTTCTTCGACGGAGTAGACGTGAGCGGAGACGCGCTTGGAGGCAACCATGTGCTCGGCGATGCGCTGGCGCATGTTGCTCATCGGCTCGATCTGGTAGTTGCCAAAGTAGATCTTTTCGCGCGGGACCGCGGTTTCAAACGCTACATGAATTTGTCCACCGTGTACCGCAGGGCCAGCGGGATTAGACGGAGCCGCAGAGGGCGGCGGAGGAGGTACGGGGCGCGAAACGGGCGCAGCCTGCGGAGCCGGCGCGCTGTAGGACGGAGCGGGAGCCGCTGCGGGCGCTCCGCCAGCGGCGATGACGGCTTCGATGTCCTGTTTACTGATGCGGCCTCCGGCGCCGGTGCCGGGAACGGCGGCGAGGTCAATGCCGTGTTCGGCAGCCATGCGGCGGACGAGCGGTGAGCTGTTAATGCGTTCGCCGGCGGAGCGTTGCGGGGCTGCGGGAGCCGAAGCGGCGGGAGTTGGCGCGGGTGCAGCTGGACGCGCTGCCGCGGGTGCGGAAGCTTGAGGCGCAGGAGCGGCAGCTTTGGCCGGAGCCGCCGCCGCGGAAGCTGGAGCGGGCGCGGAAGCAGCGGCGCTGCCGGCGCCGTCGATGACAGCGACGACGGTTTGGATGGGGACGGTCTGGCCTTCGGTGACCTTGATTTCCTTTAGCACGCCGGCGGAAGGCGAGGGGATTTCTGCGTCGACCTTGTCAGTGGAAATTTCAAAGAGCGGTTCGTCGCGCTCGACTTTGTCACCGGGCTTTTTGAGCCATTTGGTGATGGTGCCTTCGAATATGCTTTCGCCCATTTGGGGCATTACGACGTCGGTGGCCATTTTGCGTTCTCCTTGGAGATCAAACTTTCGATATCGCGACAGCGCTCAGACAAGCCTCGTGCCAAATCCCTGGCACATCCCGCAGCTCATACAACTCATCGTCGCCATGATAAAAACCAACCTTCGTTATCTGCGTTGTTGCGCCAGCGAATTGAAGCTGGTCCGGAGTCAGCGGGTGGTGGTAACGCCACGACTTCGCAAACGCATTCAATTCGTCAACGGCTAAAATCCGTACTGAAGTGCCCACCGGAAACTCTTCCTTGTAGGGTCCCCGAGTGCGGCCCATCTCTAAGCCTCAATAGCGCGCGAGTTCTCTGGCGGCGCTGAAAATCTTTTTGGCGTTCGGGAGGAAGTGCTCCTCGAGCGGCGGCGAATAGGGGACAGGCGTGTCGAGCGCGGTGACGCGCATGAGGGGGCCGTCCAAATCGCCGAAAGCTTTTTCGCAGAGGATGGCGGCGATTTCGCCGGCGATGCCGCCGGTTTTGGTGTCCTCGTGAACGACGAGACATTTGTTGGTCTTTTTCACCGATTGCAAAATCGTGTCTTCATCGAGCGGAAGGAGGGTACGCAAGTCGATGACTTCGGCTTCGATGCCTTCTTTGGCGAGGGCGTCGGCAGCTTCGAGAGAGGCGTGGGCCATGGCGGCGTAGGAGACGATGGTGAGGTGTTTTCCTTCGCGGCGCACGACGGCTTTGCCAATCGGTACTGTGTAGTCTTCCTTGGGGACGTCGCCTTTGATGCGGCGATAGAGGAACTTGTGTTCGAAGAAGAGGACGGGATTGTTGTCGCGCACGGCGGCTTTGAGGAGGCCTTTGGCGTCGTAGGGCGTGGAGGGATAGATGACTTTGAGGCCGGGCGTGTGGACGAAATACATTTCGGGATTGGCGGAATGGAACGGGCCGCCGTGGACGCCGCCGCCCGCGGGACCGCGCATGACCATGGGCGCGGGCGCGTTCCAGAGGTAGTGGCCTTTGGCGACGAAGTTAGTGATTTGATTGAAGGCGCAAACGATGAAGTCGATAAATTGGAGTTCGGCGATGGGGCGCAAGCCGAGATAGCTCATGCCACAGGCGGCGCCGATGATGGCGCTTTCGCTGATGGGCGTGTCAATGACGCGCTCCCAGCCGAAACGTTCGAGGAGGCCTTCGCTGGTTTTGAAGGCGCCGCCATAAACGCCGACGTCTTCGCCGAGGAGAACGACGGCGGGATCGCGCTCCATTTCCTCGAACATGGCTTGCTTGATGGCTTCGAGAAACGTGATTTGCGTGCCGTTGGCGGCGCTGTTGGAAGCGATGGTCTGAGTGGCGGCTTCGGCAGGCATGATTAGCTCCGACCCTTTCTCGCAGCGGTGACGGCGGCTTTGGCGGGTTTTTTCAGAGGCGCTTTGGTGTTAGCAGATGACTTTGCGCCGTTGGATTTAGTGGTGGCTGGCGTGCCGGGAGTTTCTTCTTCGAGGATTTGCGTTTTGGTGTCGCCGAAGTGAATGGCGGCGGTGGCGGCGCTTTGGCCGGCGCCGAAACCTTCGACGGTCCAGACGGGCTTCACACTGGATTTAGGCGGAGTGACTTCGGATTGCGGGCGCTCCCACTTGGGACGAATTTTGTGGCAGTCGTCGCCGGTGCAATAGACGCCGGTTTCGGCGAATTCGGGCGGCGGCATCGGGGAGTTTTCGGCGAAGTCGCGTTCTTTGGCCAGGAGCTGTTCGATTTTCTCCTCGATTTCTTTTTTGCCCTTGGCGTCGAGGAGTTTTTCGGCAGTCAGGAATTTTTCGTACTGCGTGATGGGATCCTTCGCTTCCCAGTGGGCGCGCATTTCTTTCGGGACGTATTCGGCGGGATCGTGCTGGGCGTGGCCGAGGCGACGGAAAGTTTTGCACTCGATGAGGATGGGGCCTTCGCCATTGCGGACGCGATTTACGGCTTCGCGCGCGGTGGTGAAGACGTCGACGACGTTGTTGCCGTCCACGATGTAGCTGGAGATGCCGTAGGCTTTGGCGCGGTCGGCGAGATTCTCGATGGGGACCTGGCGGCGGACGGGTGTGGAGTACGCCCAAAGATTATTTTCGAGAATGAGGACGAAAGGAGCTTTTTGCGTGGCGGCGAAATTCAAGCCTTCGTGAAAAACGCCGGTGGAGCTGCCGCCGTCGCCGATCCAGGTCATGGTGACGATTTTTTGGCCGAGGTAGCGACCGCCGATGGCGATGCCGGTCATGACGGGGATCAAATCGCCGAGCATGGAGATGGGCGAGACGATATGCAGTTTTTCGAGGTCGCCGAAGTGGCTGGTGCCGTCTTTGCCTCTGGTGGGCGAATCGTATTTCGCCATGTGCTGCATGAAGACGTCGCGGGGCGGAACGCCTTTGACAAGCAGAGCGCCAATATTGCGAATCATGGGCGCGAGCCAGTCTTTTTTGTCGAGAGCGTAGGCGGTGCCAACGGAGACGGCTTCCTGGCCGAGACTGGAATACAGGCCGCCGACGATTTTATTTTGGCGGAAGAGCTTGACCATGGTGTCTTCGACCGCGCGGTTGAGGCGCATGTAGTAGTACAGGTCGAGGTACTGTTGTTTCGTCAGTTGTTTGTTGATGCCGTTTCCGTTGGCCACGGTACTGCTCCTAAGCTACGGCTTGCGCCGCTAGAGAATGCTCGGCGCGCTCGAGCATCTCGAATAGTTCGGACGGCGAAACCGGCTGCAAAGCCAAGCCAAAGACTTCACCGAAATGATGCGCCAGGCTTGCCGAGACTTTATCAATGTCAATTGCGCGGCCCAGAAGTTTTTCGAGCGAAGTTGCTTTGCGCCCGGGGATGCCGCATGGCACGATTAGATCGAAATAGCGAAGGTCGGTCGAGACGTTGTAAGCGAAGCCGTGGGAAGTGACCCAGCGGCTGAGGTGCACGCCGATGGCGCCGATTTTTTCGGACGAAGAAGTGGCGAGTGGCGAGTGGCGAGTGGCGAGTAAAGAATCGTCCGGGTTGCTCCCAGGTTCCACCCAGACGCCGGTCTTTCCTTGCTCGCGTCCGGCGTTGAGGCCAAATTCGTTGGTGGCGCGGATCATGAGTTCTTCCAGCATGCGGACATACCAGCCGACATCCTTGCGAATCGCCGCGAGTTGCAGAATCGGGTAGCCGACAATTTGGCCCGGTCCATGGAAGGTGACGTCACCGCCGCGAGAGGTTTCAAAAAATTCGACGTTGCGCTGGCGCAGCAGGTGTTCGGAAGCGAGGAGGTGTTCACGCTTGCCGTTGCGGCCCTGGGTGATCACCGGCAAATGTTGGCAGAGCAACAAAACATCGCCGACGGCGTCGGCTTTGCGGGCGGCGACAAGACGCTTTTGGAGAGCGTAGGCTTCAGCGTAGCCAATCATTCCCAGGTCGACGATGCGGCAGAGTTTCACGATAGCTCGATTTTTCGGGCGGGCACGGGAGGCCGGCCTTTACACGTTAATCTGCAAACCTTTCACGCTGGCGAAGGCGTCGCCCATGGCTTCCCACACCGTGGGATGCGCGTGGACCATTTGCATCAGGTGCTCGATGGTGCCTTCGAGATTCAGGACCGCCGCGGCTTCCGCCAGGATCTCGGTGGCCAGCGGACCGATGATATGGATGCCCAACACTTCGCCGTATTTTTCTTCGCTGACAACTTTTATGAAGCCGCCGTGATTGTTCAGGATGGTGGCTTTGCTGTTGCCCACGAAGGGAAATTTGCCAACCTTCACGGGATAGCCGGCGTCGCGAGCTTGTTTTTCGGTGAGCCCGATCGAGCCGATTTGCGGCTCGCAGTAGGTGGCGTTGGGGATGCGGTCTTTGCGGATGGGCTGGGCGGGCTTTCCCGCGATGGTGGTTACGGCGATGATGCCTTCCATCATGGCGGCGTGCGCCAACTGAGGCAGGCCGGCGACGATGTCCCCGATGGCGTACAGGCCTTTCTCATCGGTTTCCATGGTCGGACCGACGTGGACGAAACCGCGCTCGACTTTGGCTTTGGATTTTTCGAGGCCGCAGCCGTCGGTCATGGCCTTGCGCCCGACGGCAAGCAAGAGTTTTTCCGCCTGAATGGTTTGCGCTTTGCCGGTTTTGTCGGTGAAGGAAACGGTGACACCGTTGGCGTCCTTCTTTACGACGGTCACGCTGCAGCCAGTCTGAATCTGAATATTTTTCTTCTTGAAAGACTTTTCGAGCTCGGCGGAGATTTCCTCGTCTTCGACCGGCACGACGCGCGGAAGGGCTTCGAGGATGGTGACCTGCGTGCCGAAGGAATTGTAGATGGAAGCGAACTCGACACCGACCGCTCCAGCACCGACGACCACCAGAGTTTTCGGGATTTCCGGAAGTTCAAGAATGGAGCGATTGGTGAGAATCGTTTTGTGATCGGGCTCGATGCCGGGAAGCGATTTGGCTTCGGACCCGCTGACCATCAGCACGTTGGAGGCTTCGATGATGGTTTTCTTACCGTCTTTTTCGACGGAGATTTTGCCGGGCCCTTCGTAGCGGCCCCAACCCTGCACCCACTCGACTTTGTTCTTTTTGAAGAGAAATTCGATGCCCTTGGCGTGCTTCCTGACGATTTTGTCCTTGCGCCCAAGTGTGGTGCCCCAGTTCAGCTTTACGCCGCTTACTTCAATCCCATATTCCGCGGCGTCCTTCAAGTGATCATAAATTTCGGCGTGATGGAGCAGGACTTTGGTGGGAATGCAGCCGACGTGGAGACACGTGCCGCCGAGGAAGGGATCTTTCTCGACGACGACGGTTTTCAGCCCGAGTTCGCCCGCGCGGATGGCTGCAACGTAACCGCCCGGACCGCTGCCGATGATCGCCACATCGTACTTTGCCACTCGTGATCTCCCTAGTTCGCGGGGTCGAGCCAGCGCCGGACCCCTCCTGCGCCATGACGATTCTGCAACCGATACTTGGAGGCCAGCCGACAAAGCCGGAACCTACCAGGCAAAAAGCAGAACGCGAAGCTTCCCTTGCGGGTCCGCCACGCACCCGGCAAAACATGAATTTTAGCAGCGGCTTGCCGGGTCCGCAACTTGGGCCAAGCGCGAAAGGACACTGGAGTGGGGAGCGCAAGGGCCGACAGCTCGGGACCATCCGCGTTCTTCCGCGGGCCTGCCCTCAATGTTTATTGTTGAGGAATCTTTTGCATTGACTTTGTAGAATTACTGTTCTATATATTCGCCCTCCAATTAATGTAAGCCTCGGCCTTTCGCCTTCTCGGCGGTCCCAGCCCGGCTTAGAGAGGACGGCCCTCATGACGATGAAAACAGGTGAGCAGTGGAACTGCAGCAATCCCGAGTGTCGTTGCGAGATCTTGGTGCAGAATTCGAGCGAAACGGAAGGGAGCAATCCGCGATGCGTTTGCGGTGCGCCGATGAAGAAGAAATATGCGCCGCCGCGGTTGTCTTACCTCGAGTTTTTGCGATTCGAAGAGCCTATCCCGGCCCGCGAAGGCTCGCGGAGAAGCTAAACATGCGCACGCAAACACTGGTCGAGTTGGACCACCAGTCCAAGCCGCTGGTGCTGCGCGGCGGGGTGGCGCGCACCTTCCGGAGCCTGGTGAGTTTTCTGGCGCTATTGTTTTTGCTGACGGGAACCTATCTGCTGGGGGACGCGTTCGAGCACCCGCTGGCAGCGCAGGCGGTAGCGGTGCTGGCCGCGGCGCTCAGCCTGGCGCTGGCGGCGATTCTTTTTTACTACCTGCTGAATCCACGCAAGAGGAAGCTCCTGCCGAACAGCTGGTTCAGGCGTGCTGCCTGAGCGGGAAGTAACGCTCGCGCAGAATTTTGAAATGGTGCAGTTCGTGGCCAGCGGTCATAAACGCCAGGGCGCGGACGCTGATTTCGTGTTTGTTGGCTATGCCGCGGGAGAGCCAGGTCTCGCCGTCGAATGAGCGAAACAGCGTGATACTCGCCGAGCGGACGCTTTGATATTCCTCGAGCAGGCTTTTCAGCGTGCGTTGGGCGAAGCCGCCGTGGCGCACGTAGTCATCCTGCTCGAATCCTTCCATGGGTGTTTTGTCCAGCCGGGCCGCGCGCAGCGCACGATAGGTGAAGATGCGCTCGGTGTCAATAATGTGCCCGAGAACCTCCTTGGCGCTCCATTTGTCTGGCGCGTAGCGAAAATCGCCATCGGTCTCGGGGCGACTGGCGAACAACTCCTCCGTTTGCCGGGACTGCTGTTCTAGAGCGCTCAGCGCGTCATCGGGAACCAAAGAGATATATTTTTCAGCATAGGGTGCAAACTCGCCGGCTTGCGGTCTGGCCAAACTCATCGGTGGCTCTCCTTCCGGGTGAACAATAGCAGTATAGCCCGAGCCCGAATCGCCGACTCGAAGCTTGGTGGATGCCGAGGTGAAAGATCGGCGGCCAATGTGGCCTCGCTTCGCGATGTGGCACCCCCGGTTGATGGCTTACGCAGCGGGAGCACGTTCTTCTTGATGGGAAAGAGCGAGTGCGGAGCTGGATGCGGCGGTGGCGGCGGCGTCCAGACGATGTTGAGCGAAGATGGCCGAGGCGACGGTCAGGATGCAGGAAAGCCAAGGCAGAACGGGCGCGGCCCAGAACAACTTCACATCGAAGCGCAGAACGGCAATCCAAGCCAGCGTAAGCAGCAGCCCATACATCACGGCCGCCATTCGTCGGCGATGCAAGACAGGCAGACGTAGCTCGCATAGTCCCTGGAGAAACACTACGAACGGGAAGGCCACGACGAGATCGATGGTGTAGTGCTCACCTGTGCCCAGGGTGGCGAATACGGTGAAGATGACAAAAAACATGGCGATGCCGCGCTCCCAGCGGGAAAGGCCCTTTGAATACCACCAGGCCAGCAGAACCCAGGCCATATGTAGCGACGGCATGCAGTTGCGTAAGCCGGGCATCGGAATGGGCTGAAGCGCCACCCGCACGACCTCCTCAAGCGATAGTGGATTCCAGGG
>Ga0335073_10000124_pt1 | contig 86301 bp, 75 predicted proteins | sample Lox_Sample_22_FD_207093 | JGI IMG/M metagenome (GOLD analysis project Ga0335073, IMG submission 207093) | Soil microbial communities from Loxahatchee National Wildlife Refuge, Florida, United States - Lox_Sample_2.2 | ecosystem: Environmental > Terrestrial > Soil > Wetlands | place: USA...
GACCGAAAGCGCCCATATCCGCTGACACTTTCCAGATTGCTCTGATCTCATTGTCGGTCAGGACCCGCTCGCGCCTGTTCTCGGTGCCTAACCTTTTGAGGTTCGCGAAAGGAGACTCGCCGTCTTCGACGCGCCCGTCATTCTCAGCCCATTTCCCAAACGTCCCGAGGTAGGACGCGATCCGCCGCGCGTGGGTCGGGGTGCCCTTGGCGATCTGACGCAGGACTTCATTCGTCTCGGCTCGGCTGATCTCACTGAGCGGCCGTGCGCCGAGCTTGGGGATGATGTGTTTCTTGATCACGCCGTCGACGACGCCGAGTGTGCGGTTCCGGCCGTTGCGGTCGACCCGGCGCTCTTCGACGTATTCGGACCAAGCCGCCTCGAAGGTGTTCCTGGCCTTGCTCTCCTCGGCCCGCTTGGCGGCCTCAACAGCCCTCCGAGCAGCCTCCGCTTTGTCGCGAGGGTCAATCCCCTTGTTGATGTCGTCTTTCCATTCCCGGGCGATGTCTCGCGCCTTGGCGAGGTCCATCGTTGGATAGTCGCCTATCGCCCGGGGCGCTGGAGAGGCTGAGCCGGGATATCTGGTCACCAGCACGAACGATTTGTGCCCGCCGTCGGTCACCCGCACGCCGAACCCTGTCACCTGCGCATCCAGCCGGATGTAGCGCTTCCCGGGCTTGGCGGGCTGGAGCGCCCGGATCGTGCGGTCGGTCAAGTCACGCTTGGGCGTTGTCGAATGGCCTCCTGCGATTATCGAATGCTCGCTTCGGGACAACACGGGGACAACAAATTTCCCACGCTAGGCGTCCGGCGTCATTCGTCGTCATATGAGCGCGTTTCGACCGCAAATCAAGGTATTTCATGGAAAGCAGCGTATCGCATGCGTGCGAATGAACACGCCTGAAACGTCTCAAGCTTCGACTGTTAATCGAATGGTCGCAGGTTCGAGTCCTGCTCGGGGAGCCACCTTAACATTCCAAATTCGTCCACAAACGCCCAAAAACACGTCCATTAAATCACTTGGCGGCGATCCTCTATCCAGAAGCTTCCCAGATGGGTCACTGACATGCAGCGCAGCCGGGATTGATGCGTCGGCGGCAAAGAGGCAGGCCAAAATCGACCGTTCAGAAGTTGTTGCAGACACGTTTGAAGCGATTGCCTCAGAACTCCTCAAGAAGAAACGTCTTGAAGGCAACGCCGCGCCGACGCGTAAGCTTGGCGTCGGCGTCAGGCATCGGGAGAAGTTACGGGGTGGCGAGAACGAAACAAGAACGAGTCACCGGCCGCAACTAATCAACTCATCAGTTGTGGAATGCGGAACGAACACGCGACAGGGGGCGGATGAAGGACCGTCGCAGAAACGCAAAAGGGCGGCCCGAAGGCCGTGCCGATCGTCGCGTTCGCCCTCAGAGGTGCGGAACTTCCTCCCCTACGCGGGTGGCTCGCCGCCCCACTCTTCTGGACCTTCGCCGCCGCCCATCGCACATATCAACGGAAATTCGGCCGTTTGGCTCTCCATGACAAATATGTGACCCACGCCGTCAACCAGGCGGCCGGCGGCGTTAACCAAACGTTACCCCTTCGCATGAGAAATGATTCGCCTGGGCGGCCTCTCCCAAGGAGAGAAGCGTGAGTTATATCGTGTTGGCCATCCTGTCGGTGGCGTTCGTCCGCTTGGCGATCGCATGCGTCTACCCCAGGCGGACCGTTGCGGCCGACGATCTGGACGCAAACAGCTTCGAGTAGCGCGCGCCCCTTCGCGACGGATTGGCTCGATCGTCCTCGGGAGGAAGTCCTCGCGCTCCCTCCCCGAAGCGCGCTCGTCTCAGTAGCTATACTTGAGACCGGCAGTCAGGCCCCATCCCTGAATGTTCGAGCCGGTCTGGAGATTGGCCTGGACAAAAGAGGTGAGGCCGGACTTCGGCGACTGGGTCGAGAAGCCGATGGCGAACTGCCCGAACGTCCCGACGCCGGTCGAATAAATCCCCGGCAGCGTCGACAGCCCGGCGGTTGAGAACTGATAGAGGCGAGCCGTGGTCGCGCCGTCGAACTCATGCCAGAAGTCGCCGCTGACATAGGGCTGGACCTGCAGATTGTCATTGAAAGCATAAACGGTTCCGACCCTCACCCCCGCCCTGAGCAGGGTGTTGTTGAGGTTGTCGAAGCTGAACCAGGTGTCCGGAGCGACCCAGGGCGACGCGTTGAGGTTGTTGATTCTCGTATTGGTCACGAACACCGCCGCGGAAGGCGTGGCGAAGAAGTTGTAGGCAAGCGGGAGGGTATAGGCCCCCTCGGCCGAGAACGTGTCGCCGTTAGCATTAAGCTGGGCGCTGTTCAGCCCGAGATCGGCGTTGTTAAGGTTCATGTCGAAGGTGTTGTGGAGCCACTGCACCGTCCCGACAAAGCCTCGGCCGGTCACCGCGGCGTAAACGCCGTAGAAGGGCATGCTCGCGCTGCCGGACACGTTGAGCAGCGCATATGGATCGGATGACCCGTTCAGGGCCGAGTACCCCCAAGCGTCGCCGCCGGTGACGCCAAAATGCGCGTTTATGCCGGAAGCGTTGATGTTGTAGATGCCGCCGTCGAGGCCGAACTGCACGCCGCCAAGGCTGGTTTGGAACCGGGAGTCGGTCGAGCCCGGATAGAACGCGCCGCCGCCGGTGCTGGTGGTTTCGGTCGTCATCGACTCGCCGCCGCCGCGCGACCAGACGCCGCCGTACCACATGTTCGGCGTTGGATTCACCGGCGCCGGCAAGAACGCCGGGATGTTTAGGAAGAGAGAGGTCTCGAGTCCCGTGATGAACGCCGAGATCTGGTTGGCCGGAGAAGCGACGAGGCCAAGCTTGAGTTGCTGCGCGACGCCGTTGTTTCCGGCAGTCGGCACGTAGTCGAACAGCCCATACCGGCTCGCGCCTGCGAGGAGCTCATCCGAGGCGAGCGTGAGCGGGATGGACGCGTTCGAATAGGTGAGCGTGCGGTTGGGAACCTGGGTCCAGAGCTGGTTCGTCGGGTTCGTCAAGGCACCAGAGAGAGAGATCGCCGCGCTGGCTGTCGAGCCGCTGACCTTGATGTAGTTCGAATTGCCGTTGGTCAGGTCGACGGGCATGGTGATCGGGCCCGAAATCGAGCCGTTGACGGTCAGCGTCTTCGGCGTCGCGCCGGGCGGATTCAAAAGGCCGGTGTCGTCGCCGACGCGGAAGACGCCCCCGTACACGCCGCTCGGGTCCGCCATCACGTCGACATTGCCGGTGATGGATCCAAGCGCGTTCATCACCGCCGGGGTTCCGGGCAGGATCACATTGCCGACGATCGCGCTCGTTGGCGCAAAGCTGTTCACCGCGCCGCCGCTCGCCGTGACGTTGCCGACGATCTTCCCGCTGTTGGTTAGCGTGCCGTTGATGTTGGTCAGCGCGCCGGTCCAGACGCCGTCGTTCTCGATCGTTCCGCCGGTGTTGACGGCGTTTCCGTTCCAGGCTCCTGAGGCGAAATTCGTGATCGCGCCGGTGTTCGAAGCGACATTGGCGTTGTAGACGCCATAGTTCATGACCGCGCCCGCGTTGTTGAGATCGTCGGTGACGGTTCCGAGATTGATGATCGTTCCGGTCGACACATTGGTGAGGTTCGCGGCGGAGATCCCGCCGCCCGGTCCGACATACACATCGTTGAAATTGGTGACGAGGCCGGTCACCCCATAGGTTCCATTGTAGACGTTCAGGACCGCCTCGGGGTTGTTCAAGAACCCGGTCGTGCCGGCGAGATTGCCGGTGACGTTGAAAACGCTGTTGTTGACCACCGGCGCATTAAGGGTCCCCTGGGCCCAGACGGTTCCGGAGTTGGTGAGACCGGTGCTGCTGATCGATCCGCGCAAGCCCAGAATGGCGCCGGAGGCGACATTGACCGGGCCGCTTGGCGTCGCGAGCGAGCCGATGCTCCCGGTGACGACCAGCCTTCCGCCGTTGATGTTGGTCGCGCCGGTGTAGGTGTTCGCGCCCGCAAGCCTTTCCGTGCCCGCCGTCAGGGTGAGCCCGCCGGTCCCGCTGATCACGCCGCCGAACGTGCTGCTCGCGTTGGAGAGAGTGAGCGTGTTCGCTCCGAGCGTCACTCCGCCCGTCCCTGAAAGGGTGGCGATCGTCGTCCCGCCGTTGGTCAGTCCGGAGATATCGAAGACGCCATTGTCGGCCACGCCGCTCGACAAGGCGATCGACCCTGTTCCGGACAAGGCGAGCGTCCCGCCGTTGATCGTGGTCGCCCCCGTATAGGTGTTGACGCCAGTCAGCGTCTCCACCCCGGTCGCCGTCGAGGCCAGCGTCAGGCCGCCGCCGGCCACGTTGTTGATGCCGCCGGCGTCGGCGATCACGCCGCCGAATGACGTCAGCGCGCCGGTGAGGGTCAAGGTTTGCGCGCCGAGGTAGACGGTTCCCGTCTGCCCCGCGGCGGTGTTGCCCAGGGTCGCGATCGACGCGCCCGCCGTCGTCTGCGAAATGTCGAATACGGCGCCGGTGGCGAGGGAAACGCTGCTCGAGTTCGCGATGCTGCCCGTTCCGGAGAGCGCCAGCGTCCCGGCGGCGATCGTGGTCGCGCCGGAATAGGTGTTGGCCCCGGTGAGGGTGAGGGTGTTGCCCGGCGCATTCTGGGTCAGCGCGGTAAACGCGGTCGCACCGTCCTGGATCACTCCGTCAAACTCGGACGATGCGCCCTGATTGGTCAGGGTCGCGGTCCCCGAGGCTCCGCTGTTGGTCACCACGCCCGCGCCGGCGAGCGAGCTTACCGTCTGATCGTTGCCGCCGAGGTCGAGCGTGCCGTTCACCGTCGTCGCGCTGGCCGCGCTGAACACGTCGACCCCGTCGGCGCCCGACAGCGTCGCGCCGCTGTCGACCGTCGTCGCGCCGGTATAGGTGTTGGAGCCCTCCATCATCGTCGGCGTGCCTGAGGCTGTCGCCTCGAGCGAAGCCGTTCCGCCGATCCCGTTGACCGTGCCTCCCGCCGACGAGATCGCTCCGGTCAACGAACCGTTCTGGATCGTGCCGCCCGCCAGCGTGACGCTGTTGATCGTCTGGGCGAAGCCGCCGAGATCGAGGGTCGCGCCGGAATTGACCGTCGTCGCGCTCGCCGCGCTGAAGGCGCCGGCGACGCCGCCCATCAACTCTCCAGCCTCCACGGTCGTCGTTCCCGTATAGGCGTTACCTGTGCTGGTGAACTCGATCGTGCCGGTGTCGCCGGCCGCGTTGTTGATGGTGACCGAGCCGGTCCCGGTGATACCGCCGGAGATCACCGACGTCGTCGCCGCAGCGGCGCTGAAATCCGGATCGCCGGTCACCGTGATCGCGTTGCTGATCCCCACGCCACCGGTGAAATTCAGCGACGACAGATTGTTCATCGCGACCGTGTTTGTTCCAAATGCGGCGCTGCTGCCCACAATCACCGTGCTGCCGGCGGTAAGCGTCGTGCCGCCGCTATAGGTGTTGTCGCCGGATAGGGTGAGCGTGTTTGCGCCGGTATTGATCGTCACCGTCCCCGCGCCGGCGAGCGTGTTCGACAGGACGCCGTTTGCTCCGGTGATCATCTGGTCGATAGTCAGGCTTGCGCCGCCCGCCACATTGACACCGCCGGTCATCGACTGGCCCGCGCCCAGCGAAAGCGTATTCGTCCCGCCGTTGAAATCGATAGCGTCGGCGGCGCCGCCGCCGTTGATGGCCCCAAGATTCTCGACGGTCATGTACGAACCGGAGACGCCGGCGCCGCCCAGGCCGGCCGCCGCGCCAGATCCGCCGGCGCCGCCCGCGCCGCCGCTGATCGAATCGCCAAGCTGGTTGACGACGTTGGAGTTGGTCGTTCCGTTGCCGCTGATCAGCACGCCGATGCCGCCGCCGCCGCCCACGCCGCCGACGACGCCCGTCCCGCCGGCGCCGCCGGCGCCGCCGGTCACGGTTGAGCTGGTGCTGAGCGCGCTGTTGTAGAAACTGGCGGAGGTTTGAATGCCATCGCCGCCCGCGCCGCCGGCGCCGCCATTGCCGCTCGCGCCGCCGGCGCCGCCAGCGCCGCCCGTCACGGTCAGTGTTCCCGAATTGTTTATGTCGGCCGCAGTGACATCGCCGAAGCCGCCGCCGCCGCCGCCCCCGCCGTTGCCGGAGCCGGAGGCCGCTCCGCCCACGCCGCCCGCGCCGCCCGTCAGAGTTAAGGCGCCGGAATTGGCGAAACTCGAATTGTAGCCCGATCCGCCGCCGCCGCCGCCCCCGCCCCCGCCGCCGGGGGTCGTGCCGACGCCCGCGCCGCCTGCGCCACCCGCCGTCGTCAGGTCTCCGACCGCGCCGCCGCCGCCGCCGCCGCCCGACGCGTTCGCGCCGCTGCCGGTCGTGCCAGCCTGGCCCGCGCCGCCCGGCGCCGCGCCTTTCGCGCCGAACGTGGCCCCGGTCGAGCCGTTGCCGCCATTCTGGTTCGAGCCGCCGCCATTGCCGCCAGGATTAAGTCCGGCCCCGCCAACGCCGCCGAGGGATTGCGCTCCGGCTGGCGAGGCCGCCGCCAGGGCGGCCAAGAGAGCGAGCGAGGCCGTCGAGAGCCCGGCGAGCAACGAGCGCCGCGCCCGCCCTTGCCCCGAAGCCGCGCCGCCGAGCCGAGAGTGAAGATTCTGCCGCATCGTCGTTTGCCCCGCCTCTTTGACCCGCCTTGCGATTGCATTGCGGTTGTATCGCGCTCGTGTAAAAGCAAGCGCTGGCGGGACGCTGATTCGGCGTCTTCCAATCCGCCGAGCAGAATCGATACGTTGATCTGCACTATTGCGCAATCTAATTGCGGAGTGTTAAGGCATAGTTTGGCCTGATTTGCGCCAATACTTTACAACCTGTGGCAAGTCTGACACACCTTACGCGCGTAATATGCAACTTTTGATTGACAATAAAATTCATTGTGGCTCCGGAGAATAGCGCCCCGAATCGGATCGTCGGATCAAGTGGGCTGCCGCAACCTCCGAATCACCAGATCGCGGACAATCCGAATCGGTGGGGCGGCGCTACGATGCGTCCGCGATGGATCGCGGGCTTTCTGGCGGCGACGCGAAAGTGAAAATGAGAGCGCTTCCGCCTCAGGACTGTAAGTATCTGGAAACGCTGCGGGAACGAACTGAACCACCAATGAGTTTTTGCCGTCCAGCTCAGGCCTCGACCGAAAGAGGTGCGTCGAGCGATGGGTTCCGAAATTCCGTCCTTGCCATCCTGGCAGACGAAACCGTCCGGCTTCCGTTGGTGGCCCAAATGGTCGCGACGTTCCTATCCGCAAGCACAACTCAGAGCCGGGCCTGCTAGCGCCCGCCGCCGGCAGATAATACTTCTGCTTTACTTTCCTAGATCGGCAATGGCCTGAGCAAAGCCTTTCATGTTGACCGTGAACTTGGCCGTCGCCCCGTTGACGGCGTAGATTGTCACTTCGGTCGTGGCGGCGGCGCTGAGCCCCTTGACCATCATCTCGTCGAGCGGCAGGACCGATTCGCAATGATCGGGCTGGCAGAGCGAATAGATGAGCTTGCGCGTCTCCTTGTCGCCAATCTTGACCTCCACCCCCGGCTGGATCAGCACCCCGGAAGGCACCGACAGGATGGATTCGAGCTTGCCGTCCTGATGGCCGAGAACCCATGAGAAGACGATGTGCTGGGCGCCGTTCTTGTCGGTCTGCGCGATCCTGAGAATAGCCGAGCACTGCTTCTTGGCACCGCTCTGGTCGGTGAGCGCGCAGGTCACCGTCCAATTGTCGTCGACGATGGTCTCGGCTCGACGGATTTTGGCCGGCTCGGCGGTTTTGTCGGCCGGCTGGGGAGTCTGGGCAAGAAGGGGCGCGGGCGCAAGGCCGAGGACCGTCAGGGCGACCAACGCCAAAAGACCCTTCACCGCAGCGCTCCAGCCAGCCTCGAGGCTCGCCGCCCTGCTAGGCCGAACGGTCGCGAACTGTCAATTCCGAGCGATGCAGCGCGCCCGCGCCGTCGAGGAGCCGAAGCCTCAGCAGGCCGTCGACGCAGCGGTCATGGATCATTCGCCGCGAATCGGCCAATTGAGGCAAAGCTTAGGAGCAAGGATTTGCCATGACGACGCCGATCTTGACTTGTCCGCCGACCCTTGGCTTTCTGCCTTCGGGCGGCGGGTTCATGTCCGGTTTTCTTGCGGATCAAGCCCTTGACTTCGCTGCTTTCGCCTCGCCCTTTCCTACATGACGAAGCGGGCCGAACCTGATGCGCGAATCGTTGATGAATTCCGGTGGGTGATCGCGAAGCCATGTCAGGCTCCGCCGCCGCGGAACGCAGGCGTGCGGATGAGCCGGCGCGAGCCGCCGCGACGAGCGAAGGCGTGCTGAGGCCGTCTCCTCCTTCGCCCGTCCTAGTCACCGGCGCGAGCGGCTTTGTGGGATCGGCGATCGCGGCTCAACTGCGCGCCCGCGGATATGCGGTTTGCACGCTGGCGCGTCGGTCGAGCCCGCGCACGAATCTCGATCCGCGCGACTCCATGCGCGAGGGCGACCTCCGCGATCGCGCCTCGCTCGCCGCGGCGCTCAAGGGGGTCCGATACCTTTTTCACGCGGCCGCCGACTATCGCCTCTGGGCGCGAAACCCGGATGAGATCCGCCGCAACAATGTCGAGGGAACCCGGCTCATCATGGAGGAGGCGCTGAACGCCGGTGTCGAGCGCATCGTCTACACCAGCAGCGTCGCGACCTTGAAGCTCGGGGTCGGGGGAACGGCGGCGACCGAGGATCATCCTCTGGCCGAGGAGGAGGCGATCGGCGCCTACAAGAGGAGCAAGGTCGCAGCCGAACGCCTGGTCGAGGCCATGGTCCGAGACCAAGGGCTGCCTGCCGTCATCGTCAACCCGTCGACCCCGATCGGCCCGCGCGACGTGCGCCCGACGCCGACCGGCCGCATCATCATCGAGGCGGCGTCCGGACGCATGCCGGCCTTCGTCGACACCGGGCTGAACCTCGTCCACGTCGACGACGTCGCCATGGGCCATCTTGCGGCGATGGAACGCGGCCGCATCGGCGAGCGTTATATCCTTGGTGGGGAGAACGTGCTCCTCGCCGACATGCTCGCCGAGATCGCCCGCCTGGTCGGACGGCGGCCTCCGCGGCTCAAGCTGCCGCGGGCAGCGATTTACCCGATCGCCTTTGGCGCGGATTTCCTGGCGAAGATGAGTGGTGTCGAGCCGTTCGTGACGCTGGACGGCCTCAGAATGGCGCGCCATCGCATGTTCTTTGACGATTCGAAGGCCCGGCGGGAGCTCGGCTATGCTTCGAGGCCCTACCGCGACGGCCTCTCTGACGCGATCGCCTGGTTCCGCTCCCACGGCGCCCTCAGATGATTGCGACCGCCGTCGCCCTCCTCGCCGTGGCCGCATGGGTCTACCTCCTTATTGGCAGGGGTTGGTTCTGGCTCGCCCGCGAGCGCGACGATTCCACATCATTGACGAGCGAGGCGAAGCCGCCGAACGCCCTTGCGTCCTGGCCGGCGGTCGTCGCGATCATTCCGGCCCGCGACGAGGCCGAGGTGATCGGCGACAGCGTCGGCTCCCTCCTTCGCCAGGACTACGGCGGGCCGTTCTCTGTGCTGGTTGTCGACGATGAGAGCGCTGACGGGACGGCTGCCGCCGCACGGGCTGCGGCGAGCGCCGCGGGCGCGGACGGCCGGCTCGAGATTGTCGCCGGAACCGGCGTCGCGCCGGGCTGGACAGGGAAATTATGGGCGATGCGCCAGGGCCTGTCGGCGATCGAAGCCGGCGCCGCGGCGCCCGAATTCGTCCTCTTCAGCGACGCCGACATCGCCTACGCGCCCCATGTGCTCGCGCGCCTCGTCGCGATCGCCCGCGCAAGAAACAGCGTCCTCACATCCCTCATGGTGAAGCTGCGCTGTGAGAGTCTGGCCGAGCGCTGGCTGGTTCCGGCCTTCGTCTTCTTCTTCCAGATGCTCTATCCCTTCGGCTGGGTGAACGATGTCCGACGGCGCACAGCCGCCGCGGCGGGAGGCTGCATGCTGGTTCGGCGCGACACCCTCGTCGCGGCCGGCGGTCTCGAGGCGCTGCGCGGCGCGCTCATCGACGATTGCGCGCTCGCCGCGATCATGAAACGCGAGGGGCCGATCTGGCTCGGGCTGACGGAGAGCGTCCGGAGCCTGCGCGCCTATCCCGCCTTCGCCGACATAAGGCGGATGGTTGCGCGCTCCGCCTTCGCCGAATTGCGCTATTCGGCCCTGCGTCTCGCCGGCGCGGTCGCCGGAATGGCCCTCGTTTATCTCGCGCCGCCCCTCCTCGCCCTGTTCGCGCGCGGGGCTGCCCAAGCGGTCGGAGCGCTCGCCTGGGCGATGATGGCGCTGGCGTTCGCGCCGACAATGCGTCTATACGGGCGCCCGCTCGCCGGCGGGCTCGCGCTCCCCGCCATCGCCGCGGCCTATGTCGCCTTCACCCTCATCTCGGCGATCCAATATTGGCGCGGGCGCGGCGGCTACTGGAAAGGCCGGATCCAGGCGCCGATGCGGGAGGCGGGCCGAGCATGACCACGGTGACCGAAGCGCTTTCCGGCAAGACGCACGGGGACGAGAACTTTCCGGTCGCCTCCTGGCTGCTGAGCGACCGGAATCGCGGCCCGATCCTCGCCTTCTATCGCTTTGCCCGCGCCGCCGACGACGTCGCCGACCACCCGTCCTTGCCGCCGGACGAGAAGCTTGCGCTGCTCGACGGCCTTGAGGCTGCCTTACGCGGCCGTGGAGCGCCGCTTCCGGAGGCCGAGCCCTTGCGGCTTGCGCTGGGCGATCGTGATCTTACGCCCACCCATGCGCTCGAGCTCCTCGACGCATTCCGGCTCGACGTCCGCAAGAGCCGCTACTCCGACTGGGGCGAGCTCATGGGCTATTGCCGGCTCTCGGCGGCGCCGGTCGGCCGTTTCGTCCTCGATGTCCACGGCGAGGACGAGACGACCTGGCCCGCTTCGGACGCCCTATGCGCGGCCTTGCAGATCAACAACCACCTTCAGGATTGCGCGCCCGACTACCGCCTCCTCGATCGCGTCTATCTGCCGCTCGACATCCTCGCCGCGAATGGCGCCTCGGTCGACATGTTGGGCGCGGCGCGCGCCGCCCCGGCCCTGCGCAGCGCCATCGCCGAGATCGCCCGCCGCACGAGCGAGTTGATTGAGCGCGGCGAAAGGTTGATCCCCGCGATCAGGGACGTCCGGCTCGCGACCGAGGTCGCCGCCGTCCATGCGCTCGCGCGCCGTCTCGCGCGCGATCTCGAAGGCCGCGATCCGTTGAGCGAGCGCGTAGCGTTCGGCAAGGCCGGCTTCGCCCTCGTCGGCGGACTGGGCGCCGTCAGATTTCTCGCGTCTGCGCTCCTCCGTTCCGTCCGGGCGCGGCCGAAGGTCTCCGCATGAGCCAAGAAGCGGCGCCGGCGGCGCACAGCTCCTTCTACCTGGCGATGCGCATCCTCCCGGCGCCCAGGCGCAAGGCCATGTACGCCCTTTATGCCTTCTGCCGCGCGGTCGACGACATCGCCGACGATCGCGGGCCCGCACCCGCTTCACAACGCCTGGCCGGGCTCGAGCGCTGGCGCGCCGACGTCGCCGCGATGTTTCACGGCCATCCGCCGCCGCATCTCGCGGCGCTCGACCAGGCGAGGCGGGAGTTCAATCTGAAGCAGGCGGATTTCGACGCCGTCATCGACGGCATGGCGATGGACGCCGTCGAGGACATCCGCGCCCCCGACCGGGCGACGCTCGACCTCTATTGCGACCGGGTCGCGAGCGCCGTCGGCCGGCTCTCCGTGCGCATCTTCGGCCTTGCCCCTGAGCCCGGCGATGCCCTCGCTCATCATCTCGGACGCGCCCTTCAGCTCACCAATATCCTGCGCGATGTCGACGAGGACGCTGCCGCCGGCCGGCTTTACCTGCCGCGCGAGGCGCTGCTCGCCGCCGGGGTGACGACCGTGGAACCGCTCAAGGCCGCCGCCGACCCGAAGCTCGCCCATGCCTGCGCCGAGGTGGCGGCGCGTGCGGGCGCGCACTTCGATAAGGCCCGCTTGATCATGGCCGCGGCGCCGCGGGCGGCGGTCAAGGCGCCGCGACTGATGGCTGCGGCATATCGCTCGATCCTCGATCGGATGCTCGCGGACGGCTTTGCTCCCCCCCGGCGTCGAGCCAAAGCCAGTCGGCTTGCGATTCTGGGCGCGGTCTTGCGGTACGGCGTCCTGTGATTCGGCGCACCGTTCATGTCGTCGGCGCCGGCGTCGCAGGCTTAAGCGCCGCCGTGCGCCTCGCCGAGGCCGGCCTCGAAGTGATCGTGCACGAGGCGGCGCAGAATGCCGGAGGGCGCTGCCGATCCTATCCCGACCAGGCGCTCGGTCTCGTCATCGACAATGGCAACCATCTCCTGCTCTCCGGCAATCACGCGGCGCTCGACTATCTCGACCGAATTGGCTCGCGCGACAGCCTGAGCGGGCCCGGCGCCGCCTTGTTCGACTTCGCTGACCTGAGGACCGGCGAGCGCTGGCGGCTCAGTCTCAACGAAGGGCGGGCGCCGTGGTGGCTCCTCGATCGAAAGCGCCGCGCGCCGGGAACGCGCCTCAAGGAATATTTCGCCCCGCTTGCCATGCTCCTTTGGGCCCCGGCGGCCAAGACGGTGGCCCAGGCGATGAACTGCGGCGGACCGCTCTATGAACGCCTGTGGCGTCCGCTCTTGCTTGCGGGTCTCAACACCGAACCGCCGGAAGGCTCCGCCGCTCTGGCGAGCGGCCTCATGCGCGAAACGCTCGGCGCGGGAGGACGGGCGTGCCATCCGCTGATCGCGGCTCGCGGGCTTTCGCGGACCTTTGTCGATCCGGCGCTCGCCTATCTCGTCGCGCGCGATAGCACCATCCGCTTCGGCGACCGGCTGCGCGAAATTCGCTTCGCCGGACGGCGCGCCGTCGCGCTCGAATTCGAGAACAGAACGGCGACGCTCGCCAGCGACGCGGCGGTGGTCATCGCGGTCCCTCCCCTCGCGGCCCGGGAGCTCATTCCCGGCCTCGAGACGCCGGACGAATTCCGGGCGATCGTCAACGCGCATTTCCGCATCGATCCGCCGCCAAGCCAACCGGCCATTCTCGGGGTCGTCAACGGTTTCATCGAATGGCTGTTCGCCTATCCGGACCGCCTCTCGGTGACCATCAGCAGCGCCGACCGGCTCATCGACCGTCCGCGCGATGAGCTTGCCGCCTGGATCTGGCGCGAGGCGGCCGCGCTCAGCGGCCTTCCCCCCGAACTGCCGCCGTGGCGGATCGTCAAGGAGAAGCGCGCGACCTTCGCCTCGACCCCGGCGCAGAACGCCAAGCGCCCTCCCGCGCGAACGCAGTGGGAAAACGTCGCGCTCGCCGGCGACTGGATTCAGACCGGCCTGCCCGCCACCATCGAAGGCGCGGTTCGTTCGGGCTATAAGGCGGCCTCGATCTTTGTCGAACCGGGCGCCGTCGCGCGGACGCCCCGCGCCCAGAGTGTTTCGCCATGAATGTCGCCCTCGATCTTGCCGAAGCCCCGCCGTCGCCGGACGCGCTCGAGCGCTGCATTTCCCGCGCTGCGAAAGCGCTGCTCGCCCGGCAGCGCGACGACGGCCATTGGTGCTTCGAGCTCGAGGCCGACGCGACCATCCCCGCCGAATACGTTCTCTTGCGGCACTTTCGCGGAGAGGAGCCCGATCCTGAACTCGAGCGCCTGATCGCCGTCTACCTCCGCCGGATCCAGGGCGCGCACGGCGGCTGGCCGCTTGTTCATGACGGGCCGTTCGACGTGAGCGCGAGCGTCAAGGCGTATTTCGGCCTCAAGATGATTGGCGACGATCCCGAGGCGCCGCACATGCGCCGCGCCCGCGAAGCCATCCTCGCCCATGGCGGCGCGGCCAGGACCAATGTCTTCACCCGCTTCCTGCTCGCGCTTTACGGCGCCATTCCCTGGCGCGGCGTCCCGACCATGCCGGTCGAGATCATGCTCCTGCCGCGCTGGTTCCCGTTCCACCTCGACAAAGTCTCGTACTGGGCGCGCACGGTCCTGGTCCCGCTGCTCGTTTTGCAGGCCCTGAAGCCGCGCGCCGTCAATCCGCGCGGGGTCGCGATCGGCGAATTGTTCGCCGCGCCGCCGGAGAGCGTGCGCAAATGGCCGACCGGGGCGCATCAGGCGTGGGCGGCGGTGAAATTCTTCGGCGCGATCGACTGGCTGCTCAAGCGCGCCGAGCCTTTTTTTCCCGCCTCGCTGCGCCGCCGCGCGATCGACGCCGCCGCGGCCTTCGTGACCGAGCGTCTCAACGGCGAGGACGGCCTCGGCGCGATCTATCCGGCGATGACGAATTCAGTCCTGATGTACGATGCGCTCGGCTATCCGCCCGACCATCCCGACCTCCTCGCGGCCCGCGGGTCGATCGAGCGGCTTCTCGTCGTCGGCAAGGACGAAGCCTATTGCCAGCCCTGCCTCTCGCCGGTCTGGGACACCGCGCTCGCCGCCCACGCGCTGCTCGAAACCGGCGGCGAAGCCGGCCAAGCGCCGGTGCGCGCCGCGCTCGACTGGCTCAAGCCGCTCCAGGTGCTCGACGTCAAAGGCGATTGGGCGGCGCAGCGTCCAAACGTCCGCCCGGGCGGCTGGGCGTTCCAATACGCCAACCCGCATTATCCCGACGCCGACGACACGGCCGTGGTGGCGATGGCGATGGATCGCGCCGACCGCGGCGGGGTGAGCGCCGCCCCGGACGCCCATGCGGAAGCGATCGCCCGCGCGCGCGAATGGATCGAGGGCCTGCAGAGCCGCGACGGCGCCTGGGCCGCCTTCGACGCCGACAACACTTACTACTACCTCAACCACATTCCGTTCGCCGACCACGGGGCGCTGCTCGATCCGCCGACCGCCGACGTCACCGCGCGCTGCGTCTCCCTGCTCGCCCAGCTCGGCGAGACCCGGGCGACGAGCCCCGTCTTCGCGCGCGGCGTCGACGCGCTCCTTCGCGATCAGGAGAAGGACGGAAGCTGGTTCGGCCGCTGGGGCATGAACTACATCTATGGAACCTGGTCAGCGCTTTGCGCGCTGGCCGTCGCCGGCCAGGATCCGCAGTCGGAGCCGGTGCGCCGAGCCGTCGCATGGCTCGTCCGGATCCAGAACCCCGACGGCGGCTGGGGCGAGAGCGGCGAGAGCTACCGGCTTGACTACAAGGGCTATCAGCCTTCGCCCAGCACCGCCTCGCAGACCGCCTGGGCGCTGCTCGGCCTCATGGCGGCAGGGGAAGCGGACAATCCCGCCGTCGCCCGCGGCGTCGCCTATCTCGCCGCGGCCCAGGGCGAGGACGGCTTCTGGAATGAGCCGTTCCACACCGCGACCGGGTTTCCGCGCGTATTCTACTTACGTTATCACGGCTATTCGAAGTTCTTTCCGCTTTGGGCGCTTGCCCGCTATCGCAACCTGAAGCGGGGCAACAGCCGCGCCGCGATGTTCGGCATGTGAACTGGCCGCCGACTGCCGCCTCTGGCCGCTGATTCGGCGGAGGTCTCAGTTCTTACCCAAGGTTGACCGCAGTCCGGGTTGGCGCGACTCTGGCGGCGACTGCAGCGACAAAAGGGCGTGACCCATAGATGGCGGCGCAAACAAACGACTTAGAGGCCAGGGAGACGCCTGGCGCCTCCCACGCGCCGCCTGCTCCTGCGCCCGAACCCGAACGCTCGCAGCCGGAGAAGCGCTCCGCGCGGCGGGCTCCGGCAATCCTGGTGACCCTGATCGTCGCCGCGATCGTCGGACTGTCGCTGTGGTATCTGGCTCAGCCGCAACCTCTCCTGGTCCAGGGAGAAGCGGACGCAACCCGCATCGACATTGCCGCGCGGGTCGACGGCCGGGTGGGCAAGCGACCGGTTGAGCGCGGCGACAATGTGGCGGCCGGTCAAGTCCTCTACGAGATCGACAACCCCGAACTCATAACCAGGCTTCACGAGGCGCAAGCAGCGCTCTCCGTCGCCGAAGCCAATCTCGCCAACACCTTGGCCGGAACGCGAGCGGAGGACATTGCCCAGCGCAAGGCGGCGCAGGAAAGCGCCGACGCGCAACTGACGCTCGCCCAGCGGACTTACGACCGCGTGCATGAGCTTGCCGCCTCCGGAAACATGTCCATGCAGCAGCTCGATCAAGCGACCGATTCGCTCAAGACGGCGCAGAGCGCCCTCGATCAGGCGAAGTTCGCTTACGACGAGGCGGTCGCCGGGCCGACGAAGGAAGAGCGTGACATCGCCCGCGCCAATGTCGCCAAGGCGCAGGCTTCGATCAATTCGATCCAGGCGCAAGTCGACGAGCTTGTCGTCAAGGCGCCGATCGCATCCCAAGTCTACCAGATCGGCGCGGAGCTCGGCGAATATGTATCGCCGGGCGTTCCGCTGCTGACCCTGGTCGACCTCAACGACGTCTGGTTGCGGTTCGATTTGCGCGAGGACCTCGCCAAGCGCATCGAGGTGGGGAAGAAGGTCAGTATGCGCGCCCCGGCGCTCGGCGACGAGCCGATCGTCGCGGAAGTCAAATTCATCGCGCCGAAGGGCGAATATGCAGGATGGCGCGCCACCCGCGCCACCGGCGACTTCGACCTCAGGACCTTCGAGGTGCGCGCCTACCCGACGCCGCCAATTCCGGCGTTGCGGCCGGGAATGAGCGTCTACGTGACCGTGCCGACCACCGGGCGATGAAGCGCCCGCCGCCTCCCGGAATCCTCCTCGTTGCGGCCCGCGAACTGCGCTGGATGCGTCGCGACCGCGTCGCGCTTTTCCTCGCGCTCGGCGTGCCGCTGATCGCCTTCGCGCTGCTCGCCTTCACCTTCAGCAATCCGGTCATCCGCAACCTGCGCGTCAGCGTCGTCGACGACGATCGGTCGCCGACTTCTCTGTCTTACGTTCAGGCGATCGCGTCCGCGCCGGGCGTGCAAGTCGCGGAGCGGTCCACCGACCTGACGAGCGCAATGCATGCGATTCGCTCGGGCGAGGCGATCGCTTCCGTTTACGTCCCGCCTGATTTCGAACGGGATTTTCAATCCGGGAAAAGGCCCCAGGTCGTCGTCTTCTACAACAGGCAGTATCTCACGCCCGGGAACAACGCTTCGAGCGCGCTCTCCAGCGCGATCAACGCGGCGACAGCATCCCTGGCCAAGTCTGGGCCGTCCTCGACCTTTCATCCCGGCGCAATCGTCATCCAGCAATACACGCTCACCAATCCCGCCCTCAACTTTGCCCAGTTCCTGCTACGCGCGGTCCTCCCCACCGTTCTGCACGTGGTGGTGGCGGTCTCGGCTGGCTACGCTGTCGGCTCGGAATTCTCCAGGCGAAGCCGGAGGGCGTGGCTCAGGGCCGCGGGGGGCAGCCCGCTTGCCGCGCTGTTCGGCAAGCTCGCGCCCTTGTTCGGCATCTTCATCGTGATGGCGTCGATCGGCAGCGGAATCGTCCACGGGCTCTTTGCAGTCCCCTTTCGGGGCGACGCCGTTCTGATGGGCGCGGCGGCCTGTCTGCTGGTGCTCGCCTATCTCGCTGTGGGCTCGCTCTTCCAGCTGCTCTTGCTCAATCTTCCGCTCGGACTGAGCGTGACGGGCATCTTCTGCTCGCCGGCGTTCGGTTTCGCTGGCGTTGGATTTCCAATCCTGGCCATGAACGGGTTCGCGCGATTCTGGGGCGACCTTCTGCCGCTGCGCTGGTACATCCAGATCCTGTTCGACCAGGCCGTACGCGGCCTGCCGACATGGACGAGCGCGCCTCCCTTCGTCGTCCTCGCCGGAATTGCGGTTGGCCTGAGCGCCCTCTGCTGGGCGCGTCTTCGCTCCATCGCGGGAAAGATCGAAACTTACCGCGTCCCCGCACAGCCGGCAGAGACGGTCGGATCCCCCGGCGTCGGCGGAACCCTGTTCGCGGAGCTCAAGGCCGTCTTGAGCGATACCGGCGTCACCGGCCTGATCGTTCTCGCGCCTTTGATTTATGGCTTCCTCTATCCGCAACCCTATCTGGGACAGCTGCTGCGCAATCTGCCGATCACCGTCGTCGACCAGGACCACACGGAGCTGAGCCGGCAATTCATTCAGGCGCTGGAGGCCGACGAGGCGCTGCAGGTTGCCGAAACGCCGGCCGATCTTCCGCAGGCGCGGCAGGCGCTCGACGAGCGGCGAGTGTTCGGCATTGTCGTCATTCCGGAAGGCACGGAGCGCGACGTTTTGCATGGGCGACAGGCCGGGGTCGCGGCCTACGTCGATTCGGCCTATTTCCTCGTCTATAGCCGCATCGGCGAGGGGATCTCCGGCGCGACGCAGGCAGTTAACTCGGGGACCGCGACCGGCGGCGCGCGCCTCGACGGAAGCCTCGCGCACGTAGCGCTTGTCCGGAGCTCGCCGGTCGAGCTTCTGAGCGAGCCGCTCTATAATCCGACCGGCGGCTATGCGAGCTATGTCGTCCCGGCCGCCTTCATCTTGATCCTGCAGCAGACACTTCTCATGGGAACGGCGTCCCTCGGGGGAATCGCGTTTGAGCGAGGCGGCCGGGCGGCGCGGCGCCTGCGGGGCTCGGTCGGGGGGATGTTCGGCCAGGCGCTGGCGCATCTCTGCCTCGCCGCGCCTGGACTGCTGCTCTACCTCATCATTTTGCCGAGGGTCTATGGCTTCTCCACCCTCGGGAGTCCTCTCGAACTGCTCCTGATGGCCATTCCTTTTGTGCTCGCGGTCAGCTTCCTGGCGCAGTTCGTCGCTTCCGGTTTCAAGCGCCGCGAGACCGCGGTGCTGCTGTTCATCGCCACCGGCCTTCCCCTGTTTTTCCTGGTCGGCGTGTCCTGGCCGCTGGAGCGGATCCCCGACAGTCTGAGACTGGCCAGCCGGATCTTCCCCAGCACCTCCGCGATCGACGGCCTTGTTCGCCTCAACCAGATGGGGGCGAGCCTGCACGACGTCTCGCGCGATTGGCTGACCTTGTGGGGATTGGCCTGCGGTTACGCCCTGCTCACGTTGCTGGCGACGCGGCTCATGAATTGGGGAGGCGCGCTTGAGCGCTAGGTCCGGCCGCTCGCGCGCCCTTATGCTCCTGATTGCGGTCGCGCTGATCGGAGCCCCTGCGCTTCTCATCTATCGGTCGCAAACGGCGGCGCAGCCGGACGCGCCGCTCATCGGCATGGTCCGCGAGACGGAGCTGCGCATCTCTCCGGACACAAATGGACGCCTCCAGTCTCTGCGGGTGGTCGCGGGGCAGAGAGTGAACAAGGGCGACGTGGTCGCGGCGCTCAGCAATCCGGAACTGGAGGCGTCAGTGCTGGAAGCCAAAGCTGCGGCGCGCCAGACCCTGGCCGATCGCAACAACGTCTACGCGGGGGTGCGAAGGGAAGAGCAGGATATCGCGGCTCAGAATGTCAGGACGGCTGAAGCCAATCTCGTGCTCGACCATCAGCAATACGACCGGACTGCGATTCTGGCGGCCAAGAATTATGTCAGCAAGCAGCAGCTCGATCAGGACGCCGCGTCGCTTCGCCAGGCCGAGGCGGCGCTCGCGCTGGCCCAAAGCGCCGAGGCGCGCGACCGAGCCGGCCCCACGCAAGAGGAGCGGACGATCGCCGACAGCCAGGTGACTGAGGCCGACGCAAAGGTCGCCGATCTCGAGGCGCAGTTCGCCAAGACGCTACTTCTCGCCCCGGCCGACGGGGTCATCGCGCTCACGGTCGCGGAGGCCGGCGAGGTCATTGCGGCCGGAGAATCGGTCCTGACCATGACGCCCGACAATGGGCAGTGGTTTTCGTTCACCGTACGGGAAGACCGCCTTCATGGGCTGACGGTCGGCTCGAAGCAGAAGGTCACGCTCGATACGGGCGCGACGATCGAGGGAGAGGTCACGGAACTGCGCCCGCTCGGCGAGTTCGCCACGTGGCGCGCCGCCCGCGCCGTGGGCGATCACGACCTCAATAGCTTTCTCGTCCGCATTGATCCCATCGCGCCGCCCGCGGGCTTGCAACCCGGAATGACAGTGTCGCTCGGGGCGACCCCAGCGGCGCCTCATGCCGACGAAGCGGCATGGTGGAAGCACGCGAGCGATCGCGTGACAGGGATTTTGCGATCTTTTCGGTCATTCGGTCAGTGAGATCGCGGGTTCCTTGAACGCTCGGGGACCAGGCCGACATTCTAGCGCCGCAAAATTGGACGGCTTGTCGTTAAACCGTAATAATATATGCTAAGCGGCTTCGGCCCTGAGAGAAATCTTCGGGCGGGGACGCAAAAGACTTAAGCGTACAGTTTTGGGGGCCGATTTCGCCGATTCGACGAAAGTTCGGCGCGACACGGGGAATCATCGCTCGCATGCAAAAGAGGATCAAGGTCGCCATCGCAGGTGTCGGCAATTGCGCGAGCGCGCTCGTGCAGGGGGTCGAATATTACCGGACCCGCCGCAACGCGGCGCTGGACGGCGTGATGCGCCAGACCATCGGCGGCTATCGATGCAGCGACGTCGAGTTTGTCGCCGCGTTCGACATCGACCGGCGCAAGGTCGGCCGGCCGCTCGAGGAGGCGATTTTCGCCAAGCCGAACTGCACCCGGGTCTTCCAGAGCTCGCTGCCGGTCTCGAATGTCGTCGTTCAGGCCGGCCCAGTGCTCGACGGGATCGCGCCGCACATGGCGGACTATCCCGAAGACGCGGCTTTCCGCTCCGCTGATCTCGAGCCGACCGACATCGCCGTCGCGCTGCGGCGGTCGGGGGCGGAAGTTCTCGTCTGCTACCTCCCGGTCGGCTCGGAGCAGGCCGTCGAGCATTACGCCCAGGCCTGCCTCGAGGCTCATGTCGCAATGGTCAATTGCGTTCCGGTGTTCCTCGCCTCGGCGCCGGAATGGGCGGAGAAGTTTCGTTCTGCGGGCGTCCCGATCATCGGCGACGACATCAAGAGCCAGGTCGGCGCGACCATCGTCCATCGGGCGCTGGCGCGGCTGTTCGCCGACCGCGGCGTCGGCCTCGATCGGACCTATCAGCTCAACACCGCCGGCAACACCGATTTCCTCAACATGCTCGAGCGAAAGCGGCTCAAGTCGAAGAAGATATCGAAGACCGAATCGGTCCAGTCGCAGCTCGACGAGCGGCTCGACGCGGGCGACATCCATATCGGACCGTCCGATTACATTCCGTGGCAGAAGGACAACAAGATCTGCTTCATCCGCATGGAGGGACACGGGTTTGGCGACGCGCCGCTCGAGATCGAGCTCAGGATGTCGGTCGAGGACTCGTCGAACAGCGCCGGCGTGGTCGTCGACGCGATTCGCTGCGCCAAGCTCGCTTTGGAGCGCGGCCTCGCCGGGCCGCTGGAAGCGCCATCGGCCTATTACATGAAGAGCCCGCCCCGCCAGTTTCGCGACAGCGTCGCCCGCGACGCGTGCAACGCCTTCATCGACGACATCGCGTTCGAGTTGCCGAAAGCCGCGCCGTCAGGCGCAAAGGTCGCGGCCCGTTCCAGTCGCCAGTAGTTGCGCTCGCGGCCGGATCGGCGCCCGTCAGTCGCGGCGTTTGGCGTTGAGTGATGGCGGCGATCGAAACGCTGCTGTTCGACTTCGGCGGCACGCTCGACGCCGACGGCGTGGCGTGGAAGGAGCGCTTCCACGCCCTTTATCAAGCCGAGGGACTTCATATGACTGCCGAAGCGTTCGCGCCGGCCTTCTACGCCGCCGATGACCCGCTCGTCGGCGCGCTCCCGCCCACGGCCGGCCTCGCGGAGACGGTCCATGCGCTGGCCGCCAGCCTCGAGGCCGAGTTCGCGCGCCGGGCGGGAGCCGCGAAGGCGCGGGCGGACGGCGATCGGGGCCGGCGGATCGCGTCGCGTTTTCTCGCCGACATGGCGAGGATTTTCGCCCGCAATCGGCCGGTCCTCGAAACGCTGGCCGGGCGCTACCGGCTCGGCGTCGTCTCGAACTTCTATGGCAATCTCGAAACGGTCTGCCGGAGCGCGGGTCTCGCTCCGCTGTTCAAGGTCATGACGGACAGTCGCCGCGTCGGCCTCGAGAAGCCGGACCCCGCGATCTTCCGCGCCGCTCTCGATGAGCTTCGCGCGGCGGCGGAAACAACGCTTTTCGTCGGCGATTCGCTTAAACGCGACTGCGAGGGCGCGCGGCGCGCCGGCATGGGCTTCGTCTGGATTGCGCCCGAGGACGTCCAGGCCGCCGCCCGGACGAGCGCGCCCGGGCGGGTTCTCGCCGCCGTGACCCGCCTGCCCGATCTGCTCAAAGTCCTCGAATGACCGGCGCGTCGAACATCCTGCGGGGCGGGATCATCGCCGCCGGACAGGGGACGCGGCTCAAGGCCGACGGCTATCGTGCGAGCAAGCCGATGGCGCTCGTCGGCGGCCGGCCGCTCATCGCGCACGCCCTCGATCGCCTTCGCGCCGTCGGCGTTCGCCGGCTGACCGTCATCATCAACGAAGCGAGCGACGATTGTCGGCAATGGCTGAGCGACCACGCTGACGATCTTGACCTCGACCTGGTCGTGCGCACGACTCCCTCGTCCTATGCCAGCTTTGAAACGGTCGCCGCCCGGCTGGCCGGTTCGCCGGCCTTGATAACCACGGTCGATTCGATCATGCCCATCGCCGACTTCCGCCATTTCGCGACCGCGGCCGCGGGTTTTCCTAGCGACGCGGTCGTGCTCGGGCTGACCGGCAATGCCGACGACGACAATCCGCTCTGGGCGAGGCTGGACGGCGCGGACGGCCGCATCGTGAGCCTCGGCGGCGAGAGCGGCAGCCATGTGACGGCCGGGATCTATTGGCTTCCGGCGAATGGGACTGCCAAGCCGGCGGCTGGCTTTGCGAGGCTGCGCGACTATCTCACATGGCTGGTCGACGGAGGCCAGCCGGTTTACGGCGTCGTCCTGCCGCTGGTGTTCGACATCGACCGCGCGCGGGACGTCGAAGCAGCGGAAGCCGCAGGTTTCCGCCGCGAACGCGAGAACGCTGGCGAATGAGCGCCGCCATGACCTGCTACGGCGTCTATCGCGAGCCGGCGCACTCGCCCGGCCGGGTCGATGACGACGCCGCGATCCTGGAGAGCGTCGGCGCGGCGCTGGCCGACCGCGGCTTCGGCGTTGAGCTCGTCACCGCCGACGCGCTGATCGAAACGCGGTCGGCCAACGTGTTCGCGATGTGCGAGCGCGGGACGATCCTCGACCGCCTCACGGCGATGGAGAAATCAGGCGCGATCGTCGTCAATTCGCCCGCCGCCATTCGCAACACCTACCGCCACCGGATGATTGAACTTTTCGCGCAGCGCCGGGTGCCGGCGCCGCTCAGCCGGATCGTCGCCACCGATGCGGCGAAGCCGCGACCGGTCGACTGCATGTGGGTCAAGCGTTACGATTTCCACGCGACCCAGCCTGACGACGTCATGTATGTCGGGTCGGAGAGCGGATGGCGCGAGGCGTTGCGCCAGTTCGCTGCGCGCGGCATACCCTTTGTCGTCGCCCAGGAGCATGTGGCGGGCGATCTCATCAAATTCTACGGCGTGAGAGGCGCCGGTCCGGCGGGCGCCAACTGGTTCCAATGGTTCTATCACCGCGACAAGGGCATGCTCGGCCACAAGTTCGCCGCTACCCGGCTGCATGGGGCCGCCCTCGCCGCCGCCGCGGCGGTCGGGCTCGAGATCTTCGGCGGCGATGCGATCGTCAAGGCCGACGGCGAGCCGATGATCATCGACCTCAACGCGTGGCCGAGCTACGCCTTGTACCGCGATCAGGCCGCTGAGGCGATCGCGGACCTGCTCAGCGAGCGCTTCCGGCGGCGCCCGCGCATTGTCGCCTCGACGAGGAATTGATCCCTTGAACGACCTTTCTTCCCAAAACGCCTCCGCGCCAAGCCGCGATCTTCCGCGCCGCGCCGTGCCCGGCCCCAAGTCGAAGGCTATTTTCGACCGCGAGGCGCAGGCGATGGCCCCGGGGCTGCAATCGATTGCGCTCTACTCGCAAATCGTAGTCGACCATGCCCGCGGCTCGACCATCACCGACGTCGACGGCAACGAATATCTCGATTTCATCGCCGGCATCGCCGTCGGCAGTCTCGGCCATTGCCATCCTCACTACGTCAAGCGGCTCAAGGAGCAGCTCGACCGCGTCACTTTCGGCAGCTTCGCCACCGAGACTCGCGCCCGCTTCCTCAATCTCGTGAGCTCGCTCTTGCCGGAAGGCTTGACCCACATGCAGCTCTTCTCTGGCGGCGCGGAGGCGGTCGAGGCCGCCTTCCGGCTCGCCAAGTCGATCAGCAAGAAATTCGAGTTCGTCGGCTTCTGGGGCGGCTACCACGGCAAGACCGCGGGCGTCATCGGCCTTCTCGGCGGCGGCTATCGCAATCACCAGGGGCCGTTCCCGCCGGGCATGCATCTTTCGCCCTACGCCAACTGCTACCGCTGCCCATGGAAGCTTGAGTATCCGTCCTGCGGCCTCGCCTGCGCCGAGCATCTGCGCAACGTGATCAAGAACGACACCCAGGCCGAGGTCGCCGCAATCATCGTCGAGCCGATGCAGGGCACCGCGGGCAATGTCGTCCCGCCGGACGATTTCATTCATGCGGTGCGGGAGATCGCCGACGAATGCGGCGCGCTCCTGATCGTCGACGAAATCCTCACCGGCTTCGGCCGCACCGGCACGATGTGGGCCTCCGACCAGTTCGGCCTCAAGCCCGACATCATGACCTTCGGCAAGGGCGTCGGCGGCGGCTTCCCGTTGAGCGGAGTCGCCTCGTCGCTCGAGCGCATGTCCGCCAAGCCGTTCGGAGAGCCGAGCGGGAGCTCATCCAGCTACGGCGGCAATCCGCTCGCCGCCGCCGCCGGCCTCGGCGCGGTCGAGGCCATTCTCGAGGAGAAGCTGGTCGAGAACTCGGCCCGCGTCGGCGCGAAGATGCTCGACGCGCTCAAGCGCCTTCAGGACAAGCACCGCTTCATCGGCGACGTGCGCGGACGGGGCCTGATGATCGGCGTCGAGATGGTCGCCGACCGCAAGACCAAGGCGCCGCTCGACAAGACGATCACCCGCGCCCTCTTCCACGAGGCGCTCGAGCGCGGCCTCGTCACCATGTCCTATTCGAGCGTCATCCGCATCAACCCGCCGCTGGTGATCACCGAAGACGAGGCTTTGCGCGGGGTCGACATCCTCGATCAGTCCTTCGCCGCCATCGCGCGCCGGTTCGGGCTGGATTGAGCATGGCGCTTTACCCGGCGCGAGCCCCCTTCTCCTTCTGGGAGAAGGTGTCGCCGAAGGCGACGAATGAGGGCTTCGCTGCGGATTACGCCCCTTCGCGACGCGCCCTCATCCGGCCGCGCGTTCCGCGCGTCCACCTTCTCCCTGAGGGAGAAGGGCGCTCATGCTAACGGGCGCGTTCATCGGCTTCGGCAATGTCGCGGCGAGCGGCCATATGCCGGGCTGGCGGGCGCGCGACGACGTCGCAATCGTCGCCGCGACCGACGCCGCCGGCTCGCGCCGGGGCGCCTTTCTCGCCGCCTGTCCCGACGGCAGGTGGCACGACGGGCTCGACGAAATGCTCACGCGCGAAGAGCTCGACTTCGTCGACGTCTGCGCGCCGCCTGGTCTTCACGCGGCGCTGATCGAGCAGGCGCTCGACGCCGGCCTCCATGTGCTGAGCGAGAAACCTCTAGCCACCCGGCTCGACGACGCCGAGCGCCTCGCCTCCGCCGCCGCGCGCTCGGCACGGGTCCTGCACACCGTGCACAATTGGCTTCATGCGCCGATCTGCCTCAAGGTCTCAGCGCTCATCGACGCGGGCGCGATCGGCGCTGTCCGGTCCGTGCGCTGGCGGACGCTGCGAACTCAGCCCGCGACCGCCGTCGGCGCGCCGGGCGTCGCCAACTGGCGCATCGATCCCGGGCTCGCGGGCGGGGGCATCCTCATCGACCATGGCTGGCATGCACTCTATTGCGTCGCCCGCTGGGCCGGCGTCCCCGTTGGCGTCGCCGCGCGACTCGAAACGCGCCGTTTCCATGAGCAGCCGTTGGAAGACACCGCGACGCTGGACCTCGAGACGGCGTCCGGCTCCAGCCAGATCTTTCTGACCTGGGCCGCCGACGAGCGCTCGAACGCGATCGAGGTTGACGGCGAGCAGGGCGAGATTCGCGTCGCCGGCGACGCCGTCGTTCTCAGATCGAATTCGCAAGCGCGCCGCTGGACCTTGCCCTCGCTCTCGGAAGGGTCGCATCACCCCGGCTGGTTCGGCGGCGTGGCCGCCGAATTCCTCGCCGCGGCGCGGGGCGCCGGCAAAGGCAATCTCGACGAGGCGCTTCTATGCGCCCGTCTGATCGACGCCGCGCAGCGCTCGAGCGCGGCCGGCGGCGCCCCTGTCGCGCTCTCAGGTCAGCGGGACGAGCCCTCGCGCGCCGCGAGAAAGACCAGCAGGCAGAAATAGATCGGCGCGCCGAGCGCGGCTAGAACCAGAAACCAGTTCGACTTGCCGGCGAGCGCGAGGAGAAGCACGAGATAGATGAAATCGCGGCGCGAGGCGGAATCGAGCGCTCGCGCGAGCGGGCGGCCGGGGTCGGCCGAGACCGAGGTGAAGAGCGCCCCGCCGTCGTCCTTGCCGCGCATGAGGCGCCAATAGACGAGGCCGGCTGACCCCAGCGCGCCGAGAACGGCCGCGGCGCCGAGCAAGAGCGGCCAGCCCGCGCCGGCGGTCAGGCTCCAGCCGACGCCCATGCAGGCGAAGATGGCGGCGTGGACGACGTTGTCGCCCCAGAAATCAAGAACGCCGCCCCACCGCGACTCCTCGAATTTGAGCCTCGCCAGTTCGCCGTCGCAGCCATCGAGGATCGAATGGGCGAGAAAAAGAAGGGCGCCGATGGTTTGAAGCGAGGCGCGCCCGGACACGAAGAACGGCGCGCCGACGAGGCCGACGATGATCGAGATCACGCTCATCTCATTCGGCGTGATCGCAGTCGGCGCGAGGACGCGCGAGATCGTGAGCGAGATCGGCCGCTCGACGTGACGGGCCATGAACCCGTCGGTATCTTTGACCAGCGACTGCATCAGCCGCCGCTCGGCGCGGCCGACGTCCGCGGGCGTCTCGACCGTCATCGGGTCGACCCCGGGCAGGACCGCCGCGGGCGGGCCAAACCGCCGTTCGAGTTCGCTCTCGACCGCGCTCATCTCTCGCGCGCCGCCCTTCTCATCGAGCGCATCGAGCGCGCTCAACGCCGATCCGGCGGCGATTATGACGATCCGGTTCGGGATCGCCGCCCAGGCCGCCGGTTCGATCCGCGCCTCCCTGAGGCGTTCGAGCCACCCGGTCTGCGCCAGGATCGCCCCCGGCGCAATGACCAGCGGCGCAGCCGGTTGGGACTTCAAGGTCGCGGCGAACGACCTCCAGCTTCCTGCTTCGGCCGCCCCCGCCGCCGCATCGGGCGTCGCCGAGAGAACAATAACCTGGCCGTAGCCGGCGCGGCGCGCGGCCAGGACCGCGCGCCGAATGAGGCTCAGTCCCAAAATCATGCGTTCGCCATACCCCTCCGCGCCGCCGGCCGCCTCGAGCGAAGCGAGGGGCGCCGGGAGAAGGACCAGGATTGGCGCCGCGGCCATCTCGGTTCGGGAATCCAGGCGCCGCTCGTCTCCAACTGGACGGCGATTGCTGATAGACGACTGGGCGCCGCGATCGTCGTCCTTGACGGTCATCGAAGCGAGCCGCACCGGATAAGGAGCCGCGTCATTTCAACATCGCTGATCGTTGCCGCGTTTTTCGGTTTCCTGCTTGTCGTCTTTCTCATCATCCAGAGCGGCGCCGCCGAGGTCGCCTCCGCCATGCTTGTGCTCGGATGGCGCCTCGCGCCGATAACGCTCTTTCATCTCGCGCCGTTATCGATCGACGCGCTTGCCTGGCGGGAGCTCTTGCCGGCGCCGAGCCGGCCCGACTTTCTGGGGATCGCGTGGATCAAGTGGATCCGCGAATCGATCAGCTCGCTCCTGCCGGTCGCCGGGGTCGGCGGCGACGTCGCCGCGGCCCGGCTCGTCCACAAGCGCGGCGTTCCCGGCGCCGAGGCGGCGGGCAGCATGGTGGTTGACATCACGGTCGGCGCGGCTGCCCAGCTGGTTTTTGTCCTGATTGGGGTGGCGCTGCTGGCTTTCCGGTCAAACGCCGATGCGGCGCGTACGGTGGCGCGGGCGGCTCTGATCGGCGTCGCGGCCTTTGCGGCGGCGATCGGCGCCTTCGTGCTCGTCCAGCACAACAGCATGTTCGGCATCTTCGCCCGCCTGGCCCGCCGCGTCGCGCCGGAGAGGTGGCTCTCCGTCTTCGCCGGCCATGCTTCGGCGATCGACGACGCCGTGATGGCCACGTATCGTCGCCGCTTCTCGCTGTTGCTCGCGGGCGCGCTCCGCCTCCTGGGCTGCGTCGTCGGCGTCGGCGAGATCTGGCTCGTGATGTATTTTCTTAAGCGGCCGCTCAGCGTGGCCGACGCGCTCATCCTGGAGAGCCTCAGTTCCGGCGTGCGCGCGGCGGCGTTCATGGTGCCCGGAGGATTAGGCGCCCAAGAGGGCGGCACAGTCCTGTTCGGCGCGCTGTTCGGAGTGCCCGCCGACATGGCGTTGGCGATTTCCTTGTCCAAGCGGGTCCGCGAACTGGCCTTGGGCCTGCCGGGGCTTGTGGCCTGGCAGTGGGCCGAGGGACATCATCTCCTGCGCCGGAGCAAGGATGAGACGGGCGCCGCATCTCCGTAACCGAAGCGCATTCAATGGGACGGTCCAGCGGTGGCCGGCGATTCGGTGACCGGCGGCAGGCCGAGCGCTTCGCGCAAGGCGGCGCGGCGGGTCTGATACCAGTCGGAGCGCAGGAAGCTGTAGAAGTCGATGGAGGCATTCTCGGCCTCCTTCCATTGGGCAAGATGCGCGGTCGCCGATAGGGTCCCCGCGCCGACAGACCACGGCCAGCCAATGATGATCCCGCCCAGCACCCAGCCGACCGGGTCGCCCACCGTATCGACGGCCCCGCCGAACGCATCGCGCTGCGTCGAGGGACCGTAATAAGGCGTCTCGACAAAGGTGCCGGCGGGAACGCCCCAGACGAACAGGGTCTGGCCGAAATCGCCGCTCTGCTGCGGCAACCCCCCGGCCGCGGCGACATCGAACAGTCCCCCCAGGCCGAAGGTCGTATTGAAGATGATTCGGGCGACCGTAATGCCGGCGGCGTTGAAGCGGCCCTGAAGGATGTTATTGGCGAGAACGCGCGGCTCCTTCAGGTTCGCGTCCAGATCTTCCAATCGGTCGCGAATTGGTCCTGGCACCTGCTTGACCACATTCGAGGCAGGATCGAGCACCACCTGATTGACCTGGAGAACCTTGCGGTTGAACTGCTCGTTGGGGTCGTCGATCGGCAGCGACGCGTCGCGCGGCACGCCCGAGCAGGCGCTGACGAGTCCCGCCAGCGCCGCCGCGGCCATCCATGCAACCCGACGTTCCCCATCTCGCATGCGTTGCCGATTCCCCCTTGAATCGCCCGCGCGACCCATAAGCTTCGCGCGTCCGCCCGAAGGCCGACTCGCGGGCAAAAGCCAGCTCCGATTCGTGACGAATCCAGACCCAGCGCGGAGCAAGGTTAACAGAGCGGTCCCCCGGCGACTATCACCCTTTTGCCACACTCTATTCATCTTTTCAGTCGGCGGCCGGTCCACCGTCAGTCGAAATGGCTCTTCCGCTGGGTCGCCAGGAGTGCAGGCTGGAACAGCACCGCAGCGCAGAGCGTCGTCGCCAGCGAGAGGGCCATGAGCTTGCCCATGCTCGAAGTGCCCGGATGGTGCGAAAACCACAGGCTGCCGAAGGCGGTGGCGGTCGCGCAGGCGCTGAAGAAGACAGCGCGCGTCAGGCTTGACTGAAGAAAGTTCATTTCCCCCGCCCGCCACGCCATGACGTAATAGATTTTGAACGCAACGCCGACGCCGAGCAGCAGCGGCAGCGCGATAATGTTGGCGAAGTTGAGCTCTAGCCCGATCGCCACGCTGATTTCGAGCGTGACGACGATCGCGACCATCAGCGGCACGAGGGTCAGCGCGACGTCGACCCAGCGGCGCAGCGTTATGAAGAGGATGAGCGCGATCGACGCCACCGACCAGATCGCAGCCTCGAGAAACGCCTTGACGATGGTCGCCGCGGCCTCGACGACGAAGATCGGCGTTCCCGACGCCTGCGGCGCCGCCGTGCGGACCGCGTCGACAAAGCGGCTGAGCACCGCATTGTCGTTGCCGTCGCCGCTTGGCTCGACCTCGATCCTGACCTCGCCGTCGGCGGCGACCCAGTCGCTCTTCAGCGACGGCGGAAGCGAGTCGATCGTCACCGGCCCGGCGCCCAGCAGATCCTGCACCTGCCTGAGCGTCGTCTTGAGCGGGGTGACCAAGATCCGCTCCGCTTCTTCTCTTTGGGCTTCGGGGGCCTTGGCAAGAGCCTCGAGCGCGCTCGCCAGCCGGCGCGCCTCCATGGCGGGCGGGCTGTCGAGGCCTTTGGCCGCGCCCGAGAGGTCGGCTGCGGTCTTGTTGATCGCCTCGAGCGTCTGAGCGGCGGTCGGCGGAGCGTCGACCTGTTCCGGGGGCAGGGTGTTCTGGAAGAAGAAGCTTGCGTCGTCGATCAGGGCGAGCTTCGCCTCCTGGTCCTTCGGCACGAAACTCTCGAGCGTCCTGACCTTGGCGACTTCGCTGAGCCGGCTGAGCTTCTCGGCGAGCGCCGAGGCGCTGGCGAGATTGGGCTCGAGGATCTCGATGGTGTTCGGACTGGTGTCGGGATCGCGCATGAGATCGAGCAGGGTCGAGACCGATTCGGTCTCTTTCGAACGCAGGTCGAGCGGGTTGGAGTCGAACCTGAGGCGCCCGAGCAGCGGCAGGCCGAGAATGACGGCGGCGAGCGTCAGGCTGACGATCCAGTTTCGCCGCCGGTCGAGAAAGTGGTCGAGGGGCGCGAGCGCTTTCCAGCCGACCGGCCCCGGCTCGCCGGCCGGCTTGAGCGTCGAAAGCAGGGCGGGAAGCAGGGTTATGGTGGTCAGGAAGGCGATGATCATGCCGGTGCCGGCGATCAGTCCGAGCTCCGAGAGACCGACATACGCGGTCGGCAGGAACGAGTAGAAGGCGGCCGCGATCGAGGCGGCGGCGAGCAGAAGCGGGCCCGCGATCCTGCGCGCGGTCGCCTGGAGCGCCGCGGCGAGATCGCCGCTCGCGTGCCGCTCGGCGCGGTAGCGGACGCTGAACTGGATGCCGAAATCGACGCCAAGCCCGATGAATAGCGCCGCGAAGGCGACCGAGATCAGGTTCAGGGCGCCGACCATCCAGATGCCGATCGCCGCGGTGAACGTCAGCCCGACGGCGAGGTTGACGAGCACTGCGAGCACAAGGCGGGCCTGCTTGAGGGCGAGCCACAACAGCAGGAGAACGATGAGGATCGTCACGACGCCGTTCAGCGCCGCCCCGTCGGCGACGGTGGCGAATTCCTCATCCGCGAGCGCGACCGATCCGGTGAGGCGCACCCTGACGCCGTTCTCAGGCGTCAGGCCCAATTTGGCGATCGTCGCCCGGATGGCCTCGGTCGCCCGGCCGCCTGGCTCGAGATCGGCGTAATTGAGGACCGGCTGGATGTTGACGAACCGCCGAAGCTCGGAGGCCTCCGGCGCGTGGCCGGTGATCAGCCGGCGCCAGGAAAACGCGGGCCGCTTGCCTTGCGCGACATCGTCGAGCGCATTGGCGATGGCGTTCACCGCCGGCTTCATGTCCTCGAGCGTCGTCTTGCCCAGATGCAAGCCCTCGATCGATTGCGAGAGCGCGCCGAGGATCCCGCGCAGCGTCGGGTCGGCGGCGAGCGTTCCCAGGAACGGCTGCGCCTTGATCAGTTGCGCCATGTCGCTCTTCACGTCGTCGAGGTCGCGGAAGAGAATGCCGTTGCGGGCGAAGAATTCGCCGCCGCCGGGCCGGGTCACGGTGCGGATCAGGTCCGGCTGGCGCGCGAGCGCCTCCGCCAGCGCCGAGGACGCTTCTTCGGCGCGCTCGGGCGTCGTCGCGTCGACGACGGCGATCAGCTGGTCGGTCCGCTGGGGGAAGAGCCGGTTGAGCTTCATCTCCTGCTGGCGCCAGGGAAGCGAGCTCGACAGGAGTTTGCTGCTGTCGGTGTCGATGGCGATGTGGCGGGAGAGATAGAAGCCAGCGAGGACCGCGGCGACGAGGAAGGCGGGAATCACGAGGCGCGCATAGCGAGTCGAAAGACGCACGAGCCGCGAAACCGCGGCGATGATCACAGCGCTGTCAGTTCTGTCCATGGGAGCCGGCTGGCAGGCCATGGTTCGGGCGGAGAGTCAAATCGGGGGGTGCAATCCTGGAGGACTCGCGGGCCCGATTGGGCAGATCCCGGTTCAGATTCACGTTTGGGGTCACTGACGGGGCGACGATGGCGTCCGCCCGTAGCTCCTACCCCAAATAGCGGTTCTCGTTGTGCCACGACAGCGCCGCGCGGTCCGGCGCGCTCAGAGGGTTCTCGGGAACCGCTATCCCCCGACCATGCAGCGCGTAGTACTGTCGCCCGTTCTCGAATTCCTCCTTTATGCGTCGGCTGACCTCGAAGTTAAGTCTCGGCGTGATCGTGACGTAACCAGCATCGAACAGGCTGTGGATGTCGCGCCGCAACAGGACGCCGTTTGTAGCCTCGTGCTCGCCGCCGTCGGCGAAAGGTTTGATATGAGCGGCTTCCAAGGCCGGCAACGTTCGTTCCCGCGTGACTGCGCACATGCGATGATAGTTATCGGTGACAAGAACGCGGAACGCTCCCTGGCCGAGCCGCGGGCGCACTAAGGTGGGCTCGCCATACCGCGCCGCGGGCTCCGCAAACCCTGAGAAACCTGGCGCTGCAATTGCGTCCTGCACCTTGTCCCATAGGCGCATCCCGTCAGGCTCATCAGTCGTAAATGTTTTGAACGACACGATATTCCGTGCCCAAAAGTCGTCAACCGGAATCCAGGCGGGTTCGGGCAGAAAGAATGGCTGCGTGAGAATTCGGCAGCCAATTCGGAAATCTTCGCGGTCTTCGGCTGATCGCTGAGTGTACCGAGCGATGCGCGCGCGCATCTCGCGTTGCGTCGCCGCGCCGTTCTCTTCTCTGAACGTCTCCCAGGCAACCGAGCAGGGCAGTATTGTCGCATGCGTGAACCACCCTCCGCCGACGATGAAATTGCGAGGCGCATGCAGTTTGAAAAGGAACAGCTCGCCAGGCACGAGCGCGCGGAAAGAACGCTCGGAGGGCGACCAGAAGTTTACTTCAGTGAGATGCGGCAGCGCGCGAAGATGATCGAACCAATCGCCGTCCGTGACCGCGACGACCAGCTTGACGCCCATCTAGCTAGCCCCTTTCCCGGGTGAAGATAGGCTGGATTGCGGGACCGACAAAAGCCGCAATTCGACAACGTACGAGCGGATAATCCGGCGCCAGCACTTCGGTCGAGACACGGCCAGAACGCTCACGAAGAGTTGACCGGCGAGCGCGGCAAAAAATTTTTCGACAATTTCTTTGCGCGAATCAGAATCAGTGGTACGCTTGGTTTCGATTCGCGGAACGCACTGGGGAACGGCGATGGCTGAGGTGGGAAGCACGGCGGGGATCGGCGGGGCGGCGATGAGCGGACCGCCTCCGGCGCCGCAGGAAACGGCGAAGCGGGCGCTCAGAATGCTGCAGCGGCTCATCGCCGGCTCGACGCTGACCGAAGTCGCGGCGGGCGAGGGACTTTCGCCGCGGCGGGCGCGCGAGCTGGTCGCCGAGGTCGTCGCCCAGCGCGGCTACGATCCCTGAACCCCTCTCCCGCTTGGGGGAGAGGGCCGGGTGAGGGCTGCGATTTGTGCATAGCAGCAAATTATTGTGCAGCGCATCAATCCGTGGTACACCCCCACCCCTGGTCGAGGGAGGGGCGTAAGGACGGCAGAAGATTAAGGAGAGACCGATGCAGCATTTCCACGCCGGAAACCTTCATCAAATCAAGGATGCGCCGCCGGGCGCCTGGGCGACGGTCCGTGCAAGCGACGTCGTGACGATCAGCGAGCTGGCGCGGCGCGGCTTTCATCTCGTCGACATGACCGGTGAAGTCTGGACCATGCATCGCGCAAGATAGAACGCTCGGCCGGGCGCCGGCCCGGGGTTGGAAATGGCGCCGCAACCCTCTGGAATCGCTTGAAACGCGAACGATAATGGCAAGACCAGAGCCGGATGCCCTTCGCGAGGCGGAGCCGCCGGCTCAATCCTCGCCAAGGTCCTCGAACGCGCCCCGGTCGACTCCGTTGCCGATCAGGATCTCGCGCTTGCCTGAGTGGTTCGGAGGGCTGACCACGCCCTCCTTCTCCATCCGCTCGACCAGCGAGGCCGCCTTGTTGTAGCCGACCGAGAGCCGGCGCTGGATGTAGCTCGTCGACACCTTGCGGTCGCGCAGGACGATATTGACCGCCCGGTCGTAATAATCGGCCGATTCCTCGGCGTCCATCGAGCCTGGCGACGGCAGGGGACCCTCGTCGTCGTCGTCGCCGCCCGCGTCCTCCTCCTCGGTGATGGCGTGCAGGTATTCCGGCGCGCCTTGCCGCTTGAGATGGGTGACGACCTTCTCGACCTCGTTCTCGGACACGAAGGGCCCGTGCACGCGGGAGATGCGGCCGCCGCCCGCCATATAGAGCATGTCGCCCTGCCCGAGCAGCTGCTCGGCCCCCTGCTCGCCCAGGATCGTGCGGCTGTCGATCTTGCTCGTCACCTGAAAGGAGATCCGGGTCGGGAAGTTGGCCTTGATGGTGCCGGTGATAACGTCGACCGACGGCCGCTGGGTGGCCATGATGAGATGGATGCCGGCGGCGCGGGCCATCTGCGCGAGCCGCTGGATCGCGCCCTCGATGTCCTTGCCGGCGACCATCATCAGGTCGGCCATCTCGTCGACGACGACAACGATGTAGGGCAGTTCGTCGAGCGGGATCTCCTCGTGCTCGTAGATGGCCTCGCCGGTTTCGCGGTCGAACCCGGTCTGGACCGTGCGGGTCAGCGGCTCGCCTTTGGCGACCGCCTCGGCGACGCGGGCGTTGAAGCCGTCGATATTCCGCACGCCCACCTTCGACATTTTCTTGTAGCGGTCCTCCATCTCCCTCACCGCCCATTTTAGCGCGATCACCGCCTTCTTCGGGTCGGTGACGACGGGGGTGAGGAGATGCGGGATGCCGTCGTAAGCCGAGAGCTCGAGCATCTTCGGGTCGACCATGATGAGCCGGCACCGCTCGGGCTTCATCCGGTAGACCAGCGACAGGATCATCGTGTTGATCGCCACCGACTTGCCCGAGCCGGTGGTGCCGGCGACCAGGAGGTGCGGCATGCGGGCGAGATCGACGATCACCGGCTCGCCGCCGATCGTCTTGCCGAGCGCGATGGCGAGCCGGTGCTTGGTGTTCTGGAAGTCCTCGCTGGCGAGAAGCTCGCGCAGGTAGACCGTCTCCCGGCGCTGGTTCGGCAGTTCGACGCCGATGGCGTTGCGGCCCTGAACCACCGCCACCCGCGCAGAGACGGCCGACATCGAGCGGGCGATGTCGTCGGCGAGCCCGATCACCCGCGACGATTTGATCCCCGGCGCCGGCTCGAGCTCGTAGAGCGCGACCACCGGACCGGGACGCACGTTGACGATCTCGCCCTTGACGCCGAAATCGTCGAGGACGCCCTCAAGCAGGCGCGCGTTCTGCTCCAGCGCGTCCTGGGAGACTCTGGTCCCGGCCAATTTCTTGGGCTCGGTCAGCATCGCCATCGAGGGCATGACCCACTCGCCGCGCGGGAAGGCGGCGAACCTGGGCTCGGCGGCGGGCCGGGTCGCGCTCCGCTGCACGGCGAGCGGAAGGACGACGGGCGGCGCGCCCGCCGATGTGGTCGAGGCCAAGCCTTGCGCGCGTGGAGCATATGCGGCCGGATCGGTCAGCGCGTCGTCGACATCGCCGAGATTCGACCACGGCGCGCGGCCTGCCGGGGGTCTCGGCCCGCGACCGAGGACGGGCGAGGACTTGCGCGCCCTCCACGCGCCGCGACGCGCGATTCGGCGCAGCGCCCCCTTGGCGGTGAGCAGGGCATGAATGACGGCGCCGATCGACACGATGCCGAAGCTCGGCTGATCCTCGTCCTCCTCGTCGTCGAAACGGGCTAGCGCCTCGGCGCGGGCTCTTGCCGCGGGCTGGGCCGCTCTCTCGCGAGGGGCGCGCGGAGGTTCGCCCGCGCCGGCGGCGGCGGCGAGCGCGAGGATCGAGAACCCGGCGAGGCAGGCCCCGAGCGCGACCGTCGCCCAGGCCGAGGCTGGAAGGACGCGACGCGGGATCGAAAGGACCGCATCGCCGACCACGCCGCCGAGACCGGTTGGCAGCGGCCAGCTTCCCGGCGCCGGAAGCAGCGACGCCAGCGCCGCCGCCGCGATCACGCCGGTAAGATAGAGGCCGATTTTTAGCCGCGGCCGCTCGAGCCGCTTCTGGGTGAGAAGCCGCCAGCCCCAGAAAGAGGGAGGCGTCAGCAGCGCCGCCGAGGCAAGGCCGATGAACTGCATGACGAGGTCAGCGGCGATCGCGCCCAGCGCGCCAAGAAGGTTGTGAACGCGCGCGGTGGTCGCGTGATTGAGGCTCGGATCGCTGACCGACCAGGTTAAGAGCGCAAGGCCGAGGCAGCCGACACCGAGAAGCGCGCCCAAGCCCGCGATCTCGGCTGCCCTGCGCTTCGGAAAATCCCGCAAAGAGGCGGGCACGTGGTCGATAAACGAGAATGTCGTCGTACGCATCGCTGACTCGCCGGAACGTCGCGGCGTGATCGCGCGCCGTGTCATTGGGAAACCCTAAGCGCCTCCAGTTAATGCGGGCCTAACCTTAACGCTCGGTAGCCTCGGCCACTCCAGACGGGTGGAGGTCAAAAAAAATGGACGCCCGGAGGGGCGTCCAAGTTCCGCGGGGAGGAACTTCGCCCGGCGGCGGCCAAGGGCCGCCGGGCGCCGCAGCTCAGTGAACGACTTCGCCGTGGAGGGCGAGGTCGAGGCCATCGCGCTCGACGTCTTCCGAGACGCGCAGGCCGATGACCGCCTTGATGATGGCCAGGATGATGATGGTGACGATCGCGTCATAGACGATGACCGTCACGATGCCGATGCACTGGTTGACGACCTGGCCGGGGTTGCCCTCGAGGAGGCCGGCGGTGCCGCCATACTGCTGGACGGCGAACACGCCGGTCAGGAATGCGCCGATCATGCCGCCGACGCCGTGCACGCCGAAGCAATCGAGCGCATCGTCATAGCCGAACATGTGCTTGAGGCCAGTCGCGCCCCAGTAGCAGCCGACTCCGCAGGCGACGCCGATCGCCATCGCGCCGACCGGACCGACAAAGCCGGAGGCGGGCGTGATGGCGACGAGGCCTGCGACAGCGCCCGAGGCGATGCCGATCACCGTCGGCTTACCGCGGTGGATCCATTCGACGAACATCCAGGTCAGAGAGGCGACCGCCGTCGCGATCTGGGTGACGGTCATCGCCATGCCCGCCTGCACACCGGCGCTGACCGCCGAGCCGGCGTTGAACCCGAACCAGCCGACCCAAAGCAGGCTCGCGCCGATGAAGGTCAGCACCATGTTGTGGCCGGGCCCGGTGTCATGGCGCTTGCCGAGCATGATCGCGGCGACGAGCCCGGCCACGCCGGCATTGATGTGCACGACGGTTCCGCCGGCGAAGTCGAGGACTTTGACCCAGGCTGCGTCGTTGCTCGAGTTGAAAATGCCGTCGGGGCCCCAGAGCCAGTGAGCGACCGGCGCGTAGACGAAGATGGCCCACAGGCCCATGAACCACAGCATCGCCGAGAACTTCATGCGCTCCGCATACGCCCCGGCAATGAGCGCGGGCGTGATGATGGCGAAGGTCATCTGGAAGCACATGTAGACGGTCTCGGGGATCGTCGGCGCGAGCGGGTTCGGATTGCCGATGCCGCCGTTGTTGATGTCGCTGAGGATTCCCTGGAGGAATGCGCGGCTCAGTCCGCCGATGAACGGAGTGCCGCCGGTGAACGCCAGCGAGTAGGTGAGGATGGCGTAGACCACGGTCACCAGGCAGGTGATGGCGAAGCTCGTCATCACCGTGTCGCCGACGTTCTTCTTGCGCACCATGCCGGCGTAGAAGAGCCCGAGGCCCGGGATCGTCATCATCAGCACGAGCGCGACCGACGTCAGCATCCATGCGGTGTCGCCGCCGCTCGGCGTGCAGTTGGTGAGCACGGCCGGGACTGCCGCAACGGCGGCGTATTTGTCGGTTTCAGGGATGGCTGCGACAGCCGCCGCGCAAGCGGGAGTGGCGGGCGGCGGCGGCTTCGCCGACGCGGCCGGCGCCGCAGCGGCGGGTGCAGCCGGAGCGGCTGGAGCGGCGGCTGGCGCAGCCGGGGCGGCGGGAGCAGCAGCGGCCGGCTGGTCGGTCGTCGCGGGCGCCGCGGTTTGAGCCACGGCTGCGGCCGGGGCCAAGCCGATGAAGACGGCCGCCAGCGCCGGGGCGAGACGATTGAGGTTGCGTTTCAAATTCATTGTTCAGGACTCCGATCTGAAATGGGAAGCGGCGTGCTCGAGGTCAGAGCGCGTCCATGTCCTTCTCGCCCGTGCGGATTCTCACCGCCGAGTCGAGGTCGTAGACGAAGATTTTGCCGTCGCCGATCTGTCCGGTGCGAGCCGCCGCGACGATCGCCTCGACCACCTTGTCGGCGACGTCCGCGTTCACCGCGACTTCGATTTTCAACTTGGGGAGGAAGCTCACGGCGTATTCCGCCCCGCGATAAATCTCGGTATGCCCCTTCTGTCGCCCGTAGCCCTTGACCTCTGTTACCGTCAGACCGTGCACCCCGATGGCGGTGAGCGCATCGCGCACCTCCTCGAGCTTGAACGGCTTTATGATCGCCATTACGATTTTCATAAACTCGCCCCATTGTGACGCGTCACGGCGATGCTGAGACCATGCCGCTCTCGTGCGGTGAAACCGGAACGCCAGCGCGCCCGGCCCAATCACGCCTTACAAGGCGCGTGCCATTACCGGCCAGGTGGTCTAACGATCTGAAAAGGAATTGCTATTCCGGACGGAGCGGATCATCGGCGGGCGCGGGCTCGTTAGGATTGTATTTTTGATTAGAAAATGGGCGCCCATGAATTAATCGGAATCTCGGAATCAACTGACGCGATCCTTCGCTAAGGCGCCCGGCGGCCCGGTCTTAGCAAGCGGATTTGGGATCAAGGCGCGGGGTCTAGGCGTTACGAGTAAGAAGCCGGCGAGAAGTCTTCAGCGCACCACCTTTTCGCCTCCACAAGGTATGTCATGGTCAGGACGGATACGAGTGGGCGCCTTGCGAGGAGAAGCGGCGCACCTTATAGATTCGTCGTTGAAAGTAGTCGCGGCTCGCGAGCGGGACGCCGGGCTGCCGACGGTTTGCGAATCCGTCGCGGGTCCGGCGACGGAGTAACGGGATGAAGATCATTCTCGCCCAGCCGCGCGGGTTCTGCGCGGGGGTTGTCCGCGCGATCGACATTGTCGAGCGGGCGCTGGCCAAGTACGGCGCCCCAGTCTACGTGCGCCATGAGATCGTTCACAATCGTCACGTTGTCGAATCGCTCAAGGCGAAAGGCGCCCGATTCGTCGAGGAACTAGACGAGGTGCCCGAGGGAGCCGTGACGATCTTCAGCGCTCACGGCGTTTCACGAAAAGTTGAGAACGAAGCGAAGCTGCGATCCCTTCCGACCATCGACGCAACCTGTCCGCTCGTCACCAAAGTGCATAACCAAGGACGACGATATATTGCTCAGGGTCGGGCCGTGGTCTTCATCGGTCATGCCGGACATCCCGAAGTCGAAGGGACGCTCGGGCAGGTTGACGGCGAATTGTATCTTGTCGAAAACGAAGGCGACGTGGAGCAGCTCCCGATCTCCCCCGACGCTCCGGTCGCCTACATTACTCAGACGACGCTCAGCGTCGACGACACCCGGGGCGTCATTGCCGCATTGCATCGGCGCTTCAGTGATGTCGCGGGGCCGGAGATTCGGGATATCTGCTATGCGACCCAAAACCGGCAGACCGCGGTTCGGGAACTGTCGCGGATGGCCGACATTCTGATCGTGGTGGGGGCTCGCAACAGCTCCAACTCCAATCGGCTGCGAGAGATCGGAGAGGAGGCGGGCCTGCCGAGCTACCTCGTCGCCGACAGCAGTGAGATCGATGCGGACTGGTTGCGCGGCGCCGAGGTTGTGGGAGTGACGGCCGGCGCGTCCGCGCCTGAGATTGTGGTCAATAACGTGGTTCAGGCCTTGATGCAGATCGCGCCGTCGGAAGTCTCCACTCTCGACGGACCAATCGAGACCGTGAGCTTTCGTCTTCCGGCCGAGCTCATAAGTTGAGCGCGCCGGACCAAACCTTTCAACCGCGCTTTATAAGGATATTCGCGTGAGCATACCCCTGAGGCAGATTGTCAGGGTCGGCGCCTACATCGTCCGGCAGCATCTCGCGGGGCGCAAGCGCTATCCTCTTGTGTTGATGCTGGAGCCGCTGTTCCGGTGCAATCTCGCTTGCGCCGGCTGCGGCAAGATCGACTATCCCGACGCCATCCTGGACAAGCGGATTTCGGTCGCGGACGCGCTCGGCGCCGTCGACGAGTGCGGCGCTCCGGTTGTCGTCATGGCGGGCGGGGAGCCGCTCCTTCATAAGGAATTGCCGAAAATCGTCCAGGGAGTCATCGCCCGCAAGAAATTTGCGATCGTCTGCACCAACGCGCTTTTGCTTGAAAAGAAGATCGACCAGTATGCGCCGAGCCCTTATTTCACTTGGTCGATTCACCTCGACGGCGACCAAGAGATGCACGACAGATCGGTTTGCCAGCCGGGGGTTTACGATCGCGCGGTCGCGGCGCTGAAGACCGCCAAATCGAAGGGTTTTCGGGTCACCATCAACTGCACCTTCTTCAACGACGCGGACCCGGAGCGCGTCGCCGCCTTCTTCGATACTGTGACGAGGCTCGGCGTCGACGGCATCACCATGTCGCCCGGCTACGCCTACGAGCGCGCTCCCGACCAGAAGCATTTTCTCAATCGTTCGGCGACCAAGGAACTGTTCCGGGCGATATTCCGTCGCGGCGATCGAGGGCGGAAATGGGCGTTCAACCAGTCGGGCCTGTTTCTCGACTTCCTGGCCGGCAACCAGACCTATCACTGCACGCCCTGGGGCAACCCGACCCGCACCGTGTTCGGCTGGCAGCGCCCCTGCTATCTCCTTGGCGAGGGCTACGCCAAGACTTTCAAGGAACTCATGGAGGACACCGACTGGGACGCGTATGGGGTAGGCAACTACGAGAAATGCGCCGATTGCATGGTCCACAGCGGATTTGAGGCCACGGCGGTGGGCGATGCCGTCAACCGGCCGTGGAAGGCGCTGGGAGTCGCCTTGCGAGGCGTCAGGACCGAAGGAGGGATGGCCCCTGACATTCCGCTAGGCAGCCAGCGTCCGGCGACTTATGTCTTTGACAGCAACGTCACTCAGAAGCTCTCAGAGATTCGCAGAGCCGAGGCGGAGGAAAAGGCCAGAAAGAACGCCGCGACAGCGGCCTAGCGCTCTGAACGCTGTCCGGCTGTCCCGGGCGGCCGCCAGCAGCCCCGTGAACTGACCGGGAGAGCGAACCAGCTGCCCGAAGACACCAGCGGCCCTGATCCGGCCGTCGGAGTCCACCGCATCAAGGACGAGCGGGGGCAAGTCGCGCTCCGCGGGGTCCGCGACCGCACGCAGGATGACGAAGGGCGCCCGCCGTTCGAGCGCAAAGCGGCCTGCCATCGCGCTCTCCATGTCGACCGCCGCCGCTCCGGTCCCATCATGCAGCTCCGCCTTGGCGCGGACGGTCGAAACCGGAGCGCTGACGCCGGCAAAGCGCTCGACCGAAACGCGCGCCCCGGCGCCGGCCAGGCGCCGCGCGAGGATCGACGTCACTGTTTCCTCGGTCGTGATGAGTCCCTCTTCGGAGACGACTTCTGAGCCGATAACGAGGTCGCCGGGGCGAAGCCGCCGATCGAGCCCGCCGCAGAGGCCCCAGCTGACAACCAGGTCAAAATGCGCGCCGGCAAGCCCGGCGAGCCTGGCCCGCAGGGTTGGATAATCGCCGCAGAGCGCGAGGCGGCCCGGACCGGAAAGGATTGACGCCTCGCGCGTCAATCCGCTGACGATCAGGACGCTCGCGGCCGGCGCTGCAGGCGCCGGCGCTGTCATGGGCGAATGGCTAGCCTCCCAACAAGCTTGCGGTCCGCTCGCGCAGCGTCTTTACCAGGGCGTCGGCGCCGCCGCCGCCAGCGAGGATCGAAGCGAACTCGTCGCGCCGGGTCGCCAGGTCGCTCACCGTGCCGTTGAGGTAGACGTCGACCACCCTGCCGCCGCGAACGAGATAATTGATCTGCACCGTCCGGCCTCCAGGCTGGTGGAGCTGCGTCTTGACGAGTTCGCCGCCGCCGCGCGTCTCCGGGCTCGTCTGCGGGTCGACGATGAAGCTCTCGCCCGAATAGTCGCTCACCTCATGGGCGTAGTCGGCGACGAGGAAATGCGCGAAAGCCTCCCGAACCGCGGCCTGCTGAGCGCCGGAGAAGCTGTTCCAGGCGGGACCCGTCGCCAGCCTCGCCATGGTCGAAATGTCAAAGGCGGAAGTGATGGCAGGGTAGAAGCGCCGGTCGCGTTCATTGACGTTAAGCGAGCCGGCCGCCCTGAGCGTCGGCATCAGCTGCTCATAGTAAGCCTGGATGCGTCGGGCGGCCGGACTTAGCTGTTGGGCCGAGGAGACGATCGGGGCGCATAAAAGGAGGGCCAGCAGGGCCGCGATCCATCGCGCGGACGCGCGCGAGCGAAGTTTGAAACCTTTCATTGTCGATATTCCGCTTGGCTTGGACGACGGATCCTTGGCCGGCCGCCGGTCATAATTATGGAAGAGTTCGCATGCGAGAACCCGCGAAGCGGCGCTTCTAGCGCGAAACCGGGAATTGAGTCGAGGCTGGGTGCCCAATACCCTCGTCGACGTTCGCCCCGATCGCCGGCGGGCGACGCCTGATCAGGGTGGACTGGATGATCGAGGTCGTTGTAATCGCGTGGGAAATGATCTGGTCGATCAGCCGCTCGAGGTCCTCGATCGATTTCAGATGGGCGCGGGCGACGAAGCAATCCTCACCGGTCACGCGGTCGCATTCGACGATCTCGGGCATCGTCTCCAGAATTTCCGCAACCGTCCTGAGCTCACCGGGCATCGGGCGAATGCGCATCCACGCCGCGACCGGGAGGCCCACGGCCTTTGGATCGATTGCGACCGTGTAACCATTGATCACGCCTTTTTCCTCGAGGCGCCGGATGCGCTCCGCCGCGCTCGGCGGCGAGAGACCGACGATCCGCGCCAGTTCGGCGACGCTGGTTCGCGCATCGGCTGTCAGGACCGCGAGAATGCGGACGTCGAGGGCATCCAGATCTGTGCTTTGATTTCGAAGGCGTCTCTTTGCCACGGCCTATGATACTCCGCCGGTTAAGCTGTATCGGCCTTTTGATCCTCATATACAGCCGCCAACTCGCCTTTCATACTGAAAAGTGAGGAGAGCGCCATGCCGCGGTCCCGGCCGACATTCACCCAAGCTGCGAGTTTTGCGCCGCCGCACGCGTGGTTCGCGGTCAGCGCCGTCTTCCACTATCTCGGCCCGTCCTTCGCGGTTCTCCTGTTTCCTTCGCTCGGCGTGCTCGGCGTCGCCTGGATGCGGATCGCTGCCGCCGCAGTGATCTTCGCCCCATTGACTGCCCCGTGGCGCACCCTCGCCAGGGCTGACGGAGAGACGCGCCGATTATTGATCGGCCTCGGCGTCTGTCTCGCGGGCATGAACACCGCGTTCTATCTCGCCCTCGACCGGCTGCCGATGAGCCTCGTGGCCGCGATCGAGTTCGTCGGGACGATCGGGGTCGCCCTTTACGGCCTGCGCACCGCCCGCAACCTGGCGGCGCTCGCGCTCGCCGTTCTCGGCGTTTTTCTCCTGATCGACGTTCGATGGTCGAGCGATCCGTTCGGACTCTTCTGGGCCTTCATGAATGGCGCCCTTTTCGTCGGCTATATCGTGCTGGGGCACAAGGTCTCGGAAGCGGGCGCGAGGGGCGGCGTCGAGCGCCTCGGCGCGGCGATGGCGATCGCCTTCCCCTTCATCATGCCGATCGGATTTCGGGAGGCGTTGCGCGCGTTCGCAAGCCCGACGCTTGTGCTCGCCGGGACAGGTGTCGGAATCTGCTCGTCAGTCATCCCGTACGTCTGCGACCAGCTCGCGATGTCGCGGCTGCCGCGGGCGAGTTTCGCGCTGATGCTGGCTTTGCTCCCGGCAACCGCGACCGTGGTCGGGATCGTCGTGCTGGCGCAAATTCCAAGCCTCAGGGACACGCTAGGCGTGCTCATGGTGATGGCGGGAGTCGCAATTCACCGGCCGTCCGCGCCCAACGCGCCGCCGGCCCTCGCGTCAGACCTGTCCCAAACGAAGAGGGGCTTGGCGCGGGTCACCTCCCCAGCGCAAGGCAGGTAATGTCGTCGAACTGGGGCTGGCCCTGGGCGAAGGCGGGGACGGCGGCGTCGATGCGGGCTATCCATTGGGCGGCGCCGACGGGCGCGCCGTCGACCAGGAGATCGACGAGGCGGTCCTCTCCGAACTGGCGCCCTTCGGCGTCCTCGGCATCAATCACGCCGTCGGTATAGAGAAAGAGCAGGTCGCCGGGACGCATCACGGCGCCGCGCACCTTCATCTTCAGTTGTTCGAACAGCCCGAGCGGAAGGCCGCCGGAGGATAGCGTCTCGACCGCGCCGTCGGCGCGGCGGATGACTCCCGGAAGGTGGCCGCAGCTGCAGTATTCGATCGCGCCCGAGCGCGGGTCGAAGGCGACGTAGAGCAAGGTTGCGAACTGCTGGCCGGCGTTGTTGTTGGCGAGATAGGCGTTGGCCTTCACGATTGCGCCCGGCAGGTCGGGCGTCTCGCGCAGGTTGATGCGGATCAGCGACCGGGTGACGCCCATGAAGAGCGCCGCCGGCACGCCCTTGCCGCAGACGTCGCCCACGCCGAGCGCAACCCGCCCGTCGGCGAGCGGAACGAGATCGAAGAAATCGCCGCCAACGTCGCGCGCGGGCGTCATCGCCGCCCAGACATCGAGGCCGGATTCCGCGGCGAACTCGGGGACCTTCGGCAGAAGCGCGCGCTGAATGACCGCCGCGCTGGCTCGGCGGCTTCGATCAGGACGACAACGCTGGCGTCGGAGAGGTCGCGGAAGGCGCTCGCCGCGCGAATGGCGGCGCGCAGTTCCCGGGAATCTCTCATCTCGTCATGGCGTTGTCGGCGAATCGGGACCGCCGTTCTAACCGGCGTCGAACTCGAGCACCCGACGGTTCATGCCCCCGGAGCGGCGGTAGCTCATATGCCGGAAGAATTTCTGCATCAGCCCCGCGCCATAACCGCCGATCTCGAAATCCTCCGTCCGCGCGCGAATCTGCTTCACCGGCGCGGCAGTCGGATCGAATGGCTCGCCGTCGTCCGCGAACTCGACCCGGGCGCCGTCCGGCCGGGCGCTGATCGAAATCGTCGCCCGTTTGGCGCGGCCATGGCGCACAGCGTTGAGGAACAATTCCTCAAGGCAGAGATTGATCGCGAACTCGGCGTCGGGCCCGAGGCCAAGCTTGCTCGCCTGACGCGCGACCCAGCTTTCAGCGTCCTCTGCGCCCTCGACCGTGCCGGGAGATTCGCGCTCACAGGTCCGTTCGGACCGTCCGCTCATTCCTTGCTGCCCGGGAAAGCCGTCATGCGTTCCCGCAGCGTGCGGGCCGCTGAATCGAAGTCGGGGTAAAGCCCCGCGTCTTGGCGCTCAGCATGAGCGTGCGCACGCCGAGCGACGCCAGAAAGGACACCTTGGCGAGATCGACGATCAGCGCCTTGCTGCTCTCCGCAAGTTCGCCAAATCTGGCGTCGACCTGCTGGGCGCCGTGAATGTCGAACCGTCCGTCGAGGACGACGCGGGATACGCCATCGTCCGCTTGGCTGACCGTCATGTCCATGCGCTTAACCGTCCGGCGTCTTCTCGATATCGTCGCATGCAGCACAAACGCTTGGTGACGGTTTGGCGACAGGGGCTCGCCTCCGTGCCGAGGCGCGCGCGGCCAAAGCGCGCCTCACCCGAACCCGACGCCGGCGGCGCCGGGCCTAAGGCGGATCAGCCGCGAATCCTCGACCGCGGCCTGACGGTGCTTGACCGCCTCGCGGTACACGGGATCGCGGATCATGGCGACGAAGGCCGCGACGCTCGGATATTCGGCGATGAATGAGAGATCCCAGCGCTCGCCGGCTGGCCCGATCAGCATGAGCTCGAACCGACCGCGCCAGACAACCGACCCGCCGAGACGCGAAAAGACCGGCGAGCTCTCGCGCCCGTAAGTCTCGTAAGCCTCGGCCCCGGTCGCCTCCCGCCCGTCCGGATAGGCCGCGCGAGCGCGCAAACGGACGAGGTTGAGCATGTGGACCGGCCCCGGCCGGTCGTCGGCGCGGAAGGCGGCGAACGTCTCCCTGGTCGGATCGATGTGGCCGGTCACTCGCGCTTCTCGCCTTCAAGACGCTCCGCCGGCTGGCCGGCAGCCCCTCGGAGTTACACCGGACTTGTCTTCGTCGCCAGCCGAAACGATCGCGGAAGGGTCAGGGCGAAGCCAGCCTGGATTCGGCGACGAGCGCCGGCGACGTCGCCGAAGCGCTGATGCGGAACGCGCCATAGCCGAGCGCCGAACCGAAATTGCTCGGCGCGACGCCGTCATAGGCGACCGTCGCCGTCGCCATGGGCCCGCGGCTCGTCGCCGCGACGGTCGGCGCTCCAGCGGCGCCGCGCGGAGCGTTGCGGGCGAAAATAGTGGCGGCGATGCGCGTCGCGACGCCCTCGACGTCGCCGTGAGGATGGCGGGCGACCGCCTCGGCTGAGGCGAGCGAGGCCGCTTCCGCCGCCAGCTGGACCTCAGCCCGGAAGCGCAAGACCTGGACGCGATCGGCTGCGACGGCGAGCGCAAGCACGATCAGCGGGGCCGCGGAGGCCCAGGCAACCGTGGCGGCGCCCTCGGCGGATTGGCGGCTGACCCCTTGCAGGGGCCCGCTGGCTTGGAACGCGCTTCGGAGTTTCATGGTCGATCCTTCACGCTCCGGGCCGAATGATCAGAGGAGGATAGGACGACTCCTTTTCAGTTTGATTGAGAGCGCCGGGAAGCTTGGATTGAACTTGTAATTGTTATGTATAGAAAAAAGCGATCGCGCGAATAGTACTCGACTCGAGCCAACGACATCGGAAGAGCCGGACGAGAAGCGGATGATCTTCGATCAACTGGGATGGTCCCCAAGATTCGGCTTGGACCCTCGCACTGAGCACGAGCCTCGGCATTGAGGCGCGGCTCACGGCGCGCTCTACGGACGCCGTTGTGGGGCATTGACCATCTGATTTTAAGTCTATAGAAATGGTATATAATATGGTGCACACTAGTGATAGGGAATAAGCGTATTTCTGACTCACCCATCTCCATCGCGGCGGCGGCGCCCGCAAGGCTGAGCGAAGATGCGCTCGCGGTCGCGATCGGCCTCGGCGCCTTCGTCCTCGCGCTCTTCTCGCTCCTCGGCGCGGACGCGCTCGGCTGGCTCGCGAAGTCGTCGGTCTGGATCGGTCCAGCAACAGGGCTCGCTCCGGCGGCGAAGGCCTATGCAGGCATGGGCGGCCTTAGTGCGCTCATTCTCACCTGGCTCCGCTCACCGCGGCGCTATCCGCCGCCGCCTTTCCGCTCGGGGACGACGTCAAGCGGCTCGCCGTCCGGTTCACCGTCGCCTTCGTGATGGGCGGCGCGGTCGTGGTCGCCTTCATCGCCTCCCGGATCGCGGCGGGAAGTCGGGCGAGCCTCTCCGGCGAGTCCTTCCATCTGCCAACTGCGAAATCGATCTACGCGCGCCTGATCGTGGGATCGGCCCTCTTCGGTATGGGCTCGGGACGCGTCGGCCTCTGTCCGCGGCCCGCGATCGCCGACATCGGCTTCCCCGATCCAAAAGCGGCCCTGTTCGTCCTCTGTACGATCGTCGGCATCAGCGTTTATCGGCTTCTTGCAGCCATCCCCGCTCCGACCCGGCCGGCCGAGGCCGCACTCGACGGTTGATCCGCGGGGTTCTCCGTCCATATTGCGATGACTGCGAGAGCGGCGCAGGCGCCGGCAAAATCCATGCTCACAAGCGACTGGAATCCAACCCTCTATTCCAAATTCGAAGCCGAGCGGATGCGCGCGGCGCGGGATCTTCTGGCGACGGTTCCGCTGACTGCGGCCGAACTCGTCTACGATCTCGGCTGCGGGCCCGGCAACAGCGCGGAATTGCTGCTCGGCCGTTTTCCCGGCGCGAGAACGATCGGCCTCGACACGTCCGACGCGATGCTGGCGCACGCGCGCGTCCGCGCGCCGAAGGCCGAATTCGTCAAGCAGGACATTGCCCATTGGGAGCCCTCGGATCGTCCCGATCTTATCTTCGCCAACGCGGCGCTCCAGTTCCTCCCCGATCACGACCGCCTCTTCCCGCGCCTCATGTCCTATCTCGCGCCTGGCGGGGTGCTGGCGGCCCAGATGGCGAACACGGCGCGCGAATCCTCGCATGCGCTCATGCGGATGGTCGCGGCCGAGGGGCCATGGTCGTCCCGCCTGGTGCCCATCGCCAAGACCCAGCCGCTGATCGCCGGCTACGACGACTATTACGACTGGCTGCGCCCGGCCGCATCGCGCGTCGACATCTGGTTGACGACCTACGTTCACCCGCTCGAGGGACCCCAGGGCATCGCAGACTGGTTCGCCGGCTCGGCCTTGCAGCCGTTCCTGGAGCGGCTCGACGACGACGAGCGCTGCGAGTTTCTCGCCCGCTACCGCAGCGGCCTCAAAGAGGCGTATCCGGTCCAGCCGGACGGTCGAACCCTGTTCGCCTATCCGCGCCTCTTCATCGTCGCAGTCAAGGCAACCGCTTGACGCGGAGTAGCGGCTCCGCGGATCGGCGATCAAAGTTTATCCTTGCCGTAAAGGCATGCTTTACTACCGCTGCGTAAGTCCGATGTTTCGAGCACCGGATTAACTGCTCGGACGGGGTTGTGGCGCTAAGTTTCGCCCGCGCCGGATACGCTTCCATTGCGGAGCGTCATCCCCGGCGGCGGGGACTGATGCGAATGGCTGATAGCGATGTCACGCCTGACGGTTTCGCCTCTTGCGGCGTAATCCCGCCGGCCGCAATCTCCGAGGCGGATTTCATGTCGGTGCTGGTGCGCGAGCGATACCGCTCGCTCACGCGACTCGGGCCTTACGTCCACGGCGTCATTCTCCTTTCGACCTTGGCCTTGTATGCCGGGGCCGCGCCGACCTCGGTCGGCGACGGGATCGTTCTCCCCGCCGCGCTCCTCGCCCTCTCGACGTTCCGTCTCGTCTCCTGGCTCAAGGCGCGCCCGGGAGTCGATCATGTGGGGCTCGAGGCTGTCCGGCGCGAGGTCACTGGCGAAAGCGTTCTCGGACCTGCGCTCGCGTTCGCGCTTGCCATGATGGCGGCGGTTTCGACGGCCGAGAGCAATGTTGTCGAATTCGTCCTGGCGCAGGCCGCGGTCTGGGTCGCCGTCGCAGCCTGCTCGTTTTGTTTGAGCGCGCTGGGAAGCGTGGCTGGGATTGTCGTCGCGGCGGCGACGGCGCCTCTCATCGTCGCGTTTCTGATCCGCGGGAGCGACCTGACTATGTGGCTCGCGGCGCTGACGACCGTCGCCGCCTGCTTCGTCATTCGCATGCTCGGGGAAAACTTCCGCATGTTCGCCGAGATCGTAAGGTCGCGTTTCGCCCTCGCCGAGAAGCAGCGCGAGGCCGAGGACGCGAAAGAGGCCGCGATGGCCATCGCGCTCACTGACGATCTGACCGGACTGCCCAACCGGCGCTGCTTTCATGGCGCGCTCGCCGACCGAATCGGGACCGGAACCGAAACCGCTCGCGCGTTCGCCGTCGGCCTCATCGACCTCGACGGCTTCAAGCCGATCAACGACTCTCACGGACATCCGGTCGGAGACGAGATCTTGCGGCAGGTCGCCAGCAGGCTCGCCATGGCGATGGAGGGGCGCGGCGCGGCCGCCAGAATGGGCGGCGACGAGTTCGCGATCCTCTGCGACGGGGTCGGCGCGCGCGCCGAGGCGATTGCGCTTGGCGACGAGATCCAGGCGATCTTCGCGGCGCCGTTCGCCGTCGACGGGCTCGATGTCGCGCTGACCGGGGCCTGCGGCTTTGCGCTCTTTCCTGCTTCCGCGGCCGAGCCGGACGAGCTGGTGCGCGTGGCCGACGCCGCGCTCTACCGCGCGAAGGCGATCGGACGCGGCGGCGTGGCGGTCTGCGACGCTACCGCGGAAAACGACGCCGTCGACCGCGCCGCCCTCGAAGACGCCTGGCGAGGGGCGGAAGGCTGCGCGAGCGGACGGGGGGCGCTGTTCGCGGGCGCGATGCCCGCTGCGATGGTCGCCGAGTTGATCGAGCGGCAGCGCGGCCGGGCCGCCTGAGGCGCGGCGCACGCCCCGGGAGCCGGGCAATCGGCAAAACTGTCTTCAGGCGGAATCGAGGGTCCGCCAGCAGCTCGGCGGCCATCGTCTCCTTCGCCGCGGCGCCCGATCCACGATGGGTCGCGTCCAGGCGGCCGGGCGCAACGGCCGAGGTCTTGAAGGGGTTCCGCCTTCTTTGACGAATATTGACCTATCGCAAGGCGCGCCCGCAGCGCCGCGTTATGACGCGATGTCCGGCGCGGTCTCATGCCTTCGACTGGACGTGATGGGATCGCCCTGCGTAAATTGGTTGAGCTGCGAGAGATCGCCGGCGGCGATGAGGGTGCGAAGCCGATGGGCTCCCCTTGCCGACGAGGCGGGCAGCCTGGCCGAATTGAACGCGAGCGGAGGGGCCGAGCCTGGACAAATCCCACGACGGGGGCAAGGCGATCCCCGCGGTCGATTTCGCTGAAATGGCGCAAGTGCTCGACCTGACGAACATCATCATCCACGACAAGCACGGCAAGGTGCTCTACTGGACGACCGGGTGCCAGCGCCTTTACGGCTGGAGTCGCGACGAAGCGTTGGGAAGGGTTCTCCATGACCTTCTGAAGACCCGCTATCCGCAGCCGCGCGAGGACATCATCAACGAGCTCAGCGAACGCGGAAGCTGGCAGGGCGAGCTTGTGCAGCAGAAGAAGGACGGCTCCCTCGTCTCGATCTCGAGTCTTTGGGTCGCGCGGGCGACCGCAGGCGAGAATCCTTCATCGGTCCTTCAGATGAACAGCGACATCACGGAACTGAAACGGACCCAGGCCGAGCTTATGACCCGTGAGGCGCATCTGCGCTCGATCCTCGATACGGTCCCTGAAGCGATGATCGTCATCGACGAAGGCGGCGTGGTGACCTCCTTCAGCGCCGCGGCGGCGCAACTGTTCGGCTACACGCCCGAGGAGGTCATCGGGCGAAACGTCAAGATGCTGATGCCCGCTCCCTACCGGGAGGAACACGATCGCTACATCGACCGATATCTGACAACCAGCGAGGCTCGAATCATCGGCTACGGCCGTGTGGTCAAGGGCCTGACCAGGGGCGGCGAAGTTTTTCCGATGGAGTTGGCCGTCGGGGAAGCGCAAGCCAGCGGCCAGCGCATCTTCACCGGGTTCATTCGCGATTTGACGACTCGTCAGAAAATGGAAGAGGAGCTCAGGCAGTCACAAAAGATGGAGGCGATCGGCCAGCTGACCGGGGGGGTCGCGCACGACTTCAATAATCTGCTGACGGTGATTACCGGCAATCTCGAGATGCTCGAGCCCGGCCTCAGCAGCGCTCGTGAACGCGAGATGTTGCGGGAAGCCCAGGACGCTGTGCAGGACGGCGCCAAGCTGACCGCCCAGCTCCTAGCCTTTGGCCGCCGACAGCCGCTGAACCCCGAGCCCAACGATGTCGGTCCATTGGTGTCGAATTTCGCCGAGCTCTTGCGCCGAACGTTGGGTGAATCGATCGAACTGAGAATCACAACAACCGGATCGGCGCATCATGCGGTGGTCGATGCGACGCAGTTGCAGAACGCTTTGCTCAACCTGGCGATCAATGCACGGGACGCAATGCCTGGCGGCGGGCGCCTGACGATCGAAATCTCCCATGCGCGTCTCGATGCGGACTATGCCCAGATGTACCCGGAGGTCCGCACCGGCCGCTACGTGCTGATCTCCGTCACCGACACGGGGGAAGGCATGTCCGAGGAAGTGCGCCGGCGGGCCTTTGACCCTTTCTTCACCACCAAACCGACCGGCGCCGGTACAGGTCTCGGCCTCAGCATGGTATATGGCTTCGTCAAACAATCCGGGGGAAACGTCCAACTCTACAGCGAGTTGGGCCAAGGGACGAGCGTACGCGTTTTTCTGCCGTTGGCGGAAAGCGTCCAAATGGCCGCGGGACCAATGGCGGGTCGGGCGGAGATCGACGCCATGACGGGCGGATCGGAGACGATCTTGGTTGTCGAGGACGATCCCCGCTTGCGCAGAGTCGTCTGCTCGCGACTCAGGGGCCTCGGGTACCAAGTCATCGAGGCGGACAACGGTTCGAACGCCCTCGCCCTGCTCGCCGCTCATCCTGAAATCGCGATGATTTTCACCGACTTCGTGATGCCTGGCGGCATGAACGGCGCCGATCTGGCCGAGGCTGCGCGTGCGGCGAAGCCGGACGTCAAGATCCTGTTCACCTCCGGCTATGCGGAGCCGGCCGTCGCGCGGCGGAAGCTTCGCGCCGGGGCCTGGCTCAAGAAGCCCTATACGGCGGCGGAACTCGCGGAGATCGTTCGCGACGTGCTCGACGGGCCGGGGTGAGCGCGAGCAACGGGCTTCCTTCTTGCCAAGGGGATCCTCCCCAGCGCGTCCCGTTGCGGGTCGGCGGATCGGGCTTCATGTCACCCAAGCCGTGCCCGGCCAAAAGCGCTGAATTGCGAGAAGGACAGTTGAGCCGCCGCCGCGCTCGAGAACGCGACCGGCGGCTGCTGCCGAAGTCGCGACGAACGTCATTGAAAAGCGCGACGACGGCCTGCTCGTCCGTCACATCGGCCGCATAGTCTGTGGCCTTGGCTCCAGCCTGGGAGCAAAGCTTGGTCGTCTCCTTCAATTTCATGCGATCGACGTCCACCAGCGCGACGTTGGCCCCCTCGCCCGCCAGGGTTTCCGCCATCTTCTGGCCGAGGCCTCGGGCCGCGCCGGTGATCACGATTGTCCGGCCTTTCAGATTCATTTTCGACTCCAAGCTTGGCTCGCCTTCATCCGCAAACGAGCGGAGAGGCGGCGGCAGCCTCCCAGTTGCGCGGCGTTTGGTCCCAATTTCAGATGTTTGCGGAGACAGCGGGCTCAGGCGCCGCTCGGCGCGCGTTTGTCAATCGCGCCGCAGCGGCGGCTTACGCGTGCTCGTCCAGCATGGCCGCTTCTTCAGGCGGCTTGGAGTAATAGGCGTTGAGAATTGTCATTCTCGGCCTTTCATTATCAACCGAGATTGCGGCGCGACCGTGCCAGCTCGCATGCAGGAGGCTATGCGCCGGACTGATGACGACGAACGCGCACCCGGTGTTGGGCAGGAAAGGAAACGTCTTGTCCTCGACCAGACCGTAGGTTCTCCAGGCGAGTACGCTCATCGGCGAAATCTTGTAGACCGTGGTTCCGAGTCCGCGCTGGCTGTCGTCGTCGGGCATGTAGATCAGCATCGTCAGCACTTTGCGGCGCGTGTCGGGATGCGGCTTGATGGCGTAGCCGTCGAGGTCGGCGTAGAGGACCGGCTGGGGAAACATGGGGATCGGCCAGTCCTCATCGCCGCCGCGGGCGCGGATCTCGAATCCCCGCCGCAGTCGCTCGCGCAGCGCCGCCTCGATCGCCGGCGCCGAGAGGGCGTCGCAGACCGTTCGCCACAGTTCCGTGCGCTCCAGATCGCCTGCGTCAGCCTTGCGGTCGTAAAGGGCGAACTGCTTGCGGGTTCGGGCGCCGTTCAGATCGACGTATCGGTCGAGGTCGGGCCAGTGCGCGGTGAGCCGACGGTAGACGTCGTCGGCGAAGAATTTCTCGAAGGTCAGATGCGGGTACGGCCGGTCGAAATATGCGCCGGAATAAAGCGATTCTTCGCCATAATCGACGATCGAAGCAAACAAGCCCTTTGATGTCAGCTCCGACTCCACCTCGCCCCCTCGGGCCGCCGGCCTGACCTCGGCGCCGCGCTCACGACCGCGATTGCCGCACGTTTGGCGCCGCCAATCCATGACGCTGATCGTCGCACCCCTCGAGCACCCATTTCGGCCGGCGGGAGGGCGGCTTCGGCGGGCCTGCGCCGTCGACGCAACCGGGGCCAGCTTTGACCAAAGTTGGCCCTCGGGCGCGGTCAGGAATACAATCGCCCCACGCTGCGGGTTCGAACGCCAAAGCGGAGAGGCGCATGCCGAGCGGGATCCATCATGTGACGAGCATCGCCGGCTCGGCCAAGCGCAACCTCGATTTCTACACCCGCGTCCTCGGTTTGCGCCTGGTGAAGAAGACGGTCAATTTCGACGATCCAAGCTCCTATCACCTCTACTACGGGGATCAGGCGGCCCATCCGGGCACGATCCTCACCTTTTTCCCGTGGGAAGGCGCGCCGCCCGGGCGGCTAGGAATCGGCGAAGCGCAGGAGACCGTCTTCAGCGTTCCGGAAGGCTCGATCGGACACTGGACCCAGCGTCTGATCGAGAAGGGCGTCGTCCATGATCCGCCGGTCAAGCGGTTCGGCGAAACGACGCTCGCCTTCAGGGATCCCGACGGAACCCGGCTCGCGCTCGCCGGCGTCAGGGGCGCTGAGAGGACGCCCGGATGGAGCGCTGCGGAAGCGCCCGCAGAACACGCGATTCGCGGTTTCCACAGCGTAAGCCTTCTGCTGGCCGAAGCTGGCCCGACCGCCGCTGTCCTCACCGACGTTTTCGGCTTTGTCGCCGACGGCCGCGAGGGCTCAACCCAACGGTATCGCGCCGCGGGCGTAGAGTTCGGCAGCCTCGTCGACCTCAGAACGGCAGGGGAATTCCTCGCCGCGCGGCAGGGCGCAGGCTCGGTTCACCACATCGCGTTTCGGGCGGCCGACGACGCGGCGCAAGCGGCGATGGCGAGCAAGCTCGTGAGGAACCATCATCTGCGCACGACCGAGCAGAAGGACCGCACCTATTTCCGCTCGGTCTATTTCCGCGAACCTGGGCGGGTGCTGTTCGAAATCGCCACCGACCCGCCGGGCTTCGCCCTCGACGAGCCCTTGGATTCGCTCGGGACCGCGCTCAAGTTGCCGCCGTTCCTCGAAGGCCGCCGTGCCGCGATCGAGGCCGTGCTGCCAAAGCTCGACTAGCCGGGGGCCGCGCCGGACGATGCCGCCTCAGTTCGCCTATATCCATCGCTTCGAATCCGGCGTCGACCCGAGCCTTCCGCCGGTTCTCGTTCTCCATGGAACCGGCGGCGACGAAACCGACATGCTGCCTCTCGGCCGCGAGATTGCGCCTCACGCCGCCCTTCTCTCCCCGCGCGGGAATGTTCTCGAAGGCTCGGCGCCGCGCTTCTTCAGGCGCTATCGTGAAGGCCTGTTCGACGAAGAGGACGTCCGCCGCCGTGCGGGCGAGCTTAGCCATTTCGTCGCCGAGGCGAGCCGCGCCTATGGGATCGGCGCGCCGGTCGCGCTCGGCTATTCGAACGGCGCCAACATCGCCGCGGCCGTCCTACTTCTGCACCCGCGGACCCTGGCGGGCGCGATCCTCCTCCGCGCGACGGCGCCGCTCGCCGAACCGCCGAGAGCCGATCTTTCCGGGATTCCGGTCCTGATCCTGTCGGGCCTGAACGATCCCGTCATTCCCCGGTCCGGCGCCGAGAAGCTCAAGCTTGCGCTCGCGGCGGCCGGGGCTCGGGTCGAGCGCGTCGAATTGCCTGCGGGCCATGGTCTGACGCAGGCCGACGTCTCGCGCGCTAAGGCGTTCTATGCCCGTGAAGCGGAGCCATTCAGCTCGAAGGCTTGAGAAAGCGAGAGCGAATCTCTCGGCGTCAGAGTGTCTTGGCGACGAATTTTACGATTTCGGTCATGACGGTCGAGGCCGCCTGGTCCATCGCCGCCGCCACTGCGGCGGGGTCGGTCGACGCGACCGGTTCGCTCAAGGTGAAGATCTGGTTCGCCCTGATGCGCCCGCTGCCAAGCGAAACGATCCACGCGGCAATGTCGATGTGGACTTCCTTGGCCTGCGCGTCGAGCTCAAAGGCGCGAATATCGAGGTCGACCTCATAATCCGCGTTCGCCACCGGCCCATCGATCGAATGGCCGAGGCCGGCGTTCTCGAAGCTCTGAGCGAGCCGGGCGCGGAAAAGCCCGGGCAGCGGCTGGGGCCAGCGCGCGCCAGAGAGCGTAGCCAGCGTCCCCGAATCGCGCACGAGGATGTGGTCGCTGTCGAGATCGGCGGTCGCGGTCGGCTGGCCGACCCGGAACTGCGCACGGACCGAGCGTGTGTGCGGCGGCGTCGCCGCGCCAAGATCGTACATGGTCGGGGCTGGTCCGCTCGCGCAGGCCGCGAGCGCGAGCGCAAGCGCTCCCGCGGCCGCGAACCTCGATCGGCCTGCCAGTCCGCCCCCACCGTGCCCCATCATTGCCCGCCTTGGTATTCGGGCAGCGACGGTTTCGAGCCGAAGATGAGCTGGTTCGGGTTGCGCTCGAACGAACGCACCGCCCGATCGATGTCGTCGACCGTCCGCCTCCCCTCGACCGCCAGCGCCTCATACTCCCGCAGGCCCGAATTCACGAACCGACTGAGGCCGCCGCCGATGTCCTTCACTTTTGCGTCGGTGTCGTCCGCGAGCTTCTTGACCGACAGCGCCGCGTCGCTGATGCGGTCGATAGCTCCCTTTGTGCTGGGCGAGCCGAGGAAGCTTTGCGCACTCGTCAGCACGCCGTCGACCTTGTCGGCCGATTTGTTGAGCTTGCCCGAGAGCTCGGCAAAGTTCTTGATCGCAATGTCCACGTTGGGCCTGTTCTCCTGCACCGTCGCCACGACCTGGTCGACCCTGTCGACGATGGTGGCGATCTTCTGCGGATCGACCGCCTTGATGAGCTGGTCGACGTCGACGAGCGCGGTGTCGAGCCGCTTCGACGTATCGTTGAGGTGATTGGCCAACGCGGCGCCGTCGCGCACCAGATCCTTGAAATTGTCCGAGCTCGCGGCAAGCGACTGGCTGAACGTCTGCACATTGCCGACGACGTCGCGGACCTTGTCAGGGTCGACCGCCGCGATGAGACGATTGGCGTTCTCGGATAGCGTCTGAATTTGCGCCACCACCGGCTGAACCGTCTTGCTGATCTCCGCCAGGTTCTTGAGCGTCGTGTCGACATTGGGGGCGTTGTCGGCGAGGGTCTTGGCGAAGACGTCGGCGCTCTGAAGCGTCGAGTGGATCGAGTCGGAATTGTCGGCAAGGAGCTTGTCGGCCCGATCGACAACCGACACGCCTTTTGCCGAGAGGCTCTGGACGTTGTCGACGATTGCGCGAACCTCGCCCGGGTCGATCGCTTGGACGACGCGGTCGGCATCGTCGGACAGAGTCTGCAGACGGGCGGCGAGCGGGCCGATTTGCTTGCCGAGTTCGCCTACGCTCTTCAGGGCCGCGTCGACGCCCGGCGCGTTGTCGGCCAGCGCCTTGGAGAACACATTGACGTTCTCGATCGCCGAATGAATCGGCGCGGAATTGTCGGTGATGACTTTCTCGGCATCGTCCAGAACCGAGGTGGCTCTGACCGAGAGCGCGCCGACATTGTCGAGAATGTCCTGAAGCTGCATCGACTGTTCGGCATAGATAGTCGCCCCCTGGCCATTCTCGCCAACCAGGGGCGCCCCGGGCGTTGACCCGCCGAGCAGAGCGACCGCCGCAGCCCCGGTAATTCCCGCGGTCTCGAGCCGGGCCTTGGTGTTGCGATCGATCGGGGCGTCGGCGCTGACATCGATATCGGCTACGACCTGATGGGGATCGCTCCGGGAAAATGTCAGATGCGTGACCTCGCCGACCTTGATGCCGTTGAAGAGAACGTTGGCGCCGTTCGAGAGGCCGGAGACCGAGCCGTTGAAGACGACCTGAAGGGACTTGTGGCCGCCCGGCGTAGCGTAACCAGCGATCCACATGACGAACAGAAACGCGCCCACGACCGCCGCCAGGGTGAACGCGCCGATCACGACATAGTTGGCCCGCGTCTCCATGTGTCGTCAGCGCCCCGCGTTCTCCGGCCGGTCGTCCCCGGCCGTCATGGCGGGCCGCTCCGCGGCCGCCGAGAGGCGGATCACACCCCTCTTACCGTGGAAATAGGACTTGAGCCAAGGGTCCTCGGAAACCAGAAGCTCGCTGATTGGGCCGACGGCGATCACCTTGCCATGCCCGAGCACCGCGACGCGGTCGCAGATCGCAAACAGGCTGTCGAGATCGTGAGTGACCATGAATACGGTCAGGCCCAATGTCTTTTGAAGTGTGCCGATGAGATCGTCGAAATCGCCGGCCGAAATCGGATCGAGCCCCGAGGTCGGCTCGTCGAGGAACACGATCTCGGGGTCGAGCGCGAGCGCCCTCGCCAGCGACACGCGCTTGGTCATGCCGCCGGAGAGTTCGGAAGGAAGCTTATCGGCCGTTTCCGGCGGCAAGCCGACCAGCGCCAGCTTTTGCGCCGCCAGCCCGTCGAGGGTTGACTGGGACAGATGCAGATGCTCTCGCATCGGCGTCTGGATGTTCTGGCGCACTGTCAAGCTGGAAAACAGCGCCCCCTCCTGAAACAGCACGCCCCATCGCTCGCCGACCTCCAGATGCTCGCGCGGCGTCAGCTTGTCGATATCGTGGCCGAACACCTCGATGGTTCCCGCCTGTTTGTGTATGAGCCCCAGGATCGTTCGGGTCAGCACCGACTTGCCAGCGCCGGAAGCGCCGACAAAGCCGAGCACCTCGCCGCGATAGAGATCGAGATCAAGCCCATCCATCACCAGATGGTCGCCGAAGCCGACCTTGAGGCCGCGCACCCTGATTACGACGTCTTGCGAGCGCGAGCCGGGATCGACGGCGCCGGGACTCAATAGTTCACCGCGGCGAAAAACATCGCGAACAGCCCATCCATGACGATGACCATGAAGATCGACTTGACCACCGACGAAGTGACGCAGCGCCCAAGCGACTCTGCCGACCCGCGCACTTCCATGCCCTCAGTTGAAGCGATAAGGCCGATCACCACCGCCATAAAAGGCGCCTTGATCAGGCCTACGGCGAACGTATTGGTGCCAATGGCGTTCTGGAGCCGCAGCAAAAAGCTCTGCGGCGTCACGCCTGCATAGAGCCAACTCACGATAAGGCCGCCGCCGATTTGCGCCAGATCGGCGAGGAAGGTCAAGACCGGCAGCGCGATCGTCAACGCCACCAGCCGCGGGATGATCAGCACTTCGAGTGGATCGAGCGCCATCACCTTGAGCGCGTCGATCTCCTCGCGCATTTTCATCGAGCCGATCTCGGCCGTGATCGCCGATCCAGTGCGCCCCGCGATCATGATCGAGGTCATCAGCACCCCGAGTTCGCGCAATCCGAGGACTCCAACAAGATCGACCGCGTAGTTCGAAGCGCCGAAGCGGGCTAGCTGGAAAATGCCCTGCTGGGTGACGATTGCCCCGACCAGGAAATTGATCAGCATGATGATCGGCACGCTGCGCAGACCGAACATCTCTAGGTGATGCACCATTGAGGTCCAGCGCCAGCGCAGCGGCCGCAGGGCAAGGCGCAAGAACATCACTACGACTTCGCCGAGATAGTCGACGATGTCGACGAAATCGACGCCGGAATCGTACACCGTCTCGCCGACTGCCGAGAGCAATGCGATTCCATGCGGCGGGGGAACGCGCGTAGGCGCCTCCGGCGCGTGATAACCGGCGTCCTGAAGCAGGGTCGCCTGCTCGGGTCGGTCGCCGCGATAATTGACGGTCGCTCCGGCGGCCGTCAGTTCCACGCGGGCGCGATCGATGAACCAGGCGCCCGCCGTGTCCATGCGCTGAAGAGCGGAAAGATCGAGGATCACACGCTTCGCATCTTTGGCCGAGGCGGTGAGCGAAGCGCCCGCCGTCTCCAGCTCGTGTCCGGCGCCGACGATCCACGCTCCGGCCAACGCCAGGATGACGCCGTCCTGGCTGACCTGACGAGTTACGGACGGCGTCGTGGGCACAAAGCGCTCCGGCCAGAAACGGCGCTCATAACGCGCGGCCCGGCCCCTTGTCGAGCCGAGACGAGGACGAGCGCAGGCGGGGGATCAGGGCAAAAACAAACCAAGTACGAATCGGAGCCGCCGCCGCAGGACTCAAATTCGCGAACAAAGCGAGTCGAATCTTTGTGCAGATCGGGGCGCTGACCCTCCGGATCGTCGCTTCGTCGCCGCCCCTGCCTTCCTCCGCCCCGGCTGCAGCGGACCCGGGGTCGCCGCGCGCCCAAAGCGCCTGCGAATCAGTCACTTGCCGAATCACCGACCGCTCCCAAGCTTTGTCGCGCGCCCCCGACGGCGTCAAGTCTGGTTGTTGAAACCTTGCCTCCCCTCGAGCGTTCCTGGCCCAATCCGGGACCGGGGCGAAGAGACCGGGGACAAACGGCGCCAGAATCAGGGACACGACGGATCGGCTGATTCGGCTTCAGGAAAGCAACTCCAATCCGGGCGGGCGCCGGCGCCAAGTCGAGACATAGTGGCCAAAGGGTTAAATTGACGATCTTGGCGGCGCGCCTCAGTCCATCATTGCCGCCTTCAGGATGCAGACCATCGTCGCGCGCGCCGGCCTCTCGCTCAGGTTGCGGATACGGTGGGGCATATCGCAGCGGTAGCGCAGCGTCTCGCCGGCGAAGACGTTCGCCGACGATCCGCCGACCTCGACCTCGAGCTCGCCATCTACGACAGAAAGGCACTCGACCGAGCCGCGGAGATGGGCGGTCGATTCGAGCACGCCGCCCGGATCGGCCTGGAAATCATACCATTGCAGCCAGTCGACGGTCTTCAGCCAGCCGATCACCGCGAGCCGGCACAGTCCGTCGTCGGAGACGAAGATCGGCGTCGTCCCGCGACGCAAATGCTCGATGAACGGCCCTTCTTCAGCACCCTGGAGCATTGATTCGATCGACGCGTCGAGCGCATGGGCGAGCCGCCAGATGGTCGTCAGCGTGGGGTTGGTCTCGTTGCGCTCGATCTGCGAGATGATCGACTTGGCGACGCCGGACTGCTGCGACAGGTCGGCGAGCGAAAGTCCATAGCCCTTGCGCAGCCGCAGCACCGCCTGCCCGAGCTGATTCGACAGCGAAGCCGCCCCGGCTTCGAGAACTTTCGCCCTGTCCTTGCCTTCAACGCCCATCGCGCGCCTCGCCCTTCCAGCGCATTATAGGGGTTCGTCCGAAATATCGTACAATTTTGTTCGTTTTCTCAAACCTCGCGCGGGCCGGCTGACGCGTTAGCCGGACGGGAGCCCGCGTCGCCGCCCCGGAGAAGCGGCGGGGAATGTGCTCGACGGACGAAACGCTTTCCTGCGAGAGCGCGCACCGGAAAATGACTTAGAGGCGTCGGGAAAAGTCCGTTCGCCGAAAGGACGGCAAGGATCGAGAGCCGCCGTCCCGCCCGTTTCGGAGACACGGCCGCCCCTGCCCTCGCGAGCGCGTCTCTTGTCGCTCTCGCGGTGTTGGCGGCGGGCCGACGGATGTGCTGGCCAGCGTTCGCCATTGCCGGCGAGCTGACGGGCGCGACCTTTGTCCGGGGCGGCCGCCTCAGAACGCCCCGGGGAAGGCGCCGCCGTCGATGAGAATGTTCTGGCCCGTGATAAACCCCCCGTGGATGCTCGCGAGGAAGGCGCAGAGCGCGCCGAACTCGGCCGGATCGCCGAACCGCCCTGCCGGGATTCTGGCCTTCGATTCCGACCGCGCGACCTCCACGCTGACATTCCGCTGCGCCGCCGTCCGGGCGAGGCCCGATTTCTGCCGGTCGGTCTCGAACGATCCAGGCTGGATCGAATTGATGGTCACGTTGTGGCGGGCGAAGAGCCGCGCCGCCGAGGCGAGGAACGCAGTCAAGCCGGCGCGCGCGCCAGACGAAACGTCAAGGCCCGCGATCGGCGCCCGGACCGAGCCCGATGTGATGTTGATAATGCGGCCAAACTTGCGCTCGGCCATGCCCGGCGCCAGCGCCTGCACAAGCGCGATCGGGGTCAGCATATTGGACTCCACTCCCTTCAGGACGTCCTCGCGGCTGATCTCCCCGAAATTCTTGTGCGGCGGCCCGCCGTTGTTGTTGACCAGAATATCGGCGTCCGGGCAGGCGGCGATGAGCTCGGCGCGCGTCGCCGGATCGTCGAGATCGCCGAGGATTTCGCGAACCTCGACGCCCGTCGCTTCGCCGAGCTCGCGCCGGGTCCGTGCGAGCGCCTCGGCATCGCGGCCATTGAGGACGATCGCGCATCCGGCTTCCGCCAGCGCCCGGGCGCAGGCCCGGCCGAGCCCCTTGCTCGACGCGCAAACAATCGCCTTGCGGCCTGCGATTCCGAGATCCATGCCTCAACTCCCCGCTCTCGACACTCCCAAACGCGATAATTATAAGCGCGTCGAGTGCGCCGCGTCATCGAAGCGACACGAGAATCTGTGCAGACAGGTCTTGCTTGTTCGCCCCCTTGCGAGGAGGCCGCCGCCTTTGTCCAAGTCCCACGAGATCTACCGTTACCGGACGCTATTCCTGTCGGATTTGCACCTGGGAACGCGCGGCTGCCAAGCCCATCTGATCTTGGACATGCTTCGCCATGTCGAGGCTGACACGATCTATCTGGTCGGCGACATTATCGACGGGTGGCGCCTCCGCTCCGGCTGGTACTGGCCGCAGAAGCATAACGACGTCGTCCAGAAACTCTTGCGCAAGGTCCGCCACGGCGCGCGGATGGTGTTCGTTCCCGGCAACCATGACGAATTCGCGCGTCAATTTTTCGGCCTGACCTTCGGGGGCATCGAGATCAAGCGGCAGGCGATCCACACCGCTGCCGACGGCAAGCGCTACCTTGTCATCCACGGCGACGAATTCGACGTGGTCGTCCGGCACTCGAAGTGGCTCGCGTTCTTCGGCGACTGGGCCTACGATTTTGCGTTGTTTGTCAACACCCATTTCAACGCCGCGCGGCGGGCGCTGGGCCTGCCGTACTGGTCGTTTTCCGCCTGGGCGAAGCTCAAGGTCAAGAACGCGGTCAATTTCATCGGCTCATTTGAGCAGGAACTCGCCGGCGAGGCAAAGAAGCGGGGCGTCGACGGCGTCGTCTGCGGCCACATCCATCACCCGGTCATCCGGCAGGTGCAGGGCGTGACTTATGTGAACACCGGCGACTTCGTCGAATCGTGCTCGCTGGTCGTCGAGCACTGGGACGGCCGGTTCGAGGTTCTGCGCTGGAAGGCTCCCTTGCCGCTCGCCCCGCGCGTCCAGGTCTCGTTCGAGGAGGAGGAGGCGGACAGACGAGCGGAAGAGGCGCAGGCGGAAGCGGCCTGATGCGGATCCTGATCGCGACCGATGCCTGGCGGCCCCAAGTCAACGGCGTTGTGTCGACCCTCGAGCGGATGACGCAGGCGGCGGCCGAATTCGGCGCGCAGTTCGAATTCCTGACCCCCCAGGGCATGTGGACCGCGCCATTGCCCTCCTACCCCGAAATTCGCCTGGCGATCCCAAACTGGTGGCGGATCGGCCGCCAAATCGAGGAGGCGGCGCCCGACCACATCCACATCGCCACCGAAGGCCCAATCGGCTGGCTGACGCGCTACTATTGCCTTCGGCGCAAATGGTCCTTCACGACCAGCTACCACACCCGCTTTCCCGAATACGTTTCGGCGCGGTTTGGCGTGCCCGAACGGCTCACCTATGCGGGGTTGCGCCATTTTCATGCGCCCTCGGCCACGGTGATGGCGCCGACGCCGACCATCGCCGCCGATTTGACCCGCCGCGGCTTCGCCCGGGTCAGGCTTTGGACGCGCGGCGTCAACCACGCCCTCTATCATCCTCGGACCAAGCGCACGCTCGACCTTCCCCGGCCGATCTTTCTCTCGGTCGGCCGGGTGGCGGTGGAGAAGAATCTCGAAGCGCTGCTCGGCCTCGACCTGCCAGGGTCGACCGTCATCGTCGGCGACGGGCCAGCGCGCCGGAGCCTCGAGCGCCGCTACCGCCATGCGCATTTCCTCGGCGCCAAGCACGGCGAAGCGCTCGCCGACATCTACGCCAGCGCCGACGTGTTCGTGTTTCCGTCTCGCACCGACACGTTCGGGATCGTGCTGATCGAGGCGATGGCGAGCGGCCTGCCGGTCGCGGCGTTTCCGGCGCCAGGGCCGATCGACGTCGTCGCCCCCGGCGCTGGCGTGCTCGACGGAGACTTGAGGGCAGCCTGCCTCAAGGCGCTGTTGATCCCGCGGGAAAGACCGCGCGAATATTCGCTCCGTTTCACCTGGAAGGAGAGCGCGCGCCAGTTCCTCGACAACATCGAGATGAGCCGGGTGGGACGCAGGCAGCCAGCCCTGCCGCCCGAGAGGGTCGCAGTCGCCCGGGTCGTCCAGCGCGGATAGCGCACCGGAAGCAAATGGCCGAGCTTGCGGCCGAGAGCGATTCCCGGCCTTTCGATCAGCGTCGAAAGCAGGGCCCCCGCGCCGAAGGTCGCGGCGATGGCGGCGCTGAACTGCAATGGCCCATATCCGTACCGGGATCCGAAGAGGACGATCATCGGCACGTGGACGAGATAGACGCCGAAACTCACCTCGCCGGTTTTGCGCAGAAAACCAAGCCTCATGACGCGCGACAGCAGCGATTCCGACGGGTGAAGAAGGCCGTAAATCATTCCGCCGACGACGAGCGGCGCGAACGGGAAGACAGCGTCGTAATGGGACTGCCAGGCGCCGGGCGCCGCCATTTCCGCCATCAGGGGATCGTTGCGGAAGAGCGCGAACCGGCAGAAGGGCACGGCGAGGAGGAAGGCAAGCGAAGCGGCGGCGCCGACCCAAGCGGCCGCGCGGGGGAAGCGCACGTGGCCGTTGGCGACCAGCGCATAGAGGAGGACTCCGCCGACAAATGAATTCGCGTAATGGTGGAACCCAAGGGTCATCCACGGCGCCGCCGGCGCGCCCTCGTGCCGCGCGACCGCGATCGCGACGCACCAGCCGAGGTAGGCCAGCGACAGCGTCGCGGCGCCGAGGCGCGTTCGCGTCGCCGCCAACGCCAACGCCAGGATGAAGGGCAGGTAGAGGTAGAACGTCAGCTCGACGGGGATCGTCCAGAGAACGCTTGGCGCCTGGCCGGCCGTCGCGGCCAATCTCAGCGCCTGCCAATAGGGGGTCGACGGCGGAAAGAGCGATGCTCGGTTCCAGTACGTCAGAGCGATCACGACCGATAGGAGCGGAAAGATGCGGAAGATCCGGTTGATCGCATAGGCGACGAGAGCGAGATGCCGGCGCGCCGGCCAGTTCGAGTCCGTCGCGAGCGAATGGCTGAGCAAGAACGACGACAGGAAGAAGAACACCATGAGCCCGCATTGGCCGGAATATTTGAACGCCGGCAGGCCTGGCAGGAATCCGATATATTGATAATGGGCGAGCATCACGATCAGCGCCGCGCCGCCGCGCAACGCGGTGAATCGCCTGTCGATGCGCAAGCGCCAGTCCGGAATGTTTTCTGCCGAGGCGTCGTGCACGGAAAAACCAGTTCGCTTCGCTGACCCAGGGGAAACGCCGGTGCGTCAGGCGGCGCGGCCTGTCAGCCTCGCGCCTGAACCTCTAGGAACGGTGAAGCGAAAAGACGCGATTTTCGGCGATGCTGCTTTTCCAGCCCGGGCAACGGGCTGGGGCTGCTCTCGCACATCCGTCTCGGCAAGCATATATTGGAATCTGGAGCGCCGGACATGGAACTGACCGCCGATTCGATCGTCGCGCGCACAACTGGCTCCGGCGGCGCGATGTCGGGGTCGTTCAGCGACGAGCTGGCCGACAGGGGCTTCCTCGTCACCACGAGCGACGACCTGATTCAATGGGCGCGCAACGGCTCGCTGCATCTGATGAGCTTCGGCCTCGCCTGTTGCGCGGTCGAAATGATGCAATTCTGCACGCCGCGTTACGACTTCGATCGACTCGGAATGGCGTTGCGCGGCTCGCCCCGCCAGTCGGACCTGATGATCGTCGCCGGGACGCTCACCAACAAGATGGCGCCGGCGCTGCGCAAGGTCTACGACCAGATGCCGGAGCCGCGCTATGTCATCTCGATGGGCTCCTGCGCCAATGGCGGCGGCTACTACCACTATTCCTACTCCGTCGTGCGGGGTTGCGACCGCGTCGTGCCGGTTGACGTCTACGTGCCCGGTTGCCCGCCGACCGCCGAGGCGCTGCTCTACGGCGTCCTCATGTTGCAGAAGAAGATCCGCCGCACCGGAACGATCGAGCGCTGACGCCTAAGACTGACGGGCGAGGCTCAAGGTTGCGGCGGCCGCTGCAGTCGCGAGAACCACCAGAAGAGGCGGCGCGCGCCAGACGATGAGCGCCACGAAGCCCGCGGCCGCAATGGCGAAATCGGCAGGCGTTCTCACCGCGCTCGTCCACACCGGATTGTAGAGCGCGGAGGCGAGCAGGCCGACGACGGCGGCGTTGACGCCGGCCATCGCCGCCCGGGCTTGGCTCAGCCCGCGCAAATCCCGCCAGAAGACCAGGGCCGCCATCAAAACCAATAGCCCGGGCGCGAAGATCGCAACGAGCGCGAGCGCCGCTCCGGCGACGCCGCCCGGCCCAATGCCCGCAACCGCGCCGAGATAGGCGGCGAAGGTGAAGAGCGGCCCGGGCACGGCTTGGGCCGCGCCGTATCCGGAGAGAAAGGCGTTGGCCGAGACCCAGCCCGGATCGACCACCGCGGCGTGGAGCAGCGGCAACACCACATGGCCGCCGCCGAACACCAGCGCGCCCGAGCGATAGAATGCGGCGGCGAGCGCCGTCGCGCCAGGGCGCGCCGGAACGAGCGAGAGCGCAAGCAGGGCGAAGAACAAGCTGGCGAAAACGATCCCCATCCGCCGCGATATCGGCGCCTCGGCCACGGCGGCGTCTCCGCCGCCGACCTTCTGGCAGACGACGAGCCCGGCGACGGCGCCGAGAACGATGACCGCGATCTGGGCCCACGCCGCCGGCGCAAAGGCCAACAGGATCAGCGAAAGCACGGCGATGGTCGCCCGGGGCCGGTCCGGGGCGAGGCTCCGGGCCATCCCTAAGACCGCCTGGGCGACGATCGCGACCGCGACAAGCTTGAGCCCGTGCAGGAGCCCATCGCCTGCCGGACCTTTCAGCGCGCCCTCGCCGTAGGCGACAAGGGTCATCGCAATCGCCGACGGCAGCGTAAACCCGGTCCAGGCGGCGAGGCCGCCGATATAGCCGGCGCGCGTGAGCCCGATCGCAAAGCCGGTCTGGCTGCTCGCGGGGCCGGGCAGGAACTGGCAGAGCGCGACCAGATCGGCATAGGCGCGCTCGTCGAGCCAGGCGCGCTTCACGACGAACTCGCGGCGGAAATATCCGAGATGCGCGATCGGGCCGCCGAAGCTGGTCAGGCCGAGCTTCAGAAAGACCCGGAGGACTTCGAGCGGCGAGCCGGCCGGGCTTCGCCTGAGCTTGGCGTCGTCAGCCGCCGCAGTCATCGGCCAGGTCGGGCGGTCATCGCGAGTTGTCGGAACGCCGCGCCGCCGCTCGTTGGCTGGCCCTCAGGCCGCCTTCGCCAGCCGCTGCTGCACCATGGTCCGCAGCTTCTCGAGGTCATGGGCGAACAGGCGAATGCCGTCGGAAAGCTTCTCGGTCGCCATCTGGTCCTCGTTGAGCATCCAGCGGAAGGTCTTCTCGTCCATCGCGACCTTGGCCGGGGCCGGTCCGGGATGGGCCGGGTCGAGATGCCGCGTGAGCACGCCCTCGTCCTTGGAGAGCGCCTCGAGCAGCTGGGGCGAGATGGTGAGCCGGTCACAGCCGGCGAGAGCCTCGATCTCGCCGGTGTTGCGGAACGAGGCGCCCATTACGACCGTCTTCACGCCATAGGTCTTGTAATAGGCGTAGATCGCGCGGACCGAATGGACGCCGGGGTCGGTTTCGGGCGTATACGGTCCGCCGCCGGCTTTCACGTGCCAGTCGAGGATGCGGCCGACGAACGGGGAAAGCAGAAAGGCGTGGGCGTCGCCCGCGGCGATCGCCTGGGCGAGCGAGAAGGCGAGCGTCATGTTGCAATCGATGCCCTCCGCCTGAAGACGCCGCGCCGCCTGCACCCCTTCCCAGGTCGAAGCGAGCTTGATCAGGATGTGGTCGTGGCTGACGCCGCGCTCCTTGTACGCCGCGATGAGCGACCTCGCCTTGGCGACCATGCCCTCGGTGTCGAAAGAAAGATCGGCGTCGACTTCGGTCGACACCCGGCCCGGCACAATTTTTGTCAGCTCCGAGCCGAAATTGATGGCGATGCGGTCGGTGACTTCGCCGACCGGGGCTCCGCGCTTGCCGCCCCAGACAATCGCCTCGTCGACCAGCCGGGCGTAGGCGGGCATTTCCGCCGCCTTCAGGATCAACGAGGGATTGGTGGTCGCGTCGGTCGGCTTGAAGGCGCGGATCGATTCCATGTCGCCGGTGTCCGAGACAACCGTGGTCATGGCGCGCAATTGTTCGAGCTTGCTGGTCATGGACGAGCCTCCTTCGGCAACTCCCCCTTGTCACGATTGTCGCGCTACGGCGCGTCACATGCAAGCGGCCGCGGGGAGCGCTTGGCGGCCGACGGCGGCGCAAGGCCGACGAGTGAGGCAAGCGGCCAACCGCCGCGCATAGGCCCGCGCCGGCGCCATGGCCTGCCGGGGCGCTTTCATTTGATCCAATGACAACCCCCGTTCTCGAACCATAGCGCGCGGCCCTGGGCGATCGGCGCGTCGGCCGCCTTCGCCGGCGCGACTCCGGCGATCATCGTCATCAGCGCCCGCGCCACCCCGCCGTGCGAGACGACGAACGCATCTCCGCCCAGCCCGTTGAGCCAGGGACGCAAGCGCTCGGCCAGCATGGCGTAGCTCTCGCCGCCGGGCGGCGCGAAGTTCCACTTGTCCTTCCTGCGCGTCCGGACGCCCCCGGGGTCGCGCGCCTCGATTTCCGGCCAGGTCAAGCCCTCCCAGACGCCGAAGTTGATCTCTTTCAGCGCCGCGTCGAGCCGATAGCGGCCAGGCGTGAGGCCGATCGCGCCGCGCGCGATCTCCATCGTCTCCCGCGCGCGCACGAGCGGCGACGCGATGAAGGCGCCAGCCGCCTCCAATTCCGCGATCTCGCCCCCGATCCGCGTCCCAAGCGTCCGCCCGGCCGATGCCGCCTGCTCGCGCCCGCGCGCGTTGAGCGGGATGTCGAGTTGCCCCTGCAGGCGGCGCTCGGCGTTATACGCCGTCTCGCCGTGACGCAAGGCGATGATGCGGAACGGAAAGGGCGCCACGACGCTTTCATTCTTGAGGGAGGCGGGCCTGCTCTCACGCGGCGCCGCGCCAGTCAAGCTCGTGCGGCGAGAGACGGTCGGCCGAGCCGGAAACCGTCAGAGCGAGAACGGCCGAAACCCCCACTGCTTCGCCAGCGCCAGGCATTCGTCGACCGTCGCGACGCCCTCCGTCGTCGACATGGCGCGCATCGACGCCGCGGCCGAGGCATGGCCGAGCTCGAGGCAGTTGAGAATCGGCCATTGCTCGTGCAGTCCATAGAGCATGCCGGCGGCGAAGGCGTCGCCCGCGCCATTGGCGCCGACGATGGCGCTTTGAGGGACAGCGACTGAGCCCAGCGCCACCCGCGACCCGTCGCGTCCGCCAGCGACCGCGCCGTCGGGAAAATGCGCCGCCGTCCACTTCATGGCGCCGAGCGCGAGCGTTGCGTCGATCGCGCGCGCGACCGCGGCCGGATCGGTCGATCCGTCCGCCCGCCGGGTCGCGAGCCCGGCAAGGGCGCCGATCTCGTAGTCGTTGACGATCAGCCAGTCGAGATAAGGAAGGCACGGCCGGCCGAGCTCGGTGAGCCGTTCGGCCAGGGTGGTCATGAGTTCGAGATTGGCGGCGAGCCCCGCGCTCCGGGCCTTCCGCAAGACCGCGACCCAGCCGGAGGCGTCGCCGCGCCATGGGCCATCCATCGCCTTGTGCGCGCCGGGCAAACCAAGATGCAGGATTTTCGCCCGGGTCGATGAGAAATCGAAATTCTCGGGCGTCATCGTGGCGGCCACGCCCTGATGATAGAAATGGGTGCGCCGGCCGTTGGACGCGACGTTGAAGGCGTCGACGCTCATCGTCGCGCCGCTTTTGAGCGCCATAAGCGCGGCGCGATCGACGCGATGGGCGTCGCATTCATGGGCAAGAAAGCGCCCGAGGTCGTCGTCGCCCACGACTCCCATCGCCTCGACCGGAAACGAAGGATCGAGCCGCTTGAGGTCGAGCGCCATGTTGAAGCCCGACCCGCCGCCCTGGCGCTCGATCGCCAACACCTCGTTCGACGTGTCTTCCTCCGGCCAGCGGGCGATCGACTTGTTGAAATCGACACAAAATGTGCCCGCCGACAGCACGCCCCGCCGTTCGCTCATCGATCAGGCGGCCAGCAGAACGGATTCGGTGATCGCGCTGTCGGCCGCGAGCGCCCGGGCCGGCTTAAGGCGCTGCTTGTGAAGCGCCGCGTGATAGTCCTTGACCGCCTCGAGCGGGGTCAGCGCGCCGTCGGCGACGGCGCGCATGAGACGCACGATATCGAGCGGCGATTCGGCGAGATTGATCTTGCGCCCGAACAGCGCGACCCGCGCGCCATATTTCTCCGCCTGACGAATGAGCTCGAAACAGTCGCGGGCGGTCCCCGCGCCGCCGCCCAGAACGCCAACCACCAGGCCCGGATCGAACGAGGTCAATTCTTCCAGGGCTCTCGGGCCATTATAGGCGATCTTGAGGAATTTCGGCCGCTCCGCCTGGGTGAGGCCGGCGAGGGAGCGCACGATCGCGTCGTTGACGAACTCCGGGATCGCCTCCGCGCTCAAGCCCCGTTCGACATTCGGGTTGAAGACTTCGAGGAAATAGGAAAAGCCGTTGGCGGCGGCGTCGGCGCGAAAGTCCCTGAACGCCTCCAGCGAGGCGATGTCCGCGTCGATGTCGTTGGTGAAGGTGATCGAATAGAGCCCGAGGTCGGTGAACGGCTTGACGTGCGCGAGCGAGACGGTGCGGAACGGCCGCGACGGCGCGTGATGAAAGGTCGCACCGCGATGGCGCCAGATGTCAGTAGTGTCGTTGGCGCGGATCGCGGGCTTGACCCCCGTGCCGGCGAAGGCCCTGCGCTTGATCAGCTGCTCGAGGTTCGAGGCCGAGGTCAGCATGATGTCGACGACGTCCTGTTTGACGATCGCCTCGATCGAATCGAGAAACTCCGCCCGCGTCGCGTACCGCCGCGTGGCGCCCCCGCGAGCCCGCGCCGGCCCGATGGCATGCAGCCCCGGCCCCATGTCCGGGTCCTTCGCGTCCGCGATGATGAAATCCGAGCGTCGATAGGCGCCAGCGCGGATGCGCGCGAGCTTGTCGTCGAGCCGGACCATGCATTTGCCTCCGCAGGACTAAGAAACGAGCGCCCGCCTTATAGCCTGCGATATCGGAAAGGCGCCACCGGGCGCGGTCTGCTGGCGCGACGGCCGTCGTTCCGGTAGGTTGCCGCGCTCCAGCCGTCGCCAAGCGTCCCCGCCCCAAAAACGAGGTCAGAAACCATGTCCGCCCGTCTTCGCATTCTCCTCGTCGGCGCGAGCGGCGTCCTCGGGCGCGCGGTTGCGGCCGAGCTGTCGCCGCGCCACGAAGTGGTCTCGGCCGGATCGAAGACCGGCGACATCCGGATCGACATCGCCGACCCCGCGAGCATCGTCGCGGGCCTGAAGGCCGCCGGGCCGCTCGACGCGGTCGCCTGCGCCGCAGGCGCGGTCAATTTCCATGCTCTCTCGGCGATCAAGCCGGCGCCGCTCGCAGAGTCGTCATATGGTCTCGGGCTTGCCAGCAAGCTGATGGGGCAGGTCAACCTCGCGCTGGCCGCGCGCGACCATCTCAACGATCGCGGCTCGATCACGCTCATCGCCGGCGTCTTGTCGCAGACCCCGATCGCTTACGGGTCGTCCGCCAGCATGGTCAACGCGGCGGTCGAGGCGTTCGCAATGGCCGCCGCGATCGAAATGCCGCGCGGCATCCGGATCAATGCGGTGAGCCCGACGGTGTTCGAGGAATCGATGAAGGACTTCGGGCCGTTCTTCCGCGGCCATGATCCGGTGCCGGTCGCCCGCGCGGCGCGGGCCTTCAGCCGCAGCGTCGAGGGGCTCGAGACCGGCAAGACCTATCGCGTGGTTTAGCGCCCCTGATGCGAAGCGCGCTCGCCATCTATGTCGGGCTCGCCGCGCTGACGCTTATCGTCTTCGCGGTCTGGCCCGATCTCGATCTCAAGGCCGCGCATTATTTTTACCACCGCGGCGGCTTCTTCGGCGGCGACCGGGCTTTGCGCTTCGCCCGCGACGTCTTCCGGGTGACGCCGTTCGTCGTGCTCGCGGCCTATGCGGCGCTGTGGTTCTCCAAGCGGCTTGGAATGCGGCTCTGGTGGGCGCCGAGCGGCCGGGCGGTGATCTTCCTCATCGCGACGATCGCGATCGGACCCGGCCTCATCGTCAATCTCGGCCTCAAGGACCATTGGGGCCGGCCGCGGCCTTACCAGACCGAGGGCTTGAGCGGCCAGGACCCGTTCCGGCCCTGGTACGAGACGGACGGCGCCTGCAAGAGGAACTGCTCGTTCGTCTCCGGCGAAGCGGCGACCGGGTTCTGGATGGTCGCGCCGGCGAGCGTGCTGCCGCCGCCCTGGCGCGGTCCGGCGATCGTCGCCGCCTTCGCTTTCGGGGCCGGGGCGAGCCTGCTCAGGCTCGCCTTCGGCGGCCATTACCTCTCGGACGTGCTGCTCGGCGGGCTCATCACCCTGATTGTGATCGAGGCCGCCCGGCGGCTGTTGTGGCCGCGCGGCGCAGCCGGGCTGGAATCGCCGAGCGGGGCGGGATCTCGCCGGTCGCGGCCGAGGGGCGCCGCCGGGCGCACCCCGGCTTGATCGTTCGCGCGCCGGCGTCGATTGACAAGCCGCGGGCCAAGGAATCTCCTGCCTCCCAAAGGGGAGGAGACGCGATGGCGGATTCGGCGACAGTCGGCCGGCGGCGGTGGACGATCGGGTTCCTGCTCGGGGCGGGGATTCTCATCAACTATTTCGACCGCGTGAATATCTCGGTTGCGGCGCCGCAGCTTCAGCAGGAATTCGGCCTGACGCCGGCTGACCTCGGATTGCTGTTCAGCGCGTTCTTCTGGTCCTACGCCATCCTGCAGATTCCGGTCGGCATCGTGCTCGACCGGCTCGGCGTCATGACGGTGAGCCGCATCGGCGCCTTTCTCTGGGGCGTCGCTTCGGGCATCGTGGCTTTCGCGACCGGCTTCGGCTTCATCTTCGGAGCACGCATCCTGCTCGGCGTTGCGGAGGCGCCCGCCTTTCCGGCCAATTCCAAGGCGACCGGTTATTGGTTTCCGCGCGGCGAACGCGCGACCGCGACCGCGATCTTCGATGCGGCGGCCAAGTTCTCCAATGTGATCGGCGTGCCGCTGGTGGCGCTCGCCGTCGTCACCTGGGGCTGGCGCTGGGGCTTCGGTATCACCGCGATTTTGAGTTTCGCTTACTTTGTCGCCTACTGGTTCATCTACCGCGACCCGAGCGCCGACCCGAATCTCTCGCGCGAGGAGCGCGACTACATCCGCAAGGGAGGCGCCGCGCCCGAGGGCGAGTCCGAAGCAAGCCCGATCGGCATGCTCGGCTACCTCTTGCGCAACCGGAAGGTCTGGGGACTCACGATCGGCTTCGCGGCCTACGGCTATTCGTTCTACCTCTTCCTGACCTGGCTGCCAGGCTATCTGGTCAGCGAGATGCACATGAGCATCATCAAGTCGGCGGGCTATGTGGCGATTCCCTGGCTGTTTGCGACGATCTCCGATCTCGTGGTCGGCGGCTGGCTCATCGATCACCTGCTCGCCAAGGGCTACGACGACACCAAGACGCGCAAGACCGTGCTGGTCGGCGGGATGGTCCTCGGCCTCGCCGTGTTCGGCGCGACGATGACGGAAAGCCCGGTCTGGGCGATCTTCTGGATCTCGATTGCGCTGAGCGGCCTTGCGGCCGCCGCGCCGGTCGGGTGGTCGATCCCGTCGCTGATCGCGCCGAGGGGCGGCACGGGCACGATCGGCGGGGTGATGAACTTCTTCAACAACCTCATGGGCGCGGTCGCCCCGGCCGTCACCGGCTTCGTCGTCGGGGCGACCAATTCCTTTTCGCTCGCCTTCCTGGTGGCGGGCGTCGTGCTCCTGATCGGCATCTTCTTCTTCGTTGTCGTCCTGGGCAAAATCGAGCCGATCCCCGAGCCCGACGCCATTGCGGCGACGCCGGCTCCGGCGTGAAGCGGCCGATGAACGAGGCCAAGACCGGATTCGCCGTGGTCGTCATGGGCGTCTCGGGCAGTGGCAAGACGACCGTCGCGGAGCGCCTAGCCGAGAAGCTCGGCTGGCTATTCGTCGAGGGCGACGGGCTGCATCCGCCCGCTAATGTCGAGAAGATGCGGCAAGGGATTCCGCTCACCGACGCCGACCGCGCCCCCTGGCTCGACCGGATCGGCGAAGAGCTCAACCGCTGGACGGCGGAGGGACAGAGCGGCGTCTTGACCTGCTCGGCGCTCAAGCGCGCCTATCGCAATCGCATCCGCTCAGCTCGGCCGGACGTCCGCTTCGTCTATCTCAGGGGCTCGGAGGCGCTGATCAAGAGCCGCGTCGCGGCGCGCCATCACGAATACATGCCGGCCTCGCTGCTCAACAGCCAGTTCGAGGCGCTCGAGGAGCCGTCGCCGGACGAGGGAGTCGTCACGGTCGACGCGGGCGGCTCTCCAGACTCTGAAGTCGCCGCAGTCATCGCGGCGCTCGACCTCCGCGCCTCGCGGCGGCCCTAGCCGGGTTGCGCGCCGCGCCTCGGGCCCTATAAGTCCCGCCGAATCTTGTTCCTGCCTGAGAGTCCCTCCCCTTCCATGTCCAGCAAGAAGCAAAAGATCAAACGCGTCGTGCTCGCCTATTCGGGCGGGCTCGACACCTCGATCATCCTCAAATGGCTGCAAGCCGAATACGGGGCCGAGGTCTTCACCTTCACCGCCGACCTCGGCCAGGGCGAAGAGCTCGAGCCGGCGCGCCGCAAGGCCGAGCTGCTCGGCGTCAAGCCCGAGCACATTTTCATCGAGGACCTGCGCGAGGAATTCGTGCGCGACTACGTGTTCCCGATGTTTCGCGCCAACGCGCAATATGAAGGCCAATATCTGCTTGGCACCTCGATCGCCCGGCCGCTCATCGCCAAGCGCCTGGTCGAGATCGCCCATCAGGTGGGCGCCGACGCCATCTCCCACGGCTCGACCGGCAAGGGCAACGACCAGGTGCGTTACGAACTGTCGGCCTACGCGCTCGACCCCGACATCAAGATCATCGCGCCCTGGCGCGAATGGGAGTTCGCCTCCCGCACCGCCCTCCTCGCCTTTGCCGAGCAGCACCAGATTCCGATCGCCAAGGACAAGCGGGGCGAGGCGCCATTCTCGGTCGACGCAAACCTGCTGCACGTCTCCTCCGAGGGCAAGGTGCTCGAGGACCCGGCCGAGGAGACGCCCCATTACGTCTATTCGCGCACGGTCGATCCCGAAGCCGCGCCCGACAAGCCGACCGTAGTCGAGATCGCGTTCGAGAAGGGCGATCCGGTCGCGGTCGACGGGAAAGCGATGAGCCCTGCGACCCTGCTGACCAGGCTCAACACGCTCGGCCACGACAATGGGATCGGCCGGCTCGACCTGGTCGAGAACCGCTACGTCGGCATGAAGTCGCGCGGCATGTACGAGACGCCCGGAGGCACGATTTTGCTCGCTGCGCACCGCGCCATCGAATCGATCACGCTCGATCGCGGCGCGGCCCATCTCAAGGACGAGCTGATGCCGAAATACGCCGAGCTGATCTATAACGGCTTCTGGTTTTCGCCCGAGCGCGAGCTTCTCCAGGTCCTCATCGACAAGAGCCAGGAGATGGTGGCCGGCCGGGTCCGGCTCAAGCTCTACAAGGGCGGCGTCCAGACAATCGGCCGCGACAGCCCGAACTCGCTCTACGATCAGGACCTCGTGACCTTCGAGGAAGGCGCCGTCGCTTACGACCACAACGACGCTTCCGGCTTCATCAAGCTCAACGCGCTGCGTCTGCGCACGCTGGCCAAGCGGAGGAAGAAGGCGGAGGCGAAGGGCTGAATGAACAGGCTCAAGGGAAAACGCGCGCTCGTCACGGGCGCCGCGACCGGCATTGGCCTCGCGACCCCGAAGCGCTTCGCCGAACCGGCCGGACACCCGCCGGTCAGTCGAGCTTCACTCCCCTCGCTTTCGCCGCCGCCGCGACGAACTTCATCGTCTGGGAGAATGCGTCCTTGAGCGGCTCGGCCGTCTTGGGGTCGGAAATCTCGGCGAAGCGCGCCGCGATCGTCTCAGGCGTGCGCTCGCTCTCGTCGAGATAGACGCCCGGCGTCTCGCCGATATGGGTCACGGCGAACACGCCCGCGCCCGCGCCGAGAACGACGCGCGACGGCGCCTCCTCGCTGACCAGAAAGAGAAGCCCGGGCGTCACCGTCTCCGGCCCGAGCAGCTCGGCCGCCACGGGCGGCAGCAACCCCTCCGTCATCGCCGTGCGCGCCGTCGGGGCAAGGACATTGACGCGGATGTCGTTCTTCGCCCCTTCGAGACCGAGCACGTTCATGAGCCCGATCATCGCCGCTTTCGCGGCGCCGTAATTGGCCTGGCCGAAATTGCCGTAAATGCCCGAGGCCGACGACGTGAAGACGATGCGCCCGTAGTTGCGCTCGCGCATGCCGTTCCAGACCGCCTTGGCGCAATTGGCCGAGCCGATCAGATGGACGCGAACGACGAACTCGAAATCCGCCATTTCCATTTTGGCGAAGGTCTTGTCGCGCAAGACGCCGGCGTTGTTGACGAGGATGTCGACCCGGCCCCATTCCTTTTCCGCGCGCGCGGCGAGCGCGCAGGCCTGCTCATGATCGGCGACGTCGCCGGGGTCCGCGATCGCCGCGCCGCCGGCTGCGCGGATCTCCTCCACGACCTTTAGCGCGTTCTCCGACGGGGCGCCGTTTCGGCCGAGGTCATTGACGACGACCTTCGCGCCGCGCGCCGCAAGGCCAAGCGCATGGGCTCGGCCGAGCCCTGAGCCCGCGCCCGTGACGATGGCGACCCTGCCGTGAAACTGAATTGTCATGATCTCCCCTTGACGGATGACGACGCCCTGTTCTGAAAGCCTTCTACAGACGCGCCGGGAGCGCGCGCAATGTCCGCGCAACCGGGTCCCGGCGGTTCATGACGCTCTTGCGGGCAGACTGTCGCGCAGGCGTCACATTGGCGCGGCAAAGACCGGCCGGACGGGGATTGCTTGACGCCCGTCGGCGATTCGCTCATGCGAAGCGGCGGCCCATGGCTGGAAAAACCGGAAGCGACCTCGAAGACCTCCGCGGCCTTCTCGCCGAGGTTAAGGCGTTGCGCGAGGACGTCGAACGCAAGGGCGCCGAGCTCAGAGGCTCCTGGGGCGTCGGCGCTGACCAGGCGTCGCCGCGAATGCTTAATCTTTCCCACTACATCGCCCTGCGCGGACACGACCTCACCGATCTCCAATATCGGCTCGCGGCCCGCGGCCTGTCCTCGCTCGGCCGCAGCGAGGGTCAGGTCGTCCTGGCCCTCGACACGCTCATTGCGACGCTGAGGCGCCTGACGGGCGAGCCGGGCGCCGCCTATCCGGCCACCGCTTCCGCGACCGCAGGCGCGGCCGAACTTGAGGCGGAGGCGACGAGGCTGTTCGGCCGGCGGCAAAGAGGCGGGCCGCACACAAGGGTTATGGCGACCCTGCCGACGGAAGCAGCCGCCGAACCCGAGTTGATCGACAACCTGGTCGCCGCCGGCATGGACTGCGCCCGCATCAATTGCGCCCATGACGACGCCGAGATCTGGGGCCAGATGATCGAAAACGTGCGTGAGGCGGCGTCGCGGCTCGAGCGCCCCTGTCGGGTGCTGATGGACATCGCCGGCCCGAAGTGCCGGATCCTCAGAGTGAAGGCGCCGCCGAAGACCCGCCTCACGCGCGGCGACCGGGTCGCAATGGTCGACGAACTGCGCGAGAAGACGAGAGAGCCGATCGCCTTCTCGCTCAATTTTCCCGAGCTTGTCGACCAGCTCTCGGTGGGTTCGGAAGTGTTCATCGACGACGGCAAGGCGGCGGCGCGGGTGGTTTCAAAGGCGGCGGGCCGGGCCGAGATCGAGGTTTACGCCGCGCGCGAGAAGGGGGTGAGGCTCAAGCCGGGCAAGGGCGTCAATTTTCCCTCGACCGAGCTCGATCTGCCGCCCTTGACCTCGAAGGATTTCCGCGACCTCGACTTCATCGCCGAGCATGCCGACCTCATCGGCTTTTCATTCGTGCAGCGGGCCGACGACGTCGAGCTGCTGCAGGACCATCTGGTCGCGCGCGCGCCCAAGCGCGAGCCGCACGGGCTGGTGCTGAAGATCGAGACCCCGCTCGCGGTGCGCAATCTGCCGATGCTCATCCTGCGGGCGGCGGCGCACAATCCAACCGCGGTGATGATCGCGCGCGGCGACCTCGCGGTCGAGCTCGGCTTCGCCAGGCTCACCGAAATGCAGGAGGAAATCTTATGGTTGTGCGAGGCGGCGCACACGCCGGTGGTGTGGGCGACGCAGGTGCTCGACACTTACGTGCGCGACGGCGTGGCGAGCCGCGCGGAAATGACCGACGCGGCGATGGCCCAGGGCGCCGAATGCGTCATGCTCAACAAGGGACCCTATCTCGCCGAAGGCGTCGCCTTTCTGCGCGACGTGCTCGCCCGCATGGACCGCCACAGGACCAAGAAATTCGCCCGCTTCGCGTCGCTCAAGGAGTGGGCCTGAAGGCGTCCTCGCCGCGACCTTGAGGGAGAAGCCGCGCGCGCCGGTAACGCGCGCGGTCTCGGCCGGCTCAGCCCATCAACAGCTGGCCGAACAGCTCCCAGTTCGTGCCATTGAATGTCGCGAGCTGCATCTGGCGGATCGGGGCGAAATTGGTCGGCGAGGTGTTAATCTTCATCCCCGGCAGCAGCATCGGCAGTTCGAGATCCTTCAGGTTCGCCGCCTGCTTCATGATGCTCTCGCGCGACAGGTCGTTGCCGCATTGCTTGAGCACCTGAACCATGGTCGCCGCCGCGCCGAAGCCATAGACCGCGTTGGCGTCGATGAATTCGGTCGGCGACATATACTTGTCGGTGAACGCCTTCCATTGCTTGAGACCGGCGTCGTCCGCCCAGCGCTTGTCGGCTGGGTCCTTGCCATAGTAGCCAGTGATCAGGCCTTTGGATTTATCGAGCCCGGCGGGCTTGAGGATAGTTGCGATCGACACCGACACGTTGGTGATATAGCGGACCGCGTTCCAGCCCAGGTCGTAGGATTTGCGGATCGCCTGGGCCGCGAACTTCGGCGTCGCAGCGATCAGCAGAATGTCGGCGCCTGAGCCCTGGAGCGTGACAATCTGGGAGTCGACCGTCGGTTCGGAAGTTTCGTAGGAAGCCTCCTGCACGATCATGCCGGCCTTGTCCGCCCCAAGCCCGTCTTTCAGACCGATCAGATAGTCCTTGCCGAAGTCATCGTTCTGATAGAGCACCCCGATCTTGCCGTTCGGCTTGGTCGCCAGGATGTGCTTGGCGTAGATGCGGGACTCCGTCTGGTAACTCGGTTGGAAGCCCATCGTCCACGGAAAATGCTTCGGATCGTCCCACTTGGCCGCGCCGGTGGCGACGAAGAGCTGCGGGATCTTATTGTCGTTGCAATATGGCCGGATCGCGGTGTTGGGCGGCGTGCCCAGCGTGTTGAACAGGAACGCGACATGCTCCTCTTCCACCAGCCGGCGCACCTGCTCGACCGTTTTCGGCGGACTGTAGGCGTCGTCGAGGCTGATCAGATTGATCTTGCGGCCGTTGATTCCGCCCTCATCGTTGATCATCTTGAAATAGGCGGCGTCGGTGCGGCCGATCACGCCATAGGCCGAGGCCGGGCCGCTATAGGGCATGGTCTGGCCGATCTTGATTTCGGTGTCGGTGATGCCGGGCGCGTTGTCGGCGCGGGCCGGGCCGGCGCTCGCGGCGAAGGCCGCGGCGGCGGCGCTCGATTGCAGGAATGACCGTCGTGTAAACATGGCATTATCTCCCGTTCGTTCGCCCCCTTTCCCCTCAGAGAGTCGCTTTTTACGTCTATCGGGGCCGCGCGCTTCGCGCGCGGCCCCGAACCTGTCAACCGGTCAGCAGCTCGCCATACGGGCGCCAGCTTTCGCCGTCGAAGCGGGCGAGCTGCATCTGGCGGATCGGACTGAAGTTGGTCGGCGAAGTGTTGATCGTCATGCCGTTCAGCAGGATCGGCACCTGGAGCGCCTGGATGTTCGCGGCCTGCTTCATGACGTTTTCCCGCGAAAGGTCATTGCCGCATTGTTTGAGCACATGAACCATGACCATCGCAACGCCGAAGGCGTAGGTCGCGTTGACGTCGATGAACTCTTTGTCGCTCATGTACTTATCGCAGAAGGCCTTCCATTCCTTGATGCCGGGGTCGTCCTTGAGCGTTTCGTCGGTCGGGTCCTTGACATAGCCGCTGGTGATGAGTCCTTTCGACTTGTCGAGCCCGGCGGGCTTGAGCACGGTCGCGATCGAGGGCGAGACGTTGCTAAGATAGCGGGTCGCGTTCCAGCCGAGATCGAACGACTTGCGGATCGCCTGCGCGGCAAACTTGGGCGTCGCGGCAATGAGAAGAATGTCCGCGCCCGAGCCCTGAAGCGTCACGATCTGCGAATCGACGGTGGGCTCGGAAGTCTCGTAAGAGGCGGTCTTCACGACCATGCCGGCGTGATCCGCTCCGAGTTGGTCCTGGAGCCCTTTGAGATAGTCCTTGCCGAAGCCGTCGTTCTGATAGAGCAGCGCGATTTTGCCGTCGGGCTTGGTCGCGAGGATGTCCTTGGCGTAGATGTGCGCCTCGGTCTGATAGTTGGGATTGTAGCCCATCGTCCAGGGGAAGTGCTCGGGATCGGAGAAGACGCTGGCGCCGGTCGAGACGAAGAGCTGCGGGACCTTGTTGTCGTTGAGGTACTGGCGAATCGCGAGGTTCGGCGGGGTGCCCAGGGTCTGGAAACAGAAGGCGACCTTTTCGTCCTCGACCAGGCGACGCACCTGCTCGACGGTCTTCGGCGGGCTATAGGCGTCGTCGAGGCTGATGAGATTGATCTTGCGGCCGTTGATCCCGCCCTGCTCGTTGATCATCTTGAAATAGGCGGCCTCGGTGCGGCCGATCACGCCGTAGGCGGAGGCCGGGCCGCTGTACGGCATGGTCTGACCGATCTTGATCTCGGTGTCGGTTACGCCCGGCGCATTGTCGGCGCGGGCGTTGCCCGCGCTTGCCGCCAGCGCTGCGGCGGCGGCGCTCGATTGGAGGAATGTACGTCGCGTGATCATGGGCTTTCTCCCTTTCCTTCGTAATTCGCGGCGACATTCGCGCCGTTGTCGATTTCAACCTTGGCCGGCCGTGACGAAGCGAGCCCGCCGCTGAGCGCTCTCGCCGCCGCCCGGGCCGCGCCTGCAACTCCCGTCGGCAGTGCGGCCATTACCAGAATCAGGAGCGCGCCGTAAATCGCCCCCGGCAGCGCCTTGGCGCTTTCGCCGAAGCTGACTGTGAGCTGGTCGGCGATGTTGGGCACGAACTCGATGAAGAGGGCGCCGAACAGCGCCCCGCCGAGCGAACCGAGCCCGCCGACCACGATCCCGACCAGAAAGGCGAGCGAGAGCGGCAGTCCGAAGCTCTCAGGCGAAACGAAACCGACGGCGATCGCGCTCAATCCGCCCGCGACGCCGGCGTAAAGCGCGCTGACGCCGAAGCAGGAGGTTTTGTAGAGCGCCGCATTGACGCCCATCGTCTCGGCGGCGATCGGCTGGTCGCGAATGGCGATCAGCGCCCGCCCGATCCGCCCGCGCGCCAGGTTCCGCGCCGCCCAGTAGAGCGCCGCGCCTGAGGCCAGGCACACGAGGTAGAGCCACTGGTCCGGGCTCAACGGCAGGCCGAAAGCCGCGCGCGGCTTGGCCAGGGTCAGGCCCTGCGAGCCGCCGGTGAAGGCGTCAAAGCCGGTGTAGCTGAGGATCTGCGGGGTTGCGAGGGCAAGCGCGAAGGTGGCGAGCGCAAGATAAAGACCGCCGAATCTCAGCGCCGGAAAACCGAACAGGAAGCCGGCGACGAAGCAGACGACGCTCGCCGCCGGGATCGCCGCCCAATACGGCAGGCCGAACTTGACCATCAGGATCGCCGCGCCATAGCAGCCGATGGCGAAAAAGGCGCCGTGGCCGAGCGAGATCTGGCCGTTGAAGCCGGTGAGAAGGTTGAGGCCGATGAGCGCGATGGCGAAGATGAGCACCTGCGCGCCCTGGTAGATATGGTAGCCCGACGCGATGAACGGGAAGGCGAGCGCGACAATCGCGACCGCGAGCGTGATCAGGGCGCCGAGCGCGCCGTCGGCGTCGGCCATGGTCAAACCCTCGCCACGAGGCGGCGGCCGAACAGCCCGGACGGACGCCAGACGAGGACGGCGATGATAATCGCAAGCGCGACGGACAGCTTGACTTCGTCGCCGACGAGATAGGCTCCGACCAGATTGCCGAGCACGCCGACCGCGAAGCCGCCGAACGCCGCGCCGAACGGATTGTCGATGCCGCCCAGCACCGCGCCGGCGAAGGCGTAGAGCAGGATGCCGCCCATCATGTTGGGATCGAGGTAGACGATCGGCGCCGCCATCATGCCCGCCACCGACCCGATCGCCGCCGCCAGGCCCCAGCCGATCGCCAGCATCCAGCCGACCCTGATGCCGACCAGCCGGCTCGACACCGGATTCTGCGCCGCCGCCCGCATGGCGAGACCGAGCGGGGTGAAGCGGAAAAATGCGTAGACCAGGACGAGCACGGCCAGGGTCACGACGAGGGACCCGGCTTCATGAGCCGACATGTAGCCCGCGCCGAAAAGAGGCCTGCTGGTGAATGGGCTGTCGAACGATTGGACCGAATAGCCGTAGAGCCATCCGGCGAGGGAATTGAAGATGAGGCTCAAGCCGATGAACACGATCACCGAGGCGAGAACCGGCGCGTTGGCGAACGGCCTCACAATGAACCTCTCGATCACCACCCCGCCGACAAACGAGGCGACGACAGTGGCGAAGAACGCGAACCAGTAGGGTTGACCGGAATCGATCAGCTTCCAGGCGAAATAGGTCGAGAACATCGCCATTTCGCCCTGGGCGAAATTGATGAGCTGCGTCGCCTGGTAGATCATCACCAGCGCCAGCGCCATGATCGCGTAGACGCCGCCGAGGGCTGCTCCCGAAGCCACCTGATGGAGGAACTCACCCACGCTCCGGGCGCTCCGGTCGCAAGAAGGCCCTGGTTCGATCAAAACGCATCATGGCCTAATAACCGAGATAGGCGCGACGCACCGCATCGTCGGCCCGGAAAGCCTGCGAGGGGCCGCTGAGCGCGACCCGCCCGGTCTCGATCAGCACCGCCCGGTCGGCGAGATCGAGCGCGAGCGATGCATTCTGCTCGACAATGAGGAGGCTCACGCCCTCATCGCGATTGATCTCGCCGAGCACGCGGAAGATTTCCGCCACCACCAAAGGCGCGAGGCCGAATGACGGCTCATCGAGCATCAAGAGGGTCGGGCGCATCAGCAGCGCCCGCGCGATCGCCAGCATCTGCTGCTCGCCGCCGGAGAGCGTTCCCGCCTGCTGGCGGCGCCGCTCGGCGAGCCGCGGAAAGAAGCCGAACACGCGGTCGAAGTCGTTGCGGACCCCTTGCCGGTCGCCGCGCACGTAGGCGCCGAGGCGCAAATTCTCTTCGACGGTGAGATCGGTGAACGTGCCGCGGCCGTCGGGAACGTGGGCGACGCCGAGACGGGCGACATCCTCCGTCGCCAGCGCCCCGATCGGCCGGCCGCGGAAGCGGATGTCGCCCGAGCGGCGGATGAGGCCGCTCAGCGCCCGGAGGATCGTCGTCTTGCCGGCGCCGTTGGCGCCGAGGATCGCGGTCACGCCGCCGTCCTCGACCTCGAAATCGATTCCGTGCAGCGCCCGCGCCTGCCCGTACCAGGCCTCGAGACCCTTGGCTTCCAGGATCGGCGCGCTCAATGTTCGCTCCCGAGATAGGCGCGGACCACCTCGCGATTGGCCCTGACCTCGTCGGGCTTGCCGTTGGCGATCACCCGGCCGAAGTCGAGCGCGACCACCTGGTCGCTGACCCGCATGACCAGGTTCATGTGGTGCTCGACCAGCAGCACCGCGACGCCGCGCCGGTCGCGGATGGCGCGGATCTCGTCGGCGAGCCCGTCGACCTCGGAGTGGTTGAGGCCGCCGGCCGGTTCGTCCAAGAGCAGGAGCTTCGGGCCCTTGGCGAGCGCGCGGGCGAGCTCCACCCGCTTGCGCACGCCGAACGAAAGCGCGCCGGCCGGACGGTCCGCGACCTCCTTGAGGCCGAATTCCTCGATCAGCGCCTCGGCGCGCTCGGCGATCGTGCGTTCCTCGCGCCGCGCGAGCGGCGTCGCCAGCGCATTGACGAGGAAGCCGCCCCGCGCGATCGCGTGCGCGCCGACGCACACGTTCTCGCGCACGGTCATGCTCGCGAACAGGGCGACGTTCTGGAAGGTCCGGGCGATGCCGAGCGAGACGAGTTCGTGCCTGGCGAAGCTCGCGAGCGGCCGGCCGTCGAAGGTGATCGACCCGGCGCCGGGATCATAAAGGCGCGAGATGCAATTGAAGAGGGTCGTCTTGCCGGCCCCGTTCGGCCCGATCAGGCCGCAGATGGCGCCTCGCGCGACCTCGAACGAGACGTCCTGGAGCGCAGTCACGCCGCCGAACCGGATCGTGACTCCGCTGACCGAAAGCAGCGCGGAAGCATTCGGGTCCGCGCCTTCGTCTGCGCCTGCGGCTTTCGCCTCGGCCAGCTCCATGGACTTTCCGCTCCCGGCGTCGATCGGCCGTTCACGCCGGCCGTCGCTCGCAGTCTTGACGTTTCCATGAGGCTTGTCACCTGCTTTGTTATTAGGACTTTAGTAGATGGCGGTGAGCGGCGAAGGCTCATTCCCGGCTGGCGAATGGTTCAAGTCTGACACCCGAAACGCACGCGCCCCTCCAAAGGAACGGAAGGGTTCGACCCTGAGTTGCCATAGCGGCGGCGAGGCTCGAGAGTCTCCTTTGCGCAAATAGCGGCCGTTGCCAGGCGGCCTGACGAATGGGTCAATTCGACCCGAAGCCGCCATTCCTGGTCGGTTCCCCCTACGGAAGGAATGCGCACAATAGCGGTCGTTGCTCGGCGGCGGCGAACCGGAAAAATCGACCCAAAGTGACGGCGAGCGCCCGGCTCATCCTTAGTGAGCGGGCTCGGCTCTGCGTTCGCCCCTCGGGGCTTTTGCAGAACCTTCAACACACTACTGCCGCGAGGGAGGGATAGTGTAGCGAAAGCTGCCGGATTGTCGGAGCGGCGTCGGGCCTGCGGCCGGTCGAGAACCTCGCCTTTTTCGGCCCGCCAGACCGGGAGGCGAACCATGTCCACTGACCGTTTTGATGCGCTTGCCGATGCGCCCATGTTCGAAGGCCGTCCGACTGCGGAAGCGAGCGCGGCGCTTAAGGATGAGCTCATCTTCCAGCGCGCAACACAGACCTATCTCTGGGCGCTGCCGCTCATCAACACGCTCGGCATGAAGCTCGGCTCGGAAAAGGTCTTCGGCGCCGGCTACAATGTCCTGCCGGTCTGGAAGGATCGGCTCGACGCCAAGACGCTGGTCACGACGCCCAACTCCGACGTCATCTATGCGATGAGCTATGTCGATCTCGGCAAGAACGGTCCGCTGGTGTTCGAGGCACCGCCGGGCCTGCAGGGCATCCTGCTCGATTTTTGGCAGCGCCCGATCCCCGGCCCGACGATCGACGGACACGCCTATTTCGGCGACGTCGGACTCCCCGGCCCCGACGCATGCA
>Ga0335073_10000125_pt1 | contig 86202 bp, 80 predicted proteins | sample Lox_Sample_22_FD_207093 | JGI IMG/M metagenome (GOLD analysis project Ga0335073, IMG submission 207093) | Soil microbial communities from Loxahatchee National Wildlife Refuge, Florida, United States - Lox_Sample_2.2 | ecosystem: Environmental > Terrestrial > Soil > Wetlands | place: USA...
AGGAGTGCAAATGGCGGCGCCGGTTGTTGTAGCCACTTTGCTGGTGGACGTCACGTTGGGCTTCTTGTCCAAAGCCGCGCCCCAAATGCCGGTTCTCTTCGTCGGGCTATCGCTCAAAACCTTGCTGGCCCTGACCGTCCTCGCCGGCAGTTTGATCATCTGGCCGCGATTCTTGGAGTCACGGTTCGCCTCGGGAATTGCTTTGGGAGAACGGCTGTTGCATCTGCCGACCTAGAAAATATGGCCCATGACGACAAAACCGAACAGGCGACACCGCGACGCAAGCAGAAAGCGCGTGAGAAAGGCCAGATTGCCCGCAGCCGCGAGTTGATGTCGAGCCTGGCCGCCGGGGCAACGGTGCTCTCGTTAAGTGCCGGCATCGGGACATTTGCCGGAGAGTGGCGCGGCCTGCTCCGCCATTCGCTCGATGCGGCAGCGACTTCAGACTTGGGCAACGCCGCCCCGCTATTGATGTGGACCGGTTCGACCCTCGTCCACGCAATCGGTTTGGTTCTGGCTCTGAGTTGGATGGCAGCGATGGTCGGCGCGCTAGCTCAGGGCGGTTTGGTATTCGCTCCTGAAGCCCTGCAACCGAATTTTTCCCGGTTGAGTCCGGCAACCCGATTGGAACAGCTGTTTTCCCTGCCATCGTTAGGGCGCTTGCTGAAATCGCTGCTGCCCGGCGCCGCGATCGTGTACCTGGCGTTCTCGGTTCTTGGCCGCGATTGGGGAAACGTTCTTGCCCTTTCCGGTCGAGGCTTGGGCTCTGTCATCAGCTTCGGCCTCGAACGGATGTTTGAGATCGCCTGGAAGTCCGCCTCGGTGCTGCTGCTCTGGTCGGGCGCCGACTACCTGATCGAACGGCAGAAGCTGCAAAGCGACCTGCGCATGAGCCGCCAGGATCTGAAAGACGAGTACAAAGAAACCGAAGGACATCCTACGGTCAAAGCCCGCATTCGCCGCTTGCGCCGCCAAACTTTACGTAAGCAAATGCTGGAAGCGGTGAAAAAGGCTTCGGTCGTCATCACCAATCCCAACGAGTTCGCCGTCGCCCTCGAGTACGGCCCGGCCATGCCGGCCCCTACCGTGGTTGCGAAGGGCCGCAATCTGCTTGCTCAGCAAATTAAAGAAACTGCCCGCTGGCATGGAATTGCATTGGTCGAAAATCCGCCCTTGGCGCATGCCTTGTATCGCGCGGTTGAAATCGGGCAGTCGATTCCGCCCAAACTGTACGCCGTGGTGGCCGCGGTGCTCGCCGCGATTTATCGCGCTCAGGAACGCGCCCGCGCGGCTGCAGGGGGAAGGTAAGCGATGGCAGAGAAGACGAATTCTGCGCCGCTTGCGCACAACGCGGTAGTGGAGTGGGCGGTGCCCGTTGCAGCGGTAGCGCTGGTCTTTGTCATGCTGGTGCCGCTGCCCTCTTTTCTGCTCGACCTGCTACTCGCCACAAGTATTACCGCTTCGGTTCTCGTTCTGCTCTCTGCCATTCAGATTCTCCGTCCTGCGCAATTTTCTGTCTTCCCGAGTTTGCTCCTTCTGCTCACCCTCTTTCGCCTTTCGCTGAATCTGGCTTCGAGCCGGCGAATTCTGCTCCATGGCAATGAAGGCGCATCGGCCGCGGGACGAGTGATTGAGGCCTTTGGCCAGTTCGTGGTTGGCGGAAATTACGTTGTCGGTTTCGTCCTCTTTCTGGCCTTGATTGCGATTCAGTACATCGTCGTCAGCCACGGTGCGGTGCGCACCGCCGAAGTCACCGCCCGCTTCACCCTCGACGCTCTGCCCGGCAAGCAGATGGCAATCGATGCCGACCTGAATGCCGGTCTGATCGACGAAGCCGGCGCCCGTGCCCGCCGCGAGCAAATCGCGCACGAAGCCGAATTTTATGGCGCGATGGATGGTGCCGCCCGCTTCAATCAGCGCGACGCCTTGGCCACCGTCCTGATCACCGCCGTCAACATCATCGCCGGATTTCTCATCGGCGTCTTTCAGCTCGATATCCCTTTTCGCGAAGCGCTCAAGACCTACACCGTGCTTACCGTCGGAGATGGTCTGGTGACGATGATTCCCTCGCTACTGGTTTCCATGGCGGGCGGCATCGTCGTGACCCGCGCGTCCTCGGGAACCACCCTCGCCACCGATCTCGGCAAGCAATTATTCTCGGGCCGGCGCGCGCTGTTCATCGCCGCCGGTGTGATGGCCGCTTTGGCCGCCATCCCGGGTCTACCCAAATTCTCGTTCTTTTTTCTCGCCCTCATGGTGGGCATCCTCGCCTGGCGTACGCCTGGGCCCGCCGTTGCCAAAGCCGCGACCGCCGAAGGCAAAGAGAAAGACAAGAAATCGCCACAAGAGTCAATCGAAGAATTGCTCAAACTGGACGAACTCAGCCTCGAAGTCGGTTACGCACTGGTTCCTCTCGTCGATACCAATCGCGGCGGGCAATTGCTGGCCCGCGTGCGCGCCCTGCGCAGCAATCTCGCCGTACAGCTTGGATTCATCGTCCCGGCCGTACATATCACCGATAATGCCCGCTTTAAGCCCAGCGAATACATAATCTCTCTACGCGGAGTGGAGATTGCCCGTTGGGAGATGCTTGATGGCCGTCTGCTCGCCATCAGCTCTGACAACACTCCTCCCCCGCTGGCCGGTACTCCTACGCGTGAGCCCGCCTTCGGCGTCTCCGCGCAATGGATTGCCACCGGCTTGCAGAGTGAGGCCTTGGCCAAGGGCTACGCGGTCGTCGATCAAACATCGGTACTCGCCACCCATCTGGCCGAAGTCATCAAGCAGCACGCCTCCGAATTGCTGACCCGGCAGGAAGCCAAACGTCTTCTCGATCGCTTGGCGGAGACTCATCCCAAGCTGATCGAAGAACTGGTTCCCAAGCTATTGACCCTCGGCGAGGTGCACAAAGTCCTGCAGCAATTGCTGCGTGAGCAGGTCTCGATTCGCGACTTGGCCACCATCCTCGAAACTCTGATCGACACTTCAGTCGTGAGCAAGAACCCTGTTTTGCTGGTTGAAGCCGCGCGCCAGGCTCTGGGCCGCGCTCTGGTGCGGCCGTTGCTCGAAGAAAACCAGTTGCGGGTGGTTACGCTCGATACCGGCATCGAAGACGAACTCACTCGCGCCTTCACCGGCAGCCCATCAGCCAGTACTGGCGCTGCTTTGCAACCCTCCCTCGTGCGCCGTATTCTCGAGGGATTGCGCCGCATAGCGGGAGAGCAAGTCAGTGTTGCCAGCCCGGTGCTGATGTGCTCGACCCCCGCTCGCTTCCACCTCAAGCGTCTGCTGGAACCCTTTGTGCCCAAGCTGGTAGTTCTTTCGCCCAATGAAATTCCGCCGGTGGTTTCGGTGCAATCCCTGGGGACGGTGCGATGAAACGGCTCGAGAAAAGAGAAGGACTGCAATCATGAAAGAAGCAACCAAACACGCCTACACCGCGTGGCAGAGCGAGGAAGAGCGCCAGCGCCTGTTGCTCGAACAGTTGCCGCAGGTTCGTTACATCGCCCGCCGCATTCATGAACGCTTGCCGCAGCACGTTCCCTTCGAGGACCTGGTTCATGCCGGCGTGATCGGGCTGATCGACGCGCTGCAAAAATATGATAGTGGCAAGCAGGTGCAGTTTGCTTCCTACGCGAAGTTCCGCATCCGCGGCGCTATCCTCGACAGCCTGCGCGAAATGGATTGGAGCCCGCGCGACCTGCGGCGAAAAGCTCGCCAGGTCGAGGAAGCGCATAACCAGTTGCGTTCTGCGCTCGGCCGCAATCCCAACGAGCAGGAGTTGGCGACACAACTCGGCCTGACCTTGCATGATTTTCAGGTACTGCTTGGCGAGCTTGACCGCCTCGACATCGGAAGCTTGCGGGTGCAGTCGCCGCGGGATGGCAGCGATCAGGACCTGTGCGAATATTTGCCTGACCAATCCGAAGAGACCCCGCTGATCGTCTGCCTGCGCTCGGAGATGAAAGAAGTCTTGGCGCGCGCCATCGAAGAATTACCAGAGAAAGAGCGGCAGGTGCTGGCGCTTTACTACTTTGAGGAATTGACCATGAAGGAAGTAGGAGCCGTGCTCGGCGTAGGTGAGTCGCGCGTTTCGCAGATTCACTCCATGGCAGTCACCCGCTTGCGGGCACGCTTGGCCGAACTCAATCACATTCCTCCAGCCGAGTTGTCGGCTCATGCGGCCAGTGGAGTTTAAGAGGACTTTCGATGGAAAAGGTACTCAACCAGGAACAGATCGATGCTATGGTCCGGGCCGCACGTGGTGGCAACGCCGGTGCGGCAGCCGCGCAACCTGTTGCCGTGCGCTGGGACGCGCGTCAGGCCAGCCAGATCGGGCGAGAGCAGGCGCAAGCCATCAGCGCCTTGCACGAAGGCTTTGCCCGCAACATGACTCACTCGGTCGGCGCCTATTTGCGGGTTGCCTTCACCGCCGCCCTGGTTTCCGCCGAGCACCTGACCTACAGCGAATTCCTGCAGCGCATTCCGGAAGTTACTTATCTTGCTACCTGCAAGCTGGTGCCGGTCGATGCCGTGGCCCTTCTGCAACTCGATCTCGCCGTAGCTTTCCCATTGATCGATGTCTTGCTGGGCGGTGAAGGGAAAAGCGCCTTGCCCGAGCGACAGATTACGGTCATCGAGGACCAGATCCTGGAAACCGTTATGCGCATCATCTGTCGCGAACTGCAAAGCGCATGGCAGATGCTCGCTCTGCAGTTTGAATTCGAACAACGCCAGCAACCCGAGCAGGTGCAGCATTTGATGCCCGCCGAGGAAAAAACACTATCTCTTAGCTTTGAACTCACGGTGGCGGAAAGCCGCGGCACCCTCAATCTAGTGTTTCCCGCAGTCGTCTCCAACGCCTTGCTGCGGAAGATGTCTGCGGATTGGAGCCGTCCTAAGCGCCGTTCCCAACCCGATGCCTCGGATCGGTTGCGCACGCAATTGCTGCAGTGTCCCTTTCGCGTCGAACTCGGCATGCGAGTTCCCGGTGTGCCGGTTCGCGACTTGCTCGACCTTGTGCCCGGCACCGTGCTCACGCTCCCTCGTGCCGTGCGCGAACCAGCGAGTTTGCGCGTGGCCGAGCAGGAATTGTTTACGGCCATTCCAGCCAGGCGGGGCAGTTCGCGTGCCGCCCAAGTTCTCGAACGCTGTCGCACGGAGTCAGAAAGGAACCTGAATCAATGAGCGACGTAACTCAGGAAAACTCCGCAAACCATTCCGACTCTGCAAACGCCTTCATCGCGATCTGGGCGCAGAGCATCGCTCAGGTCTTGACCCAGATTGCCGGTTCGTCCCTCACCTTCGAGTGCTTGCGCGACGCTGCAGAAGCGCCCGCGCCAGGGGATGGAGACGCCTGCTTTTTGGTTGTCTCCGCCGGCAGCGTCCGCGGCGAGATGATCCTTCGGCTTCCCCGCACGGTCACGCTGGTGTTGGCGCAACTCTTTCTCGGAGAACCGCAGGACAGTGCTGCCGAGCTCAAGGCCGAACATAAAGAGGCAGTCGAAGAACTCTTACGCCAGATTGCCGGGCACGCGGCTACCGCCCTGAAGCCGCGCTGGGGAGAAGTGCAGCTTCATGTGGAATCCTCGGCACCTCCGTCTTGGTCGGCCGCGGCAAACGGGTGGCTTCGTTCGGGCCATGATGCCCCTGCCCCGATCTGGATTGAGTGGTTGTTAAGCGCGGCCCTTCATACGGCGTTGGCATCTGTGCCTCTCCCCGCCGCCGAGGAACCAAATAGCGAGGCGCCGCAAGTTGATCCGATGCCCACCGGCTTGGTTGCTGGCAATCTCGACCTCCTCATGGACGTGGAACTCGAGGTCATGCTGCGTTTCGGAGAGCGCAGCATGCGCCTGCAAGAGATTCTCGAACTGGGCGCCGGCTCGGTGGTCGAACTCGACCGTAGAATTGAAGAACCCGCAGACCTGCTGCTCGATGGCCGCATTATTGCCCGCGGCGAAGTAGTTGTAGTGGACGGCAATTACGGATTGCGCGTGCTCGACGTGGGAACTCCGCAATCCGCAAACTGAGCTGCAAGGGCTTGAGTAAGACACATGCTTTGGAAGGTACGAATCTCGAGGCTTTCCCAACGCTGGGCCGAGGCCTTGCCTGATTGCGGCGAGGAAGACTGCAACTTTCGCCGCAGACTATGGCGTCGAATGCACTGGTGGAATAGCGCGATTCGTCTGCATGACGCCCGTTATTGCGCTCCCCAATGTTTCGAGAATGCCTTGCAGCAGCATTTCCTCCGGCTTTCGGTCGCGACCGCCGCCGCGCCGCCTGTGCAGCATCGCATTCCCCTAGGGTTGCTCATGCTTTCGCGCGGACAGTTGACCAACCAGCAACTGCGCTCGGCTCTCGAAGCACAGAGCGCCAGCGGGCGTCGTCTTGGGGAATGTTTGGAAAAGCTCGGCTTCGCCACCGAACAACAAGTCACCGCGGCCCTCGGATTACAGTGGGCATGCCCGGTACTGATGCTTCGCGACAACCCCGACCGCGAGTGCGTCCATCTTCTGCCCTACCGCTTGCTGGAACAATTTCGCATGCTGCCGCTGCAGTTTGTCGCCGCCACCCGCACCTTCTATTTCGCTTTTTCCGACGGTATCGATTACCCCGCGCTCTATGCGATTGAGCAAATGCTGGAATGCCGCACCGAGGCGTGCCTGATCAGCAGCAGCGCTATGAATCGCGCTCTCGAGCAGATCGGCCACGAGCCTCGTCCCGGCGACTTCCTTTTCGAAGGCTGGCGACGGCCGCCAGAGATGTCCCGTATTACCTGCAGCTACGTCCTCAAGTTCGGTGCGCGCGATGTGCGCGTCGTGGGCTGCGGTGGCCTTATCTGGGTGCGGTTGCGTGCCGGCCGCGATGTTGGCCATCTTCTTTTTCGTCAGCCGTTAGCAGTCATCGAACCACCCTCCTCAGCCAGCGCTGCTCCGCCGCTTCGCATCACCGGCTAAAGTCTTCGATAACCTCGCCGATGAAATGGAAAGACGGCAATCAAGAACGCCGCGAACCTGTTTTGTGAGTTCCCAACTCCTCGTTTGCGTCGGCTGATTACCCTCTGGATGGGTTGATGGCCATGAAAAAAGTGCGTGCCTTGATCGTTGACGATTCCTCCGTCATGCGCAAGATTGTGGAGCGCTCGATACGCCAGGCGGGTATCGATCTTGCCGAAGTGCGCGAAGCCGGCAATGGCGCCGAAGCTCTCGGAGCCCTGAGAGAGAGCGGTGCTGACCTCGTCCTGTGCGACATCAACATGCCAGTTATGGACGGGATCGAATTCCTGAAACAACTGCAAACCGTGGAGAATGCCAAAGGCGTTCCGGTTGTCATGATTACCACCGAGGGGAGCGAGTCGCATGTAGTCCAGGCGCTTTCCATCGGCGCCAAAGGCTACATTCGCAAACCCTTCACGCCCGAACAGGTCAAAGAACACGTAATTCCTCTTCTGGATGGCAAGAAATGAATACCGCAAATCCTATCAGCGCGAATGACGGAACTCTCGAGGGCTGGCGTCCTATGCTGGAGTTGGCCGCCCGGGAAGTTTTTGAAATCATGCTTGGCTGCAAGCTAGATGCTTGGGGCGAAGAACCATCTTTGCCATGTGAGTTTACCGCCATGGTCGGGCTAGCTGGGCAGATTTGCGGCCTGCTGACGTTGCGCTGCGGGACCCAGTCCGCCGCATTGATGGCCGGCAAGATGCTTGGCATGGAGATCAAAGAAGAAGATCAGCAGATGTGGGACGCGATTGGAGAAATCGCCAATATGGTTGCTGGTAATTTCAAGAACAAGCTTGCCGGCATGGCCGACGGCTGCATGCTCTCTGTTCCCACGGTGATCACTGGTTCGGACTATAGCTGCCGGTCGATGGCGGATAGTGCTCCACTCGAAGTGAGTTTTCGCTTCGAGGGCGAACCGCTCCTCATCGCACTCGAGCTTCACTCTTGAGATTTACCCGATTGGTCGTAGCAGCTTTTGCCTACACCTTCGTAGCAAACGGCAATGCCTTCCTATTCGGTGAGTGAGGATCGTTGATCCTCGCTGCCTTTCCCAGTCGGCGCTTCAACTTACGCCTGACTCTCACCTGCAACGACATGGTGTTTCACGTGCTCTCGTCTCAGCGGGAGAGAAAAACGTGAACAGCGGCTATTACGCGGCATGCGCTGGCTTGCAGGCTCAAAGCCAAGCTCTCGAACTGATCGCTAATAACCTCGCCAATCTCAACACCGTTGGTTATCGAGGACAGTTGCCGCTGTTTCGCGAGTTTCTACCGGCACAAATCCAGTCGTCTGCCCCATTGAACCAGGCAATCAATGATTTCTCCGTTGTGGGCGGAAGTCGAACCGATCTGACTCCCGCCACGTTGGATCGCACCGGCAATCCTTTCGATCTGGCCATCGAAGGCGCAGGTTTCTTCGCCGTCAAAGCTGCTGCAGGCACGCTCTACACACGCAATGGAAACTTCCAAGTTTCTAAGAACGGCCAACTCCTGACCTCATCCGGTGATGCGGTGCTAGGAGAGCAAGGGGTGATTACCGTTCCTGCCGGCACCGTGTCATTCAGTTCCGACGGCACGCTTTCGGTCGACGGAGCGGTTGCCGGCAAGCTGAAGATCGTAGAGTTCACCCCAGGTGCTACACCGGTCGCCGTTGGCAACTCTTATTATTCTGCCCCGGATATCGCGGTGCGGCCGTCCCCAGAATCTCGTGTGCGCCAGGGCATGCTTGAGGCCTCGAATGTGAATTCCATCTCCGCAATCGTGAACCTGCTCGTGGTACAGCGGAGGGCGGAAATGTTGACGCAGGCCATGAACGCCTTCCACTCCAATTTCGATAAAGTGGCAGCCAACGATCTGCCCCACGTAGGAGCCTGAGTATGTTGAGAGCTTTGTATACCGCTGCCAGTGGCATGAGCGCACAGCAAATGAATCTCGATAGCGTGGCCAACAACCTCGCGAACTCCAGCACCACCGGATTTCGCCGCCGCCGCGTGCAATTTCAGGATCTGCTTTATCAAAACCTCGTAATGCCCGGCGCGGCTGCCACGCAGCAAACCACCCTGGTTGCTGGCTTGCAGGTCGGACTCGGAACTCGCGCGGCCGCCACTGAAGTTGTCCAACTACAAGGCAATCTCAGTGCGACCGGAAACACTCTTGATCTGGCGATTCAAGGCAACGGCTTCTTTCAGGTGACGCTGCCTTCCGGCGAGACGGCCTATACCCGAAGCGGAGCTTTCCATCTCGATCCGAACGGCAACGTAGTGACGTCGGATGGAGATCCCATCACTCCCTCGATCACCATCCCCACCGGAGCAACTTCGATCACGGTGGGCTCGGATGGCACCGTCAGTATCACTCAGACCGGGCAACAGGCCGCCCAGCAGGTAGGTACCATCCAGTTGGCGTTGTTCCCTAATCCCGGGGGTCTGAACAGCATCGGTTCCAACGAGTTTCTAGCGACCACCGCCTCTGGCGATGCCATTGCCGGTACACCCGGCGGAAGCGAAGGTCTCGGTTCCATTCAACAAGGTTATCTTGAGCAGTCGAATGTCGATGTGGTTGAGGAATTTGTCGAGATGATCATGGCGCAACGTTCCTATGAGGCGAACTCCCGCGTTGTGCAGGCCGCCGATGACATGATGCAGGAACTCAACCAGATCTCGCATTAAGGATGATGGCGATGAAAGAATGGCATGAAAGAACCTTGCTGCTCATGATTGGATGGCTGCTGCTGAGTTCCGCGGCTGCGCAAGTTGTCGTCCTGCGTCAAACCGCCGGCGTATCCTCCGATACCGTTCGGCTCTCCGATCTGCTACCCTCCACAGCTTCCGCTGAACTGGTCCACCGGGCTCAAGCAATCGAACTCGGCCGCGCTCCGCAATGTGGAAGTACGCGACTTTTCGAACAAGCAAAGCTCGCCGAGATCGTTGGTGCCCGTCCGGAACTCGCTGGCCGTGTGATCGTTCCCGATCAGGTCTTAATTACGCGCTTTGCATATACCTTGAGGTCGGTTGCCATTCACGACGCGATCACCCACTTCCTTCGACAGAAGGGAAATGCCGATCTGTCCGATGCGATCTTTTCGTGGCCCAAAGACATCACCACCATGGAAGCTAATCCCGAACTCGAAGTCCGAAGCGTCAACCAGGATCCGTCAACGAAGCACCTGCAATTTCATTTTCGCTGTAAAAAACCCCAAGTATGCCCGGACTTCATCGTCTCCTCCGAACTGCCTGCGAGCGTGATTGTGCAGGCCTCACAATCGCCTAATCGGGCCCTTGCTGCCGCAAGAAATACGAGCGTCGCTCAGGCCAACGCTCTCGTCCTGGTTAAAGCTGGCCACCGCATGCCGCTCCTGATCCAGGGCGATGGAATCCAGATTTCCGCCCTGGTCATCTGCCTGCAAAACGGACGCATGGGCGAGACTATACGCGTCCGCCAGATCGGTAGTGCCCAGGTCTTTCGCGCCCAGGTTATGAGCCGCGACCTGCTGTGGAGCAAGCTGGAGTCCTGATATGCTGCGCAACCATTTAAGACTTCTATTCGCTATTCTTCTCCTGACCGCCGCTGCCTTTGCCAAGCAGAAAAACGTCCAACAGGAAAGCCTGGCTATGTACGTCGAACGCGTAGAGCGGCAAGCCATCGAGCCGGCTTCGGGCAGCCCCGGCAGTCTCTGGCAAGATGGCGGCCGCTTGGCTTATCTGACGGCAGATTACAAAGCTGCCCGAATCGGCGATCTGATCACGATTGTCATCGTCCACGACCTTACTGCAAGCAACGCAGCCAGCGTATCCACTGCGCGCAACTTTTCCGCGAGTTCAGGTATCAGCGCGCTACCAGGGAAGCTGAAAACCGGCGGCGTGGAACAACTCTTTTCTCCGACTTCGGCGCAAACCTTGTCAGGCAAGTCGCAAGCTTCCACGACCTCGAGCTTGCAAACCACTCTAGCCGGCCGAGTGGTTGCCGTTCTATCCAGCGGCTTGCTCGTGGTTGAGGCCGAACGCCAAATGACGATGAACAACGAAAAGCAAACCATTGTGATCCGCGGTCTTGTCCGCACCGGCGACATTGCCCCGGACAACAGCGTTCCATCGAACAACATTGCCGACCTGGAACTGCAACTCAAGGGCAAAGGTGTGCTGAGTGACGGCACGCACCCGCCAAACATAATCGTTCGCGGCATTCTCCGCGTCCTGGGCTTTTAGAGAGAGGGTTATGAAGCGTCTTCTTGCCATTCTTCTGATGTTGAATTTGATTCAGCCTTCCCCCGTGCAAGCCGAAGAAGCGGTCCACAAAGCGCTCATTCGCGATGTAACTTCCATCGAAGGCGTGCGCGATAACCCCATTCTGGGTTATGGCATGGTCGTCGGACTAAAAGGGACCGGAGACAGTCAGCAAACCATGTTCAGCACCCAAACCCTCGCCAATATTCTGCAACACATGGGAGTGAAATTACCTAGCCCAACCACCATCATGATCAAGAATGTGGCTGCGGTTTTCGTCACCGCCAGCCTTCCTCCCTTTGCAACCCCAGGAACTCACATCGACGTCACGGTGGGCTCGATAGGCGATGCTAAAAGTTTGCAAGGTGGCCTACTGGTGCTCACTCCGCTTTATGGCGCGGACGGAAACGTCTATGCGGCAGCGCAAGGCCCCCTCGTGCTCGGCGGATATACGGCCGGGGCAGGCGGAAATAGCAAACAGATGAACCATCCCACCGCCGGCCGAATTCCAGCCGGAGGTATTGTGGAGCGTGATACCTCACTCGACCTCCGCACCCTTCCGCGTCTTTCCCTCATGCTGAGTGATCCTAATTTCACGACGGCCGAGGAGATGGCTGCGGTCATCAATAACGAACTGGGAAAGCCGATTGCCTCCGTCGTCGACAGCCGCCGGATCGATCTCAACAACATCAGCGATCAGGGCAGTGTTACCTCTCTGCTCGCGCGCGTGGAAAATTTAACCGTCGAAGTTCACCGCCGCGCGAAAGTAGTCGTCAACGAACGCACTGGTACCGTGGTCATGGGCCGAGATGTACGCTTGGGCGCAGTCTCCATCTTGCACGGCAATTTCTCCATCGAAGTGGCCACGGAGTACGCCGTCTCACAACCGAATCCACTTTCTCGCGGAAGCACCGCCGTCATTCCGGAACAAAACCTCAAAGCGCAGGAGTCGCCAGCCCAGCGGGTTGAGTTGACCGAAGGCGCCAGTGTCGAACAACTCGTAGGCGGATTGCAAAGAATTGGCGCGACTGCCCGCGATGTCATCGCGATTCTGCAGGCGATCAAGGCAGCTGGTGCGCTGCAAGCCGATCTCGAGGTGATCTAATGACCCCAATCCTGATGTCGAAGACAACTCCTGCTGATTCCGATACCGCCATTCACGCCCGTAAAGTCGTTCACGCCCGTAAAGTCGTTCACGCCGCACACGAGTTCGAAGCTGTGCTCCTCAACACGATGCTCGGGCCTCTCGAGCAATCATTCTCCTCGCTGCCGGGCAAGAAACCGGATTCCGAATCGGATAACTATCACTATCTCGGCATGCAAGCTCTTTCGAGTACCTTGGCGAACAGCAAGGCTCTCGGAATCTCCGATCTCATCATCCGCAAACTGTCGAGCCCCGACCTGGCTGCGCCCGCACCAAACTAAAAAGCCTCTCGCAAAATGCAAGAGGCTTCTCATAATCTCCGACCTGCGAGGTTCACCCTCGCGCGACGGTTAGTGTTTCTTTTTCTTGGCAGCTTTCTTCTTCGCTGGCATTATGTTTCCTCCGTGAACGATTTTCCCTTGCACTGCTCAAAACTTCCCATCGCCTTCAGTCCCGGCGATGTGTCACACTCCGATATTGCGCAGCAATATTTCTAATGTCAACAAAATTCTGCATGACGTATTTTCTTTTCAGGCGACTGTCTGTCGTCGGATGACATACACTGGCATCGAAAATATGCGTCGCGATCCCATCGAACTCGAAATTTTCAAGAACATTTTTCACTCTATCGCCGAAGAAATGGGCGCGGCATTGCGGCGCACCGCGTTTTCACCCAACATCAAAGAGCGCCGCGATTATTCCTGCGCTGTCTTCGATCGCCTCGGAGAAGTCATCGCCATGGGGGATCACATGCCCGTGCATCTTGGCTCGATGCCCATGTCGGTTCGCGCTGTGCTCGACCGGATGGCCCTCGGCCCGGACGATGTCGCCATGCTCAACGATCCCTTCGCCGGCGGAACTCACCTGCCAGACATTACCCTGGTGGCTCCGGTCTTCGTTTCACGAAAGAAAAAGCAACCCGATTTCTTCGTGGCTTCGCGTGCGCATCACGCCGATGTCGGCGGCACATATCCGGGTTCCATGGGCCTCTGCCACGAGATCTATCAGGAAGGCTTGCGCATCCCTCCAGTGAGAATTATGAGCGGCGGGAAGATTCAGAACGATATTCTGGCGCTGTTGCTGAACAATGTTCGCACTCCGGTCGAACGCGAAGGCGATCTCGGTGCCCAGATTGCTGCCTGCCACACCGGAGCGGACCGTCTGGCCGAGGTGTGCGGTCGTTACGGACTCGGCCGAACTACCCGTGCAGCGCGCGAATTGCTCGACTACTCCGAAGAAATGATGCAGGCCGTTCTGCATCGTGTGCCGATCGGAATATATGCTGCCGAGGACTTCCTCGATAGCGATGGCGTCAGTGACACCCCGGTGAAAATTGCGGTAACAATAAAATTCTCTAGCCGCCCAAGAACATCGGTCGTCGTTGATTTCAACGGCAGCGACCCCCAAGTGCAGGGAAGCGTCAACGCTGTGGAAGCGATCACCTACTCAGCATGTTCTTATGTCTTCCGTTGTCTGCTGGCAGAAGATGTTCCTGCGACCGCGGGTTTAATGCGCCCCATTAAAGTCGTCGCCCCGGAGAGAACCGTTGTCAACGCACGTCCTCCCGCTGCGGTCGCTGGAGGCAACGTCGAAACCTCCCAGCGTATTGTCGATGTTTTGTTGCGAGCTTTGGTCCAGGCAATTCCCCATCGCATTCCCGCTGCAGCATCAGGAACCATGAACAATCTGACCATCGGCGGAATCGATCCGCGCACGAACGAGCCTTTTGCGTATTACGAAACCATCGCCGGTGGAATGGGAGCGCGTCCAACCAAGGCGGGCGTTTCTGGCGTTCACACGCATATGACTAACTCGCTCAACACTCCCGTCGAGGCGCTTGAGCACGCCTATCCTTTCCGAGTTCGCCGATACTCTTTGCGTTCCGATAGCGGGGGAACTGGACAGTTCAGGGGCGGTGACGGCATTGTTCGCGAAATCGAAGTCTTAACTGATTCCGAATTCACGCTTCTCGCCGATCGCCGTGAGCGCGGCCCCTATGGCCTTAGCGGTGGGGGAGCCGGCTCACCTGGAAAAACCATCGCCATCCGAGTCGATGGCTCTCAGCAGGAATTGCCTGGCAAATTCAACATCCGCTTACGCAAGGGCGAGCGAATCCGCATCGAGACTCCGGGCGGAGGCGGCTGGGGCAAGCCTGTTCGCTAACTCTTACATCGTGCTGTCATTCCGAGCGGAGATTGGCCATCTGCGCAGCAGATCGCCAATCGCAGTCGAGGAACCTGTTTTTAGACGACTGTTCCGTTCCCTTAGAATCCATAGAACAAGCTCTGAATCTAATCCTCCAGAGAAAAAACATGACAACCGACCTTGCCGCTCACTACCTGGATGAAGCCCGCCGCCAGTTTCGTGGCTACAAGCGCCTTGGCGAGGGAGCCATCACCCAGCTCAAGGACGAAGATTTATTCGTCACCCTCGATCCCGAGTCAAACTCGGTCGCAATTCTGGTCAAGCACCTCGCCGGCAACATGCGCTCACGCTTTACCGATTTCCTGACCACCGACGGGGAAAAGCCCGACCGCCATCGTGATCAGGAATTCGAAATGAATGCGAACTCACGCGCCGAGGTCATGCGCTGGTGGGAAGACGGTTGGGCGTGTGTCTTCTCTGCAATCGAAGCGCTAAAGCCTGACGATCTTATGTGCACCGTGACCATTCGCAGCGAGCCGCACACTGTTTTGCAGGCGATCAACCGCCAGTTAGCGCACTATGCCATGCACGTCGGCCAAATTGTATTCCTCGCCAAGCATCTTCGCTCTAACGAATGGAAGAGCCTCAGCATTCCGCGCGGTAAATCCGAAGAAGTCAATCGCAAGCTAATGTCCGGCAAAGCTGATTCCGCGCCTCCCTTGCGAAGCTGAAATTACGGCCATTTCTCAGGCATGGTGCTAGAATGATCCGTTTTGTAATTCCTCGAACTCATAAGGTGGTTTCATGTCCGATACTATGCTGGCGGTGGTCAAGCCGAACTCCGCGCCCGGCGCGGAGATTCGCGAAGTCAAAATCCCCGCCTTCGGCCGCACTGACGTTCTGGTCAAAGTCAAAGTTGCATCCATCTGCGGCACTGACCTTCATATTTATGAATGGGACCGCTGGGCGCAGAACCGCATTCATCCTCCCCTCATTCCCGGACACGAGTTCTGCGGTGAAGTCGTCGCCTTCGGCGATGAAGTCACGAGCGTAAAGGAAGGTGACTTCGTTTCCGCCGAAATGCACGTGGCCTGTGGTAAGTGCTTGCAGTGCCGCACCGGGGACGCCCATATCTGTCAGAACGTGAAGATCATCGGCGTCGATGCCGACGGCGCTTTCGCCGAATACGTTGTCATTCCCGAAACCAATATCTGGAAACTCGATCCCGCCATTCCACAGGAATACGCTTCCATCCTCGATCCGCTGGGCAATGCCGTGCACACAGTTCTCGCAGGTGAAATTGCCGCCAAAACCGTCGCCGTCACCGGCTGCGGTCCCATCGGACTTTTTTCTATTGCCGTCGCTCGCGCCGTCGGCGCCGCGCAGGTCTTCGCCATCGAAGTCAACGAGCATCGCCGCAAGATTGCCAAAGAAATGAAGGCTGACGTCGTCATCGATCCGTCCAAAGAAGATGCGACCAACGTCGTCATGGAGAAAACAGGCGGCCTTGGAGTTGATGTCGTGCTCGAAATGGCCGGACATCCCAACGCCATTCGAACAGCCTTCGATATCATCCGCCGCGGCGGACGCATCTCCCTTCTCGGGCTTACATCCAAGCCCATCTCGCTCAACTTCTCCGAAGACATCATCTTTAAAGGCATCACCATTCAGGGCATCAATGGCCGCCGCATGTACCAGACCTGGTATCAGATGACGGCGCTGCTCAAAAACGGCAAACTCGATCTGCATCCCGTGATCACCGACCGCATCGCCATGAAAGACTTCTCTAAAGGCATGGAGCGGTTGAAGACGGGGGAGTCGAGCAAGATCCTGGTGTTTCCCAACGGAAGCAAATAGAAACTATTTCGAACTTTCGTGAAAGTTCCTCTGTGAATCCCCGTGCCCTCTGTGTTCCAAGCTTTTGTCGCGGTGGTGGCGTCGACTCAGCTACAATCCTCCTTTCATGCTGCGCTATTTCACTGCCGGAGAATCGCACGGTGAGGCTCTCGTCGCCTTCATTTCCGGTCTGCCTGCCGGTTTGAAAGTTGATCAGGCATTCCTCGACCGCGAACTCTGGCGGCGCCAGCAGGGTTACGGCCGCGGCGGCCGCATGAAGATCGAGCGCGACACGGCGCATCTCCTCTCTGGCGTACGCCACGGTATGACCATCGGCTCGCCCATTGCCATTCTGCTCGAAAACAAAGATTGGAAAAACTGGCAGGAATCGCTCCCGGTTGACGACGGTGATCCTGCCAAGCACAAGCGCGTCGCTTCCCCGCGCCCCGGCCACGCCGATCTCGCCGGAGCCCTCAAATACAACTTTCCCGAAGCTCGTTACGTTTTGGAACGCGCCTCGGCCCGCGAATCCGCCGCACGCGTGGCAATCGGCGCCATGGCAAAATTGTTCTTGCGTCAATTAGGTATCGACGTTCTCAGTCACGTCATCTCCGTCGGCAATGCCGCCATCAGAGCCGAGCCCTCCTGGGAACAGATCGCCGCGCTGCATCACAAAGACGAAGTCCTGCTCAACTGCGCCGATCCCGAAGCCGAGCAGCGTATGAAAGCAGAAGTCGACGCCGTGCTCAAAACCGGAGACTCCGTCGGCGGCGTGTTCGAAGTAATTGCCCACAATGTTCCGCCCGGACTCGGGACCTACGCTCAATGGGACGAGCGTCTCGACGCGCGCCTGGCGGCCGCTGTCATGTCTTTACAGGCAGTCAAGGCGGTTGAGATCGGCACCGGAATCTCGGCTGCCGCTTCCCCTGGCTCGGCCGTGCATGATGAAATAGGTTACGAGCAATCGAAAGCATTCGCGGGATTTACACGCAAGCGCAATAACGCTGGCGGAATCGAAGGCGGCGTCTCCAATGGGGAAGACATTCGGGTTCGCGGATATCTCAAGCCGATTTCCACGCTGCGCCGTCCCCTCGAGTCGGTCGATTTTGCTAGCCGCGAGCCGGTGAAGGCGGCGTACGAGCGCTCGGACGTTTGCGTCGTTCCCGCGGCAGGCGTCGCCGGCGAAGCAATGGTAGCCTTAACTCTTGCCGGTTGTGCGCTCGAAAAGTTTGGCGGCGACTCAATCGGCGAAACGCTGCGCAATTTTCGCAGCTATCTCGATCAATTAAAGAACTACTGATTCTTATCCAAGATGATCTATCCCATCGTAAAGTTTGGCGACCCGGTCCTTGAAAAACCTGCTGAGCCAGTCACCGTTTTCGACGAAGATTTGAAGAAGCTCGTCGAAGATATGTTTGAATCCATGTATGAAGCCCATGGCGTTGGCTTGGCCGCTCCGCAGATCGGAATTTCGAAGCGTTTAGCGGTGATCGACGTCAGCTTTAAGGAAGATCCCGACGCCAAACTCGTCCTTGCTAATCCCGAGATCATTCACACCGAAGGCAAGCACCGCCAGCCCGAGGGCTGCCTGAGCATTCCTGATTTTCGTGAGCCGGTCACGCGCGCAAAAAAAGTGACGGTTCGCGCTCAAGACATAAACGGCAAATGGTACGAAAAAACCGGGGAAGACATGCTCGCTCGCGCCTTTCTACACGAGACCGATCACCTCAACGGCAAGCTCTATATCAGCCACATTAGTGCTCTCAAACGTGACTTGATCAAGCGCAAGATTCGCAAGCTGGTCAAAGCCGGAGAATGGAAATAATTGAATGGTTGAGTCATTGATCTTTAAATGATTCGCCCATTCGATTGAATCAATGATTCCATCCCTCAATCCTCAACGATTCAATGACCCAATCTCTCAATCTGGTTTTCTGCGGCACTCCTGAATTCGCCGTCCCTACGCTCGAGCAGTTGGTCGCGGCGGGCTTCCGTATCTCCCAGGTCGTCACTCAACCGGATCGCCCTCGCGGCCGGAAACTCGAACTCGCCCCCTCTGCCGTGAAAGCTCGCAGCCTGCAGCTTGGTCTGCCGGTTACCCAGCCGGCCACAATCAAGAACAACCAGGAATTCCGTGCCCTTCTCACCGCCATCAATCCAGACGCCATCATCGTCGTCGCCTACGGCCGCATCATTCCCCAATGGATGATCGATCTGCCGCGTCTCGGCAATATCAATCTGCATGCGTCTTTGCTCCCTAAATATCGCGGTGCGGCTCCCATCCAGTGGGCAATCGCGAACGGAGAGTCGGTCACGGGTGTCACCACCATGCTGATCGACGCCGGCCTCGATACCGGAGACATCCTTCTGCAAACAGAAATCCCAATCGCCGATAACGACACTGCCGAATCCTTATCGCCACGCCTAGCCAGCATCGGCGCGGACTTAATGGTCACCACCCTCAACCGTCTCGCCACCGGAGACCTTCTCGCTCATCCGCAAAACAACGCCGAAGCCACCCTCGTTCCAATCCTGCGGAAGGAGGATGGCCGCATCGATTTTCAGCGCAGCGCCGGGGAAATTCTCAATCGTTTGCGCGCCTTCCAGCCCTGGCCCGGCGCCTTCACAACTTTCCGCGGAAAAAGCCTGCAGGTTCTGTCTGCGAAGCCAGTGTCAAAGCGAATTGTTCCCGCGGAGCTTGTCATCGAAAATGACCAACTGCTGGTTGGTTGCGCAGAACATACTTCCCTGGAATTGCTCGAAGTGCAGCCTGAAGGCAAGAAGCGAATGTCGGCCCGGGATTTTATCCATGGTTATCATCCTCATGCAGGCGAAAAGCTCGGCTAACTGCGATCAAAAAGCACCGGTCTCCTGTCACTAGAAAGTGCTACATGATTGCCCGAAAGTGGAATTGAGCCGCCTCGCTCCCCACCATAGAATTCTCCCACTCTGGCCCAGGAGCCTATACATGAACATCACCTCTCCCGCGAAAATTGTGCGCTGTCCTTATTGCGTTTTGGGCGATGAGTTCCGGCCGATGGTCGGGCACGTGGATGGCAGATACATCTGCAACAAATGCGGTCATGTCGCTCGCCCGGAGGACCACCGCTTCAATTGCTCGTGCCCCAACTGTACAAAGCTGAGTCGAAGGAGGGCGTAAAAGCGTATCTTGCAAGGCATCGCAGATGTGCCACATTGGCGAGCCCACGCGGAAAAACCTCACAAATCCTCGATCGGGGGGGCACGAAAGCGGTACAAAATTTGAAGCGGATTTCGCCTCGCAGCCGACCCTACGCTCCCACGCTCGACCATTCCCCAAACCTTCGTGACGAGCACGCTGCCGTCTGGCTGCCCGCACACCGAGACCTTGTCGAGCCGCGCAGCCGCGTGCACGCCAGGGCGAAATCTGTGGCGGCTCCGCTCGTCAGTGCCAACCCCTGCCGCGTACAACCGGGATCGGCGGACGCGGTCAGCGTCTCAACGGGAAAGCTAATACCCGAGATTTCGCACAAGCCAGAGACCCATATCAATCAGCCGAATCGGCGTTTCTTGGAATCCCGTAAGATGCGCCGTGTGTCGGTCAGCTAACGCCCAAGCATGAGGGATGTACCGACCCAGAACTCCCATATCTTGGTTTGCCGTCGTATACCATGAGCCGACTGCCTTCAGCACCATCTGGTCGAAGATTGGCACGACATCTGGATAGAGGACATGTAGCAGCGTCGTTCGCAGAGGCAATGATGTGCTTGTTTTCGCACCGGGAAGTTGATAGCGACCGATCAGTTCAACTAGCGCGAGAATGTCACGCACATCGCGCGACAGAGTAGGCGGTAGTCCCGCCAGAAGACTGTCGAGCGAACTCGGTGCGAACGACCGCATCCAGCCACTTATGTTGGAAACTGCGGCTGGTTGAGAGTAGAGCTTCCAGTACAGCAACGCTTCGTACCAGTCCGTACCAAGTTGAGCGCGATGTCGTCGGCTCGCACTGGCTACGAGCTTATAATAAAGAGCGCGATCACTCGGCGTAGCTGCGTATAGCCCTCTGAGGTGGGGCGAAAGTGAACTAAAGCCACGGCATGCTGCATCGTACCGGGCGCACACTTTGTTCCAGTCGAACCCCAATAGGGGGTCGGTCATGCGGGGCTGCGAGAATGCGGAATCCACAACAGCCCGCTGAGTACCCGTCCTCGTCCTTCCTGTCGGCGTGTAAACGGACGAAATCTCGCTCCAACCGCTGGCACCCATGTCTACGATGCCGTCTCGGTTCACCGCAAATCCGCCGAGCTTCGTACACTCGTTGCACGTGCAGCCCGCCTTCTTGCTCGGCGTATTGAAACAGTCCGCCGCGTTTATGCTCGACGGATTAACCTCAGGAAACGTGTTGAGAAATTCGGCTTTGAGTTGGGCAGGCGTAAATCGCTTGCCGCGATGCTTTTCGAGAATTCTGTGTCGCTTTTGAAAGATATTCATTGACTCGATTCTCCTTGGCGAGAATCTTCACATCGCGAGCCGGATTCCTTCCTACGCCGACTTCTTCTGAGCCGCCTTCAGTTTCGCCCACCGCGCCCGCTGAGCAGCGGCGATCTTCCTGCGAGCAGCAGCCGACATGGTTTTCTTCCTGGGCATAGCGACAACGTTCTGCTTCTGCCCGCCGTTCCCGCGCACCCTCGCCCACCGCGCCGGTGGCCCAGGTTCGCGAGCGTTCTCCGCGAGTTAACCTGGGACCAAGAACATTCTCTCTGCGCCGCCTTGTGCCTGCCTTTCCCGATCCCTCGCCGTCCACTCCGACTCGATTTCCACCACTGCCTTTTCCCGCAGCGCATAATGTCCAAAACTACTCCACTTCCAGTCCTGCGGACCGTTACATAATCCCCGCTTCACAGGGTTGCGATGGATATAGCGCAGCTTCTCTCCGCACTCGTGCTGGTTCCGCACGTTGCGGTCATAATAGCGCTTCTGCCAGAAAACGCCAGCCCCAAGGCGTTTGGCAAACGACAACTTTAAATGGTGGACGGCATCGGCCACCAAGAACTCCCTGCTGATTCGGGCTACCGGAATCATTCAAGCCGCGATCGGGCTCTCTTTCAGAACACCGCTCTCACGTTGCTGCGGAAGACGCCGAAATTTTCTACGTCGATCCTACGGCCCGTTTTTAATCGTCGGACCCGACGGCGGTAAATCGGCGCCAGAGACGTTGACGACGGCCTGCCACGCGGCTTCCTGGCTGGCGCGATCGTGGAGGTGTGGTTGGCACTGCAGCTCCATTGGGCCTGAGAACTTCCCTTTGGCCGAGGCGAAGAATTGCCCCGAGAGGTCAGTCCCGAACTTTGATGCCTGGATATACCGGCCCGCCGCGGTCTCCGGCGTCTGATTCATGCCGGGAATGAGGTTCACGATCGGGATCATCAGATACCTCAACGCGAAACCAGCGCTTCGCACCACGTTGGTGCCGGTCGCGCCGCCGGGCGACACGGCATACACGGCCATGCCGGAGGGCAGCCGGCGGGCCAGCGCCGCGGTCCACCAAGCGATGATGAGCTTAGCGTCGGCATACGCATTGTTGGGCACGTACTTCACGTTCGGCCCGTTGCGTATCAGCGCTTCAACAGCGGCGGTTCGGTCACCTTGGTAACGACTGGCCGCGAAGGCTGGCAAGTCGGTGTACTTGAACAGGGGTACGCCCCCTCGGGCAGGTTCTGCACCTGCGATAACGATCCGCGCGTTGAGGCTCAGCAAGTTGGCATTGAGCAACCCAACCGTCAGTTGATGATGCCCGATGAGCGGGGCCTGAGAAGACTCGACGCCCGTCGCGGTGAGAGCGCGTTTCTTAAAAGGAACCAACCCTGCATTTAGCAGCAGGAAATCGATCGGCTGGCCTCGCTTGACGAGCTCGGCAACGGCCGACTGAACGCTTGACGGCTTGTCTAGATCCAGCGCCAGCGGCGTGAAAATCGCTCTTTTGTTCTCAGCCGCGAGTTGAGCGGCCGCTTGCTGGGCCCCAGTCAGGCTGCGCCCGGTGACGATGATCTCGCGGTAGCCCTCTCCGGCGAGCAGGCGGGCTGCCGCATGGCCGAGCCCGGAAGTAGCGCCAGTGACGAGAGCGATCGAGTGTTTCATAGGCGTCTCCATGGTGAAAAGTGAAGGTGGCCCCGCGAGGCCAGAATCGGCTTGCTAATTTCGAACTATTTGGTTTTATAATGCTGGGATGATCGGTGTCAATGATTTTCGAACCAAATGATTCAAAATACCGCTAGGCCGCGGGGTCGACCGCGCAGCTTCGACGAGACGGGTGCGCTGGAAAAGGCGACTCAGGTGTTCTGGTCGAAAGGCTACGACGGAGTGACGATTGACGATCTCGTCGCAGGGATGGGTGTGGGACGGCCGAGCCTGTATGCCATCTTTGGAGACAAGCGGGCGATATTCTTGCGCGCCCTTAAGGCGTACGCAGAACGCAAGGGAGCAGCGGCCACCAAGGCACTCCTCGCGCCACAGACGCTTCGCGACTCGATCGTCGGCTTTCTGAGGTACGCCGTCGAAAGTGCGACAGAGAAAGGGTCCGCCCGGGGCTGCCTTGTCGTGTGCGTCGCCCCGCTTGTGAACGACGCTGAGGTTCAGCGGTTCCTGCAGAGCGCGGTCGCGGGGGGCACGGCGCTGGTGGAGCGCCGTTTCCGGGACGCGATCAGTGCGGGAGATGTCCCGCCTGACTTTCCGGTAGCCGCTCGCGCGATCCAAGTGACGGATTTAGCGCGTGGGCTGACCATGCGTGCGCGGATAGGCACGCCGCGTAAGACGCTCCTCAAAGATGCTGAGGAAGCGGCCGACTTGGTGCTCCTGCCGCACCTGAAGACCATCGGCAAGCAGAAGCTATAACTTTCTCTCGCCGGCGCTTGAGCCGGCTGTTGGCCCGGGTTGGGCGAGCGAATTGGGCGAGCTAACCTGGGCACCATCCAATTCCCAAAATGGAGCCCAGCCTCATGCCGCCATCCCGAATTCCGTGGACAACCGGTTTCCATATAAGCTATTCTTCTATTTAGTTGTTTAGCTCTTTGATAATCTAAGTCCTTATTCCGGAATACTTTGCCTCCAAATCCTCTGAATCGTAAGATTTGGCGGGAATTTCCTGCTAAATCAATGATTCCACTAGACCGCAGGGGGGAGGGGGTATACCGGCAAAGGGGTACGTACCGGGGCATTCCTGATAGCTCAGCAGTGGCCGGCCGCTGCCCGCGGCCGCGAACCCGTTTCGGCGACTAGAAGAGACCTAAGAGTGTCGCCCAAAGAATGGCTCCTCAGGTAGGACTCGAACCTACAACCCTCCGGTTAACAGCCGGATGCTCTGCCATTGAGCTACTGAGGAGTAGACGTGCTGCTCAATTGTTGTACCCATCATACCATTCACGGCTTTTGCTGAAAACATTACCGCCGGTTTCGTCATCCTGAGCAATCCGCTCCTGCGCCGCGAAGCACCTGGGCGAGCCGCGCGTCCTATCGCGTTTTTGCGATGCAAGTGCGCGCCGCTGTCTCGATTCCCTAGCTGACCACGATATCCGCGATCTTCACCGCGTCCGCGCAAGCCCGCACATCATGCGTTCGAATAATGTGCGCTCCTTTCAGCATGACTAGAGTTTCCATCGCCACCGTCCCGTAGGCGCGGTCTTCCGGTGACGGGTCTTGTCCGTCCCGCGACAACGCCCGCCCGATAAACGATTTTCGCGAGACACCCACCAGCAGTGGGTATCGCAACTCATGAAACTCTTCAAAACGCCGCAGCAACGGATAATTCTCCTGAAAGCTTTTGCCGAAACCGAAGCCCGGATCGAGCACCAGTCGCTCCCGCTTGACTCCCGCCATCAGCGCCGCATCGGCCCAATCGCGCAACTCGCGCTTGACCAAAGTCACCATATCCGCAACCGCTGGCAGATTCCGCCACTCGTCGGGACGCCCACGCATGTGCATCAGGACTCCACCACATTTCAGCGCCGCGAGGGTCTTTGCCATCTGTGGATCCCATCGGAATCCGCTGACGTCGTTCACAATCTCGGCGCCCGCCTCGACCGCCGCTCGCGCAACATTCGCCTTGTACGTGTCTATCGAGAGAACGGCCTGCGATCGCTTCTGCTTGAGGGCTTTTATAACGGGCAGCACGCGGTTCAGTTCTTCTTCTTCGCTAACCACCTGGCGCTGGTCGGTCGGGGCTTTCCCAGTGCCTGGTCCAGAGCTTAAAACCTTCGCTCCCGGTCGAGTCGATTCTCCGCCTACATCGATGATGTCAGCCCCGTCTTCCAGCAGCCGCAACCCATGCTCGACCGCGCGCTCGCAATCGAAATAAAGGCCTCCGTCGGAGAATGAATCCGGAGTGACGTTCAGCACACCCATGATCAGCGTGCGCTTGCCCAGTTGCAGGGTGCGCGAGCCTATGTTCCATTCGAAAACCGGTCGCATGCCGCCCAATTTTAAACCCTCGCCCTCGCATTCCTGCGTAACTAAGCGGCTGCGCTGCGCATCTCGATTACGTCGGTCTATGTGTGACCGGCATCACGCTTGGCTGTGCGCCTTTATGGCACAATACAAAGGTCAAGGCGCGGCTCCTGACGAAACGATTTCTTGCAATGGTTCCTTCTGGCCTCCAACTCGCCCTGCTCTCGGCTGCCGTGCTGGGTTTTCGCCACGGTTTTGATTACGACCATATAGCCGCAATCTCCGACATTACCAGCGTGCAGGAGTCGCCCCGCCGTGCCATGCGCCTGGGCTTTCTCTATGCGCTTGGGCATGCAGCCACGGTCGCGCTGCTCGGCAGCATTGTCATTTTTTTTCAGTTGTCGCTGCCGCACAGTATTGATCGCGTGGCCGAGCGATTGGTCGGATTGACGCTTATCTTCCTCGGCATCTTCGTTTTAGGTTCGCTCTTTCGCGGCGATTATGTTCCGCGCAGCCGTTTCGTCTTAGTGGCCAATGCCTTGCGATGGCTGCACTGGAAGGTGAAGTCGAAGTGGCACAACCATGAGCATCCGCGGCCCAAAGACGTGAACTGGAACTACGATTCCAAGTCGGTCTTCGGCATCGGTATCATCCACGGGCTGGGGGCAGAGACGCCCAGCCAGTTGCTGATCTTCCTATTGGCGGCCAATCTAGGCGGTGTCACCAAAGGTTTCTTGGGATTAGGCATGTTTGTCGTTGGCCTCCTGGTCATGAACACCATCATGACCGCTTCCGCTTCCGGCTTATTTGGATTCAGCGCCCGCACTCCACGGATCCAGTACGCCATTACCGCCATCACTGCTATTTATAGCTTGATCGTGGGCGGGATCTTTCTCTGGGGCTCTTCCGCCTTGCTTCCTCCGATCGGCTAGTCCGTCGAAATCAACTCACCGGGCATTGTGTTCTACGTCACAGACCTCTGTAACAATGCATGCTTCACTCCTTGGAGAGGGCCGAACTTCATGTGCTTGGCAGTTCCAGGAAAGATTCTCGAGATACAGCCGCAAAGCGCCGGCCGCATGGCGCGGGTTGAATTCGGCGGCATCGTGCGCCAGGTTTCTTTGGACTTCGTTCCGGAAGCCTCCGTCAGCGACTATGTCATTGTCCACGTAGGCTACGCCATTAGCCGGGTGGATGCCCAGGAAGCGGAACGTACCTATAAGCTCCTGCAAGACATGGGCATGTTGGAAGCCGAGCTTGGGCTTTAGATAGTTCGGACCGCAATCCCTCAGTCCTTTAAATCACTCCCCAATGTGATGTTCGTCACCGATAGCATGTTCACCCCTCGCTACAGTGAGGTTGTGAGGGTTTGGCTTCAGTGCGAAGCCTGCGAGCTACCGCTACGCTCGCGCACGCCATGAAATATCTCGACGAATATCGTGACCAACGCATCGCCCGCAACCTGGCCGCCGAAATCGCGCAGCTCGTAACCCGGCCTTGGGTATTGATGGAAATTTGCGGGGGCCAAACTCATACCATCATGCGCTACGGCATCGATGAGATGCTCCCGGCCGGTCTCGAACTCGTCCACGGTCCTGGTTGCCCAGTGTGTGTTACCCCGCTCGAAACTATCGACAAGGCAATCAATCTCGCGTCGCGCACCGAGGTAATTCTGGTCTCCTACGGCGACATGCTCCGGGTTCCTGGTTCCCACTCTGACTTAATGCGGGCGAAGGCTAACGGTGCGGACGTTCGCATTGCGTACTCCCCCATTGAAGCTGTGAAAATTGCTCGCTCCAACCCGGATCGCAAGATCGTTTTCCTGGCAATCGGTTTCGAGACTACTGCGCCGGCGAACGCCATGGCTGCTTGGCAGGCTCGACGTGAAGGCTTAACCAATTTCTCCATGCTGGCTTCGCACGTGCTCGTGCCACCCGCCATTCGCGCACTCCTGGTTTCTGAAACGAACCGCGTTCAAGCATTCATCGCGCCGGGTCACGTGTGTACCGTGATGGGTTGCGGCGAGTACGAAGCCCTGGTTCGCGACTTCCATGTGCCCATCGTGGTCGGCGGCTTTGAGCCCATCGATCTGCTCGAAGCCATCCTCATGCTCGTGAAGCAACTCGAAGGCGGAGAAAGCAGGCTGGAAAACCAATATGCGCGGTCGGTCAGCTATCAGGGGAATTTGCCGGCGCAGCAGATTATGCAGGAAGTCTTCGAGGTCGCAGACCAGAAATGGCGCGGCATCGGAGTGATTCCACAAAGTGGATTGCGCTTGCGCCAGGAATATGCCGCCTTTGACGCCAGCCGCGTTTTCGATCTGGAAGAACTCGTCGTGGATGAGCCTGCCGAGTGCATCAGTGCGCAGGTGCTGCAAGGGCTGAAAAAACCGACGGATTGTCCGATGTTCGGCATGGGCTGCACACCGGAGAATCCAATGGGTGCGCCGATGGTCTCTTCAGAAGGAGCTTGTGCGGCCTACTATCGCTACCGGCCTCGCGCGCTCGCGGGCTAGGAGGGCCTCTATGTGTGCCGTGAAAACAATTGCTGAACTAAGCTGCCCGGCCCCACTTCCGGCCAAGGACACAATTCTACTGGGGCATGGCAGTGGCGGGAAATTGAGCGCCGAACTGGTACGCGATGTTTTTCTGCCCGCGTTCACCAATCCCTTTCTGGCGCGCCTGGACGATCAAGCTGTCGTCGACGTCAATGGTCAGCGCTTCGCCATCACCACCGATTCCTTCGTGGTGAAGCCGCTATTCTTCCCGGGGGGTGACATCGGTTCTCTCGCCGTGCACGGCACCGTCAACGACCTGGCAATGGGTGGAGCAACGCCGCGGTTTCTCAGCACGGCCTTCATCATTGAAGAGGGTTTCTCCATCTCGCAGCTTCGGCAAATCGTCGAGTCCATGCACACCGCGGCTCGCGCCGCCGACGTACAAATCGTGACCGGCGACACAAAAGTCGTCGAGAAGGGAAAAGGTGACGGGTTGTTCATCAACACGACCGGTGTGGGCCTCGTACCTCCAGGTCTGGAACTCTCCGCCAATCTCGCTCGGCCCGGAGATCGTGTTGTGCTCAGCGGTTCCATCGGCGAGCATGGCATTGCAATTCTGGCGCAGCGCGAGGGCCTTGAGTTCGAAACGCAGATAAAAAGCGACAGCGCGGCCCTGCATACGCTGGTCGCCGCAATGCTTCGGACAACCCGCGAAATCCGTTGCATGCGCGATCCGACGCGTGGGGGTGTTTCGAGTACTCTGAATGAAATCGCTCAGCAATCCTGTGTCGGTATCCAACTTGAGGAGCAGAACATTCCCATTCGCGAGGAAGTTCGCGGCGCATGCGAGTTGCTCGGCTTGGATCCTCTTTACGTGGCCAACGAGGGCAAACTGATCGCGATTGTTGCGCCTGAAGTCGCCGACAGTCTCGTTGAGACCATGCGGCGTCATCCACTGGGGACGAGTGCGCAGATCATCGGCACCGTAACCGAAAGAAATGCCGGTCTCCTCACGATGCGCTCGCAGTTCGGGACCACGCGCCTCGTCGATATGCTGGCCGGCGATCAATTGCCGCGGATTTGTTAAAGACCGATTTTTGCCGTTATGAAGCGATATGGAAATCCGGCGACACATTGAAGTGTCGGGTATCGTGCAGGGAGTCGGTTTCCGGCCCTATATCTACCGGCTGGCGCGAGGACGTCAACTCACCGGCAGCATTTGCAATACCGGCACAGGTGTCACGATTGAGATCGAAGGTTCAGCCGATAGCGTCGACGACTTTGTCGAACGCTTGTCCATTGAAGCGCCGCCCCTGGCGCGGATTACTGAGCTTGTCATCCAGGAAGTGCCATGCAGCGGCGATACCGAGTTCCGCATTGTCCAGAGTGAACCGGGAAGTGAAGTCCGAACCCTGATCTCGCCCGATATTGCCATTTGTCCCGACTGTATCCGGGAAATGTTTGATCCCGCCGATCGCCGCTACCGCTATCCCTTTATCAATTGCACCAATTGCGGGCCGCGGTTCACGATTGTTCGCGACATCCCTTACGATCGTCGCAGCACCTCGATGTCAGTTTTTCCCATGTGTCCAGCATGCCAAGCAGAGTATGAGGATCCACTTGATCGGCGCTTTCACGCTCAGCCGAACGCATGCTGGGAGTGTGGTCCTCGCGTTGAGTTGTGGGATAAATCCGGTCGTCGAGTCTCCTGCAGCGATCCGATCGTCGAAGCTGCATCAGCATTGCACTCCGGATCGATCGTTGCCGTCAAGGGTCTCGGTGGATTTCACCTGGCCGCGGATGCGGCTAACTCTGCCGCAGTCGCGCTGTTACGGAGGCGCAAGCGACGCGTAGAGAAACCATTCGCCGTGATGGTTCCCGATCTTTCCACGGCGCAGGACATTTGCAACCTTGACGCTACTGAAACGATGCTCTTGCAATCCCCGCAACGCCCCATTGTCCTGCTTCGCAAGAAATTGCCCAGTGCAATCTCCGATCAGGTAGCACCGTTTAATCGTTATCTCGGAGTATTTCTCCCATACACACCTTTGCACTACTTGCTGTTGGCGGAAGGTTTCAAAGCCCTGGTCATGACGAGCGGAAATCTCAGTGAAGAACCGATTGCGATCGGTAATGAAGAAGCGGTTTCTCGCCTGCAGGGCCTTGCCGACTATTTCTTAGTTCACAATCGTGACATCCTGCTGCGCTGTGACGATTCCGTTCTGCGAGTCGATCGTGGCGTCACGCGCCAGTTGCGGCGTTCGCGCGGATTTGTTCCGGTGCCCGTTTTTCTGAAAGACGAGCAACCTTCTGTGCTCGCGGTCGGCGGCGAGCTGAAAAATACAATCTGTCTCACCAAAGGGAAGAACGCATTCCTCAGCCAGCATGTTGGAGACCTCGAAAATGTCGAAAGCTACGGATTCTTTCGCGAGGCCATCGACCACCTGGAGAAGATTCTCGAAATCCGTCCCGAGATTCTCGCCTACGATCTTCACCCTGATTATTTCAGCACCAAATGGGTGTTGCAGCAGAATGGCGTGAAGCTATGCGGTGTCCAGCACCATCACGCTCACATCGCGAGTTGCATGGCGGAAAACCATCTCGATGGTCGCGTGATTGGCTTCTCCCTGGATGGAACCGGTTACGGAACAGACGGCAATATCTGGGGCGGGGAAGTGCTGATAGCAGATTATGCAGCTTTCGAACGAGCCGCTCATTTGGAATATGCCCCCATGCCTGGCGGGGCAGTCGCCATTCACGAACCATGGCGGATGGCACTGAGTTACTTGTTTCATCACTTTGGAGAGGATTTCCGCAATGCCGACATCCCCTTCGTCCAGCAGTTGGACCTCCAGAAATCCGAGCTCTTAATCCGCATGAGCGAGCACCGGCTGAATTCGCCTTTGACTTCCAGTTGCGGGCGGCTCTTCGACGCTGTCGCTGCGTTGATCGGAATTCGGCAAAGAGTTAACTACGAAGCCCAGGCCGCCATCGAGTTGGAAATGGCGATTTCGCCGACCGCGAGCGGCGAAGGATATCCCCTCGACCTGATCCCCGACGGCAACCATTGGATCATCGGTACACGCCCCCTCTTCCAATCATTGGTTTCCGATCTCGAGCGGCGAACTTCAATCGGCGCAATTAGCCGGCGCTTTCACGATGGGCTGGTGAACGTGTTTATTCGTCTAGCGACGATGCTACGCAATCAGACATCGCTGAACCGAGTCTGCCTAAGCGGCGGGACATTCAACAATGTCTATCTATCTGAACAGGTCGAATCGCGTCTTGTTGAAGCCGGTTTTGAGGTTTTCACCCACCACGAAGTTCCGGCTGGCGATGGTGGCTTGAGCCTAGGACAAGCGGTGATCGCCGCCAGAAAATCAGCCTAGCCTAACCGGAAATCTCGTTCGTGCCAAAGCAAGAATCCTTACATGTATGAGACACGTGTCGCCGCTTCGTGAGCGTCTCGCCGGAGGATAGCAATCAGACACGGATGCCGAGGATTGACTATTATTTCAGACTATGATCCCAAGACCTCGCTGATCGACTTCTGGCCGCTACCGCTAAGGTGCTCGATCTGACTCTGGTAACCGCAGACGCTAGGCTGCTCGGCTTAGGTGAAATTGCCACCTTGGCAAATCGCTGAGGCGTTTACTCTCTCGCTCCCGCACCTCCGTGCCATTTGCACCATTCAGCCTTTTTCGGTAATCTGCAATTACACCGGAAAGGAGGTGGTCGAATGACAAGTTCTGATTGTAGTAACTGTAGTGGGAGTCTAAGACCAGGTGAGGTGGCTGAGACTTAGAGCTGGTTGCTCTAAGCGGGGCTTGGGCGCGCCTTTTGCGCCAAAGCTACAGCCCGCACACTAACCGGTGAGTTTGGACTCGATGCCGGCGTAGGTCGCGCCGGATTTTCGATCTGGTACCCGGAGTTGCCGTAAGAGGCCACGTAGAGTGACCACCTCTTGGTCAATCCCAAACAGTCCACCGGGCGGCCCGTGCTAAATGCGCGGGCCGTTCTGTTTTCTGTGCTGTCGGACGCTGAAACGGAACCACTGTTGACGAAGCCAAGCCTTAGTCATCAAATTGCGCCGTTCGTTTAAATCCCTTCCGGATCACCTCCAGCGTATCTTCAGCCAGCGAGAGTTCAACGGCTTCTTGATACGTGAACCAACCGACATCCTCCGCATCTCCTGAGGGCTTTGCCTCTCCCGCGACTCGCATGCAAAGAAAATCGATGAGTACATAGTGATAGAGAGTGCGCTCATCCACGTCCCGCAATAGACGGTCGTAAGCACCCAGCAAATCTGCCGTTTCGACTGTGAGGCCAGTTTCTTCCAGGACCTCGCGCCCCGCCGCTTCCCGCAAGGTTTCTCCAACCTCGAGCACTCCACCCGGAATTGACCATTCTCCGAGTAGCGGCGGATGCCCTCGCTTTACCAGTAACACACGATCTCCTTCGATGATGATTGCGCCCACTCCTACCAGCGGCGCATCCGGATATTCTCGTTTCATGGCGAAATTCTATGGGTGTTTTAGAAAACCTTGCTTCCCGGAGCCGATTCTAAACCCTGGAATGATGTAAACAAGCAGATCTCAGATAATAGTGTCCAGTTCTCAGTAGAATAGCTGCGTGCCTTTAGAAGAGTACAAACGCAAACGCCGCTTCGAAGAAACTCCGGAGCCGCCGCCGAAGCTCGAAAAAAAGTCTCGCCATCGGTTCGTCGTGCAAAAGCATCGCGCAACCCGTCTTCACTATGACTTTCGTTTGGAGATGGAGGGAGTGCTCAAATCCTGGGCCGTACCCAAAGGCCCATCCCTCAATCCTGCGGACAAGCGTCTGGCGATGCAGGTGGAAGATCATCCCGTGTCTTACTTTGATTTCGAAGGCATCATTCCCGAGGGTAACTATGGCGCCGGAACCGTGATGGTGTGGGACGTTGGTACCTGGGAACCGTTATCGCCGAAACCGGTAAATGGAAAGTACATCGCTGGCACCGAAGCTGAAGCCGCAGAAATGTTGAAGAAGGGCGATCTCAAATTCCGGCTGCATGGCAAGAAATTAAATGGTGACTTCGCCCTGGTTCACATCAAAGCACGGCGACCGGGAAGCAAAGGTACGGAGTGGCTTCTCATCAAGAAACACGATGAGTACGCCGCGTCCGGTTATGACATCGATGAGTACGATACTTCGGCGCTTAGCAAGAAAACCATGGCGCAGATTGCCGGCGACGAAGACGCGGCCGAATGGCGAAGCAGCAAGAAAGCCTCGCGCGGAACGCCGAAAGCGCCCTGGCTGGCGGACACTCTGGCGAAACTCGACAAGAAAAATAAAAGGAAAGCTGCAGCGGAGGATGCGGAACCCAAGCCCAGAGGTGCTCACCCGTCGTCGCCGAAGAGCAGGTCGGTAAAAAAAAACTCTAATTCCTCGGCGACCTCAGCGATCTCGGCGGTAGAGGAGTTTCCCGGCGCGAGCAAGCGTGCTATGCCCACCGCGGTCACGCCCATGCTCGCCACGTCAGTCAAGGAGCCTTTCGACAGTCCCGACTGGCTATTTGAAATCAAGTGGGACGGGTACCGCGCCGTGGCGTTTGTCGACGATGGCGAGGTTCGTCTCGTGTCCCGCAATCACAACGACCTCACTGGCCAATTTGCCGAACTCCGTACTCTCGCACAGTTTGTAAACGCGAAATCGGCTGTCCTTGACGGCGAAATCGTCGCGCTCGACGAGCAAGGCCGGTCTTCCTTCAGCTTGATGCAGCAGCGTACCGGCATTCGCAGCGGAGGACGGCGCGTGGCCGGACGCTCAGACGTGGATGTTTCATACTATGCTTTCGACTTGATCTATGTGGAGGGATACGACCTGCGGCGAGTTGCGCTCGAGGATCGCAAGAAAGCGTTGTCACAGATCATCACTCCAGATCACATCATTCGCTATTCAGAACACTTCCCGGAGCACGGTATCGCGTTATTTGAAGCCGCCAAACAGCAGGGTCTCGAAGGCATTCTCGCCAAGCGCCGGGGAAGTTCTTACGAGGAGCGCCGCAGCCGCGATTGGCTCAAGATTAAAATCACCCAGACCATTGACTGCGTCATCGGCGGTTACACCGACCCGGAAGGGAGCAGGCTCTATTTTGGCGCTTTGGTCCTTGGTCTTTACGACGACAAGAATCAATTGCTCCACGTCGGCCAGGCGGGCACCGGCTTTAATCAGGTGACTCTATCCCAGATATGGCACACGCTTCACAAGTTGGAAACCAAGCAATCTCCATTTACGGGTCCGGTAGAAGCCGCACACGTTCACTGGGTGAAGCCGCAGCGCGTCGCCGAGATCAAATTTACCGAATGGACTCACGAAACCGCGGAGGGCGGACTTAAGTTACGCGCGCCCGTCTTTCTCCGATTGCGAGATGATAAAAATCCCAAGGACTGCACGCTGGAAAGCCAATTGCCGCAGGTAAGAACCGAAGCCTGAGACAACAGACGAATTTCGTCAGGGAGCGGGCTCGGGCGCTCGCGAAACGCCATCACTTGATATCTTTCATGGCTAACATCGACCCGTAATCTCTTCCCGAAGGCTCGACTGCGCGCGCCACCATGCCGTCAAAGGCGTCGCGGAACTCCGGGTATTTCGACAGTAAGGCCTTCATGACTTGACTGTTCTCATCGAAAGTTTTGGAGTAATTCGAAACGTCCGGCCATTGGTACTTCACGACCAGATCAAAATCTTTTCCTTGCGGCAGCGGAAAAATGGCCGTGAGTTTATACGTTTTGCCCCCCGCCGTGAGATCGACGGGCGCATCGATAGGCAAGTCGGTTGGCTTGACCGCTTGCATTTCGTCGTATAGTTTGTCGGTCGCCTGCGTGTACATAAAACTTACCGGGGACAGCAGGTCCCGCGCGGCGAGGTAGTAGAACCACGCATTGTGAGTTTGTCCCTTCGCCTTAAAAGCGCGCGCCTTGTCGAGAAACCACTTCGAGTCGTGCCCGGCGATCTCCGGACTCCTCACATAGAACCCGCCGAGCTTCCAGTCGTTCCCTTGCTGCTCGAGTACCAAGGTCACGGAGCGCGGTTCCTTGCCGCCGGTTGCATCCAGAATCACAATGCCATAATTACCCGCGGCTAAGTTCGGAATGACGAATTCAGCGCTATTGCTGGTTTGTCCATTTGCTCCAAACACACCACAAAGAAACTCGCCGTGTTCTTGCGAAGTTTGTCCGCCTGCTTTCAAAAGAAAAGGTGGCCGCACCGATGCCTGTGCGCCCGTGAGGTCTGGCTGATTGTCTTTGAGCGCGTTTTCCACGCCCGAGAAATCGTTTGCAAGCGCGGGAATCGCGTTTTGTTTGAGTGATGCAGCGTCGCCGCGCATCGCCATATCAAAATAACGCTTGCCCGTATTTTCCAGCGCCGTACGCGTGGGTTGGTCCATGTCGTCGGCGGTCAAACAAGTTTGCCCCTCAGCGAAGACTGCACTTAGTAGAAATGCGAGAATCATTCCGCGAACGAATAAGCGTGGCGAGGTCCCTTTAGAATTTTTCATGATTCGTCATCGTCCTTTTGCCAGGTGTGCGAGAGATGACCAGGCATTTAAGATGTCACTTTTTCGATTCACGCTGTACCGGCGAAGTCGCCATTTCTGACATCTTAAATACTAGCGCTTTGCCGAATCCTGGGGAATCGTCTTGGCGGTTCTTGCCCGCCAATTGCATCGGCCCCGGTCGTGTGTTACCGTCCCTTTGATTCCTATTTCTTCGGCGAAAGGAGCGCTGCGATGGCCGGTTGGATCATGTTAGGCATTCTCGTTGTCATCGCTTTTCTGCTGGCCGGGATGTACAACAGCCTGGTACAGCTCCGGGTGCGTTGCGATTCCGCATGGTCCGACATTGACGTTCAATTGAAGCGTCGTCACGACCTCATTCCCAACCTCGTGGAAACCGTGAAAGGCTATGCTGCGCACGAAAAGGGAACGTTTGAGAACATCGCCAAATTTCGTTCCATGGCCATGCAAGCGACTTCCCCAGCCGATAAAGCGGCAGCCGAAAATCAACTGACCGGTGCGTTGAAGAGCTTGTTCGCTGTTGCCGAGAATTATCCGGAACTGAAGGCCTCTGAAGAGTTCACCCAATTGCAGGGTTCGCTGAGCCAGACGGAAGACGCGATCCAGAATTCACGCCGTTATTACAATGCTGTGGTGCGCGATCTGAACACAAAAATCCAGACATTCCCCACCAACATTCTGGCGGGAATGTTCGGCTTCCAGCAGCGGCAATTCTTCGAGACTACGGCAGCCGATCGCGAGCCGGTCGCGGTGAAATTCTGAGTTGCTCCTGACCGAACAACTATGAGGCCACGGTACTGGTTCGCGGCGATCATCGTAATTTTTTGCCTGTCCGCCGCCCCTCTGTTCGCTAAGAGTTGGCGAATCACCGATTTCCACGACGACATCTCGATTTCCGAAGATGGCACTGCCGCCGTGCAGGAGCGTATTACCTTATCTTTTGTCGGCCAATGGCACGGCATCCACCGTTTGATTCCCGTCGAATATCCCGGTCCTCGCGGCACAAACTACACGCTTTTCCTCAACGTCACCAGCGTTACCGATGGCAGCGGCGGCAAGCTAAAATATGACACTTCCACTTCCCACGGCTTTCGCGATCTGAAGATCTACATTCCTGGCGCCGTCGACGCAACCCGGATAGTTGAAATCGATTACACCGTCCGCAATGGTACGCGCTTCTTTGAAGATCACGATGAGTTCTATTGGAATGTCACCGGGAATGACTGGCCGGTACCCATCGATCACGCCAGCGCGACGGTGACCTTTCCGAGTTCGGCGGCTGGCTCACTACGCGCTCAGGCTTTCACCGGTGTGTACGGCTCCGCCGAGCGCAACGCGACGTCAGATATAAACGGCGCAACCTGCTCTTTTGAGACCAATAACCCGCTGCCGATGCGCGGCGGCTTGACCATCGACATTTATATTCCGAAAGACGTTCTCAAGGAGCCGAGCAGCTTCACGCGCACGCTGTGGTTCCTCGAGAGCAATCCGATCGTTTTTCTTCCGTTCTGGACGCTCGCCATCATGTTTTTTGTCTGGCACACCTGGGGACGCGATCCCGACCCCGGCGTTTCCGTCGCGCCGATGTATGAGCCACCCAAAGGATTCACTCCCGCCGAGGCTGGCACGTTGCTCGAAGATAAAGTTCATCCTCGCGACATTACTTCGACCATCGTCGATCTCGCAGTCCGCGGCTTCATCAAAATCGAAGAGACGGATGATAAGGGGCTGGTCTTTCACCACAAAGACTACATTTTTCATCTGCTGATCCCGCGCGAAAAGTGGGATGGGCTGCAACCGCACGAACGCGTCATGCTGGAAAATGTCTTCACCGAGGGCGACCAAACTCGTCTTTCAGATTTGAAGAACCGCTTCTATACCGCGATTCCACGCATCCGCCAAGACGTGATGGCTGGACTTCGCAATAAGGGAATGTATCTGCTCGATCCCGATACTGCGAACGGCTACAGCTTCGTTGCTATCCTCGTTATTGTTGCGCCCTTTCTCATTTCCCAGTTCACTGGATTCAAGGATGTTTTCAGTTCAGTCGGCCTGCTAATCCTTTGCGGATTGATTTCCGCGGTCATCTGGTGGCTCTTCGCGCGGCAGATGACTGCGAAAACCGTGAATGGCGGCCGCACGCAAGTGGCGATTCTCGGTTTCCAGGAGTTCATGAATCGCGTCGATGCCGATCGCCTGAAGCGCATGCCTCCCGACACTTTCGAAAAATACTTGCCGTTCGCCATGGCACTCGGCGTCGAGCATCATTGGGCGCAAGCCTTCGCCGGTCTGATTACAAATCCGCCAACCTGGTACGTCGGCCCCGGCGGATATGCTTACGGACCCGGCTTTAATCCAATTTTCTTCTCAAATTCCATGCACAGCATGGCGAATGATATGCATCAGGTTTTTGTCTCCGCGCCGCGTGCCAGCTCCACCGGTTCGGGATGGGGTGGTGGAGGCGGCGGTGGTGGTTTCTCGGGCGGCGGTTTCGGAGGCGGCGGGGGAAGCGCCTTCTAGACGGGTTCTTCTCAACCCGCTCGCAGATCGCAGAGAGACACTACTTCGCCTGCAGTGACGCCAGATAATTCGCAAGGTTCTGCACTCGCTGTTCGGCGACTGCCTTGTTCCCCTCATCGAGCGAATAAAACAAAGGCATCCAGATGGGCATATCGGATGAGCTATGTGCCGGAGTCGGCAGCAATGCCCCGAATTGCATCACCGCATAAAAATAGTCGTAAGGAAATCTCCCTTGGTTGCGCTTGGCCATCGTGGTCAGGTTGGCTGGCGGGTTTTTGCAGGCAGATGCCGCTGGGCCATCGCCGGCGCCCTTCGCTCCGTGGCACGACGCGCAGTACTCCTGGAACATTTGCTGACCCGACAGCCACGGAGCACGCTTCAGTGGGAGTTGGTTGAGGGTTGACTTTTCGTCGCTGCCAGCCGCAGACAAAGCAAACAGAATCGCAATCGCCAAAGCCCAAGTGCGCATGGCTTCCTCCTGCCACGTTCCTCTCTCTTATTCCAGGCCAAATCGGGTGGAATGACGATGAACTACGTCACAGAGGTGTGTGAGGTCACGCCGGCGAAGAGTACGGTGACCACAACTTACTCCATATCAAACGCGAGCCATTGCAGCTTATCGTCGCGCTCAATTTGCAGCACGACTGGAGCGCCCGGCTTTAAATCCTTCAATGAGGCCCGCAGCGAATCCAACGAGTCCACCCGAGTTCGATTGACGCTGTGAATCAGGTCGCCAGTTTTCAGGCCGGTTTCCGGCCCAAGCAGACTCACGGCGCGGGCCAGAACGATTACGCCAGACGGAATTCTGACATCTCCCACCAGCGAATGCAGTTGATCATCGAGGCTGATCGCCAAAATGCCCAAAGGTTGCACCAGGCTCTTCTCCGGATCTATCTGGTCGACCAGTTTATCCATGGGATCGCGTTGTTCAATCACCGGAATGTGTAAGGTTTTCTCTTCGTTGCCCCGCTTCACTACCACCGTGAGAACCTCGTCGAGAGGATGCAAATACATGGCAGCGGTAAGTTGGGGCAGAGTGTTGATGACCCTCCCATCGGCGCTGACCACGATGTCGCCGATCTGCAAACCGGCAGATTCGGCAGGGCCGCCCGGTGTCACGTCCGAAATGATCACTCCATAGCTTTGGGCCAGTCCCAAACCTTCGGCCAAACTGGGCGTGATGTTCTGGGCTCCGGCGTTAATCTCCACTCGATGCACATGCCCGTTCTTGCGCAGACTCTCGTAGACGAATTGCACGACCCTCGCAGGGATCGCAAAGCCCAGTCCTTCACTGCCTCCGCTTTGCGACAGAATCATCGTATTAATCCCGAGCACGTAGCCGTCCGTGTCAATGAGCGGGCCGCCGCTGTTACCGGGGTTGATTGGAGCATCGGTCTGAATGTAGACCATTGGCTTGTCAGGATCGGGCTGCCGCGCCACAGAGCTGACCACACCCATCGTGACCGTATTCTCCAAACCTTGCGGGCTGCCGATTGCCAGCACCAGTTGACCCTGATGCGCGCGCCCGGCCGTCCGTAGTGAAAGCGTCGGCAAACCCTTCCCGTCGATCTTGAGCAAGGCAAGATCGGATTCTTCATGCACGCCAATCAGTTTGGCATCCATTAGTCGTTCCCGGCCGGCTGGGAAAATTCCCGCGCTCTCCGGGGAAGCTTCCGCCAGCACCACGCGAATGCGTTGCGCGCCCCGCACCACGTGCGCGTTCGTCATGATGTAGCCGTCGGAATCGACGATCAGCCCCGCTCCGATCGCCTGTTGCCTGGCGATTACCGCTGCCTCGCTCGGATTGCTGCCTTCGAGCGCCCCGTATCCCGTGACCTGAATTTGCACTACCGCAGGAGAGACTTTGGCGACCAGATTTTGCAGGTCGGCATTGAACTGTTGAAGAACTTGGCTGGCCATAGAACGCGACGCATTGGCCGGCTGCTCTGGGACATTCTGCGCCGACGACTTGCCAGCTGTCTTGTTCGACGGCTGTTGCCCCAGCGCTGCTACGGCCAGAAAACAGAAAACAATACTTCTGCCGCTCATCGAGACAATATTAGTAAGACCACGAACCCAAGGCATGAGGAATTCTCCTGACCGCATGTGCATTCGCAATAGTGTACGGCAGCGGACTCACTCTAGTGATGCTTGATTGAGCAAATAAGAAATGCCTCGGCACGCCAGTTTTCCCTTCTCATCTTCCGCGTTTCAGTCCAAGATTGTCCCGCAACTTTTTCGCTTTACAAATGTTGACGCGGTGGATTCAGGGGTAGTCCAGCTTGTAGTTGCATCAAATTGGCTGCTGCCCCCGCATGGCCCGGATCGAAGCGCAAACATTGGCGATAGCTGGCCATAGCTTCATCCCGTCTACCCAGTCGAGCCAGCGAATTGCCGCGGTTATGAAAGGCCTCGGAATACGCAGGAAAGATTGCGATCGCATGATCGTAAGCTTGAATCGCTCCCAGATCGTCGCCGCGTGCCGCCCGCAGAATTCCGTAAAAGTAATACACCTTCGCGCTGTTCGGCGAAGTCTTCACCAGCTTGGTGTAGAAGCGGTCGGCATTGAGCCAATCGAGATTGCGTACAACCGTTCGCGTGCCAAACACCAGCGCCACGACAATCAACCCTTCCTTCCAATACCGGCTTCGCGCCAGCAGGATCGCCAGCAGCAACGCCAGCGCTAGGCTGGGAACGTATGCAAGCCGCTCGCCCATGATCGTGCCAATCGGAAACAAAACATTCGAGGTTGCCGAGAACAGAATTGCATACGCCAGCACCGGCGCCCGGAATTGCCTGTTGCGCCAGGCTAAAATCAGGGCCGCAATTGCCAACGCGAGACCTGCCCAGGCGCGCACATCCTGCAGGCCCATCACCAAACGAATTTCTTTGTAGGAGTAATCCGCGGAAAGTGTGATCGGCACGACGGTTTTAAACAAGTACAGGCATTGAATCCAGAGCGCAGTAAAAATCCGTGGTCCGGTGCCCACAAGCCCCATCGGATTATCGATTGCAGGAATGAACGCTCCCACGGCCACGATATGATGCGCGACCAGCGCAGCCGCTAGGACCATCGCCCCACCGGCTGCCGCGATCCACGATTCACGCGACCGCCATTCTTTAGGCGGAAAAATCAGCGGCACCGCCGCGAATGCCGCCGCACTTTCTTTCGAGAAAACAGCCAGGGCGAGCAACAGAACTGCCCAAACTGGTCGCCGACGGTAATAAAGGATGAGGGCGCCGAGCCCAAATGCCGCTGCCAGCAGCTCCGCGGAACCAACCACCGAAGTCGTCGCTTCGGTATGAATCGGAAACAGTGCGAACAGCGCGCTGGCAATGAAAGCAGTCCGTGGTGGTGTCCGCACTTCCAAAAAGAAGGAATAAAGCAGCAGCACTACTGCCAGACCTAACCCTAAGCCCAACGCATGAAAAATCGCGGGATGGCTTCCGCCACCTGCCGTCCAAGTCAAGGCCCAGATCGCTTGCGTGACCGGCCGATAAAGTTGCAGCCCGCGACGATCTGGCCAGTAGCCGCTGGCAAAGATGTGTAGAAACTGCCGCAGAGAGCGAGGGTGCAGGCCCTCATTCTGTACGATCACCGGCATATCATCGAAGACAAAGCCGCAGGCCAGTGCGCCAAGGTTGGGCAACAAAAAAGCCAGCGCCAGCCACCACTTGACGCCGGGGATGGCCGGTTGGGCCGCTGCAACGGCCTGAGCCTGCTCCGAGACATGTTTCTTTTGTTGACGAGCTCGACGCTGACGACTCATCTGACTTCCCGGATGGTCAGCTGTCAGACGCCTGCCTGTCAACTCAGTTGGCAGTGCGCCCCGTGAGATTTACCCGGCAACGAACCAGTAATCGGACTTTTACCTGGGGTATCTTCCGTGGTATAAGGGCAAATTAGTTGGCTTGGACTCCATCCGGGAGGGATAATATGGAGTTGGCTTTGGCAGGCAGTAACGGCCAGAAGCGAGGAGGGCATGTGTCCGAAGCGCGGACGGGAAAGCGATTTCCCCTGGAATTGCCGATCAAGATTCACGGCGCAGAAGAAAGCGGACAACACAGCGGCGTCACTGGAAACCTGAGCGCCGCCGGCGTCTACATTCGCGCCGATGCGGCCTTAGAAGTGGGTTCCAATGTTGAGTTCGAAATTTCCTTGCCGCCGGAAATGACCGGTGCCAAAGAGAACGTCGTTGTCCAATGCCGGGGACGCGTGGTGCGTACCGACGATCCCAACCCGGGCAAGGGCGAGGAAGGCCGCGGAGTGGCCTGCGTGATCGATTCTTACGACTTCGTTCGCCAATGACACCAACGCCGCTGCAGCGGCCCCGCAGCGAGCGGGATGCTCGCGCAACAGCCGGTCGTAGAAGCCGGCGCTGCAAAGATTCGAGGTTCAGACCATGCTGAAGCTCATTTTGGCCGACAATCAGGCAATCTTCCGGGCGGGAATCGCCAAAGTTCTGGCGGTGGAAGACGAGATGCGCATTGTGGCGCAGGCCCAGACGTCCGAGCAGATGTTTATGGCGCTCGACAAATTTCGCGCCGCCGTGCTGGTTGTCGCCGGAGGATTTCACACTGATTTCGGCGCTGTGGTGGGGGCATCCAACAAAGTAAAGACCCGTGTCGTCGTCCTCGCCGATACCGGCGAGAGCGCCCAGCGCTACATCACCAACGGAGCGCAGGGAGTGGTCTACCGCAATGTCACGAGCGCGGCGCTGGTCGATTGCGTGCGAAAAGTGGCCCGGGGCGAGAATTGGGTTCAGGACATCGCCGTTCCGAGCGAGCTCACCGAGAACGATATGGTCGGTCTGCGAGTTCGCGATCGCCTGACCGCCAAAGAACTACGCATCGTGGCGCTCATCGTTCAGGGATATAAGAACAAAGAGATCGCGTCCCAACTCGGCACAACCGAGCAGGTCATCAAAAATTACTTGCGCAACGTATACGACAAGATCGGCGTCTCCGATCGCCTGGAGTTGGCGCTATTCACCATCCATCACCGCATTCTGAACGAGGCGGCGGCAGCTACCGCTGCAGCCTTGCCACAACAGCCAGGTCAAGCCGTGCCGTCGTAGAATTTTTTCGAAACGATGAAAAGGCCGCCGAAAGGCGGCCTTTTTTGTTCCCTTTCGGACGCGAATCTGCTTTCCCATCCATTTTGACAACTTTCTAGCAAATCTATGACGAAAATTTGACACCTGACTTCAGGCCTTTCGGCTACCATTCCTGCGGGCTTAAGACCCATGCCCCGATGAGGCGCTAAAATGTTGCACAAGCGATTTTTCTTAGCGGCGGGAATTCTCTATCTTTCGTCATTTGCGGTGCAGGTGCTTGCCGCCCCTCAGCCGTCGGACAGTCCATCCAAACGATCGACCGGTGCCAACTCGAACATTCTCGTCATCCCTAGGTTCGGCGGCCAAATCCTCGGCTATGCCGTCGATCCGGGCGGCACGGAAGGAATCCTAAGCGAAGCTGTCGCTCTTGCAAACGGCAACGTGCTAGCCGCTACCGAAACCTTCGACCAATCCACCGGAAAAATCTTGAAGGTCATTGCCAAGACCGAAACTCAAGATGACTTTGCCACCCAGGGCATCTTCGGCAGTGTTGGCATGGTGCTCTATCAGCACAAGGGTTCGAATTATTTCCTCACGATGAATCCGTTCAGCGGAAATAAGTTCAACGGCGCGTGGAAGCCGCCGATCAAGCCCCAATATCAGCTATGGGCGACGAGCGCCGACGACGGCAGCTCCGACGTCGCCGCGTACCAGTCCTCTTATGACACCGGCCTTACTTATGTCTTCGCCTCAAACATAGCCAAGAACACCTTCGGTCCGCAAATATCTCTGCAATCCATCATTGATGTCGATGAATTTTTTCATCCGCTGATTGCGCTTGATCGCAAAACCGACGAAGCGGTGCTTGCCGATTCTCAGGATTGCTCGGAGCCGGACTGCGTCATGAGCATTGCGCTGGTGAATCTTTCCAGCGGCAAGATTACTGAGTTCACCGATAACTTGGGCGTGGGCACGGTCAACGGTCTTGCGGTTGACTCGAACACCGGCATCGCCTGCACCACGACCGCCATCGATCAGGGAGCCGAATTCTACAATTTGGCGGAGGAAACCGGTTTCGAGGTCCAGATTCCCAACGCTGGCAATGGCATCCAGGCTGGGTTGGATGTGGAATTCGATCCCATTCACAAACTCTTCGTGATCACACAGTACAGTTCCACCGGCAATCCGAAAGATCCTGAACCACGTGTTTATGTGTATGACGAAGCCGGGAACGTGCTTGAAACGATCACCGGAATTCAACGAATTCCGGTGAGTCCGGCGCCTATTGCGCTGAATCCTGTGACAAGGGAAGGCTTCATCCCCGTGATCGTGGAACCGGCCGACGAAGCTCTTGAGCTGCAGTCGTTCAGCTACTAAGTAAGGTAACCGAGGACGGGCAAGGCCGCCCGTCCTCGCCAGTTAAATTTTTTCCGCGATCGACTTGGCCTGCGTGAACAACAGCAGATAATCCGGGCCCCCGGCCTTCGAATCCGTTCCCGACATGTTGAAGCCGCCAAACGGATGTGCTCCCACCATCGCGCCCGTGCATTTGCGATTGATGTAGAGGTTGCCGACGTGGAAATCCTGCTTGGCCCGCTCGATCTTATCCTTTGATCCTGTATACGCCGCCCCGGTCAGGCCAAACTCCGTGTCGTTGGCGATCTCCAGCGCATGATCAAAATTCTTCGACTTGATCACCGCCAGCACCGGCCCGAAGATCTCTTGCTGCTCGAGCGTTGATCCAGGCTTGATGTCGGCAATCACGGTAGGCTGAATGAAATAACCCTCGCCCGGTGCGCGTTCACCACCCGTAATCAGCCGCCCATCGTGCTTGCCAATCGCGATATACGAAAGAATCGTCTTCATCGAGGATTCGTTGATTACCGCGCCCATGTTCGGATTCTCTGCCGGATCGCCGACCGTAATTTTTTCAACGCGCGCTTTGAGCGCTTCGAGGAATTTGTCGTAGATTCGCTCATCCACAATCGCGCGCGAGCACGCCGAACACTTTTGTCCCTGGAACCCGAACGCAGCTTGCGCCACGCCTTCGACCGCCGCGTTGAAATCGGCATCCGCGTCGACGATGATCGCGTCCTTTCCGCCCATTTCAAGGATCGTCCGCTTGATCCAGATTTGCCCGTTCGCCACTTCCGCCGCTCGTTTGTTAATGTCGAGCCCAACTTCGCGCGAGCCGGTAAAGGCGATATAACGCGTTTTTGGATGGGAGACAATTGCGTTGCCGAAAGTTGCACCCGATCCCGGACAGAAATTCACCACGCCTTCCGGCAACCCGGCCTCTTCAACCAGTTCAATAAACTTTGCCGCAATGGTTGGGGAATCACTCGACGGCTTCAAAATAACCGTGTTTCCCGAAACTACCGATGCCATCGTCATGCCGGCCATAATCGCGCAGGGGAAATTCCACGGCGGAATCACCGCGCCCACGCCCAGCGGAATGTAGCGCAAAACGTCGCGCTCGCCGGGCATCTGCACATCAGTCTTTGCTTTCGCCAGGCGCAGCGCCTCGCGGCCGTAGTACTCGGTGAAGTCGATGGTCTCGCAAATATCGGCGTCGGCTTCCGCCCAGTTTTTGCTTACTTCAAACACCATCCACGCGGCAAACTCGAACTTCCGCTCGCGCAGCAAGTCTGCGACGCGGAATAGCAAGCTGGCCCGCTCTTCAACGGAGGTCCGTTTCCACGACTCGAATGCCGCCAATGCCGCCTGCATCGCCGGTTCAACGTGCTCTTTCCCGGCTTTTTGGTGAATTCCCACCACCTGCGACGGATTGGCGGGATTCAGCGACTTGATCTTGTCACTGGTTTTGACTCTTTTGCCGCCGATGATCAGGTCGTACTCGCGGCCGAGCTGGCCGCGTACTTTTTCGATGGCGGCGCGCATCTTCCGCGCATTTTCTTCTTTGCTGAAATCGGTCAGGGCCTCGTTCTTGAACGGGCTGTCGTGGAGGCGAACTTGTGTGTGGAGTGGGGCTTCAACGGTTGCCATAAATGACCTCGGAAGTAATATGGATGCTGCTGAGATTAGTGCCGAACTATTAATTTTAGCACCGAGGAGCCCATGCTATTTTGCGAAGCGCCTCGATGGTAGAATCCCGCGTTGGGACATGTTTTACTCCCAAGGACGCTCACGTGAAGGCATCCATTAACGGTTTTTACGCGGTCTATCTGACCGGAACGGCCGGCCAAGGCCTCGTGATGCTGATCTTTAAAGATCGCACAATCGTTGGCGTGGACATTTCAGGGGTTAAGTACGACGGTTCTTACGAGGAGCACCCCAACGGCTACGACGTCAGACTGAAGATTTCGATTCCACCCAACACAATTCTGATTCAGGGTGTCAGGGCAGGGCCGGAGGGGGAGACATCGGAACTCGATTTTCATCTGCCCGCCGATTTCCTCGATCAGCCATTTATCCGAGTTAACGCAAAACACGGGCCGGTGAACGCGAAGGTTATGAGGCTTCGGGAGCTCGATGACTGAAAAACTCGCATTGTGCGCGGCCATTTTCAGTGCGATAGCAACGGCGCTCGCGGCTGTCGCCACGTGGCGGGCTCCGATCACAGCGGCCAAGCTTGCAGAATCCCTACGTCGTGCCGCTGAGGACGCAAGTGAGCGACAAAGGCAGAAGATGTTAATTTTCACGACTTTAATGCAAGAGCGCAGCGAAATATATTCCAAGGATAGTGTGCGGGCTCTGAACCTGATTGATGTCGTGTTCAACGAGTCGAGAGATGTACGCGAGGCTTGGTCGGAACTGCTTTCTGCGCTCAACATGAGGCCGATGCTGAACTATGTGGTAGACGAAAGGCTTCGCCGACTGCTGTCGGCGATAGCAGCTGACCTGGGCATCGCCGATCAGTTGCGGAACGATGATCTTTCACGCTTTTACCTTCCGACAATTCAGGCTCAGGAGAGGCTTATCAGGGAGATACAACTTAGACAAGCTTTTGAAAGCCTGCAAGCTCAGCAAGCAGAGGCAAATGCCGCAGGCGTACAAAGCACGGTGTGGCCACCGAAACCCTGATTTCCTTCCCTATCAAATCGGTTACCGCCTCCAAGGCCTCATCACTCGATACCCCGGAACCGCTGTCGGCGCTGTTTTAGTGGCTTCCAGCAACTTTCGCCGCACCAGCCATCGCACCCCCAACTGCGCCGCACTTTTCGAAATGCCAATGGCATCGGCGACCGTCTGATAGCTGGCATAGACTCGTTCCCGCCTCACCCGTCCTGCTTCATACGTGAACCAGAGATAGATTAGAAAGCTGGTCGGTTGGTGATCGTGGCCGATCAAGTCACGCATCAGGACGTCTACGACATAGTCATCGACGTTCATCGCTATACCAGCCGATACTATAGCAAACACTACCTGATTGCGTCGCCTCTGCCGCTTTCCTATACTGCATTGCGAAATCGCTTTAGGGGGTAAACGAAAAATGATTCGAGGCATTAAATTCGTGAATGTACCGGTTTCCAACCAGGACAAAGCCGTCAAATTCTATACCGAGAAGCTGGGCTTCCGCGTGCTCACCGACCAGCCTTACGACGACAAGCAGCGCTGGATCGAACTCGGCATTCCCGGCGGTGACGCGGGAGTCGTGCTTTTCAATACCGACGATGACGCTGGCCGAATTGGAGGACGCCAGCCGATCTCGTTCTGGTGTGACGATGTCATGGCCACGGCGCAGGTGCTCAAAAGCAAAGGTGTCGGGTTCGCCATGGAACCAAAGAAAGAAGAATGGGGATCCTGCGCCATCTTCAAAGATCAGGACGGAAATCAGTTTGTGCTGTCGTCGAGATAAACGAGGAGCGCCATGCGCACCGCAGGAACGAACAAAGCTGTGTACGATCTGCTCGATCCGTATCCGCCAGAGGTTCAGAAACTCGCTCTCGCCAGCCGAAAATTCGTGTTGCGAATTGCCCCTAAAGCGATGGAGATGGTCGATACGAAATCAAAGGTCATCGGCTTCGGCTTCGGTACGGGTTATAAAGACATGATCTGCAGCCTCATGCCCGCGAAAACCTGGGTCACGCTGGGAATCGGCTGGGGCGCCGAGTTGCCCGATCCGCAAAAGTTGACGGAAGGAAGTGGCAAGGTTCATCGCCATGTGAAGCTGAAGTCAAACTCGGACTTGGAGAACCCAGCGCTGGAAGATCTCCTCAAAGCCAGCTTGGCGCGATCGGAGAGCCAGCGCCAGGAAACGAAGGCTAAATCGCCACGGTAAAGTAATATCAGGCCGGCTGCGCCACAGCTTGTTCGATCGGTTCCAGCCTCGCCGTGAAGTGCCTCAAGAACGGCGCTTCATAACTCAGCTTCATGCCCTTGATCTGCTCGCGTTTTTTCCATACTTCCAGAATTATCTCCACCACATAATCGATGTGGCTTTGCGTGTAGACGCGTCGCGGAATCGCCAGCCGCACCAAATCCATCTTCGCTGCTGCTCCAAACATCAGCGTTCCAATCTCTACCGACCGAATGCCGCCCTCCAGATAGAGTTCGGCCGCAAGCGCGACGCCTGGAAACTCGCTCGGCGGAATATGTGGCAAAAACGCCCGTGCATCGATGTACACTGCGTGTCCGCCCGGCGGTTGGACAATCGGCACTCCTTGTTCCGCAATGTGATTCCCTAAATACGCTGTCGACACGATCCGGTAGCGCAGATAATCCTCGTGCAGCGCTTCCTGCACTCCTACCGCGATCGCTTCCAAATCGCGGCCAGCTAGTCCTCCATACGTCGGATAGCCCTCCGTCAGAATCAACAGATTCTTTTCCTGCTGTGCCAGCAAGTCGTCGTTTGTGCACAGAAATCCGCCGATATTTGCCATGCCATCTTTTTTCGCCGACATGGTGCATCCGTCTCCGTAACGAAACATTTCTTGCGCAATCTCTTTCGGAGGCCTGTCTTCGTAGCCTTCTTCCCGTTCCTTGATGAAGTATGCATTTTCCGCAAAACGGCACGCATCAAAATACAGCGGAATGCGATTTTGTCGGCACACTGTGCTTACTCGCCGCACATTCTCCATCGAAACCGGCTGCCCACCTCCGGAATTATTGGTCACCGTCAGCATCACCAGCGGAATTCGTTCCCGTCCCACTCGCTGAATCAGGTCCTCTAGGGCCTGAACGTCCATGTTGCCTTTGAACGGATGAATCAAACTCGGCTGTTTTCCTTCAGCAATCACCAGGTCAACCGCTTCCGCGCCCACGAATTCAATATTCGCCCGCGTCGTATCGAAGTGCGTGTTGTTCGGAACCACGTCGCCTTTCTTACACATCACACTGAACAGAATGCGCTCCGCCGCCCGTCCCTGATGCGTCGGAATCACATGCCGATATCCGAAGATGTCCTGGATCGAACTGCGAAAATGATCGTAGCTTTTGCTGCCGGCGTAGCTCTCGTCACCTTCCATGATCGCTGCCCATTGCGCCGTCGACATGGCGCCCGTGCCCGAGTCGGTGAGCAGGTCGATTAACACATCTTCGGCGGGAAGAAGAAAAAGATTGTAATAAGCCGCACGCAGCAATTGTCCGCGCTCCTGCCGGGTGGTCCATTCGATCGGTTCGACGCTCTTGATGCGGAAAGGCTCAATGATCGTCCGGGGCATAGCTGTGTCTCCATCTATCAGGAGACACGTCGACCTGATTAAGTGTCTGTGATGGAGGTCACCAGTGGCCCAGCATGGGGTTACCAGCGGAAGTTAACTGTCTTCCCTCGTCTCTCGCTCTGCCGCTTCTTTCAACAGTCTTCGTTCGCGTGCGCCCGCAATCCTTCTGGCGCGTACAAAACGCCGGAGCAGAAACCAATATAAAAACCAGGCCAGAACCACTGCCGTCCCCAGCAGCAACAGCAGGTTCCAGAAAGCCGCGAAGTTATATAGGAAAGTTTTCATGGCGCAGATTCAGGTTGGACTGAAGCACGAACCCTTCGCTATCGCCGCAACCTCTACGCGCCCAAGGCTTGTTGAATCGCGTCGGCAATGTTTTTGGTCAGAATCTTCATCTTCTCTTCCGACTCGGCTTCCACCATCACTCGTGCGAGTGCTTCTGTTCCGGAATAGCGAACCACCACCCGGCCATTGCCATCAAGGTCGCGCTCTGCTGCCGAAATCGCGCTTTGAATCTCCGGGACCTGAGCGAAGGGTATCTTTTCTCGAACCCGAACATTTTGGATCGTCTGGGGGAACACTTTGAGATCGGTCACCAACTCCGCCAGTGACTTTCCGCTTCGCGCCATGATTTCCATCACCCGCAGCGCAGTCAGCAAGCCATCCCCGGTTGTCGCTTCGCCATCACGAAAAATAATATGTCCCGATTGCTCGCCGCCAAGAACCGCCCCGGTTTTCAACATTTCTTCCAGTACGTACTTATCGCCAACATTCGCTCGTATCATGCGAATCCCGGATTTCCGCAGCGCGATCTCCAGGCCCATATTCGACATCGTTGTCGCAACCACGGTCGAGCCTGCCAGCACGCCCCGTGATTGAAAATCCCGCGCCGTCATCAGCAGCACCGCGTCGCCATTGACTACGCGGCCATTAACATCGCTGAACAACGCCCGGTCCGCATCGCCATCGAACGTGATTCCGAGATCGAACTGACCGGAGCTTTCAGCCATAGATTCCGCCACTACTTGCGGATGTAGGGCCCCGGAATTCTCGTTGATGTTCCGGCCATCCGGCGACGCATTGAGAAACTTGGCTTGAATCCCACACTCCGCAAAAAGTTCCGGCGCTTCGGCCGTTGCTGCGCCGTTGGCGCAATCCACCAATACTCTCAGTCGGCCGAGGTCACCGTGTACGTTCTTCGCCAGCCAGTCAATATAGGCTCGGCGTAGCTTTGCCTCTCCGGGCAAGCTGGGGCCTGATTTTGTCGTTGCGGACTTGCCCGCCTCCGGATTTTCCAGCAGCGAAAAAATTTCTTTCTCGATAGCCAACTCGTGGGAGTCCGGCAACTTGTATCCGTCGCCGGAAAAAACTTTGATTCCGTTATCAGTCCACGGATTGTGGGAAGCTGAAATCACCACCCCAGCAGCATATTTTCGCGAGCGAGCGAGATAAGCTACGCCGGGTGTCGTAATTACTCCCGCGCTATGCACCTCGCAACCGCACGACGACAATCCGAGCATCACGCGGTCCGCGATCCAACCGCTCGATTCGCGCGTATCCTGTCCAATCACCACCACAGGTTTCGGTTGTGTGCGGAGCAAATCATGGCCAAGGGCGCGGCCAATGAAATAGGTGCTTTCCGCCGTTAATGGAAACTCTCCGGCTATGCCTCGAATTCCGTCGGTTCCGAAGAGTTGTCGGCTGCTGGAGGTCATCGCGGTTCCAGTGCTAGTGAGCATGAGTCGCGGAATCGTTCTCCATAATAACCGTGATGCGCACCGGATCGGTGGTATTTACCTGAATGAGCGGATCAGAGACATAAGGATGGCGTGTGAAGCCGGCTCGGCTTATGTCGCCGGTGACATCGATCGGATCAGTGGTCGCAGCGTCCACGGCCTCTACATGCTTCTTTGGCCCCGTGATCGTGACCGTCGAAGGACTCACCAGAACCTGGCCGATTTTGTAGCCGGTCGCAAAAGTCCCGGTAATCCGTGGCTGGACTGGCACCTCCTTGGTCATTCTTGAATCAAACGCAAGGTGCACCTCACTCGGGACTACTTGTACCACCTCGAGTTCCTGGGGCCGGTGGATTTCCCGCGCCGTTAGATCATACGTCCGTTCCCCAGGCTTTACTCCCTCGAGGTTGATCTCGCCATAAACATCCGAAACTTGCAGGCGCCGCACCACTCGCTCTGGTCCGCGCAGCCGCACTTGTGCTTTAGGAATATTTTCTGAGCTGATCTCCAGGTTCGCAGGCACATTGTGAAACTCGATCGCTGTATCTACCGCAACCTCGGCCACCGGTTCTCGTTGAATTGCCAGCCACAGCCCGAACGCCAGCGCCAAGGAGATCATCTTGAGGCCGAAATTGTTCAGCACGTACTTGCGGAGGAAGTCGCCCATGGCTATCTGTCCGTCCCCTGATTCACCCGCGTGTCGACTGGCTGAGGCGGGTTCTCTTCCGCAACATCGGCTTCGTTACTAATAGGAGTGGGCAAAGTGGCTGGCGGAACATAGCGGTGTAGCAAGTGTCCCAGTCGGTCTCGCAATTGATCGATCGTCAGATCGCGCTCGATTTTGCCCGCTACTGCCAGGCTGATGGTCCCTGTCTCTTCCGAAACAATGACTGCAATGGCATCGGTTTCTTCCGTGACGCCAATGCCAGCACGGTGCCGGGTGCCTAGTTGCGTGGACAGCACGGGATTCATCGAAAGGGGAAGAAAACAAGCGGCCGCGGCAATGCGGTCTTTCTGGATGATCACCGCTCCATCATGCAGCGGCGCGCTCGGCCGAAAAATGCTCGCCAGCAGGTCATAGGACAACTTGGCATCGAGCGGCACGCCGCTCTCGATATAAGTTCGCAGCCCAATTTCCCGCTCGATCACCATCAAAGCGCCAGTCTGGTTCTGGCAAAACAAATTTGCGGCCAGAACGATATCATCGTACGCGTCCTCCGATGACGACCCGCGGCTCAGCGTCAACTTCCGGCCCAGCCGGGTCAGTGCCAGTCGAATTTCAGGAGCAAAAACCACGATCAGAGCGAACACCGCGTAAGGAAGCAGAGTACTAATGAGCCAGTTCAGCGTGGTCAACTCGCCCAGTCGGGCGATGTAAAAAGCGATGACTACCCCAGCCACTCCCACTAGCATGAGAGCAGCCCGAGTGCCGCGAATCAGCGCAAGCAGTTCATAAATGACGATTGCGACCAGCAGAATGTCAACCACCGAAAACGCCGACACCTGCGGCCATGCTGCTGAAAACTGCGCCACTCATCAACCCTTTCGAGGAGAACTTAAACTGATTCGACTGCTTGCCTCATTGTAATGCACGATTCCAGCATGTCAGAGAATGGAAAGAATTGGTCAGAGAAATTTGAGGAAAACTATCGGCCAGCTGCACGGCGGATCGGTACCTCGATCTGCATACCTTCGGCCGCGGCACTCACGCGAGGATAGTAGTTGCGCGCTTCCTTTAGGACCCTGTCGATGCAGGCATCGTTGTGATCGGGGTCGTGGTGGAATAGGACCAGTTCCTTGGCGCCGCTCTCCATCACAATATTGATCGCTTCCCGCCAGTGACTATGACCCCACCCGCGCCGTACTGCCTCGTACTCTTCCGGCAGATACTGCGCATCGTAAACCAGCACGTCCGCGCCCTCCGCAAGCTTGCGCACATTCTTATCAAAAGTCGGATCACCGGGCTCGTTGTCCGTTGCATAGACAAAGATTCCGTCTTTGCTCTCCAACCGAAAGCCCATGCATCCCTGCGGGTGGTTCAGCCACTTCGCCTGTAAACGCACATCCCCTAGGTCAACGCTGCCTTCTTCCAGGTCGTAGAAGTCTTGTCGCGCCTGCATCTGATTCAATCCGACCGGGAAAAATGGTGCCGCCATCTGTTCTTCCAACACTTGTTTCAAACGGCGGTTTTTGCTGGAGCAGTGAAATTGAAAGCGGTTCTTGGGATTGTCGTACAGCGGACCAAAAAACGGCAGCCCCTGAATGTGATCCCAGTGGAAATGCGAAACGAAAACGTGAGCCGAAACTGGGCCGCCGTTCGCTTGTCGTTTCAGTTCCTGTCCCAGCATGCGGAACCCGGTGCCGCAATCGAAGACGTACAACTCCTCTCCGACGCGCACTTCCACGCAGGAGGTGTTGCCTCCGTAGCGCATATTTTCGGGTTGAGGCGACGGCGTAGACCCGCGCACCCCCCAAAACTTGATCCGCATAGCTTCCTCAAAACGCCCGCAATTCTACCTAAACACCTATCTTGCAGTCTGTTAGATGATCAGTCAATCGTTTGCGCATTACCATAGTTTGAGGATTTTCTCGCCTTTAGGACGACCACAGGGCAGGACACCGAGCCGCTAACCCTATTAGAATGAGGCCGCGGCATTGCCACGCCGCCGGCCATTACTATTGATGCTGCGTCCTGATTACAAGCAGTTTGCCCGTCTAGCCCGCGAAGCCACACTGGTTCCCGTGGTCAAGTCCGTCATGGCTGATCTGCTGACCCCGGTCTCGGCCTTTCTCGCCATCGCCCGCGACGAGCCTCAAGCATTCCTGCTCGAGTCTGTTGAGCGCGGCGAGCGCATCGGACGGTATACCTTTTTGGGCGCAAGGCCCTACATGTGGGTTGAAACTCATGGCCAGGACACCGTGTTGCATCGCGGCAAGCGCGCCGAGCGGCGGCAGGGAAGCGTCTTGCCGGTTTTGAAAGAGTTACTTCGCGAACACCGTCCCGCCACGTTCTCGGATTTGCCTCCATTCACCGCTGGCGCTGTAGGCTACTTTGCCTATGATGGCGTCCGCCAATTGGAGAATATCGGCAGCCACGCCAAAGATGATCTTTCCTTGCCCGACTGCGTAATGATGTTCTTCGACCGGTTGCTGGTCTTCGATCATCTCCGTCATCAAATCCACATCATCGCCTCCGCCGACGTTGCCCGCGAAAGCCCAAAGCGCGCCTATGACCGCGCCGTCGCCGATATCGAACGCCTGGAGAAAAAACTGGCCTTGGGATTGCGCCCGGCAATCTGGAAGAAATCGACCAGGCAACGTCCCGGCAAGCTGAAAGTCCACGCGGCAACTAGTCACGAAAAATTTCTCAAGTCTGTCGAACACTGCCGCGAATACATCGCCGCCGGAGACATCTTCCAGGTCGTTCTTTCGCAACGCCACGACTTCATGCCTGGCGCCGCGCCTTTCGACATCTATCGCGCCCTGCGCACGGTCAATCCCTCGCCGTATATGTATTTTCTTCGCATGGGCGACACACACGTACTGGGATCCTCGCCCGAAATGTTGGTGCGAGTGACCGACCACAAGCTGGAGTATCGTCCGATCGCCGGTACGCACCCTCGCGGGCACGATGAAGCCGAAGACGAACGCCTCGAAAAAGCCATGCTCGCTGACGAGAAAGAACGAGCCGAGCACGTCATGCTGGTTGATCTCGGACGCAACGATCTGGGCCGCGTCAGTGAATACGGCTCAGTCAAAGTTCGTGACTTGATGTACGTTGAGCGCTACTCCCACGTCATGCACATCGTTTCCGCTCTCGAAGGAAAATTGCGCGCCGATCTCGACGCCCTCGATGCCTTCGCCGCCTGCTTTCCCGCCGGGACTTTGTCAGGCGCTCCCAAAGTCCGCGCCATGCAGATTATTGAAGAGCTAGAACCCGTTCGCCGCGGCATCTACGGCGGGTCGGTCCTCTACGCCGATTTCGCGGGCAACCTCGATTCCTGCATCGCCATTCGGACTTTATTGATGAAGGGGAAGAAGGCCTATCTCCAGGCTGGTGCAGGCATCGTTGCCGACTCCGACCCCGAGCGCGAATTTCAGGAGTGCGTGAACAAAGCTCGCGCGGTGCTGCGAGCCGTAGAGACGGCACGCGGCGGAGCGTAGCCAGCCGCCCTCACAATGAGCCAGCTCGTGGAGAGCCGCCTGGTTTGCCGATGATCCTCACGCAGGCTTCGGTCCAGGAAAACGCTTGCATATTGACTCAACAATTCTGACCTGCGAAAATGCCGAGGCGGTTGGAAGGGCATTATGAAAAATCGAAGTGGTTGCCTTTCTTCTCTTCTCGTGATCGGGCCATTCGTTTGTCTTTTTATCCTGATGTCCTCGAGGGCCTATGCGGTGACCTACAGGGCCTATAGCTTCACGGGAGGCACGGAAGGAAATTTCCCGATCTGGGCCGGAAGTTTAATTCGCGACAGCAAAGGCAACTTCTACGGCACGACTTTCGAAGGCGGAGAGCACGGTGGCGGAACAGTCTTCGAAATAAGCGTTTCCGATGCTGGCCCCAAATACACCGTGCTGTACAGCTTTCCCGGGGCCGAGGGTGATGGGAGCCAACCCGACTCTGGCCTTGTTTTCGATTCCTCCGGCAACCTCTATGGAACGACTGTCCAAGGCGGCACGAGGAATTATGGCACAGTCTACGAACTCTCTCCTGACTCAAATGGAACGTGGACTGAGGAAGTGCTCTACTCGTTCCAAGGTCTTCCGGGAGACGGTTCCTATCCGACGTTTCCCCTGGTTATTGATGCGCTCGGCACACTCTATGGCACTACATCCGACGGGGGAAGCGCCGGCTTCGGTACCGTGTTCACGCTGAGTCGTTCCGGCAACACGTGGTCAAAGAACATTATCTACAGCTTCAGCGGTCCCGATGGCGATGAACCGAATGGTGTTACGTTGGACGCTGTGGGAAATGTATATGGCACCACCTTATACGGAGGAACAGACGAGGTTGGCACCGTGTTCGAACTAACTCAGAGGGCCGGAATTTGGACTGAATCGATGCTTTACAGTTTTACGTATAACGGCAACGGTCGCGCCGATGGTGCCTTTCCCATCGGAGGTGTGACGCTAGATACCGCCGGGAACCTATACGGTACGACGAATTACGGAGGTTCGGGCACAGCTTGCCCGCCCGGAAGTTGCGGCGCAGTCTACGAGTTGAAAAACGCCAATGGAATGTGGACGGAAACCATTTTGTACAGCTTCCTCGGCGGAGAAGATGGAAGCCTTCCATATGCTGGCGTCACGCTCGACGCCGCTGGTAATCTCTATGGCACAACCGCCTTCGGGGGCGGCGGATCGTGTAGCATCGGTTTGATTCCAGGATGTGGCACGGTCTTCAGACTGCACAAATCTGGAACGCGGTGGCTCGAAAGCCTTTTCAGGTTCAACGGCGCGAATGGAGCAAATCCACAGGCTGGGGTCATTCTGGACGAGAAAGGCGACGTCTTCGGCACGACACTCTACGGTGGGACCGGCTCATGCCAAGGCGCTCTCCCCGGCTGCGGAGTGGCCTTTGAATTGACTCCCTGAGTCGGGTATCTCCATGCTCCGCGCTCACAGGTGCGATTTACAACCCTTGAAAACTCGGGGACCTCGTCCATGTCTGACAGCGGCCGAAAAGCCCCCGGGAGTTTTACCAAGGAGAACTTTTCCCTCTTCCTCAATCCGCGCTCGCAAACACCTTCCCGCTCTCTACCGGCGCACACCGCAAGCATTCTTCCGCATCCACCACCGCCAGCGCCGTGCTGTTCACGATGTCCTCAACTTCCGCGCCGCGCGGCAGCAAGTACACCGGCTTGCTCAATCCGGTAAGAATCGGTCCGATTGCTTCCACGCCGCCCACGCGCATCAGCAGCTTGTAAGCAATGTTTGCTGAATTGAGATCGGGGAAGATGAGCACATTCGCCCCTTCGCCCTTGAGCGGTGAAAACGGATATTCGCGCTCGATGATCTCCGGCAACAACGCCGTGTCCGCCATCACTTCGCCGTCAATAATCAGCGACGGATCTCGCTGCTTCACCAGGTCCGCCGCGCGCCGCACTTTCTCGCACTGCGGGTGCTTGGTGCTGCCAAAATTCGAGAACGACAGCATCGCCACCCGCGGCGTCACATCGAAGTGCCGCGCCGCTTCCGCCGCGCACAGCGCGATTTCCGCCAGGTCCTCCGCCGTCGGATCAATGTTCACGGTGCAATCGGCCAGGAATAGCATCTCGCGCTTCTTGGTCACCAACGCATACACGCCGGCAACTTTGTGCATGCCGTCGCGTAGTTTGATAATCTGCAGCGCCGGCCGGATCGTATCCGGATAATGTTGCGTGATGCCCGAGACCAGCGCATCCGCGTCGCCCATGTGCACCATCAGCGATCCGAAGATGTTCTTGTTATCGATCAGCTCGCGCGCCTCCGAGAGCGTCACTCCGCGCCGTTGCCGCAGCCAGTAAAGCTCCTGCGTGTAAACTTCTCGCCACGTCGAGGTCGCTGGATCGACAATCTCCATGCCATTCAGCGAAACTCCCAGCCCCGCCGCCCGCGTCCGTATCGTATGCGAGTCACCGACCAGAAGCGGCTTGGCGATTTTTTCGTCGACCAAAATGTGCGCGGCACGCAGCACTTTGTCGTTTTCTCCTTCTGGAAACGCCACCCGCTTGGGATGAGCTTGTGCTTTATGAATGACGAACCGCATCACCTCATGCGCGCGCCCCAGTCGCTTTTCGAGTTGCTCGCGATATTCCGCAATGTCGACCGGTTCGAGCGCAACGCCTGTATCCATCGCCGCCTGCGCCACCGCCGACGCCTCCCACACCAGCACTCGCGGATCGAATGGCTTGGGAATGATGTAATCCGGTCCGAACGCGAACCGTTCCGCCCCATACGCGCGGCAAACCGAATCCGGCACATCTTCCTTGGTGAGATTGGCAAGCGCTTTCGTCGCCGCAATCTTCATTTCTTCATTGATCGCCGTGGCGTGAACATCCAGCGCTCCGCGGAAAATAAACGGGAAACCGAGCACGTTGTTCACCATGTTGGGATAGTCGGATCGGCCGGTGCAGGCGATGATATCTTTTCTTGCCGCCCGCATTTCCTCATATGTAATCTCGGGATCGGGATTCGCCATGGCAAAAAGAATCGGTTTCGCCGCCATCGACTTCAGCATCTCCGAAGTGAACGCACCCTTCACTGACAGGCCAACCAGCACATCGGCACCTTCGACCACCTCCGCCAAACTGCGCAGGTTCGTATCTTGCGCAAAGCGCTCCTTGTAAGGATTCATTCCTTCGGTGCGGCCCTTGTAAAGCAAACCCTTGGTATCACAGATGAAGATGTTTTCCTTCTTCACTCCCAACCGCACGTAATGTTCCGCCGAAGCGATTCCCGAGGCGCCCGCGCCGTTGAACACTACCTTGACTTTGGAAATGTCCTTGCCAACCAGTTCTAACGCATTGATCAACGCCGCTCCGGTGATGATCGCCGTGCCATGCTGATCATCGTGAAACACCGGGATCTTCATCGTCTTCTTCAACGTCTCTTCGATGTAAAAGCATTCCGGTGCCTTGATGTCTTCAAGATTGATGCCGCCAAAGGTTGGCTCCAGCAGTTGGCAGACTTTAATAATGTCGTCGGGATTGTGGCTGTTGATCTCGATGTCAAAAACGTTGACATCGGCAAACCGTTTGAACAGTACGGCTTTTCCTTCCATTACCGGCTTGCCGGCGATCGCCCCGATGTCGCCCAGTCCCAGCACCGCCGTCCCGTTGGTTACCACTGCAACCAAATTTCCGCGTCCGGTATAGCGAAACGCATCGTGGGGGTTCTTGTTGATTGCCAGACACGGCTCGGCCACTCCTGGCGTATAAGCTAAACTCAGTTCTCGTGCCGTACGGCAAGCCTTGGTCGGGGTGACTTCGATTTTCCCCGGCGTGGGTAGTGCATGATAATCCAGTGCCTCTTTTTTCGATACCGGCATGATTCCTCCTCACGAACCTGGTTCGTGATCGATAAATTTGTTACGCGAAACTCCTACGACTTCTTCTCGATAACCTTCCGAATCCGCTCGAATGCCCAATCAATTTCCTCGCGGCTGATGATCAAGGGCGGCGCAATGCGGATCACACGGTCGTGCGTCTCTTTGCACAAAATTCCCTGATCCTTCAACGCCTCGCAGTACGGCCGCGCGGGGCTGTTCAGTTCAATCCCAATCCACAACCCTTTGCCGCGAACTTCTTTCAGGTCGGAGGAGCGCAGTGTCTTCAGCAAGCTGAGGAAGTACGCGCCCATCTCCGCCGATTTTTCGACCATCTTTTCTTCGATCAAAACACGCAGCGCCGCGCGCGCAATCGCACATCCCAACGGATTTCCTCCGAATGTGCTGCCATGATCGCCCGGCTTGAACACGCCGAGAATTTCCCTGGAAGCCAGCACGGCCGACACGGGATAGAATCCGCCTGCCAGTGCCTTGCCCACGATCAGCACATCCGGCGTAATTCCCTCATACATGTATGCAAACAGCTTGCCTGTACGGCCCAGGCCAGATTGAATTTCATCCGTCATCAACAGCACACGGTTTTCCTTGCAGATTTCTGCCGCCCGCTTCAAAAATCCCTTCGGTGGAATCACGATTCCCGCTTCCCCTTGAATTGGCTCAACCAAAAACGCGCAGGTGTTAGGCGTGATCGCATTGCGCAACGCCTGAATGTCTCCGAACGGAACAACCTTGAACCCCGTGGTGAATGGCCCAAATCCATCGCGGTATTGTTCGTCCGTTGAGAAGCTGATCACGGTCACGGTACGTCCGTGAAAATTATTGGCGCAGACAATGATTTCGGCCTTGTCCTGCGGAATGCCCTTGGCCTTATATCCCCATTTGCGCGCGGTTTTCACCGCGGTCTCGACCGCCTCCGCGCCCGAATTCATCAACAGCGCCATTTCGAAGCCGGTCAGATCATGCAGGTCTTTGTAGAGAGGTCCAAGCTGATCGTTGCGAAATGCGCGCGAAGTCAGCGTTACCTTCGACGCCTGTTCAATAAGCGTCGCGAGAATCTTGGGATGGCAATGTCCCTGGTTCAGCGCCGAATACGCCGCGAGACAATCAAGATAGCGCTTGCCCTCGGTGTCATAAACCCAAACTCCCTCACCGCGCTCAATCACCACATCCAGCGGATGATAGTTGTGCGCTCCGTATTGATTTTCCAGTTCCACGAATTCCTGCGTCTGTTTCCGATTCACAACTTCGGTTGCCATGTCACTCTCCTCGATTCCTGTTAGTCCAGCAACATCGTCAGCAATGCCATCCGCACATAAAGTCCGTTTCGCGCCTGGCGGAAATACAACGCCCGGGGATCGTCATCCACCGACTTGTCCAGTTCCACGGTCCGCGGCAACGGATGCAGGATCAGCGCATCCGGTTTCATCCGCTGCACCACCGCCGAATTGATCGCATACGGCTTCAAGCTTTCCGCATCTCGCACTCGGTCCGGCCGAATTCGCGTCTGATACACAACGTCTACTTCCCCGATCACCCTTTCCAGGTCCGCTTCCAATTCGTAACCAACGTTGTGTTCGTCGAGATAATCCAAAATGTCCGACTTCATCTGCAGTTCCGGCGGGCTCACAAAAAACATCTTCACGCGATCAAACTTCGCGAGCAGATACGCCAGCGATCTTGCAGTCCGTCCTTTATCCAGTTCTCCGACAATCGCAATGCTCAGCCCATCCAGCGGCCGCTCGCGATAAATGGTGTAAAGATCCAGCAGCGCCTGCGTCGGATGCTGTCCGCCCGCCCCATCTCCCGCATTGATCACCGGCACCGAGGAAACCTGCGCCGCCCGCTCTGCCCCGCCTTCTTCGTGATGGCGAATCACGATCACATCCGAATAGCCGCTGATGATGCGGATCGAATCTTCGACTTGCTCGCCTTCCACTTCCGAAGAAAATGCCTGCGCCTGCTCGGTTGAAAGCACGCGGCCGCCTAGGCGATGCATGGCCGCTTCGAAGGAAAGCCGCGTGCGCGTCGAAGGCGCATAAAAAAGCGTCGCCATGATGCGGTTCTGGAAATCGAGCGACCCTCCCCGCGCCACCACGTGTTCCATCCCTCGCGAACGGTCAAATAATTCCATCAGCACTGGCAGCGTGAACTGCTGCGATTCCACCACGTGCCGCAGCTTCATCTCGTGCTTCGCTCCGTTTGTCCGTACCCATGGCGTCATCGTCGTCATCGCCGCCCTCCCACTGGAAGCTCGATGGGCTGCTGCCACGTGAGCTTCGCCTGCTCGCGCCCGGAAAGAACGTGTGTTCCCGCATGTCCCGCCACCGCTTCCCGCAAGTGCTCGCACGAGGTGACAATTGCCTCGCGCCCACCGTCGCGCAGGAATCGCAACACCGATTCCACCTTCGGCCCCATATTTCCTGGCGGAAACTGGCCCGCTTGCAAATGTTCCTGCAACTCCTCTGCACCTACTCGCAGCAACGGTCTTTGGGTTGGCTTCTTGTAGTCCAGGTAGACATACGTCGCGTCCGTCGAAATCACAAATTGATCCACTCCCAGCAGGGAAGCCAGCAGCGCCGACGCGCGATCTTTATCGATGACCGCATCCACTCCTTCCAACTTTTCGCCATTCCACACCACCGGAATGCCGCCGCCGCCGCAGGCAATGACCAGCACGCCCCGCTCCGCCAGGTCCCGAATAACTTCGAACTCCACGATCTCAATCGGCTCCGGCGATGGCACCACGCGCCGGTAGCCACGCGCCGCGTCTTCCACGATCTCCCAGCCAAATTGCCGCTTGCGCTCGTCCGCTTCCGCGCGCGAATAAAACGGCCCAATCGGTTTTGTCGGCCGTTTCATCGCCGGATCTTCCGAAGAAACCACGCTCTGCGTCACCACCGTGACTACCGCCGTATTCATCCCAGCGATTTTCAACTCCGTTTCGAGCGCCTGTTGCAGCAGATATCCAATCTCGCCCTGCGTCGCCGCATCGCAAACATCCAGCGGATGTCCGGGCACCTGGTTCGCTGCCCGCTCCGATCGCAGCAGGGCCGCCCCTACCTGCGGTCCATTCCCATGTGTCAGCACAATTTGGTATCCCGCCTGGCACAGTCCTACAATCTCTACCGCCGTCCGCCGCGCATTCGCCCGCTGCTCGGCTACAGTCCCTTTCTCTCCCGCGCGAATCAGGGAATTCCCGCCCACGGCAAGTAGCATCGTCTTCATAGTGAAGTAGTCAGCGATTCCGACCAGACTCGAAGACCATTGAGCATTCGCGCGACTACGCGTGAACCAATTCGTGCAACTCCGCCAAGTCCGGCAGCTTTAGGAACTCGCCCTTCATCATTTCCAGCATGATGGCCTTCTGCGCATGCAGTCGGTTCTCCGCCTGCTGAAACACCATCGAGTGCGGCGAGTCAATGACCTCATTCGTGACTTCCATTCCTCGATGCGCCGGCAGACAATGCAGGAAAATCGCGTCGCGCTTTGCATGGTGAAACAACGCTCGGTTCACCTGATACGGCCGAAAAATCTCGTTCCGTTTCTGCGCCTCGGCTTCTTGCCCCATGCTGGCCCAGACGTCGGTGTATACAACGTCGGCGTCCGCAACTGCCTCGCCCGGATCGTTCGTGATCGTGCAGCTTCCGTGCGCCTCTTCGCATCTCCAGCATGCCCACTCCAGCGCCTCCGCCTTCGGTTCATAGCCCGGCGGCGTCGCTACCCACACATTCACTCCGAGCTGTGCTCCCGCAAACATCAGCGAGTGCGCCACGTTGTTTCCGTCGCCGATGAACGCAACCTTCAGCCCCTCAAGATTGCCTTTGCACTCCCACATGGTCAGATAATCGGCCATCGCCTGGCAGGGGTGGCTGTAATCCGTAAGCCCGTTGATCACCGGGATTCGCGCATACCCCGCCATCTGCTCGACAGTCTCGTGCGCGAAGGTGCGAATCATGATCGCCTGCACCATGCGCTCAAGATTCTTCGCCACGTCGTACACCGATTCCCGTTTGCCCAGGTTGATTTCCGCCGGCGAAAGATAAATCGAGAATCCCCCGAGCTGCTGGATGCCAACATCGAAGCTCACCCTTGTGCGCAGCGACGGCTTCTCGAAGATCATGGCCAGCGTCTGCCCCTTGAGCGCTTCGCCGTAAGTGGTCGGATGCATCTTCACCTGCCGCCCCAGAATGAGCAGGTACTGAATCTCCGACGGCGAAAAGTCCTTAATCGAAAGAAAGTCTTTGCCCGTCATCACTAGACCCCCGCGTGGGCCGGTGCGTGCTCTTGCGCAAACTTTGCGATGAGCCGCGCCAGTCCCGGTTGAACTAGCTCTTCCACTTCGTAGGTCACGCGCAGGTGAGGCTTGTCAATTTTGATCACCCGCGTCAGGTCAATCGGCGTCGCAATCAGCACCAGATCGCATGGCGTTTGCCGGATCGTTTCTTCTAGTTCATGCCGTTGCATCGCGCTATATCCCATTGCCGGAAGAAGACTGGTCAAGTGGGTGTACTTGGCAAATGTTCCGCGAATCGATCCCACCGCATACGGCCGAGGATCGACCAATTCCGCCGCTTCACACTTTCGCGCCGCAACTACTCCCGCCCCGTAGGGCATTTCGCCGTGCGTGAGCGTTGGCCCGTCTTCGACCACCAACACTCGCTTGCCCTTAACCAGGTCTGGCGTCGTCACCGTCACCTGGCACGCCGTCTCAAATACCACCGCTTTCGGATTGCACAGCTTGATGTTTTGCCGCACCGTCTCGATATCGTGCGCTTGTGCGGTATCGACTTTGTTGATTACGATCACGTCCGCGCGCCGCAGATTCACCTCGCCCGGGAAGTAAGCAAGTTCATGTCCCGGCCGGTGCGGATCGACCACCACAATCTCCAAATCCGAAACATAGAACGGCGTGTCGTTGTTTCCGCCATCCCACAAGATCACATCGGCTTCTTTTTCCGCGCTGCGCAGAATCTTGTCGTAATCCACGCCCGCATAAACGATCGTCCCTTGGCGAATATGCGGCTCATACTCTTCCCGCTCCTCGATCGTGCACTGCTGCGCGTCGAGGTCTTCCATGGTTGCGAATCTCTGTACCGCCTGCGCCGCCAGATCGCCATACGGCATGGGATGTCGAATCACAACCGTCTTCAATCCCTGATGCCGTAACTCCGACGCCACTAAACGTGACACCGGGCTCTTGCCACACCCCGTTCGCACCGCGCAGACCGATACCACCGGAACTTCCGCTTTGAGTTGGGTATGCTCAGCGCCGAGCAGCCAGAAATCCGCGCCCACTGCTAATGCGCGGGAAGCTAAATGCATCAGGCTCGGGTAAGAAACATCGCTGTAGGAGAAGACCACCGTGTCGATTTCTGAATCGGCGATCAGACGCTCCAATTCTTTCTCTTCATAGATCGGAATCCCGCTAGGGTATAAACGTCCGGCCAGTTCCGCTGGATAACGGCGCCCGGCGATGTCGGGAATCTGGTTAGCGGTAAAAGCTACAACCTGGTAATCGAGATTATTGCGAAAGACTACGTTGAAATTATGAAAATCCCGGCCGGCCGCGCCCAGGATCAAGACTTTTTTCATGGCATCCCCCGCATAGAGCTGACAACTTATCTTCCTTCGCGCCTGTAGTTATGGGCAGTGCTGCATGTCACTTGCGCCTGTGACCGATTGGCAGGGCGGAGTGACCGGCTTCCGCAGCTTTGTGACCCCAGTCACTGCGCGCTGGTTACGAGCGGTCAACAATGAACTTGAAGATGGTTACCCCGCACTGGGGGAGGGTTTATGAAGAAGAGCCTGGTTCTATTCCTGCTTCTGGCCGCAACGCTTTTTGCCTTGGACAGAGCTCTGATCACGGTGAAGTCCGCCACCGTCAACAACGGCGTGGTGATCGTTACGATTCAGGATTCGGGCAAGACCTACGAGTTGCAGTGCAATCAGTCGTCGGGCAATTGCGTATCACCGAAGCCGGGCAGCTACGGGATGGTGCGCCTGGAGAAAAACCACGGCATGTACGATTGCGACAACGTAGATCTGTATGCGCAATCCACCGATCCGACAGCCGAAGACGCTCAGTTGCTGGGCGAGTATTGCATCACGCAGAAGTGAAGCGGCAGGACGTTGTGTATCAGGGCCCGCCCCTCCGCAGCTTGCGAAAAAACCAGATTAGCGGAATCGGGAAGGGCACGAGTTTACTCACGACTATTTACTTGACGAAGTATCAATCTTTTGCTAATGTGTCCTCGTAATGGATGCAACCCTTAATCCTTCCGCGGCTTACCGAGTTCCAAGTCGGGATATTTTTCCTTCAATTTGCGGATCAGTTGCTTACGCAAACCAGCGGCTAGTTTCCGCACTGGAATGCGGTCAAGTGGATTCTTTTGGGGCTTGCTCTTACGAGGTCTATTAGCCATGACACTCACCGATCTGACTCAGATGTTTACCGCCGACGAACAGTGCCGCACTCTGCTTAAGAAACTGCGCTGGCCGCTCGGAGTGGAATGCATTCGATGCAAGAGCAAGCGAGTGTTTGAAGTGGCGACACAGAAGAAGTTTGAATGCGTCGAGTGCGGATACCAGTTTAGCGTTCTCACTCAGACAGTTTTTCACGACACCCATCTGCCGCTGGAAACGTGGTTCATGGCTGTGCTGCTGCTCTGCGAAGCGAAGAAAGGAATGAGTGCGAATCAGGTAAAGCGGACACTCGGAGTCAGCTACAAAACCGCGTGGTATCTCTGCCATCGCATCCGGGCAGCCATGAAAGAAACCGAGCGCCCAATGATGGATGGCACGGTCGAAGTTGACGAAACCTATCTGGGCGGAAAGCAGCACACCTACAGCAAAGCCGGATATGGCGACTCCAACAAGCAGATCGTCGTCGGTATCAGGCAGCGTGGCGGCGATCTCCGATTTTTTCATGCCAGTGACGTAAAAGCCGGAACTCTGGCGAAGTACATCCGCGAAAACGTCAGCGAAGATGTGGACGTGCTTGTCACCGACGAATTGAACGCCTATCCGACCGCTTTCAAGGAAACTCCATTCGCGGGTCGCCACAAGACGATCAAGCACAAAGCCAGAGTCTATGTCGATGGCGACATTCACACCAATACAGTCGAATCCGCGTTCTCGCTCCTGAAGCGCGGCATCATCGGAACGTGGCATAAGATCAGCGCGAAGCACCTAGAATCCTATCTGCATGAAATGACATTTCGCTTCAATCGTCGCAAGAATCCCGATCTGTTCGTCGATACCCTTCGCCATATGGTTACTGCACCCGTGCTAACATTTGAAAAACTGACCGCCTAGAACCTTTACGGGATTAGCCGATTTTGTTTTATTTCCTCCAGTAGACTGCGAAATTTTTCGCGCAAACTTTGAATGCAAGAGATGGTTGTTTTGTCCGCATCGGCATCGAAGCCTTCCCACGCGGGTTTTTCCATTATCGTTGTTGCGAATGTTCTCGTAGCTGCGTCCTCGTACTCTGCGAACAGATCTTCCGCTTTCTTGACTAGCGGCCCAAAAATCCCATGCGTATGGCGCGTTACGCGAAGGACGTGTGTTTCCTTCCCGACATTGAGTCCACTTTTTTTAACCTTTTGAAGTACGTAAATTGACAGCAATACATCTAAAGACAAAGCACTCTGCCACATCAGTCCATCAAGCAATATCTTGGCGTAATCCGCCCCAATTCCAATTGCCACGCGACCGGGAGTACCAGATACTGCCACCAAGGTACCCTCCTCCGAAATCCAAAGCCTATAACGAGCCTCCTCCCCATCGTAAAGTGCTAGTCCCACGATAAGAGAGAAATCATTGTCTGATCGTTCCTCGTAACTCGGCCAACGCAACACGGAAGCGTCATAATATTCCCTGATCTGCGTGCGAAGAGCGCTCTCAATGTCCTCACCTGTGAGAGTTTTCAAATTGCCGAAATAACGAAAGAGAAGTTGGCTGAGTTCATCAACAATAGGCCCAGGCCCAGCACCACCGATGACCAGCGATCCTACGTCATTATTCGTATACGCAAATAGCTTTTGACAGCTTCTCTTTGCTGTTCCGAGAGTTTCTTCGGTATCGGCACTGATAACTAACCCATCAGGATGAAGTTTGCCGATAATGAGCGTCATATACTTCCTCTTTGGAAGCAGACGCCAGCGTTCAACGGGCCGAGGTGCGATAGCATGAGCAAACATGCTATCACTTATACTTCATCAAGTACATAATCGTCAGTTTACTCGTGCCGCTAAAGCTTTAAAGGCAGGTTGCGCTTTAGCGCCTGAGGTCGACCTTTCGCCGGCCGGAGACCATCCAGCCGCGACTTCCGGGCGTGCCGTACACGGCTCTGACCCACGCGACGATGCCGCGCAACTATCGCTCCCGACCGTGTAGTGGATGCGCCCCACGGGCCCGAGCGTCAAACCGGAATGGTTCGGGCGGCACAGATCAAGCTGTGCCCTGATACGATTGTCAATTCGGGCGCACAACTCTTCTTAATTGTCATCCCGACCGGAGCGCAGCGGAGCGGAGGGATCTGCAGTTGAGGCTCTAACCCCTACGGCGTAAGCATGAAGACGACTCCGCAGCCGTATGGCGGGCTGCAATTCAGATCGCCCCCTTCCACCGCATTACCGTAGATGTTTCCTTCCGAATCGAGAATCACCCCAGACTCTGGAAAAGCGCCGTCAGCCCCGTTAAATGACCCAATGAGATCGAATGTGTACCTGCCGCTTCCACTCAGGGAGAGCTTGAAGATCGTGCCGCAACTGAAACCCGAACTGAAACAGTCGCCCGCACCGCCCTCGGCAGTCGTTCCGTAGAGATCGCCCATACTGTCCAAGGTCAACCCGCCGCTCGGCTGTTCACCCTTCGACCCATCCAGGCCATTGAAGGTATATGGAACCGAAAACTTCCAACTTCCGCCTGGTTGTGGGGTAAGTTCGTAGACCACACCGCAACCGCTGCCGGGGCAGGCAAACGAGCCGCCCTGAGTAGCCTCGCCATAGAGATTGCCAACCGCGTCGGACACGACGCGTCCACTCGGATAGCCTCCGTCCAGACCGTCGTTGAAGCTATAGATAGTGGCCTTCGTCCAGCCCCCGTCCTGCGACTGACTAAGTTCAAAGACGCTCCCGCAGCCATACGGGTCGCCGCACACCTGCGAGTCGCCGCCCTGATACGTAGTGCCATAAAGATTTCCTGCGATGTCAAACGCTAGCCCGCTAGGGCCCAGCTCGTTGCTGGCAAAATCATATAGCGTGGTCTCAGCCCAATCACCGCTGGGAGTGGGGGAAAGCTCGAATACCGTTCCGGTGCAGTCGTTGCACGCTCCCCCATAGTTGGTAGTGCCATAGAGGTTCCCCTGGGTGTCGAAGATGACTCCCGTAGCGGGATACGCCCCGTCGGTGCCATTCTGGAAGCTGTAGAGCGTTGTTCGCGTCCATGTGCCGTTCTGAGGACTAAGCTTGTACACACTTCCATACCCTGAGTACGCAATGGTTCCGTACAGATTTCCTTGGCTATCCATTACGAGCGGTCCCCAAGGGCCCACTACCCCGTTGGTGCTCGTAAAGTTGTATATCACCTCCTCGACCCAGTGGTTGCCCGGGCCACGGCTGAGCTTAAAAACAGTGCCGCAGCCCTGCTGATTGTTGCATGGACCCGTTCCCCCTTGGTACGTTACTCCGTAAAAGTTACCTGCTCCATCGGAGACAAGCGCGCCTAAGGGGGCCGCCCCGTCCTTCGGCGATCCCTTGAACCCGTATTCCCTCCCCTTGACTCCCCACGCCGCCGACCCCACGAAAACCACCATCGCCATCGCCGCCATCACGAATCGTCTTGCCATCTTTCACTCCCCGCGCGAACCAGCCATCCAATCCCGCGCGCCCGCGATTCTACTCCGCATTCGCCTTCAATCCCAGAGAGACGAAAGTCTCACCGTACCCGCCTCCGCACATGCCGCTGCGCCGACAAATACGCTCCCGTCAGCAGTAACAACCCTGACAGAAACGCCCAGAACATCAAGCTCACCGACAGCGCAAACGGGCCATACACTTCCTGAAAATTCAGTCGCGGCAATGCCAGAATGTATGCATACTTCAACACTTCCGACAGCAACCCCATCATGATGGCCGCTGGCAGCACCGCTAAGGCCGGTACTTTCCCATTCGGCAGCAGCCAATAGATCAGAAAGAAAATTGCGATGCTCGCCAGCACCGCAAAACCCTTCATCGCCAAAAACCGCACCACGCGCACAAACAAGATTCCGTGCCCGAATGTCACTGTCTTCAGCAACACAATATTTCCTGCCGTCAATCCAATCGAGATCAGCGCCAGCACGCCGCAGGCAAACGCCAGACCCAGCGCGATCGATTGGTTCCCCAGATACGACCGGTTATTGCGAAAATTCCACACCCGGTTCATCGCCACTTCGAGCGGCATGAAGACGCCGGTCGAAGTCACAAGCAGAATCAGCAGCGATAAAATTTGCGCTTGATGCCGTGCTCCCACCAGCGCATTCAAGTTTCGAATGACAAAATCCTGTCCCGCCGGCAAGTTGTCGCGCAACAAATCCACCACTACCTCATACATCAACCGCGAATGCAGCACCTGCCGAATGATGGTGAGCAACAGCAGCATGAACGGAAAGAAGGAGAGAATCGCGTTCGCTGCTACCGAGAATGCAAACGTGTGCACCTCGGTCCGAAACAAGTATTTGAAGGTCGAGACCAGTAAATTGGAATAAAGTTTGGGATCCGTGACAGGGGACGTATCCGCCCGCGATGGGGGTAGAACGGAAACTGGCTTTGTGGATCGCTCGCTCACAGGTTTAGCTAATATTATCAGGCGCTTGCAGCTATTCAGCCCCACGAATGGTGACCACTTTTCCACGGATATTCCACAACCCGTCGGGCAAACCGGACTGCGGGTCACAAAATGAATTTATCCTCGACACGATATTCTTCTCTTGCCAAAACGGTAATTTCCTGAATATGATGCTTTCCTCGTTGCCACAATAGTAGGGCAGCGACGTTGTCATAGGGTTGATGTTTCGTGTCCGGCAGTCGAAATTCGCTCCCCCAGTACTGGCTCCAGGGCCATGCGCCGTGCCTTCTTTCCACGGCCACGACCTTGGAGCCTTTCATCTTTGGCGCGGGTCCGATGCAAACACGAAGTATTGACTGGCTTGATCACATCCTTTGAGGGGGAAGTGGAGGCGAGTCGGTTCTCGCTTCACGAGGGGATGTGAAATTCCAATCTTTGCAGAGGCGAAAGGAGTTTTTCTGTGAGAGAGAAGGGCACTGTCAAATGGTTTAACGGGGCTAAGGGATACGGTTTCATCCAACGGTCCACGGGCGAGGATGTGTTCGTTCATTTCTCCGCGATTCAAGAAAACGGCTATCGCACCTTAAACGAAGGTGAAACGGTCGAGTTCGACCTGCTCAAGGGACCCAAAGGTTTCCAGGCCGCAAACGTGGTTCGTGCCTAACCCTCGTTCCCGACACTTCTCGGACCCTCCCGGTAACCGCCGGGAGGGTTTGTTGTCTGGGTAGGAAAAGCTCAGTCCGCCTTGGCGTCTGCCGTGGTCAGCCGCTGTAGCAGCTTCCAGTCGTCCATCACCTGAGTCGCGGAGGCCTTGGGATCACGCCGCAATTCCATTCTTAGCCGGGCGGCCATCAACTCGCTCGCCACATCCGGACGGCCCAGCCCAATATTGTCCCGTGAAATCCCCACGTCCACCGGTTCGCCGTCGACGCGCAAGCGCAACGTCGGCCGCCCATATTCGTCCAGGCTTGGTTCACCCTCAGCCTCGAGACGCGCCCACTGCTTGGCTTCGGTTCGAGTTTCTTCAAGCCGCAACCCGCTCTCATAAGCTTTTCGCTGCTGCGCCGCCAGTGGTGGTTCGAGGTCGTGCCCCGATTCCGATACCATGGCATTTCGTCCCGGATTAAATCTTCCGTCCGTGACGTAAGCCGCAGCCAAAAATCCTGTGACCACCGGATGCAGCACCGCAACCGGCAAAAGATATTTCTTCGATTTCAGCACCGATTCCACCACCCCGTACACCGGCGTGCTTCGTCCCATGCTGCCGGGAACCTGCGGAATCACAAAGCTCGATGATTCCAGCTCCGGATGACGAGCGCTGTATTTCACCAGCAGCTTCGAAATCTGCTTCGGGGTCGTAATCCCAACATCGGCGATTAAGTTCCGGTGCAGCGTTTTAGGGTAGTAAAAATTAATGACACCGCGGGCGAAATCCGCACAGTTATGCAGAATCAAATTGAAATGAGACTGGTTAGGTCGATCGTTGTACGCGTCAATGAAACGTTCGTCTTGCTCCGGCGTGGTCTCGATCGTATAGCCGTAAATCGTGCGATCGTATGAGGCGCCCACCAACTGGGTCCAATTTCCCTCCGGCGGCTCGCCGTTCGGAAGGTCGGGTGCAATGGCTTCCAGATATTTTTTGCGATATTCATTCCGCAGGAATGCCACAATCTTCGGATTCGCGTAGAGCGGAATGTCCTCTGGCTCATCCACCGCGTATAAATAAGGAAGCAGTGGAATGGCCAGCCAGTCATGCCCGGCAACCTTGTTGTAACGGCTGATGACAATCCCGGTTTCGCCTTCCCGGCAGCGCCGAAGCACCGTCGGTGAATCCGCGCACACTCCGCTGAGATATACGGCGGCATGGCCCGTCGCGGTGAAAGCGCCAAAATGTCCGTACGGCTCTTCGAGCAGCAACGTTGCATCGGCTTTGGCGCGCAGCCCAAAAGCCCCTAGGAACAGAATCAGGGCGCACAGCCATCGCAATTGGGCAAACCGCTGCATGTCTTTAGAAGAGAACCCCAACAGAAACAATAAGTTGTCGCCCGAGAAACATGAAAGGTCACCAAAGGTTACGTACGTGTGCGTCAACACAGATAGATCAGAAGTCCTGCTGAGTTGCTAAGGTAGGGTGTCTCGCCAGCCGCCTACAGCGCACCAGTGTCATCATTCTACATGCAGGACTGTATGGGGTTCGGCCGTTGAAGCTTTAATTTTCTGTTAGTTAGCCCGTGACCTTTTTTTGACGTTCGTTTGACCCGCTGTCCTTGGCTGATTGGTCTCTTTGTCACCAGTATCCTGAGAGAGTCGCACTCGCGAAGCGCTTAAGCGCTAATGTGATCTCAGTGCAGTTCGAGTGAAACCAAGTCCCCGTCGGACTTTCCGCCAGCTTTGTAATTCACCGACACCGCGAGGTTTTTCCAGTCGCACGAAAACGCATCCGCCCCAATTAGCACCAGTGACTTGTAATCCTCCGCGCGCATCTTCATGGTTTTCCCACTCGATGTGATTGTCAACAAGGCGACCGGCGATTGCGAACAATCTACCGCCAGCAGTTTACCTTTGAGATATTGGGTTTTGCGGCGATCAAACTGCGGTTCCTCCGGAGCCTCATCGGAGTTTTCAGCGCTTGTATCCTCCGCGGGTTGGGCTGCCGGTGGGCTGGCGGGTTTCTGTGCCGAAGCTACTTTCATAGGCGCTGGCGGAGGCGGCGTCGTTGGCTGAGTCGCAGCCTCGCGAGGCGCGATACCATATTTCCTCAGATAGGGCAGCTCCTGCAGCATCTTCTTGGCGGAGTTGGCAAGCTGCGAATCGGAGCTGGCAGAAAGAAATTGCAACAAGGCGGTTGCTGCCTCCCAATTTTTTCCCGTTATATACACTTGCGCCATCTCCAGCCGGTAAGCTTCGTTCCTCGGACTCAGCTTCGTCGCGGCCCGAATCGCGTCTGTCGCCGCGCGCAACCCTCCGCCTTCCAGGTCTGCCTTCGCCAGCATGTATTCGGCCTCGGCGAATTCCGGATACCAATCCAGCACGATATGTAAATCCTGAATCATATTGGCCACGCCCTGGATCGGATGCCCTGTTGTTTGTGCCTGCCGATCTTTCCCCGCCGCCAGGTAAAAGTGCGTCCAGATATCGTGGGGATCGAGTTTAATCCCGTCGTTCAATTCCTCGCTGGATTTTTCATAGTCCTTCTTCTCGAGGAAGTACCAACCCAGCGCTCGATGCGCAATTGCCGTCTCGGTTTTCTCGCCGTCGATCAGCGAATCTAACTGTAGCTTCGCCTGCTCGCGGCGTTCCGGCAACCGCAACGCCATCTCGGCTATCAGCGCTTGGGCCGCTGGGTCGGAAATATCATGGGCCGTCGCTCCCACCTGATCTGCTGCCAGCGGCGCAGGCAACGGCGGCGACTTCTTCGGATCGATCCATTTTCCCTCGGCCTGCGCCTGCAAATCGGGCAAGATCGATCCAAAATAATCCTTCACAGCCTGTCCCAGTTGCTCCGAACTCATCCCAAACGCCTTCCGAATCGCGTCCTCGACCGAAAGGTTCTCAGTTTCCACTAGCCCAAGATATGTTCCCGCGTCTGACAGCTTCTCCTTGTTCAGGAGGTAGTGCATGACAATCCACGACTGCGCATTGAACAATGTCCGTCGGCTTTCCGACTTTGCGGGGCGGGCGGCGAACAATTCGGGCAAAGATTGCCAAGTCGATGTGCTGAGGATCTGCAAGAATGACGCCGCCGATGGTACCGCGTTCCCCGACGAGATTTTCACCATCAGCGGATCGCCGCCAATTCGCATCTGCGTATCAGTCAACTTCGCGCTGGCAAAATATTCGGCGAAGCCTTCATCGAACCACGGCTGTGCTGGCGGATAGTTGTAGTCGAGAAAGACCCGCGCCAAGTAGTACGATACCGCTTGCCAACTGTCCTCCTGCGCGAGATTTAGGACAAAATATTTGCGGCCATCACCGGGCAAATAAAATCCGGCTCCCAATCCCTCGCCGGCTCGTGTCGGCGTAACTTTTTCGTATTCATCCGCGGTTTTGAACGCGATGATCTCAATCGGTTCGGGCATATTCACCCGGGTTTTCATCAACAGCTCGCCGAACAAAACCCGCATCTGCTCAAATCGTGCTAGGACCACGTGCGCTTTTTCCTGATCTACGTCGGTGAGCATGGAAAAATGCGTGGAATCGATGCGGATCCAATGCGATTGGATATCTTTAATGGGTAGTGCAGGGGAGAACGCGCTGAGCAGACTAATCGCGAATAAACAAAGCGGGATTACGAAATAGCGACGCATGACGCGATGTAAGCGGAACTAAGCTCATGCTAGCACGCGGTTGGTCGGTAGGGCGGGCGCCTCGCACCGACGGTTGGATTTTGGGTGGCGCAGCGCTTCAACGCCGCGATTAGAGCCGCGCTTTAGCGCCCGAGGTACGTTCCCAAGAAACGCCTCCTCATCTTTTTCTTCAGCGCTTCGGCCCGGAGGAATCCGTCATAGAATCACCCAACAGCTTTTCCCTCGCCCACCTCGCACTCTCCGCCACATCCTTATCCTCATCCGCGGCCAATTTCTCCAAAGTTCTCCCAAACCGCCGCTCGCCGCTATTTCCCATGGCGATCGCCGCATTTCGACGCAGTCCCGTTCGCTTCGTCCTCCGCATTGGCGATCCGCGAAATTGTTCCCGAAACTCTTCCGCGCTCATCTCCGCTAACCATTCCAGGGCGGGATTGACCAATCCCTCGCGCGGCTGAAATTCCGTGGCTCCCGTCCGCGGCGCCTTGCGGTTCCACGGACACACATCCTGGCAAATATCGCAGCCAAACACATGCCGCCCAATCCCCGCGCGCAACTCCTCTGGAATTGTGCCCCGCTTCTCAATCGTCAGATACGCAATGCACCGATTCGAATCCATCTGATAGGGCGCAATCAACGCATCTGTCGGGCAGGCGTCGATACATCGCGTGCAGGTACCGCACCGGTCCGGTGCCGGCACATCCGCCTGCAACTCCAGCGAGGTCAAAATCACTCCTAGAAACAGCCACGAACCAACTTTTTGATTGATGATGCAGGTGTTCTTTCCAATCCATCCAACTCCCGCGTACTTCGCGTACACTCGCTCGACCACCGGCCCGGTATCGACATAACATCGCGTCCGAATCCCATCTTGGGTGCCCCACTCCTTCGCGCTCCTTGCGAAGGGGTGGGAACAAACTTCTTTCAATTTCTGATCCACCACGGTTAGCCGTCTCATCACCGCATCGTGATAATCTTCCTCGCTCCACGCGTAGCGCGAAATCCACCCCTTATCCGCATCCTCGACTTGGGTCGAATACGGTTGATCAGCGTTGTAGTTAGCCGCGCAAACAATCACGCTTCGCGCCCATGGCGCGACACTTTGCAACGAAGCACGCTTCAGCGCGCCTGCCTCGTCGCGCGTTTCCAGGTATTTCATTTCTCCTGCATGTCCAGCTGCGATCCACTCGTGGAAATGCCGCAATTCAGCGAACTCCCGAACCGGCGCGATGCCCGCGAGTTCGAAGCCGGCCTCGCGCGCCGACTGCTTTACAACCTCCGTAATTTCGCTGGCTCCTAGACCCACACATCTAGGATGGCAAGGAGAGAAAAGCGGGTCAAGCCGGAATCATGTGGGGACAGCCGCCCTCGGCTGTCCGGCCGAGCGCAGCTCGGCAGAGCGAGGAACCTGCAGTTAAATGACAGCCGCAAAACAAGAATATGCGACAGTCAGGCCCAATCGTCGGTGTCTTATTCCTTCGGGCTTCTACCGAACACCAGTTCTTGCGGATTCCAACTGTGCACTTTTTTATCGAAGCTGCGCGGTTCGGTCTCGTCGCACGCCGCTGATTCATGGCCTTCCTGCTGCGCGAGGCATTTTTCGATTTTTTCCCGCAGGTTACTGTCGTTTAGCAAGCCGAGCAGTTCCGCCCGGTGCATAGCATCAAGCCCTTGCAGTAAAGGGCACTTCAGCAGGTCTTCATCTTTCATAAATTCTCCCGCGGGCTGCACCCGCCGCCAATGGTTGAAGTTTCGAGGACGAGCGCTCGTCCTCACCTCCGCTTACCACGATCCTGTACTCAGATACTCGTCAATCGACTTCGCCGCTCGCCGGCCCGCGCCCATCGCCAGAATCACCGTCGCGCTCCCGGTCACGATATCGCCGCCGGCGAATACGCCGCGGCGGGAAGTCCGCTGCGTGGTCTCGTCCGCTTCAATATAGTTGCGCTTGTTCGTTTTCAGTCCCGGCGTGGTGCTCTGGATCAGCGGATTCGCGCTTGTTCCGATCGCAATAACGGCAACTGCCAGAGGCAGATCAAACTCCGAATCGTCAACCGGCACCGGTCGCCTCCGTCCCGAGGCATCCGGTTCGCCCAGTTCCATGCGCTGGCAGCGCGCCGCCGTCAGCCAGCCTTTTTCGTCCGCCAGAAACTCAATCGGCGCGGTCAGCATGTGAAACTCGATGCCTTCCTCTTTTGCGTGCTTCACTTCTTCTTTGCGTGCCGGCATCTCCGCTTCGCTCCGCCGATACAGCACATACGCCTTGCGCGCACCCAAGCGCAGCGCCGAGCGAATCGCGTCCAACGCTGTATTCCCGCCCCCGATCACCGCAACATCCTTCCCGCGAAAATCCACCATCGGTTCGTCATATTTCGGGAATTCATACGCATGCATCAAATTAATTCTCGTCAGAAATTCATTCGCCGAATAAATCCCATTCAGATGTTCTCCGCGAATGCCCATGAATTGCGGTGATCCCGCGCCGGTCCCAACGAACACCGCGTCGAATCCTTCTTCTTCCATCAGTTCATTGATCGTGATCGTCTTTCCCACGACGACATTCGTCTCGAATCGCACCCCCATCGCGCGCATGTAATCGATTTGCTGGCGAATGATCTGCTTCGGCAGCCGGAATTCCGGAATGCCATACACCAGCACGCCGCCCAGTTCGTGCAGCGCTTCGAACACATGCACTTCGTGCCCTTTCTGCACCAGATCCCCCGCCGCCGTCAGCCCCGAAGGCCCGCTGCCCACAATCGCCACTTTTTTCCCCGTCGGCGGCGCTTTGTGAATATTCTTTACATCGAAGTGCCGCTGTTCGTAGTCAGCAACAAATCTTTCCAGATATCCGATTCCCAGCGGCAGCACTTTCTTGCTCATCAGGCAACTGCCTTCGCAGTGATCTTCCTGCGGGCACACGCGTCCCGTGATCGCCGGCAGGACATTATCTTCGCGAATCTTCGCCGCCGCACCCAAGTAATCTCCTGCCACGACCAGCCGCACAAAATCCTTCACCTTCACTCCCACCGGACAATGATCCACGCACGACGGCTTGGCGCATTCCAGGCAGCGCTGTGCTTCGTGGCGCGCCAGTTCCTCCGAATATCCCAAATTTACTTCCTTGAAATTTGCGGCCCGCAGCAACGGTGCCTGTTCCGGCATGTGCTGCCGGGGAACCTTCATGCGTTCTTTAATCGGAACTGGGTTCAATGACTTCGCGGGCGTACTCACCGTGCACCTCCTTGCAGGGTGCACTCCCTTTGTTCCCGATGCACTTTCTCGAGCAGGGAAGCGCCTTCGCGCTGAAAATCTGTCATCGATTTCTGCTCCAGCGTCCGGTACATCGCATTCCGCTGCACCAGCACCGCGAAATCGATCCGGTGCGCATCGAATTCCGGCCCATCGACGCAGGCGAATTCGCTCTTCCCATCGACGAGCACTCGGCAACCGCCGCACATTCCGGTTCCGTCAATCATGATCGGATTCAGGCTGACAATCGTCCGGATCTTTTCCTTGCGCGTCATCTCCGCGACCGCACGCATCATCGGTATCGGCCCCACTGCCAGCACCAGATCGATGCGCGTGCCGTTCTCGATCAATTGCCGCAGCTTGTCCGTCACGAATCCTTTGTCGGCGTAGCTCCCATCATCAGTGGTGAGCATTAGCGCGTCGCTCACATCGCGCATGTCTTTCTCGAGAATCACCAGCTCTTTCGTGCGAGCGCCCACGATCGAAATCACCCGATTGCCGGCGCGTTTCAGCGCCAGCGCTGTGGGATACGCCATCGCGGTCCCCACCCCGCCGCCCATTACCACCACCGTGCCAAACTTCTCGATCTCCGACGGCTTGCCCAACGGCCCAACCACATCGAGCAGGCCATCGCCGGCTTCAAGGAGGTTCAGCAAGTTGGTGGTTTTGCCAATCGACTGCACCACCAGATTGATCGTGCCGCGCTTGCGGTCCGAACGCTCGATGGTCAGCGGAATACGCTCGCCTTCTTGATAAATCCTGACGATTACAAATTGTCCTGGCTGGTGTTTGCGTGCAATGCGAGGCGCCTCGATGACGAACCGTTTGATCCCCGGCGCCAGAAATTCAGCGTATTGGATTGTGAACATTCATTCCCCGAGTGATTACATCCCATTCTCCGGGGATCGGTGGGCAAGCGGCTGTGATGCATGTCACCGAGCGGGGAAGTCTGCGTCACGAAAAAAGGGCAGACATCGCTGCCTGCCCTCGTGTCGCAGCTCCCCTCAGTAAGCAGCGGTGTGATAATAAAGCAGTCCCGATCCGGTCGCTGCCTGGTGTACCTCGAGGATCGTCGGCCCCGCAACCGCGATGCGTGGTGCTTCACCGCTGTCATATTGGAACACTGCCCCGAATTGGACGAAGCCATCCGACTGGAGCGCGACAGTGTGATACCACAATGCACCCACTCCACTGTTCGCCTGATGCACTTCAACGGCAGTCGGGCCCGATGCCGATACGGAGGGCGCGAGGCCGGTGTCGTATTGGAATGGAGTACCACCCCACACCACCGAACCATTCGCCTGGATTTCGGCGTCGTGGTACCAGAGCGGTCCTTCATTCGTACCTGCCTGGTGTACTTCGATGACCGTCGATCCGGCTATAGCTATCGACGGTGCGGCCCCGGTGTCATACTGGAATGAACTGCCATTCCAACCGACGGCGCCGTCGAGCTCGAGCTCTGCGGTGCGATACCACAGCGGACCAACTCCACTGCCCGCTTGGTGCACTTCGATGACGGTCTGTCCATTGATTGCCACTGAAGGTGCCAAGCCAGTATCATACTGTGCACTGGGTGCCCAAGTGATCTGTCCGGCGACGACGGAGCTAATTGACCCTGCGTGATACCACAGTGGTCCCGGACTCGTGCTCGCCTGATGAACCTCAATAATGCTGTTGCCGCTGATCGCGATCGATGGGGCATATCCTGTGTCATAAGGAACGTCGGTCTTCGCCCAGGTGACAGCACCGTTTTCCTGAATCTTGCCGGTGTCATACAAGAGCGCACCCGACTCTCCCTCATGCACTTCTACGATGAACGAGCCGGAAACCGCCACTGAGGGCGCCTGACCGCTGTCGTACTGAAACGCAATCCCCCCCAGACCACGGGCGGTACTCCTTGGGCCCAGGCGGCGGAGGCCGTGAAACCGATAACGACTACGGCCAAGGTCATCGCCAATAGAACGGTCTTATCCATTTTCCAAACTGCCTTCATTTCATTCTCCTTTAAAGTTGTTTCTTGATGTTGTTCCAACTGCTCCTGATTGGGTGAAAGCGCGCCTGAACGCAAATCGGAACGCATCCTCCCCACGTCGTCCTTACTTTCGAAAATGCGAGAATCCACCAGAACCCGGTTGGGCGCGGTGCTACAATGAGCCTCCAACTTCTGCTTCCCGCTTCGCTCAGGCGGGAGAAAGCTAGCCGAGATGATCTGGCCAAGTCCTAAAAGAGGCGCTCAAACTTTCTCAAAGCTTCTCAAAGTCGAGCCATGTCCAGCGTAGTCAATAGCTTGTACGAGTTCGGGGAGTTTCGCCTTGATCCACAGAAAAGAACCCTGTGGCAAGGACAACAGCCAATAGCGCTCACTCCCAAGGCCTTTGACATCCTGCTCGTCTTGATCGAAAGCCAAGGGCAGGTCATTGCGAAAGACGACTTAATGAAGGCGGTCTGGCCCGACAGCTTCGTCGAAGAGTCGAACCTCACTCAAACGATTTTCATGCTGCGCAAAGCCTTGGGCCAGACGCGTGAGCAGGGCTACATCGTGACTGTGCCCGGGCGAGGCTATCGTTTTACGGCCGATGTGAAGCCCGTGCCAAAAACATCGGAGCCGGTCGCCGACACTCCACCAATCACTCACGCGATGGAATCCTCGCCTAGGCGGGTTGAGCGCATTCGTTACCGAATGGCTGTTCTTCTTGGCCTTGCTGCGGTTCTGCTACTCGGTGTTTCGGCGTACCTACTGTGGTTCCGTCCGCGTCCAGCTTCCACCGGACGCACCATGTTGGCGGTCTTGCCCTTTCAGAACCTTACTGGAGATCCCGGGCAAGAATACTTTAGTGATGGCATGACCGAGGAAATGATCAGCCAGCTCGGCAATCTCGATCCCCAGCACTTGGCTGTGATCGCGCGCACCTCCGTCATGTTTTATAAAACCAATCCCAAGCCGCTCGATCAGGTTGGGCGTGAACTCGGTGTCCAGTATGTGCTCGAAGGGAGTGTGCGTCGTGAGGCCGATCAGCTGCGAATCACCGCGCAGCTGATCCAACTCAAAGACCAGACCCACCTCTGGGCACGAAACTACGACCGCAATGCCACTGATTTACTAGCGGTTCAGCAGGAGATCACGCAGGAAATTGCCGACGAACTCAAACTGACGCTCGCCGACAAGCGAGTGGGAAGCGTCGCCAATCACGCCATGTCTCAAAACACATCTTATGAGGCATACGACCTCTACTTAAAAGGTCGATACTTTTTGAGTAAGCGGACACCCGAGAGTTTTCAGCAGGCGGCAGAGTACTTCCAGCAAGCCATCGCTCAAGATTCTTCATATGCTCGTGCCTACGCCGGGTTGGCGGACACGTATGCCTTGATGAGCACTTGGAACGAGGTTCCCTCCAGTGACTTCATGCCGAAGGCACGTACTGCGGCGTTGCGGGCGCTTGCGTTGGACGAGTCTCTGGCCGAAGCTCATGCGTCCTTGGCCTTGATTGCGGAGAACTATGACTACGACTGGCAGACTGCCGAGAAAGAGTTTCGCCGCGCTATTGAACTCGATCCCGGTTACGCCACCGCCCACCAATGGTATGCCGAGTTCCTCTCTTGGCAGGGTCGTTTTGACGAAGCCTTGGCCGAGAGCGAGCGCGCCCGTGAACTCGATCCGCTGTCACTGATCATTGCCACCGATCACGCTTCCATTCTCTATTTCGCGCGTCAGTACGATCGCGCCATCTTACAATCTCGCACCGTGCTCGACATGGATCCGAACTTCCTTCGCGCCCGCGGAATCTTGATTCATTCTTACGTGCAGACCGGAAAGTTTCCGCAAGCCCTACACCAGGTTGACCAGTGGGTCGGTGAACCGGAAGCGACCTGGGCCTGGGGCTGGAGGGCCTATGTTTACGGCCGCTGGGGGCGCACAGCCGATGCCGAGCAGGCCCTCGCAAAATTTCAGCAATTGCTTTCGCGCTATCCAAACGACCCGGAGCCGGGGCTGCTTATGCCTTATATCGCGACTGGCCGGAAAGATCAGGCCATCTCGTTGCTGCAAAAACTCTACGCAGCGCACTCGCCGATTATTGCCACGCTCAAAACCGATCCAACCTTTGATCCTATCCGCGACGATCCGCGATTCCAGCAACTGCTCGCTCAGCTCAATAATGGTAAGCGCAGTAACTGAGCCCGACTCCTCTCTCAGCCTTGTCATTCCGACGGACTGCAGTTCGGAGGGACCTGCTTTTGTAGCCGCGTGCCCCAGGTGCCGCGAGCGCTCTTCGCGAGCTAACCTCGGGATCACGCGGAACCCGGATCGTCGCCACGTGCCCCATTCAAGCCCGGTTTTAGCTTGAGTGGGGAATTTCCTGCTGACGCGCCTGTTCAATCGCTTTCCAATATTTTTCCACTGCACTAGCGACGGACCTCTAACGCTTGTTATTCCGACGGATTTCAGTCGCGAGGAATCTGCTTTGGATGACCGCCGGGTGAAGCCAACCGGGAAGGGCACGACTTCCAGTCGTGCCAATTATGACCGCCGCAAACATACTCGCGCCCATCGGGCGCAACTACCACGGCGCCCGAACCCACGCTAATCCCCATGGACACCGCTCCCGATCTGAGCTAATATCGCCGACGCCCGGCCCCTGCCGCTGAGTTTGTCCTATGCTCCGCAAGCCTTACATCTTCGCCTCGCTCATCGCCCTCGCGCTCGCCCCCGCAGCTTCCGCCCAATGGAACGAAGAAGTGCTTTACAGCTTTCAAGGCATCCCGGACGGGATCGGACCCATCGGTCGGATCGTTTACGACAAGCAAGGCAACTTGTACGGAGCCACGATCGATGGCGGGGCCGTGAATTGCTATGGTCCGGGTCAATGCGGGACAGTCTACAAACTTTCCCCTCCTTCCAAGTACGGCGACCCATGGACCGAGACTGTTCTCCACGTGTTCCAAGGTCTGCAGGCTGGCGACGGGGCTACGCCGGAAGGCGGATTGGTCATGGATGCCGTCGGCAACCTATACGGCACAACCGGCTACGACGGCACCGGTCAGTGCACGCTATTCGGGGCAGTGATTGGGTGCGGCACGGTCTATGAGATGTCGCCCCCATCGCAGCCGGGCGGGGCGTGGACCGAAGCTGTCATCTACAGCTTTCAAGGCGGCAAGGATGGTTACGTTCCCTCAGGGGATCTGGTGTTTGACCAGGCAGGCAACTTATATGGCGTGACCTTGTGGGGCGGCGGCAGAGGCACAACCTGTGACGGTCTTTACGGTGGAAATTGCGGCACGGTTTTCGAGCTGAGCCCCCCAAAGCAAAAAGGCGGAGCGTGGACGGAGAAGGTGCTGTACAGCTTTGCGGGCACTGGGTCATGGAGCCTCGTGGGCGATGGAGGCCAACCTAATGGCGGCCTCGTATTCGACGACCAAGGCAATCTCTACGGGACAACCCAGTTTGGCGGCCACACCGGCGGGGTCTGTCGAGGCGGCCCTGGTTGTGGGATCGTTTTCGAGCTTGTGGCACCACGTCAGAACGGCGGCCAGTGGACGGAAAAGTTGCTGCATGCTTTTCAAGGACAACCGAATGACGGCGGGGGCCCCTTTGGGGATTTGGTCTTAGCCGACGGTGCGCTTTACGGTGCGACCAACGGAGGGGGCACCTACGAGAACGGGACTGTCTTTCAATTACTGCCGACGAACAATGGTGTGTGGGCTGAAAACCTCCTTCACATTTTTACCGGTGGGCCAGGAAACTATAGTTTCTCACCGCTAGTTTACGGTTCCGACGGAACGCTCTACGGCGCATCCGGCGGGGGAGATGTCGGGAACGGTGGGGCCATTTACCAGTTGCAGCCTCCAGCACAGCAAGGAGGCCTGTGGACGTATTCAGTGAACTACACGTTTCCTCCACTGGGGTCAGGAAATGCCTATGACCCAGACATTTTGGAGGTGAGTGGTCAGGGGATGATCGGCAGTTCGCTCGGCGGCGGGACTGGGCAGGCTTGCGGTGAAGGTGGCTGCGGGACGGTGTTCGGGATAAAGCCGTAGGCATTCTGGCTGCGCCATCGTGTTGGCTTTGAAAAAGCCCTGGAGTAGACTTGAGTTGAGCGGCGAAATCTATGGCCCACGGAAACAATGCGGTCGTTAGCGATCCCGAGGTTCTCGGCGGCACACCCGTCTTTCGTGGCACTCGTGTCCCTTTTCAAGCTCTCCTGGACTATATCGAAGGCGGGCAAAATCTCCAGGAATTCCTCGATGACTTTCCAACCGTCTCTCGCGATGCCGCCATTCACGCACTCGAACACGCCAAATCGCTCGTCCTCAACGAACTTTAAATGAAGCTGCTCCTCGACGAGTGCATCCCCAGATCCTTTAAGCGCCACCTGTTGGGCCATGACTGTCAGACCGTTCCCGAACTAGGCTGGGCGGGCAAGAAAAACGGAGAACTTCTGTCACTGGCGGAGACAAGCGGCTTCGACGCTTTTCTGACGATTGATCACGGAATTGAGTATCAGCAGAATCTCAGCGCCCGAAGAATTGCGATCGTTCTGATCAAATCCCGCTCAAGCCGCCTGCAGGATCTTTTGCCGCATACCCGGAAGATTTTTGACGCGCTTGACTCGGTCAGCCCGGGGCAACTAATAGAAATCGTTTAGGGCATCCACGGCTGGAACCGTTCATTCTGCATTTCGTCCGCAAGGTGCCCCAGGTGCCGCGAGCGCTCTTCGCGAGCTCACCTGGGGATCACGCGGAACCCGGATCGTCGCCACGTGCCCCATTCAAGCCCGGTTTTGGCTTGAGTGGGGAATTTCCTGCTGGCGCGCCTGTTCAATCTCTTTCCGCCCGAACGACACGCCGGGAAGGGCACGACTTCCAGTCGTGCCAACTATCACCGCCGCAGACATACTCGCGCCCATCGGGCGCAACCACCACGGCGCCCGAACCCACGCTAATCCCCATGGACACCGCTCCCGATCTGAGCTAATATCGCCGACGCCCGGCCCCTGCCGCTGAGTTGTCCTATGCTCCGCAAGCCTTACATCTTCGCCGCGCTCGTCGCCCTCGCGCTCGCCCCCGCAGCTTCCGCTCAATGGAACGAAGAAGTGCTTTACAGCTTTCAAGGCATCCCGGATGGAATCGGCCCCATCGGCCGGATCGTCCACGACAAGCAAGGCAATCTCTACGGGGCCACCGTAGATGGCGGCGCTGCCAACTGCCAGGGCACCGCCCAGTGTGGCACGGTCTATGAGTTAACCCCTCCCGCAAAGAACGGCGATCCATGGGCGGAAGTTGTCCTCCATGTTTTCCAACCCATTGACACCGGCGACGGGGCCGCGCCCGGAGGCGGCTTGGTTATGGATGGCGCCGGAAACTTGTACGGAGTCACCGGCTACCAAGGCACCGGACAATGCGAGCTTTTCGGAAGTGTTGATGGCTGCGGCACGGTCTATGAGATGTCGCCCCCATCGCAGCCGGGCGGGGCGTGGACCGAAGCAGTGATCTACAACTTTCAGGGCGGCAAGGATGGTTACGTGCCCAACGGAGACCTGGTATTTGATAAGGCAGGCAACCTGTATGGTGTAACCCTGTTTGGCGGAGGCCGAGGCACAACGTGTGATGCTTTTTATGGCGGAAACTGCGGAACGTGGACAGAGAAGGTGCTATACAGCTTTGCCGGGGCTGGACCGTGGAGCGTTAACGGAGACGGAGGCCAACCGATCGGCGGTCTCGTATTCGACGCGAAGGGCAACATCTATGGCACGACATTCTACGGTGGCGACTCTGCCGGGATTTGCGAATCTCGAGCAGGATGTGGCACTGCATTCGAACTTCTTGCCCCCCGTCGAAACAGCGATCGCTGGACCGAAAAGGTACTCCATCGTTTTCAAGGACAGCCCAACGACGGGGTTGGTCCCAACGGTAACCTGATTCTTGTTGATGGAGCACTTTATGGCACGACCGTCGGCGGCGGTGCCCCAGAGAACGGTACTATCTTTCAACTTCAGCTCACCCCTGGAGGAGACGGCGACTGGACTGAAGCCATAATTCACGTCTTCGGAGGCGGCGAAGAGGGAGATGGCACTTCGCCCTTACTCTCCGGTCCGAACCTAACATTTTATGGCACGGCCGGTGGGAGTAATCCCGGCGACGGCGGGGCCATCTATCAACTGCAGCCTCCCGGCCAGGAAGGAGGACAATGGATTTATTCGGAGGACTACACGTTTCCGCCATTCGGTTCCCAAAATGCCTACGATCCCCAGGATCTAGGCTTTGTAAACGGTGGTAGCGGGATGTATGGCAGTTCGTTGTACGGCGGATCAAGCCAGAACTGCGGCGATTCAGGTTGTGGCACTGTCTGGGGCGTAAGGCCTTGACCCAGGTGCAAGGTGCCCCAGGTTCCGCGAGCGGGGTCCGCGAGCCGGGTGCCCCATTCAAGCCCGGTTTTGGCTTGAGTGGGGAATTTCCTGCTGACGCGCCTGTTCAATCTCTTTCCGCCCGAACGACACGCCGGGAAGGGCACGACTTCTAGTCGTGCCAACTATCACCGCCGCAAACATACTCGCGCCCATCGGGCGCAACTACCACGGCGCCCGAACCCACGCTAATCCCCATGGACACCGCTCCCGATCTGAGCTAATATCGTGCCCCATTCAAGCCCGGTTTTGGCTTGAGTGGGGAATTTACTCCCTGTACATCCCCTCAATCTCTTCTTTATACCGATCTTCCACCACCCGCCGCCGCAGCTTCATGGTCGCCGTCAGTGCGCCATTCTCTACCGAGAATTCCTCCGCGACCAGCAACACTTTCTTCAATTGCTCAAACCGCGCCAGCCCGCCATTCAAGTCTGAGACAATTCCCTCATACAACTCCCGCACCTTCGCTTGCTCAATCAACTCCTTTCGGGACCCGAACCCCACCTGGTTCGCCCGCGCCCAATCTTCCAGCAACGGAAAATGCGGCACAATCAGCACTGCCGGAAACTTCCGCTTGTCACCAATCATGACCGCCTCCGCCACCAGCGCATGGTGC